>Ga0366785_1003_pt1 | contig 86394 bp, 77 predicted proteins | sample TotcelHN113001M8_FD_207049 | JGI IMG/M metagenome (GOLD analysis project Ga0366785, IMG submission 207049) | Enriched cells from coal bed in the Powder River Basin, Montana, United States - Total cells N11 rep2 HSBNCT.N11.300.1.M8 ...
TTTTAACGGGAGGCCCGGATGTTCAAGAACACCCTTGTTGCATTGCTTGGAGCAGCAGCCATTCTCGCTCAACCTGTTTCACATGCGCAAAACACCGGCGCGCAAACTAAAAGCATGAGCAAAAGCAGTTTTTCGGCACAGTCGAACCTGAGGTCGGACATGCGAAAACTGTGGGAAGAGCATGTTTCCTATACCAGAAATTTCATCACCAGCTCTCTTGCCGGTCTCGAAGACACTGACGCAGTAACTCAGCGCTTGTTGAAGAATCAGGATGACATTGGCAGCGCAGTCAAGCCCATCTATGGCGACACGGCCGGCAACAAGCTGGGCGCCTTGCTGCGCGACCATATCCTGATTGCGGCAGAGATAGCGAAAGCGGCCAAAGCCGGCAATAATGACGCCGTCGGTACCGGGAAGGCAAAAGGACGCGCCAATGCCGATGATATTGCGCGCCTGCTGACCGGAGCGAATTCCAATTGGTCGCAGCAACAACTATCCGACATGCTATACAAGCATCTCGACTATGTCATTGCCCAGGTTACTTCAAGGCTCAAAAAGGACTGGGCGGCGGATATCGATGCCAACGACAGGGGACGCGAGCACATGCTTATGTTCGCCGATATTCTCACCAGCGGAATCGTAAAGCGGTTTCCCAAAAAATTTCCACGGTAACGCCAACCGGACAGGATGCCTGAAGCCCGGCATCCTGTCCGGCTTGCAAAGCCTGCCACGCGTCCCTGTCTTTTATAAAAAGGCAGTGAATGCCGGGCTGATAGCCGGGCAACCATTCGCATGAATGCGGTTTCAACCCAGCGGTTTTGCAAAACTCAGTTCGTGTCCGCTCGGATCGATGATGTGAAAGTAGCGCTCGCCCCAACTCCCGTCACGGGGCGGGAATTGAGGCAAAAGCCCTGCGGCAAGAGCGTTTCGGTATGAAACATCGACATCCGAGACATAAAAAATCACACGACCCCACCACGTGACCGGCCCCTGCGTAGTAGCAGCCAAGTTAAACGACGAACGGTCGAGAAAAAATGAAGTAAAGGCACTGTCTGCGCCCCCGCTTTTAAGCCGAAAGCCGAGAGATTCGTAGAAATGAACCGCTTTTGCCATATCGGTCGTCGCCAGCGTAACCGCGCTCAAGGTTTCAATTTCCGATTTCGCCGGATTGTTGAATGCATTCATCGGTTGTCCCTCCGCCTTTTCCAAATTAGTCCGCTGTCATATGGAGTCCGTGCGCGGGCTTATCGTTCCGTTTATCGGTTTTAACTGATGGCTTAACAAAGTTTTACCTAGCTTTACGCCGCTTGCTCCACAGCATCCTTTTTAACGGTCGTTATAGCCAATAACATTGCGTAATTGCGGTTGGCAATTCATTTAACGTAAAAAGAGGGAGCAAATCATGGTATCGAGCGTTGTTAACAGCACTATCTCGTCCTGGGCAAACTCGCTGTTCTCCAAACTGGACACGAAAAACCAGGGTTATATTGAAAAAAGCGACCTTCAATCGGCTTTCAGCAAGATAGCGGATTCGAGCAGCACCACGGACACTACCGATGTCGACGATGTCTTCAAGCAGCTTGATGCCGACAGCGACGGCAAGGTGACCAAAGCCGAATTATCCACGGCAATAGCCAAGGTGGCCGACGAGCTCGATAGCCAGTACAACCAGTCGCGCGTGAATAACGCCGGCGGCATGCCCCCCGGCCCTCCGCCCAGCTCGGAAAGCACGGATAGCGCGAGCAGCACGGACAGCGCCGCCTATATCGCTGCCGCCGACACGGATGGCGACGGCGCGGTCAGCTTGCTGGAAGCTGCTGTCTATGCCCAGTCGCAGCAGAGCAGCCAGAGCAGCGACACATCCACATCAAGCACAGACCTTAGCGCTATCATGAGCGCCATGGCAGCCATGATGCAGGCCCAGGTCCAGGGGATCATGTCAGCCGATCAGGCTGGCTTCACCAAGGACGAACTGAGCAGCCAGCTGGAAGAGATAGGCACGACCGACAGCAAACGCTCCGAACTGATAACCGACATCGTGAATAACTTCGACAAGGCCGATGCGGATGGCGACGGCAAGGTCAACATGGACGAGGCTCATGCTTATGAGCAAAGTAAAACCGCCTCCGGCTCCAGCGGAACCAGCACAGCCAGTTCGAGCGGTGTGAACAATCAGGTACAGATGAAGATCATGCAATTGCTGCAAATTTATAGCCTTGAAATAACTTCGACCGATACGGACACCTCCAGCCAGATATCGGTAACAGCCTGATTAGTTCTGAGGCCGGGGGCGGTCTTTCGTTTGGCTTATCTTAATACCCGAGCAGTTGAAGGATAAAAGGCGCAAGCAGTCCCGTAAGCGTGCCGTTTACGATCAGGCCCAGGCTGGAGTAGGCACCCAGCCTTTGGCTTGCTTCCATAGCGTGCGAGGTTCCCACTGCGTGCGCGGCCGCGCCCAGCGCCAGTCCTTGCGCAATAGGGCTTTTCACCCGCGCCAGGCGCAGGATCGCCTGGCCGAATATGGCTCCGAAGATTCCGGTCAGGATAACGATGATTGCGCTCAGTGCGGGAATGCCGCCCATCACGCGGGATACTTCGATTGCAATCGGCGTGGTGGCGGATTTTGGCGAAAGCGAAATGATCACTTGTGTCGATGCGCCCAGATAGTGCGCAACCAGTACCGCCGACACGATGCCGATAACGCAGCCCACGAGTTGCGACAGGAGTATCGGTACCGCCTGTTTTCTTATCTGTTCCAGTTGCAGGTAAAGCGGCACGCCCAAGGCGACGATGGCGGGCTTGAGCAGGAACTCGATGTACTTGCCGCCGCTGTGGTAAGACTCATAGGAAACGTTGCACAGCTTGAGGGTCAGGATGATGGCGGCAATCGCAACCAGGATCGGGTTCAGCACAACCCACCTGAAGCGGCGCTGCAGCATCTGCGCCGCCCAGAACGCGCCGAGAGTCAGCGCAACCGCGAATAGTTCGTTTTGAAAAAATAGATTCATAACCAGCGCCGCACCAATTGATAGGTCCAGCCGGTTGCGGCAAGCACCGCAATCGTGCTGATCAGCGTGGCTGCAACGATAGGCAGGAGCTCCTCCTGGATCAGACCGAAATACAGCATCAGGGCGACCCCAGGCGGCACGAAAAAGAGGCTGAGGTTGCCGAGCAGGAAATCCGAGATGCCCTTTACCCATTCGAGCTTGACCAATCCCAATTTAAGGGACAGCGTCAGAAGCAGCATTCCGATCAGGGATGATGGGAACCGGATGCCGGTCGCGTAAACGATCAGCTCAGCCAGCGCCAGGCAGGCAAAAATAATGGTGCATTGTCGGATCATGATTTTGCAGCCCCATTTGCGGAAAAAGTCAGCGGGGCATTTTGTTTGAGGTAGCTTTAAATAGTAGCATTCCCGGCAGGAAATGAAATTATATATCTGTAATAGAAGAGGGCATTCCCTCAGCTGGCCCTGAAGCCGTACCGCATGCGGTACGGCTGCAAAGCATGCGATCCAGCAGAAGCGGAGCGGAATCTAGGGATTGACCAGATCCCCGATGACCTGTTCGAGCCCCTTTACCACCCGCGCCAATCGGACAAAATCAATCTTGTCCGGCGTGTCCTGCGCCGTGTGATAGTACGGGTAGCGGTACAGCGCGGTATCGGTCACCATGATGGCGGGATAGCCGAACTGCCGGTATGACCAATGGTCCGACCATTCGACGCCCGGCGTATCGGCAGGGGCGGCAAGACCTTCGGATGGGAACGCCGCATGCCTGCGAAACGAAGCGACGGCCTGATGCAGCAGAGCGATGGCGCCGGGGTCGCTGACGAACCCGATGAAGTTGCCCTTGTCGGGATAGGCGGAAGCAAGCATAAGCGGGTATTTCTGGCTGCCTTTCTCGTCGGAATAATAGCCGATTGTTTCGAGCGACAGCATTGCAGCCACGTCTTCGCCGCGAGCGTGCAAGTCCCGGGCATGAACCATGCTTCCCATTGCAGGGGTTCCGAAATAGGGCATTTCCTCGTTGACGTACAGCACCAGCCTGATTTCCCTGCTGTCAGGAAGCGGAATATCCTTAAGCAACCCGGCGAGTTCGACCACGGCTGCCGTGCCGCTGCCGTTATCGTTCGCGCCCGGCGCGTCAATGGCCGAATCGTAATGCGCGCCTATTACGACCAATTCAGGCCGGACGCCGCCGGATTTCTCCGGCTTGAGGGAAACTTCCAGGTTTCTGACCTTGCGTCCTGCCGCCATGAATTCCTGCTGTCTTACCTGATAACCGTAATCGCCCAGGGCTTTTTCCAGATACTGCGCAGCCTGCTCCAGCCGGTTGTAGTGGGCAACATTGTGTTCATGGGATGCAATCGCAACGACATGCCGCTTCAGGCGCTGCGCCAAATCATTTTCATCCGCAGTCGGGGCAGGCAGGGACGCCCGATAGGAAACTCCCGGCATATCGCTCATTGCCCGTAGCGTGTCGGCGGCCATTGCATGAAAAGAGAATGCCGAAAATAAGCTGCCCATGATAACGATGCAAACAAGATGAGCGATAGGAGCCATGTTGAAGCAGACTGTGTAATGAACCCTTATTGGATAGGAAGTGCGAGCATTGGTTCCGGCCCGTTGAATTTTATTCAGGCCGACATGCATATGCTGTGGAACAAACCTGCAGCAGCGATTTGGGGTGATGATATGTTGTTTTATCGGCCACGTCTTCGTCTGGCGGCAAGAAGGAAAAATCCATCTGTTGAGACTTAGGCGGCGGCGCGATATAAAATCCGGTTCATGCCAACTTCACGATCCGAATACCATGCCAGCCATTCCATCTTCTTTCATTGATGCTCTCGAACTGGCTGACCCAAGTTGGCGTCCCGTCTTGCGCTCCGGGCTGGAGGCGGTCGCGCAAGCCGACCCTACCTATTTGCCCGATCTGGCCCAGGACCGTTATTTGCCCACCGGAGGCCGGATCTTTGCTGCGTTCGCGCAACCGCTGGATGCGGTGCGCTACGTGCTGATCGGAGAGGGACCTTATCCACGCGTGGAAAGCGCAACGGGTTTTTGCTTCATGGATGGCGCAGTCGGAAGATTGTGGTCCGAATCCGGCCTTTCGCGCGAAGTGAACCGTGCGACCTCGTTGCGCAACTTCATGAAGATGCTCCTGGTCGCCGACGGCAAGCTCTCCGTTGATAACACCGGCGGCAAGGCATTGGCGCATATCGCGGCAGAGGCGGGCGCGTCGCATTCGCCCTATATTGAAAAGCTGGCCGACTTGCAGCACAACATGCTCGTGCAGGGCTTCCTGTTGCTGAATGCGGCGCTAACCTTCCGCCCGCATGTGCCTCCGATAAAGGAATCGAAGGCATGGCAGCCGTTGATGGAAACCGTCCTGGGCGCGCTGGCCGCCCGGTCTGCGGAAAAGAAATCCATGCCTCCGATCCTGATTCTATGGGGAAAAATGGCGGAAAAATTAACCGCCATGCCGGCTGCCGCCGCTTTCCCATTCGTCTTGTCCGAACATCCTTATAACCTTTCCTTTATTCGGAACGGGGACATGCAGAATCTATTCAGCCCGCTGCGCCTGCTATACAAGCCGAAACAAGGCGACGGAACTCGGCAGCCGTCATGATCCGGCGGAGTTTATTAATATACCCCTGCGTGTATGTACTGGAATGACCGCTAAAAGTTGCTGTAGAGCACGTTATTAAGGCATACTTCAAGTATGTCCAAGCAAGCATGGCGCATATGGCCTTAAAACCACGATATGAAAATATGGATGGGCAGAGGAGCGGGATTGATTGCGCTAACAGGGTCGGCTGTGTAGTATCCGAGACGAAGGCAGGCTTCACATGAGGGTGCAGGCGGATGAATCCGTCCAGCCGTTCCGGCGATAATTTTCATCGGTCATGTCTTTTGCCGTATTGATTGCAATAAATTAATCCCCTTTTACTTAATTTTATCTATGCAATTCTCCGTATATCAAGAAAGCCGGATTGGCGGCCGCAAGGTCAATCAGGATCGAATGGGTTACATATACACCCGCGAGGCATTGCTGATAATACTGGCCGATGGCATGGGCGGACACGCGCGCGGAGAAATGGCAGCCGCGATTGCAGTCCAGACCATTTCCAACCTGTTCCAAAAAAATGCCACCTCGTATGTAAAGAAACCGGAAGTCTTTCTGGAAGAGAGTTTTCTGGAAGCGCATCGGGAAATTCGACGCTATGCCGAGGTCAACTTTCTGCCCGATTCGCCGCGGACGACGATCGTGGTATGCCTGATTCAGCATAACAGCGCCGTTTGGGCCCATTGCGGCGATTCCCGGCTGTACTGGATGCGAGGCGGGCAGATACTGGCCCGCACACAGGACCATTCCCGAGTGGCAACCCTGATTGCGCAAGGCCTGCTCGATCCTGCCCAGACCGACTCTCATCCTGACCGCAACAAGCTGTTCAATTGCCTCGGCTCCGCCAACTTGCCGATCGTTGAAATCTCCCGGCGCGCCAGCTTGCAGGCAGGGGACCTGTTCTTATTATGTTCGGACGGCTTATGGTCGATACTGCCGGATCACGTTATCGCAAAGCATCTCGTCGAGAATACGGTAATGCGCGCTGTTCCGGACCTTCTGGATAAATCCACTTCCATTGCAGGCAGGAACGGAGACAACGCTACGGCGCTAGCCCTGGCCTGGCTGGGCGAAAGCAGCCGGGAGGAGGATGCATCCACGATTACGACCAATACCCTGCAAATCGGGGCCGTGACCTCGATGATTGCAACGCTGCCCAACGACATTACCGAAGCGAGCGACGTTTTCAACGATGAAGAAATCGAAAAAGCGATTTCGGAAATCCGCTTTGCCATCCAGCAAGCTAACAACACCTGATTTTACGAGATTATGACTATGCCCGACCAAACCCGTCCAGGCGGACGCGCTCCCGATTCCCTGCGCCCTATCGCCATGGAGCGCAATTACACCAAATATGCCGAAGGCTCGGTATTGATTGCGTTTGGCGATACCAAGCTGATCTGCACGGCCAGCATCGAGGAATCCGTTCCCGGCTTTCTGAAAGGCAAGGGACGCGGATGGATGACGGCGGAATACGGCATGCTGCCGCGCTCTACCCATTCACGCATGGACCGCGAAGCGGCAAGAGGCAGGCAATCCGGGCGGACGCAGGAAATCCAGCGCCTGATCGGACGTTCGCTGCGAGCCGCATTCGATCTGAACGCCATAGGCGAGCGCACCCTGCACCTGGACTGCGACGTAATACAGGCGGATGGCGGCACGAGGACCGCGGCGATTACCGGCGCGATGGTGGCGGCATACGACGCCTTTTCCAAGCTGGTCGAGCGCGGCGTCATCCCACAGGTGCCGGTCAAGCATTTTGTCGCCGCGATTTCTGTCGGCATGGTTAAGGGCGTGCCCGTTCTCGACCTGGACTACCAGGAAGATTCTTCCTGCGACACCGACATGAACGTGGTCATGACGGACGCGGGGCATTTCGTGGAAGTGCAGGGAACCGCCGAAGGGGCGGCTTTCGACCGGCAGGCATTGAACAACATGCTGGACTTGGCGCAGAAAGGCATTTTCGAGCTGATCTCGCTGCAGAAAAAAGCGCTGGGCCTGAACGCGGGATAAAATAAACGGCTCAATAAACTCCTATACCGCCTTATGCCAAACAGAATCATCCTTGCCTCCAACAACTTGGGAAAACTGAAGGAGTTGCGCGAGATGCTGTCGCCTGCCGGCTTTGTGGTTCATCCGCAATCGGAATACAGCGTGCCGGAAGCGGAGGAGCCCTACCTGACTTTTGTCGAGAATGCGCTGACCAAGGCGCGCCATGCGGCGCGCATCACCGGCCTGTCGGCCTTGGCGGACGATTCGGGGATATGCGTCGACGCTCTGGGCGGCAAGCCGGGCGTGATATCGGCCCGTTACGGCGGCGAACCGAAATCCGACGCCCGCAATAACCTGAAACTGATTGAAGACATGGCCCCATACGGCAATATGGCCGCCAATTTCTATTGCGTGCTGGTATTTCTTCGGCATGCCGAAGATCCTCAACCGGTGATAGCGGAAGGACGCTGGCATGGCGAAATCATCGTGGAGCCACGCGGGCAGGGCGGTTTCGGATACGATCCGCATTTCTGGATTCCCGAACTGAAGAAAACATCGGCCGAGCTGTCGCCGGCAGAAAAAAACCGCTTTTCCCACCGTGGCCAGGCAATACGCCAGCTGGTCGAAAAACTTCAATGATTCCGATTTATCCCGCCGGGACGGACACCGGCAACGCCAGGCCGATGGCCGGCTTCGGTTCCGGCGCCATCCAGCTTTCCGCATTGCCGCCGCTGTCGCTCTACATCCATATTCCATGGTGCATGAAAAAGTGCCCCTACTGCGATTTCCATTCGCTGGAAGTAAAATCCGACTTTCCGGAACAGGACTATCTTGCGGCAATGCGTCTTGACCTCGAATCGAGGCTGCCTTCGATCTGGGGGCGCAAAATCAATACCGTGTTCATAGGCGGAGGAACGCCCAGCCTGCTGTCGGCGGCAGGAGTGGACCAATTGCTGTCGTTCGTGCGCGCGCTGGTGCCGCTCGATCCGCTTGCCGAAATCACGATGGAGGCCAACCCGGGCACGGTCGAAGCCGAAAAATTCAAATCCTACCGCGCCAGCGGAATCAACCGGCTGTCGCTGGGCATTCAGAGCTTTAACGATGCGCAATTGCAGGCGTTGGGCCGCATTCACAACGGCGACGAGGCTCGTCGCGCCATCGAGATCGCCCGCAGCAATTTCGAGAACTTCAACCTGGACCTGATGTATGCCTTGCCGGGCCAGACCATCGAACAGGCGCGGCAGGACATTGCAACGGCGATTAGCTTTGCTCCGCCGCATCTTTCGATATACCAACTCACGCTCGAAGAAAACACGTATTTTGCCAAGCATCCGCCCGAACTTCCGGACGAAGACACGATTGCCGAGATGCAGGAGGCGGCCGAGGAAATGACCGCGGACGCAGGCTATCTGCATTACGAGGTGTCGGCCTATGCGCAACCGGGCAGGCAGGCGCGCCACAACCTGAATTATTGGCACTTCGGCGATTACGTGGGCATCGGTGCCGGAGCGCATTCAAAAATTTCGTTCCCGCAGCGGATTGTTCGGCAGTCGTGCTACAGGCAGCCGAAGGCGTATATCGACCATGCCCGCTCCGGCTCGGCGGTCATGGAAGAGCATGAGGTAACCCGGGACGACCTTGTGATCGAATTCATGCTTAACGCGTTGCGCCTCACCGACGGCTTCAAGACCAGGCTGTTCGCCGAACGCACCGGGCTGCCTCTTTCCATCATCGAAAAGACCCTTGGGCAAGCGGAAGCGAGGGGACTCCTGCAGCGCGACCATGCCACCATCAGGCCGACCGAACTGGGGCGGCGCTTCCTGATTGACCTGCAGCAGATGTTCCTGGCGGATTGAGCCGCTTTTTAGCGTTATTTGCAGATTTACAGGTGGAACCTCGTCGTTTTAAACACCAATTTCCGTTAGCTTGGGTATAATACCGGCTCTACGGAAGACGGACGGAGCGACCAGCTTCACCAGTCCTGATTTCCAGTTGTTTCAGCAAGGAAGCGTGGCCGAGTGGTTGAAGGCACTAGTCTTGAAAACTAGCGACGGGGTAACCCGTTCGTGAGTTCGAATCTCACCGCTTCCGCCAGAACCCCCATAAAATAGCGCCTTTCGAGGCGATTTTTTATTCTGCCCATCAATTTGTAATGTGCTTTTAAGAAACCTTAAAACACGGAGCAAAAAATCAACGACAATGGATATCCTCGCCAACCAGGCGATCGTAATCACATAGCACTCGGTAAAGGAAACAATATGCAAAACTTTCAATATGTCCCCATTGGCGATGAATTCCGCGACCCGATCGGCGGCGAGAGCTGGATCAAGATTTCCCACGACGAGGCGCAGTTGGTCTCGGATCCATCCGTTATCGAGACCTTCAACCGGCAGGACCTGACCGAATAGAAACCCGACCTCACGCAGACAGGAGCCCGAGCATGCCGAACGAAGTGACGACAAAAAAGGATCTTCTAATCCGGCGCCTGGTCAGCTATGACCTGGAATATTTCATCGAGTTCATCCGGACCTCGGACTCCGCCAAAATAGCCCTGGCCACCATGATGATGGAAGGATTCGTAGGCTATAACAGCTGGTCTCAGGAGCAACTGCGCGAGGAATGCGCCAGGAGGGACATCCTTCCCCCCGGCGCCTGAGCCGGTAAAAAGGCCATCTCTTTTTACGCCCTGAGCCAGTTCATCTCCAGCACTTCCTCTACATCCGGCAAGGCGGTTCCGATCTCGGGGTCGAACGACAGCATGACCTCGCGCGCCTCCTCGACGGCCTCCTCCATGGCGGCCCGCAGCTCGCCCGAATCGACATAGCCGAAATCCAGGTCGTCGTCCGCGGGCGTTAGAAGCTCCTCGTCCAGGACGAGCCCGGCACTCTCGCACAATCTCACGAAGAATGCATTGGCCGCGCGCACCATCAGCTGCGGCCCGTAGTCCTCCATCTCCGGGCAGAGCTCGCCCACGCGCTTGGAGAACGTGTCGCCCGCCGCTTCGGCCAGCATCATAAAGCGAACTGGCGCGCCCGAATCGAGCAGTTCCTCGGCGTTTTCGATGAATTCCACCGGCACCGCCTCGATTGACCAGTCGAAATGCTCTTCGCGGGAGAGTTCCAGCGACTCGGTCTCGTCCGACAGGGCGTAGGTGGGCAGCATCTCGATCACGATATCCTGCTCCGGCCCGCTTGAGGCGGCTGCATCCTCGGCCAGCGAAAACCCGGCGTAGGGGCTCAGCTGGTCGTCCGTGCGGCCGACGCTCTCGATCCAGCGAACAATCTCGTTCCTGCCGTCTTCGTTTAGCTCGGCGGTCGGCAAATAGTCCAGTTCACGGGAGGCGGCCTGTCTCAGGATGACGGCCACGTCGGCAGGTGTCAGTTCAATCATGGTTTTCTCAAGTACGGTGTAGATCGGCAAGGCAGACACTCTATTTCACTGCCGCCTTCCGCAGCCGTGTTCGCATCATGCCCCTTAACGAAGTCGCCCCTGGCCGCAGAGGATGCGGCAGGGGCTCAACTTTACGCAATGGTACATGCATTCGAACCGACGGCAAACCGGCTTCGGCGATTCCGCGGGAACCATGTCACTCAACACGTAAACCATAACGGGCTTTTCGTTTTCCCCCGGTCTGCCATGACAAATGATTCAATGACTCTGAATATGAGAATCTCTCCGGGTCATCTTCTTCAGGCTCCGCCATAACTGCAATCCTTTCCGGGTCGTATCCCAGAAGATGCCGGATTCGGATTCGGCGCTCTCCAGCAGTTTCCGGCTGAGCAGCACCCGGTACCCCTCTGCGGCCACACGGATTGCATGATGCATTTTTCCGAGAAAATGCAGCCGCGACCGATAAATAACGATATGCTCATAAGCCTGGAACCTGCCGCCCAGAGAGACTTTGTAGTCATATTTGGTGTGCCCGAAGTGAAAGCGGCGGGCGCCGCGCTCGATGAACGCGCAGACGGCAAGATAGCCGCACAATATGCCAAGGCGGTAAGGGTCGTACTTCGGGTCGTGCGCGTTGATCCGTGAGATGACGCTGTCTCCGATACGAAACACCGTCGTGCCGGCGCACACTTTGCCGTCTATGGTGGCAAGGCACAGCGCGCCGCATTCGCGCAAAAGCCGAAGGTTTTCCTGTACCTTTGCTTCATCAAGATGGGAAACCTTGCCCTTCAGCGACATGCGTGCATGATTCATCTCGACAATCGCCCTGACGTCTTCTTCACGTATATTTTCGCGTTCGCAAATTTGGTAGGAAAAGGAAGGGAAGGCGCGTTCGACCCGGTTTCTGTACCACTTCAGGTTCTTCCTTGTTGCGCTTCCCAGCGATGAAAGGTATTCATCACGACTACTTGGAAGCTCTGCAACGAAATCCTCCATGCAAAAGAAGCGCTGGTGGAAAAAGCGGGGGAGCCTTTCGCAAACCTGCACGGCATGGAATGAGACTGCCGACACCGATGGGTAGTTCTCGAACACGAACCTGGAAAACTCAACGACATCGCTTGCCTGAAGGCGCATCCCTTCGTTGGCTACCCTGAGCATGCCATTTTCTATTTTGAACAGGAATATCGCCGTAATGATGCCGTCGTGGTTGCGTGCGACATAAGTGTTCAGACCAAGCAAGTCGGCAGTGCCGCGAAAATACGAAAGGGAGGAATAGAGTGCGCCGTATAGCCTGTCCAGCTCTGGCTCCAGGTGCAGCGGAAAGGTGTTTCTATAAATGAAGGATCTGTTTGCCGACTCTTGCAGCGAAATCGTGTTTGACAGTTTCGCTGAAGCATTTTTTGTCAATTGCATTTATCCCCTCCGGATGAACGCGGCATTGCGCGGAAATGCAAAATGCCGCCCTGATACGAATATGAATAAATAATAGCGCAGCCGTACCGGGTATTTTCTCTCTCAGCCTTAAATAGTGGATGTGCTTGTCCTATGACAAGCCGACGCAGTGGATGAAAAGCGACTCATGCATGACCCGAGCCACGGCACGTCAGTTGTTCTTACCGTTTTCCGGCTTGGCTACGATCACCACATCGCCTTCAGCAAGCGAATCGGAAGGATTGAGCACCAGATTATCGTCGGTCGTGATGCCATTCAATATCTGAACGGTCAATCCGAAGTCCTTGCCAATCACTACCGGACGCAAATGGACAAGTCCTTCATTGTCGACCACGCCTACGCGTGGCCCCTCCGAGCGCAACAGCAAGGTGTTGGTCGGCACGATCAGCTCATCCGATGCGGCGACAGGCAAGGATACGTTGACGTAGGCTCCGGGCAACAGCTTGCCATCCTGGTTCGGCAGCAGGATCTCCGTTTGCAGACTGCGGCTGGCAACATCGATTGCGCCCGCAGTACGGACGATTTTGCCCTTGAATGACTGGCCGGGAAGTTCCGCCTGGGTAACGGTTGCCACGGCTCCCTGCTTTATTTGCGCCGCATAAGTTTGCGGCACGTACACATAGACGCGCAAAGGATCGGTTTGCGCCAGCGAGAAGAGGGCGCGGCTGGTGCTGCCCCCTGTTTCGATCAGGTCGCCGATATTCGCGTTGCGGTGCGTGATCAAACCGGAGAAAGGCGCAACTACCCGCTTGAACGATTCCAGTTCCTTCAGCCGCCGTATGTTCGCGTCCGCCGCTTCCAGGCTGGCCCGCGCATGCAGGTACGCGCTGTTGCGCTCATCGTATTCCTGCAGGGATACGGCGTGCTGCGCGCGCAGGCTTTTCCATCTTTCCAGCGAAACCTTTGCCAGGTCCAGCGTCGATACCAACTGTTGCCGGGCCGCGACCGCCTGGGCCAATTGCTGATCCGCTTCCGGATTGCTGATTTCCGCCAGGATTTCGCCTTTCTTCACCCGGCTGCCGATGTCTTTGTTCCAGCGCAGCAGGTAACCGCTGATGCGCGCGGAAATCGGCGCTTCGACGAATCCCTGCAGCGTGCCGGGAAGAGCCAATGCTTGGCCGTCCGCGCCCTGTTTTGCGCGCACCGTCAGCACGTACTGCTTGTTTTGCAGGCTGGAACTGGCGGCGGCTGCCTTTGCCTGCGAATGGCGAACCAGGAAGGCGGCCGCCGCGCATACCAGCAGTGAAAGCAGCACGATGAACGCAACGATCCTGATGCGCCTTGCCGTTTGCATGCGTTGCGGCTGGAGCGGATCGCCGGCGTTCACTTTCGAGCGGTTGTCCAACGCGTCATTTTGTTGCTCGGACATACGTGGTTTCCTTAATTATCTGATGCGTCTGCAGCCGGTGCGGAACGGCCGGCACGGTGCTGCTCCAGCCGCCGGTGCACCGCAGCAAATACGACCGGAACAAAGAACAAGGTGGAGATGGTAGCAAACAATAGCCCCCCGATGACTGCGCGGCCGAGCGGAGCATTTTGTTCCGCTCCCTCTCCCAGGCCCAGCGCCATCGGGATCATGCCGATGATCATTGCAAGCGCTGTCATAAGCACAGGACGGATTCGGGTGGAGCCTGCTTCAAGAGCGGCCTCCAGAGGGGAAATTCCATCAAGAAGCCTCTGCCGCGCAAAGGAAATCATCAATACGCTGTTTGCCGTCGCCACGCCCATTGTCATGATGGCGCCGGTCAGCGCGGGCACGCTCAGGCGAGTTCCGCTAAGCAGCAGCATCCATGCGATACCCGCAATGGCGGCCGGTAGCGCGCTAACAATGATGAGGGGGTCGACCCATGACTGGAAATTCACGACGATCAGCAGGTACACCAGCACGATCGCTATCGCCAGTCCGATGCCCAGTCCGACAAAGGAAGAACGCATGGTCTGCGCCTGGCCTCGAATGGTGATATTGGCGCCGCGCTGCAGTTGCGGGCGCATTTCATCCACTATCTTGCTCACATCCGACGTAACGCCGCCGAGATCGCGTCCCTGCACGCTGACATACAGATCGATCACCTGCGCAATGTCATAGCGGGAAGATACGGCAATTTGCGAAGCGGGCTTCAACTGCACCAGATTGCCGAGCAACTGAGAACGCGCATTGCCGCCCGCGCTGACCGGAGTCCGCATCAGCGCATCGACGGAATCGACCCGGTACTGCGGCGTTTGCACTGCAATGTTGTACACCACGCCGGTAGCCGGATTCAGCCAGAAAGCCGGCGCGGTCTGAAAGCTGCCCGACAGGGAAACCAGCACATTCTGCGCCACGTTGGATGCGCTGAGGTTAAGCTGCTGCAGCGCCGTGCGGTCCATGTTCAGGCTCAGGGTCGGCAGATCCATCCTCTGGTGGATATGGGTATCCACCGTGCCCGGAATCGCCTTGATGCGTTTCATGAGCTTGCCGGCAAACGCATGATTCGCCTCCAGATTCTTGCCTGAAATCTGCACGTCGATAGCTGCCGGCAAGCCGAAGTTGAGGATCTGCGTGACGATGTCGGCGGGCTGGAAAAAGAACTCGACTCCGGGGAACCGCTGCGGCAGCTCCTCTCTCAAGCGGCTGATGTATTCTTCCGTCGGGCGATGGCCGGGCTTAAGGGAAATCTGGAATTCGCCGTCGAGAGTGCCAATCGTGCCCGCGTTGCTGAAGGAGAGGTTGATGCCGCTGTTGGGGACGCCCAAGTTGTCGAGCAGGGTGTCCAGGTCCTGCTCCGGGATAACCTGGCGGATCGCCGCATCCACATGGTCTGCCAGCCGCGCCGTTTCTTCAATGCGCGTCCCTGTCGGCGCCCGCATGTGGAGCTTTATCTGTCCCGCATCGACGCTTGGGAAAAAGTCCTCGCCCAGCACAAAAAACAAACCGCAGGAAAGAATGCAGAACCCGAGGAAAGCGGCGCTGAAAATACGGCGATGCTCGAGCAGGCTGCTCAACACGGCGATGTACCCGGCGCGCATCTGCTCGAAGCGGCGGTTGAAGCGGCTATAGGTGCGTTCCAGAAAGTTCGGAGCGTTCGCGCCGCTATTCCCGCCGGAGGCCGCGACCGGTTTCATCAGCATCATGACCAGCGTCGGCACCAGCGTGCGCGACAGTATGTAGGAAGCCAGCATTGCGAATACGACCGCCTCCGCCATCGGCACGAACAGGTGGCGCGCCACGCCATTGAGGAAAAACATCGGAAGGAAAACGATGCAGATGCAAAGGGTGGATACGAACGCCGGCACCGCGATCTCTCCGGCTCCGTCCAGGATCGCGGTCTCAAGATCGGAGCCAAGATGCAGGTGGCGCTCGATATTCTCGATGGTCACGGTGGCATCGTCCACCAGGATACCGACCGCAAGCGCCAAACCGCCCAAGGTCATGATATTGATGGTTTCGCCCAATGCATGCAGCACGAAAATAGAACTAAGGATCGACAGCGGAATGGAAACGGCAATAATGCACGTGCTGCGCCAGTTCCCCAGGAACAGCAGGATCATGGCGGCAGTCAGGAGGGCGGCAATGATTGCTTCGTGCATTACCCCTTCAATTGCCGCTTTGACAAAAATAGACTGATCGAATAACGGCGAGATCACCAGATCCGCGGGCAGGGACAAGGCTGCGCCCGGCAACCTGTCGCGCAACTGATTCACGATTTCCAGCGTGGACGCATTCCCGTTCTTCAGGACCGACAACAAGACGCCGCGCTGGCCGTTTTGCTTGACGATGTTGGTCTGCGGAGAGAATCCGTCACGCACATGGGCCACTTCCTGCAAATAGGTGACTGCGCCGTTGGTGGTGCGTACCGGGATGCTGTTCAAGGCAGGGATCGCATCCGGGGAACCGTTCATTCTGACGCTGTACTCGGTCGTCCCGATCTTGGCGGTGCCGCTTGGAAGAACAAGGTTTTGCGCATTGACGGCGGCGACCACATCGGCAGGCGTCAGTCCCTTCGTCAGCAAAGCCTGCGTATCGAGATCCACGGAAATGACCCTGGATTTCCCGCCATAGGGAAAGGGAATCGCCACGCCGGGAATAGTCACCAATTGCGGGCGCAGGGAATTGACGGCGATGTCGTTGAGCTCCTGTTCGGACAGGGTAGGGCTGGAAAGCCCCAACTGGATCACCGGAATACTGGATGCGGAATAGCTGATGACCAGCGGCGGCGTAATGCCAGGCGGGAGTTGCTTCAACTGCGCCTGCGTAATCGACACGACCTGGGCAATGGCGGTTTGAATGTCCGCGCTTGGCTGGAAAAAGACTTTGACTATGGATATGCCGTTCAGCGAGTGCGACTCGATGTGCTCGATGTTATTGACGGTCGTCGTCAACCCGCGCTCCGAAACGGCGGCAATCCGCTGCCCCACTTCTTCAGCAGGCATGCCGTTATAGGTCCAGATGACGCTGACTACGGGGATCTTGATTTCGGGGAAGATATCGACCGGCGTGCTTCTCAGCACGAATGGCGTTGCCAGCAGAATCAGCAAGGCCATTACAATGAATGTGTAAGGGCGTCTTAGCGCAAGCTTGACAATCCACATCGAAACACCGCACTGAAAAGGCAAAACAGGATTGTAATGGATTTGCGGTTTCTTGCTGTCAAGATTGCGAAAAGAGAACCTTGCATCCGCTGAGAGTTCAATCGAGGGGAATTTACACTTCAGCTTGCCGTCGCTTGTTTCGGCGGCTGCCGCCCCAAACCATATCGCCGTTCGGGACAACTACGCCTGTATAACGAACGCATCGGCAATTGCTGCCGATAACACTATGGTGAGATAAGAGCGTTCAGGCGGCGTGACGAAAGATTGCACGGCAGTCCCGGACATGGCCTTCAGCAGTGAAATTTCCGATTTCCAGGTTTTCTTTGCTACGCCGGAGTAAAAGTAAATACGCCGCGATTACCGGGAGAGACGATATCGGTTCTCCCGGCGACAAACTTGCGCATGAACGGATTTTTACTTCTTGGCTGTGCTCTGATCAATGGCGATAACCGCCGCCCCAGCTCCGATGTCCGCCGCCCCAATAGCCGAAATTCAAGCCGAACGAAATCGGCGACTGCATGTATACCGGCTGCGGCGCGACATATACGGGCTGCGTATAGACAGCCGCAGGCTGATAATAGGTTCCCTGGCTATAGGTTGGAGGCGGACCGTACGAAGGGGGCGGCCCGTAGACCGCGCAGCCGCCCAGCATGGAAGACAATGCGAGCGGAAGAAGGATTAATTTTATTTTTTTCATGATGCGATTCCTTTCTCATCAATTATAGGAACCGCCATGCAAAGAACTAATACTCTTACGTTAGGTTACATCTCCCGCTTATTCCCTGGCTTATTGCGCTACTTCAAACAGCATTCCTTTATCTGACGTACTATATGCAGGTAGTCCCTAAGGCTACGATCAACTTTTGCCCGCCGCCGCAATGTGGCGGGTTTTTTTATGGGCGGGAAGTCCGTTCATTCGGCACTGGCTCATCGGGACTGGCTGCTTAAGCCGCTTTCCTCACGTCCCCTTAAAGGCTAGAACTCATTTCATGCATAGACGGGTATGCCATAGGCATCAGGCCCGTCCGAACCGGCAATGCTGCCCACGTCATGTCCAATGCCTTCCGGTACTACCGAATAGCCGGCGCTTCTGGCCAGATCCAGCGCTTCGGCATACGTTGCCGCCTGGCCAATTACGTGTCCTTTGCTGCTCGTGTTGCCGGCCGCATCGACCTTAACGACGCGCACATCGCGTTTTTGACCGTCCATATAGCTTTGATCGTTGCTCATGTTCATTCCTTTCCCGATGTGGGGCAAATCAAGGGACGCAACCGCATTTCCCCGCTCCCGGTCTCCCGGCCAACTACTGCTGTTAGCAAACATAGCTAATCATTCCTAGAATCAGATCGAACGGGGGCCCTATTGGTTCCGTGCGCAAGCGATAAATCAGCCTGCCTCCGTGCCTTTGCAATAAATGCCTATTTCTTGTTCCAGCCGACAATCCTGCTTGGCAAATCGACTATGCCGCGCATATACTGTGTTTTTGTACAGCTCGCTTGCCATGCCGACGCCCATTCCGATTTCATCCGTTGATCTGCCCATCACTCTTTTCGAGAGCGCCGTCGCAGCCGGCTTTCCGTCTCCTGCTGCAGACCACTCGCAAAAGCGGATCGACCTGAACGAGCATTTGCTGCTGCATCGGGACGCATCGTTCCTTTTTCGCGTGAGCGGCAACTCCATGACCGGGGTCGGCATATTCGACGGCGACACCATCATCGTCGACCGTTCCATCGAAGCGAAGCACAATCACATTGTTTTGGCCATCGTCGACGACGAATTCACCATCAAGCGCTTGTACCGGCGCGGCAAGATCATCCGGCTTTTGCCCGAAAATGACGACTATGAACCCATCGACTTTAAGGATGGTCAAGAATTGAGAATCTGGGGCGTGTTAACAGTCAACTTGAGAAAACTCTTGTAATTAGCCAGGAGAAAGCCATGTGCGGACGATTTGCCATATCCCAGCCGAGGTTCACCCGCATCGAAAAAGAGCTGAAAACCACTTTCGACGAGGTAACGCCGCGCTACAACATCGCGCCGTCGCAAGAGATTGCCGCCATCCATGAAGCCGAAGGCGAATACGTGATGGAATATATGAAGTGGGGCTTGGTGCCGTCCTGGTCGGAAACGCCAAAGACCAGCTACAGCACGTTCAACGCCAAAGTGGAAACCGTCGCCGAAAAGCCCCTCTACCGCTCCGCCTTCAGGCATCGCCGCTGCATTATTCCCGCTTCCGGATTTTACGAGTGGAAGCAGGAGGGCGGCCGCAAGCTGCCCTTTTACTTCACTCTTGCCAACGGCGAAGAAATGGCCTTGGCGGGCCTGTGGGAAGAATGGAAGGGACGGGACGGCTCCGTTCTTCATAGCTGCACCATCATTGTCGGCCAATCGAATCCCCTGGTCGGCGGCATACACGACCGCATGGCCTGCATCGTTCCAACCGAAGAGCTTGAAGACTGGCTCAATCCGAATGAAAAGTCGGACTACCTGCTATCCATGCTGCAGAATCCCTACGATGCGGGGCTCATGACATGCCGGGCCGTCGCGCCGGCGGTCAATTCGGTAAAAAACGAGGGCCCGCAGCTGATCGCTCCGGTCGAATAGCCATGCAGCAGAGCATCGCCCTGGTCGACTGCAACAACTTCTACGTCAGTTGCGAGCGCGTCTTTCGCCCCGATCTCGAGAACAAGCCAGTCGTGGTGCTGTCGAATAACGACGGTTGCGTGGTTGCCAGAAGCGGCGAAGTAAAGGCCCTGGGCATCAACATGGGCGAACCATGGTTCAAGATAAGGGACGCTGCCAGGCGCCACGGCATCATCGCCTTTTCCAGCAACTATGCGCTTTATGCCGACATGAGCAACCGCGTCATGAACGTGCTCTCGGCATTTTCGCCTCATCAGGAGGTCTACAGCATCGATGAAAGTTTTCTGGACCTGACGGGCTTTGCCGATGTCCGCGGTCATGCGCGCGAGATCAGAAAGACGGTTCGGCGACACCTCGGCATTCCGGTATGCGTCGGCATCGGGCCGACCAAGACCTTGTCCAAGCTGGCCAATCACGTCGCCAAGAAACATCCGAGATCGGAAGGCGTATTCGACTACAACGTGCTGACCGGGAGCCAGCGGCAAAGCGTCCTGAAGAATATTGGCGTGAACGACGTATGGGGCATCGGAAAAAAGCTGTCCGCGTCGCTGCATGCGCAGGGGATCGAGACGGTATTGCAATTGAGAGACGCGAACGCAAAGGGGATGCGGGCGAAGCATGGCGTGGTGATGGAACGGATCATCGCCGAGCTCAACGGCATATCCTGCATCGGGGTGACGGATATCGACCCGCCGAAAAAGCAGATTGTCTCCAGCCGCTCGTTCGGCCAGACGGTGGAAGACATCGACGACCTGAAAGACGCGATCGCGCACTTTGTCACCAATGCGGCCCTGAAGCTGAGGGCGCAGGGGTCGGTGGCGGGAATCGTCCAAGTGTTCATCATGACGGACAGGTTCCGGAACGACCAGCCTCAATATAACCCGAGCATGTCGCTGCCGATACCGGTGCCGACGGATGACTCCTTGCTGATCAGCCAGTGGGCGGGCAGGGGGCTCGACGCGATATTCAGGAAAGGCTATTTCTACAAGAAGGCCGGCGTGATATTGAGCGAAATCTCCGACAAGTCGTTGGCGCAGACGGATATGTTTGCGCCCATCCGGAAACCGGAACTGATGCACGCGATGGACAGCGTGAACGCCCGTTTCGGCAAAGGCGCGCTGCGGCTGTCGCAAGACGGTTCGAGGCGCAGCTGGTCGATGCGCCAGGAGAACCGGTCGCCGGAATATACAACCCGCTGGGATGAAGTGGCTGTCTGCCGCTGTTAGTCACCTCCTGCCAGTCAATCCGAACAGGGAAGACGTGCCATGCGGCACCGTATCCAATCAAGAAAGATCGGCCGCAGATTCCCTCTGAAGCATGCCGGCCCCGGCTCATCCTCAGCAGGGCAGTTTGCCCGGTATTGACGCTAACCGGCGGCGAGCCGTGAACAAACCGCCTGTTTGTTGATTTTAATATATACATCGAAGCGAGTCATCTTGGAAAATCGACTCGTTAAGCCTTTCATCTTCAAACCCTGAGTGTTTTTCGTCTACTCCCCCACTGGAGATGACCGCTGCCGATCCTGCTTGAAATGCGATATTTAAAGCTATTGCCGAGAGCAGGGTAGCGGGACCGCAATGAAACTATCCGATTTTATTCGCGCGAATATCGAGCTCATCCTTGAGAAATGGGAGCAATTTACAAAAGATCTTCCTTCGGCGCGTTACATGAGCAGGGAAGATGTACGGGATCACGCCGCCGGCATTTTATCTGCTATTGCTGCCGATCTTGATCGCCCTGAAACTCCTGCTGAACAAGAGAAAAAATCCAAAGGGCTGGGACCTCGATCCGCAGGGGACACCTATGCCGCGATGCATGGCTCCGACCGCAAGGCGGAAGGATTAAGCATTTCTGAAGCGGTATCCGAATTCCGTTTTCTGCGGGCAATCATATTACGGCTGTGGAGCGAGGCGAACCCGACATTGCCTCAACCCTGCACCGACGACGTAACCCGGTTCAACGAAGCAATCGACCAGGCATTGACCATATCGGTCGAGCGATACTCGACCGATATGGGGAGATATACCCGACTGTTCAGCGCGCTCCTGGCTTCATCGCCGGATCTCAATTACATATTCGATGCCGACGGTACGCTTGTTTATGGGAACAAATCGCTGGCCAGTTTGTGCCGGCTGTCGTTGAGTGAGATCGTCGGCAAGAATTTCTTTGACCTGTGCGCGCCCTTGGCCGATGAGCTTCGGCAGCAGGCATTGCATGTGATTGACAACAAGACGGCCTATCGCGGCGAAATGCCGTATACGCTCGCTTCCGGAGAGGTATTGGCCTATGAGTACATCTTTATTCCGGTTCTGGACGATGAAGGAAATGTGGAAGCGATTGCAGGCACCGCGCGAGACATAACCGAACGCAAGGCGGCAGAGGAAAGGATCAGTAAAAGCGCAAATTACGACCACCTGACAGGCTTGCCGAATCGAAGCCTCTTTCGCGACCGGCTGGATCAGGAAGTCAAGCGCTCTTTACGCACCGGCCAGCCGATCGCCCTGCTTTTCATCGATCTCGACGACTTCAAGCAAGTCAATGACCGGCTGGGCCATGACGGCGGCGATCAGCTGCTGCTGCAGGCCGCGCAACGGATCAGTTCGTGCGTGCGGAGCATGGATACGGTCGCACGCCTGGGAGGCGACGAATTTACCGTTATTCTCACCGAGGTCAACCGCTTGCCGCATATCGAAATATTGGCCCAGAAAATACTCGAAGAACTGTCCAGGCCTTTTTCAATCCTTCAGACGGAGGTGTACATATCGGGCAGCATCGGCATCACGCTCTTCCCGCAGGATGCGGCCACATCCGAGGATCTGGTAAGAAACGCGGATCAGGCGATGTATGTGTCGAAGAGCGCCGGGCGCAACCGCTTCAGCTTTTTTACAATCGGTATGAGGAATTCCGCCTGGGCCCGGCTCAAAGTGATCGACGAGCTGCGCTGCGCCTTGCCGCAAAACCAGTTGGCGGTCTATTACCAGCCTATTGTCGAGCTCCAGCTAGAAAGGATCGTCAAGGCTGAAGCGCTTTTGCGATGGAAGCATCCTCAAGCCGGACTGATGCGCTCCGAACAGTTCATCGCCATTGCAGAGGAAACCGGCCTTATCGGCGAGATTGACGAATGGGTCTTGGGCGAAGCCATGGCGCACGCGCGAGAATGGAGCGCTTTGCTCGATGCGCCTTTCCAGATAACCGTCAACAAGTCACCAATCGAATTCATCAGCAGGGAACCGATGAAAAACTGGGCCGCCCATCTGGCAGCGCTCGGATTGGCATGGAACTGCATCGCCATGGAGATCACGGAAGGTGTGCTGTTGAACAATTCTCCAATTGCCCGGGAGAAGCTGGAAAGCCTTCAAAAAGCGGGGGTTCAACTGGCTATCGACGACTTTGGCAGCGGCTATTCATCGATGGCCTATCTGAAGAAATTCAAGATTGATTATCTTAAGATCGATCCGTCATTTGTCAGAGACATGGCGGCCTGCATCGACAGCCGTGCGATTGCCGAAGCGATCATCGTGATGGCGCATAAACTCGGGCTGAAAGTCATTGCGGAAGGGGTGGAGACTATTGAGCAGAAAGACTGGCTGAAAAAAGCCGGGTGCGATTATGCGCAGGGTTATTTCTTTTCCGGTCCGCTTTCCTCCGAAGATTTCAGCGAATTGCTTAGAAAGGGCAAGGTGCCGCCTCAGGGGCAGGCTTACCTCGGCAACTATACGGCATGATTTAACCGCCGGCAGGCGGCTGCTTCAGCGCAGTTGTGTATTTTTATTTATTGAACGAAGCAGCCATGCATTCCGGGAATGCTTTACTGATTGGCAACAGGGGCTTTTTCCAGGTCAGCGATCAGGGCGCCTGGACTTGGTTGGCCCGCCTTGGCTTGAGAAAATCCAGCTTTTCTTTCCGCTCGCACGGTATCGTGATCATGCCTCGATCGACAGCCTGCGCATATATTGCCATTTCGCGGATGAGCGCTTCCTGATGTTCCCTGGTCGGGCTTTCTTGAAAAATCTCCATCTTGATATTCAAGAGCCGGACTTGTCGAACCCAATCGTTACGGTCGGAAATTATCATGGCCTTGTGATGTCATCCGTGTTAATTGATAAAAAAGCATTCAACGTCATTCATTTATAAAAATTGAAAAACCTTTCGGGAACAACTTAATAATGTCGAATTTGCCATTATTAAATCCTGACATTTATCAAAAATACTTTCAACCGAATGACAACGGCATTCAATGCGTTTGAAGATAATCAAGCGGCATCAATGTTCTCACGAGAATCAACTCCTATTTTGTTAATGAAAACATGGTGGGTTCACCGCATTGCTCATGAATGATGAGATAGCGGGCCGTAATTCCACAAATGGCATGCGCATTGAATGCATGCCAATAGATGAATCCGCCTGCCTGATGAACAGGACGGCCGGGACGATCATTAAAACAGGGATAGTGAATCCTGAGACCCGCGTTAGCTACCCACGGCTAACTTGAACTGAATCGCAACTGAGCTGTCGACCCTTGGGATAAGGCTTGGGATATAGACCGCATTGATGCCTACATTCCGATCGAATATCCTGAATGTCACCGTTGCCACCGGCATCAGTACGGGTGCGTACTTCCCATGGTTAAGGTAAGGATAGCCGTCAAGCACTCCTACCGCCCCGCCCAGCCGAACATTGCCGATCTTGATAGGGGTATAAACATACTCAAGATACGTCGTATCCTTTCTTACGCTATTCCTATAGTGCCCGATTGTGAGCGCGCTTTCATCATTGAGGTAATACTCAAGACCGATTCCGGTATTGCGCTCGTTATAATTGGCTTTCCTGTTCTGGTGGTAGGAAAGAAAGCCGCTTGTCACCCATATCTTGCTGCTAATTTCCGGCGGCGCAGGGTTTTCGCTTGCGATGGCAAAACAGGAAAGAAAGCCGGTAATGCTGAATAGCGCGCATTTGCATAGCGGCGTAGTTATACATCTTGTTGCCATATCCGACCTTCCGGAATTGAGTGTTTTTCAACTAATGGTTAATGCGATTCGGTTTTTTATATTTATTATTTTTAATAATATAAATTTATTATATTCAATGGAATTTACAATCTGAAATTATTTATTCGTATTTATATAATTCAAAATTAATTAACAGTTTCAAATTTGTTATTTTTTGTTTATATATTTTCCATTGATTTTTATATCACAATTGTTTCAAGTTTGTTAATGCATTAATTTCAACACAAGTTCAAATCATCGGCAGCATATTTAATTTGAATATATTTAATCCACCCTATGAAAATAATATTTGCGCGCATAACAAAAGTTATACTTTTTTCATTTAAACCAATAATTATTTTTTTATTCAATTCATCGATTAACCACGGATGAATTATTGACTATTGCCTGGATTAATCTCATATTTATTGCCGGTAGCGGATTTGCGGCAGCGATCATTTTTTTATTGCGGATGTTGTTTTATTGCACCGTCGTATTGCTCTTCATTTAATTCAGAATCCAAGGCAAGGTGAAAAATGTGGCAAATAAGTAAAGATAGGTAAAGAATGCTGTGTCCGCTGTTTTGCGCAGGCGTGATTGGCTATCATTCCGTGCATACTGAAGAGAGCGCCCAATGACCAAAGTTTTGTTGATCGATGATGATATTGAGCTGGTTGAAATGCTGCGGGAATACCTGCAGCAGGAAGGATTCCGCGTTACGTCGGTTCACGATGGCGAAAAAGGAGTGGCGGAAGCACTTTCGGGCCGATACCAGATCGCAGTGCTGGACGTGATGATGCCGCGCCTGAACGGCGTGGAGGTTCTGAGGCGCATCCGGATGGAAAGCCGCCTGCCGGTACTGATGCTGACAGCCCGGGGCGACGATTCCGACCGCATACTCGGTCTTGAACTGGGAGCGGACGACTATGTTCCCAAACCATGCAACCCGCGCGAATTGACAGCCCGCCTGCGCGCTATCCTGCGCCGCACGCAAATGACGGAAACAGAGCACCCAAGGGAGCCGCTGTCTGCCGGCGCCTTGAGGGTATGGCCTTCCCGGCGTTGCGCCGAATGGGAAGGAAAAACCCTGAATCTGACCAGCACCGAGTTCAATTTGCTTGAGGTACTGGCGCGGAATGCCGGGCGACCGGTAACCAAGGCCGAGCTGTCGGAGCAGGGATTAGGACGCGCATTAACGCGTTTCGACAGAAACATAGACGTCCACCTGAGCAGCCTGCGGCACAAGCTTGGCGTGCTGGAGGATGGCCGCTCATGCATACAAACCTTGTATCGGCAGGGATATCAATTGATCGAAGGGTAGCAGGGTGGGGCGGTTATTCTGGAAATTCTTTTTTTTCATCTGGCTGGCGCAGTTGGCCGGAATCGTAGCCATGGGCGGTTCGTTTTGGCTGAAAAGCCATAATCAGAGCGAGCAGGCCGCCGGTATCGACCGAAGTCCTCCTGCAAGCATGCTGATCGATTCCGCCGTGCTGACGTTGAAGCACGGCGGCGTTGATGCCCTGCGCGGGCTGATGGGCGAAATGAGCAGGCACAAAGTCTATGCCATTGACGAAGCCGGCAAGGAAATACTGGATCGCTCCGTCGATTCCTTGCCTCTAGATCAGGCAAGAAATCAGTTGTCCGAAGAGAAATCATCGGCAAACGTGCGCCAGGTTGCTGCGGAAGATGGACATACATACCTGTTTTTCGTTCCCGCCGATCCGAATCGCCCCTATTTAGGGCCGCCTCACCCGAATCAAGGGCCGCCTCCGCGCGACGGATTCATCTTTCCCTTGTTTCCAACCATGGCCACTCTTATGGCCAGCCTGATTGCAGCCGTCATGCTGGCAAGGCATTTTTCAAAACCCATACGCAGCTTGCGAACGGCTTTCGAAGCGGCAACGTCCGGAAACCTGCACATGCGCCTGACGCCTGTCATGGGCAATCGCAGAGATGAACTGGCCGATCTGGGGCGCGACTTCGACCGGATGACCGATCAGTTGCGGATTTTGATGGAAAGCCAGCGAAGGCTATTGCACGACGTATCCCACGAAATGCGTTCGCCGCTTGCGCGCCTGCAAGTTGCCGTCGGACTGGCCAGGCAACAACCTGACAAGATGGATTCCTGGATTGGGCGCATTGAACGCGAAAGCATTCGCATCGATCAGCTAGTCGGGGAACTGCTTACCATTTCCCGGCTGGAAGCAGGCGTAATGGGTTCGATGGAAGAGAAAATCAATGTCGGCGAACTCATGAACCATATTGTGGCGGACGCGCAATTCGAAAGCACAGCGCAGAAAAAACGCATTGTTCTTGCCTGGGAGGACACAGCGATAGTCAAGGGGCAAGCCGAACTTCTGCATCGTGCGATTGAAAACGTAATAAGAAATGCCGTCAAGCATACCGCCGAAGGTTCAAGCGTCGAGGTGCAGGGAAAGATATCCGCCGACTCAAAAGACTTGCTGTTAACCGTATGCGATCATGGTTCCGGAGTGGCCGATGCGGAACTTGGTTTTATTTTCGATCCTTTCTTCCGTAGCGCCAGTTCGCGTGGCGATCTGGAAGGCCATGGATTGGGATTGGCAATCGCAAAGCGAGTCGTCGAGGCGCATCGCGGCACAATCACTGCATTCAACCTGGAGAGAAAAGGCTTATGCGTTCAGATCGTGCTCCCTTTGGAAAAGGGTTTAACGGAAAGCAGCATTCACAGGCCGGCCGCCGGCTAGTCATTCTCAACGTAGCTGCGCTTGTCGGGGGAATCGCTTAAAACGCGATTAATGACTTCCGCCTTTATCCCTCTGAACCGTAGATAAGCCTCGGCAAACTCCGTGCCGGCCTTGGACTGAAGCCTGATCCCTTCTTCGACAATCAACGCGGTTTCAAAATCGTGTCGTTTGTGAAAAAAGGGATAGATCGATTTCTTGCGCTTTTTCTGAACAATCATGTCTTGCTCTTGCCTGGTACGTCATTAAAAAATTCGCCGGCGATTATAACTCAGCATTAATTCCTTTGCACTAGCTTTATCGCCGTTAATTTCCCCTATGAAAGCGCAGTGCGGTTTTGCCTCCTGGACCGACTCCGCCCTTGGTTGATTGGCGCATCGCCGCATATAGTTCATCACTGCCAATAATGCTATTTGTGGCATTATTGGCAGTGCCATTTCTGCAAATGGCACTCCGATACAGGCAGCATGTGGTTGAAAGATTTGGAGATTACATAAACAGGGCAACCTGGCCCGTTTCTTGAATAGGTACTTGGAAAGTTTATTTCTTATTCAGAATGTATTTAATTTCAAAGGAGAAGTGCAGTGTCGAAGGAAACCGTCAAAATCACCCTGTTGGCCGACAACGAAGCAGCGGAAGGGCTCGAAAAGGAACATGGGTTTGCGGCATGGGTTGAGGTTGGCGCACGACGCATTCTGTTCGATACCGGCCATACCGGCGTATTGCAGACCAATGCCGCGCGCCTCGGCATCAACCTCAAGGATGCGGATACTCTCGTCATCAGTCACGGGCACCGCGATCATACGGGCACGCTGGCGCAATTCCTTGCGGAAAACGACAAGGCTGAACTGTATTTCGCAAGCCGGATCGACGCCGAACGCTACTGGTATGCGCCCGAGCCTGACTCGTACGGCATGCCGGAAGCCTCGCGGCAAGCGCTGGCGACTCTGCCTGCAAGCCGCGTCCACTCCTTTTCCGAACCGCATTACCTTGCGCCGGGAGTCGGAATCACCGGCCCCGTGCCGCGGCTTTCGTCTTTTGAAGATACCGGCGGCTCCTTCTACTTCGACCGGAACCACGATAAAGTGGACGCGATAGAAGACGATCAATCGATGTGGTTCGAAACCGATGAGGGACTGGTTGTCCTGCTCGGCTGCTGCCACTCAGGCTTGTCCAACACCATCGATTACATCCGCAAGGTTTCCGGCATGACCAAGGTGCGCGGCGTCGTCGGCGGCATGCACCTGCTGCAGGCGAACGAGCAGCGGCTGGACAAGACGTTCAAGGTCATAGCGGACTGGCATGCGGAATTTCTTATTCCCTGCCACTGCACCGGCATGGACTCGGCCAAGAAGATGGTCGCCGCCATCGGCAGCGGCACCGTCAGCCACGGCCACGCAGGCATGGTGATCGAGGCAGGGCAGTTGCGCTGACGAACAGCCGGGTCTGGTAGAACGGCGATGCGGCCGGTATGGAGCCATCTGCCGAAAGTGAAGCGGCGGCAGTCAATTTACTGGCTTCCCCATGCTGATTATCGGCTGGGTTTGCCAGCCGAATGCATGGCGTGATACGCAATTCGAAACCGGAAAACCTTATCCGATGCCTTCTTTTGGAAAGCATCGGGTTTCCACTGTAAAATCCGGTCTAAAGCTTGATTACCCGGCCTGAACCGAGAGGTTTTATCGCCTCGTTTCCGAATTTTGCCCTGAAATATTTCAAGGCTTTCTCGCCGGTGCAGTGTCCGCCGTAGAAGGAAAAGCCCGGAGCCTTAATGCTGTTGGTAAATGCGACGGCTTCTTCCAGCACCTTGTCATTCGCATTAACCAAATGCAATCCGCCTACAACCGCAAGGAGCTTTTCCCTTGGGAATTCCTTGTGGATAGCTTTTAGGATATTGGTGTAGCCTGCATGGGCGCATCCGAAAATAACAACCAGTCCCTTTGGCGTCTTGATCACCACCGTTGCATCATCTATCAGGGGAACGGGGCCGGTTCCATCCTCATTGAAGAAGTTGCCTCCGATTGGGGCGAAACTTCCTGGTTCGCGAGGTATATCGGTAAAGAAGTAAAAATTGTCGTCAAGCTTCGTTACGTCATGCACCGGATGGAAAGAGGGGGCTGCATATTTTCGGGCCAGATAAGGCATGCCGGTAATTCGCACGGGCTCGCCCGGTTTAATCTGGTAGGCCTTGTGCCAAATGTATGGGTGGCCGTAAATTGGAGGCTTGCCTTCCAAACGCGGATAAAAAGTCAACCCGCCGGTATGATCATCGTGTCCGTGCGAGAGGGTAATACCCTTAAGGTTCGCCAGGTTGGCTCCCAGCCGCTTTGCGTTTTCAAGGAAGATATCGGTTGTGCCTGTGTCTACCAGCCAGCGGTTTCCGTTCGGCATTTCAACAAGAATTGAAACTCCATGTTCAGTAACGAATTTATCCGAAACAACGGCATCGTCAGTAAGAACGGACAGCGTCAGATTCGTTAAGTCAGCAGCAAATGCGCAGTTAAAAGCCATGAGTACCCCAACCAACAATAAGATGCGATAAATCCTTTTCATAGTAGCCTCTCTGAATATGCAGAAAAATTACATCCGGACAACTTATTGCATCTTACATTTATTAATTACCATAAAGAAACTTTTTGTTGGCGTTATCCAGTTGATTTATCAGCGGTGTGTCCCCCGCATGCATTCGCATCGATCTGTATGATTCCGCAAGGTATGTTGCCAGGAGTTTCTCAGGCGCTTCGACGGGAGCGCCTGGCGAAAATGCGGAACGCGGCCGGGTTGGGCAAAGCGTACAGATAATCCCGGGAACCTGGGTCTTTCTTGCGGCTGGAAAAACGCGCCGATCCCGGTATTTCAGCCGCGCTCAATGCCCCGCGGCCGCGCCATCGACTATGCGCGTCGGCTTCGGCGCCAGCCAGACGGCAAACGCGGCGATTACCAGCGCGATACTGACGATCATCATGATTTCGTTGGTGGCAAGCATCACGCTTTGGCTGGTCACTGCCTGGTCGATGATACCGCGCGCAACGTCGGGCGATATGCCGGATTCCGCCATCATGCGGCTGTACTCTCCCGAACTGTCAACCAGTCCAGCCAGCTCGGCATGGTTGTAGTTGGTCTTGTCTTCCCAGGCGGTATTGACCAGCGACGTGGCGAACGCTCCGGACAGCGTGCGCAGGAAGTTCATCAGGCCGGCGGCTGAAGCGGTTTCCGACTCGTTTACGCTGGACAACGCCAGCCCTGTCGCCGGAATGAAAAAGAACGGCAGCCCGAACCCCATCAGCAGGATCGGCGCGACGATCCACCAGTAGTCCACGTCGGTCGTGACAATAGTGCGTACGAACGTGATGATGGCCAGCCACAGCACGCCGCAGAACACCAGCTTGCGCGCATCGACCTTGCCTGACAGCCCTGCGGCCAACGGTGCGATCATTACGGCGGCTATGCCGCTCCACGCAGTGGTTTTTCCGGACCAGGTTGCGGTATAACCCATGAAGGTTTGCAGCCAGAGCGGGGTCAGGACATTCGCGGCAAAAAATCCGCCGAACGCGAGGCTGATCGTCAGCACGCTGGCGGAAAATCCTCGATGCCTAAATACGCGCAAGTCGACGATCGGGTGTTTTTCCGTTAATTCCCATATCAGGAACGCGGCAAAACCGATGACGGAGGTAATCGCCAGCACGATAATTTCAGTCGAGGCGAACCAGTCCAGATCCTTTCCTTCGTCGAGCATGATTTGCAGCGAGCCGACCCACAGGATCAGCAGAGCGAGCCCGACCACGTCGATCGGAGTGCGCTCGAGCGACTGCTCGTAACGCTTGAGCATCTTCCACGCAATCCAGCCGCAGCAAAGCGCGATGGGAACGTTGATGTAGAAAATCCACGACCAGGAATAGTTGTCGCATAGCCAGCCTCCAAGCACGGGCCCGACAACTGGCGCGACCATGGTGGTCATCGCCCACAGGCCAATCGCCGCCGGTGCTTTTTCCTTCGGAAATATGCGCAGCAGCAGCGTCTGCGACAGCGGCATCATCGGACCGCCTGCCAGCCCTTGAAATATACGCCCGGCGACCAGAAGGCCGAGAGAATCCGCAAATCCGCACAAGGCCGAACAGAGGCCGAACATGATCATGGCAGTGACAAAAACGCGCACCGCGCCGAAGCGCGCGGCCAGCCATCCCGTCAGTGGAACAGTGATTGCTTCGGCCACCGCATACGACGTGATGACCCATATGCCCTGGCTATTGGTAGCGCCCAGGCTGCCGGCAATGTTCGCGACCGATACATTGGCGATGGTCATATCGAGCACAGCGATGAAGTTGGCGACGGCCAGCACAATCGCAGCGAACCAGAGCATCTTGCCCGTGAGCGGCGCTGTCGAGTCGCCGTTTGCAGAATTGCCGAACATGGCTGTTACTCTCCGGTCTTGCCGCGGGTATCGATCGTGACCGTCATCGAAAGTCCTACTTTCAACGGATTAGCCTTGAGTTCGTCCGGGTCGAGACGAATGCGCACAGGCAAACGCTGTACTACCTTGATCCAGTTGCCGGTCGCATTCTGAGCCGGGATCAGCGCAAACGCCGAGCCGGTGCCTCCGGAGAAACCCTCGACAGTGCCGTGGTACACCACCGACTTGCCGTACACATCGGCTATCAATTCCGCTTTCTGCCCGGCCCTGACCCGTTCAAGCTGTACCTCCTTGAAGTTGGCGTCGACATGAATCTCCTGCACCGGAACGATGGCCAGCAGCGGAGCGCCTGCCTGTACGCGCTGCCCGACTTGCACCGAGCGTTTCGCGACAACGCCGTCAACTGGCGCGCGCACGGCGGTACGGCTGAGATCGACCTTGGCCTGCTCGACGCGGGCGCGAATTTGCGCGATGGTGGCCTGTGCGGCGGAAATATTGGCGCTGCCCGAGGATGCGGCATTTTGAGCGCGCGTCAACTCTTCGCCGGATACCGAACCGGAATCAACCAGTGCCTGGCGCCGCTGAAGATCAATACCTGCGCGCACATGATCGGATTCGGCGCTCGCGAGCAGGGCGGCCGCATGCTGCGCATCGGCTTCGGCCTGCATCAGCGCCAATTTTGCATCGGTATCGTCAATGACAACAAGCACGTCGCCCTTTTTCACGTTTTGCGTGTCGACGACTCTAACTTCCTTGATGGTGCCGCCGGTGGATGGCGTGACTTGCGCCACCTCGGCCGCAGTGTAGGCATTGTCGGTCGAGACATAGTTCGAGGCGGATATATACCAGTACACGCCATACGCAAGGGCACAGACGGCGATTGTCGCTCCGAGCACCAGGAACAGTTTTTTGCGGCGCGATGGATTTTCCGAGCCGGACAATGCGGAGGAAGGGGTTTCTGTTTTATTCATTTTAATTTCCGTGGCAAATCAATTCTTTACAGCCGCCTGATATCCTCCGCCGAGCGCTTTTATAAGCGCCACGTCGAGAGTAAACGAGCGTGACTGCATATCGCGGAGCGTGCGCAAGCTTGACAGCAGTATTTCTTCGGACGACAGAACGTCGAGGTAATTCGACAAGCCGCCTTCATAGCGCAGTTTCACGTTGCGATGGGCGTCACGTGCCGCGGCGACCTCCTGCTCAAGCTTCTCAAGCCTCTTCCCCAGCGCCCTCTGACTGACGGCGGCATCGGCCACCTCCTGCAGCGCTTGCGTCACCGTGAGGTTGTAGTTGCCGACCGCTTCATCATGTTCAGCCTGCGTGCTGCGCAACTGGCCCCGCAAGCGGCCGCCATTGAAGATAGGCAATGAAATCGCCGGCCCGACGCTGCCGAATCTCGAGCCTGAATCGGTCAGCTTATTCAGGCCAAGCGACTGCAAACCGATGAAGGCGGAAAGGTTGATATTCGGGTAGAACTCGGCTCTTTGTTTTTCAATGCTTTTCTCGGACGCTTCCACCCGAAGCCGAGCCGCCACGATATCCGGCCTGCGCCCGATCAGTTCCAGTTGCATCTGGCGCGGGATTCCGAAATTTTTCGCGCCGCTAATATTTGGTCGCGAGATGGCCAGGCCTCGATCCGGGCCGGCGCCAATCAAGGCGGCAATCCGGTTTCGCTGCAGCGAGATCTGCTCATCCAGCACAAGCAGATCTTCTTCGGTCGAGGCTTTTCGCGCCTCGCTCTGCCTGACGCTGCCGAGCGTTTCCATGCCGTGCTTGCGGCGCTTCTGCAGCAGTTCCAAGTTCTTTTTGCGCACATTGATGGCGGCACCGACCGTATCGTGTAAAGCATACAGGCGGTCCAGTTCGCCATATGCCGACGCAATCGACGAGGTTAACGCCAGCCTTGCCTGTGCGGCATCGGCTGCACTTGCTTCCTGGAGCGATGTAGCGGCTTCCAGGGCGGCTCTGTTTTTTCCCCAGAAATCGATTTCCCAACTGAAATCAAGCGTTGCCTGGCCGTAATCATTCCACCCTTGCGGCGTCACCGATCCCGGCATCAGGTAGTTGTAGCTTTGTTTTTGCATGGTGGCCGAACCGTGCGCATTCACTTGCGGCTGAAGCGCCGAATCAGCGACAAGGATCAACGATTTTGCACGTCGCAGACGGGCTTCGGCGATAGCCATGGTGGGTGAATCCTTCAGACCTTCGGCGATCAGCGCATCAAGCTGGGCATCTCCGTAGGCGCGCCACCATTGATCGTCAGGCCAGGAAGTCTGGCGGCCTGAAAAGGATTCCTGTGCCTGATATTGGCCCACCGGCTTGATGCCGATCTGCTTCTCGCCGGAGGGCAGTTGCGCGCAACCGCCCAGCAGCATCAGGCAAGCTGAAACCAGCGTGGCTGTTTGGCATAAAACCAAGCATCGACATTTAGGAGGGGGAATGATATTACGGGAGATCACGAGACATCCTTTTATTTAACCGTACAGTACAGTACAATTATACGCATCAAATTAATTGCGTCAAGGAAACGGCAGAGTCTGCTACTGAAAGGTTGGGAATGAGAAAAAAAACGGAAGAAAGAAGGCGGATCATCCTTGACGTGGCAACCAGGACCTTCCGCGAAATGGGTTTCCAGAATACGTCGATGAGCGAAATTGCCACACGCCTGGGTGGATCGAAAGCGACGCTATATAACTATTTCCCTTCCAAGGAAGCCATCCTGCTGGAGGTAATGCGAAGCCTTGCCGATCAGCACCGGGAAAAAATGTATTCTCTGCTGGATCAGCCTTTCCCTGCAATTACGAAGGACAGCCAGCATCTTGTGGAGGAGGTTTTTTCCGAACTCCTGCATCCGGTTGACGATATAAGCGCGTCGCTATCCCGGTTTGGAGCGAAATTCCTGGAATTTCTCTGTTCGCCGGAAATGCTGGCGATCCGCCGCATGCTGGTCGCTGAATCGGGACGTTCGGAAATAGGGCGCTTTTACTATGAAAGCGGTCCGCAGAAAGGCATGGACAGAATTGCCGCTTTCCTTAAAGCCGTGATGGAAGCGGGGCAGTTGCGCCTTGCCGACCCGAACGTTGCCGCGGCGCATCTGATCGGATTGCTGAAATCCGAAGTGTATGACCGCTACTTGCTTAATGTCGATGAATTGGTTTCCGAAGTCCGCATCAACCAAGCGGTTGAAAATGCCGTGCTGGTATTTTTGGCAGCCTATGGCAAGAAGTGAGTCGGAGCAGAAGAGGCGATGAGAGTGACAACTACTCAGTCGAGTGTATTGCCGACGCGTTATGTTGCCCTATTCGGGCGCTCTCGATTATCCGCTGGCTGTACGTCGCAGACACGCCATAGCTTTTTGAAAGGCCGCACAATGCGGCTACGCCCTCATAAAGAATTACCAGGGATTCTTCTGATCCTCCGTCTTCAATTCCCGCGACGCCTCGACCATTCTTCGCTGTTCAGTGCGTTTGAGCTTCAACGTAGTATATTGCGCCGCAGTTATCGGCGGAGTCACCATCAAATCCTTGAGCGAACTAACATTGGAGCAGTCTTTTCGGTCATTTACGCTAAAGCAGTTCAAATTAGTCACCTTTAAAATCAGGTTGAACTTCCAAGAATTCCTACTGTGCTGCAGTCATCGTACCAGATATCGCTGCTGTTTAACGTTTTTTGAGAACGGATGCAGTTATTGATGCATTTATCGGCACAATGTTTCATGCGGCAGATAGAACTGCCCTATGAACGAAGAGGAATGGTTTGGCGAGAACCGAAAATGCGCTGCCCATTTGTCGAAAAAAAAACCTGGCGGGAAAGACTAGTGGACATGCCAGCTAGGCGGCCAGCCGCTCACCTCGTTATCCTTCTCATACACGGCGGCAATTTTTTCTATGGAAGCTTCACTGGTGCACAAGGCCATCAGCGCCTCCGCTTCTTCCATGGTAAGCATTCGGCCTTGCTGTTTAACCGCTTTGCAGTAGGCCTTGACAGTCGCGCTGTCGGAGCCCTCCATGATGGCCTTGCATGTAATCGGTGCGGTATCCTCGATCCGGCCCGCAAATTTCCAAAGCTTAACTAACTTCCATATAAACAAGAGCAATGCCGCAGCCAACAACAAGACCGGCCAATCGGCCATCCAATCCGGCAGCGCATCGGCTGCCATCAGATCACGGATGCGTAGCCCAAGAAGAACGCAGCATCCAAGGGCGGCAAAAGCAAAGCCGCCAAACATCAGGTTCAGCCGCGTTCGGGCAGCTTCAAGTTGCGCTGCCGCAGGCGGCGCAAGATAAACGTTGATATCGATGTTCAAATCGGTGGCTTCCATCAATAATCCGACTTTGGGACAACGGTGCTATTTGAACTCTACAGCAATTAATGTCAATTTGCCAATTAAAGCACTATTAATTTGCATGTCGGCCGTTCCGTCCGCTGTAACGCATGCGCCGCTGACTGCGGTTGTAAGGGTCTTGGAAAGACTGACCAACTCCATCTTGTTGTGCCGGTGATACTGGCATCAGGCCTGGCTTATCCCGTCAGCACGCAGTCAGGCATAAAGCCTCTATACGGCAACCCGATCGAAGGCCATCAATAGCCGTTCTCAACAGGCATTGTTTTTCAGCAAACCGGCTGATAAGCCGATCGCCCGGACAGGATTTTTATCCAATGGCCGCGCTTGCCGCACGGAAAAACTCTCTGTATTCTTGCCGTGAGTAAACTTTTCACAGTAGAAATATATGTTGTCCCACTATGAGCCAGGCCGACTTCCCTTTGCCGGGAGTCAGTGTGAATAATTTTTCGACCAGAAAAAACGCAGTGCCTTTGCCCGACGAGCTAAGACGGCGGGTGTACGACAGGGTTGCCTATTTCATACAGCTTGGCCGCTTGCTCTTTGGCGTGACGCTGCCCATGCCCGAGGTAGGGTTCGATTTGCGCGGGGTTAGGGCGGCAACTGCGCAAAGCGACAAGGTCGGCAAGCTGAGGTTTAACGCGGTGCTGCTCAGGGATAACGAGGCCGGCTACTTTGCGAACACGATCCCTCATGAAGTCGCCCATCTCGTCGTAGGCGCCAAATGGGGCTACGACGTGCATGCGCACGGCCCGGAATGGGAATCGGTCATGCGCCAATTCGGCTGCGTGCCGCATCGGACGCACAACTATGACGTGAGCGAAGCGCGCGTTGGCGGCACCTTTCTTTACCATTGCGATTGCAAGACGCATCAACTCAGCGTGCGCCGGCACAACAGCATTCAGCGCGGCGAAAAATGGCAATGTCTGCATTGCAAGGGGGAACTCATCCTTACGGATGAGACGATGATTGCCTGTTCATCCCACCATCTGCACGATGCTGAATAGTTGCCGTAACGGTTGAACCGCTTCATTCCAAAACGCCGAATCAGCGCATTTGGCAAGGCGAACGGCAATGCATGATTGCCAACGCTACCTATCTCTCTCGATAACCCCGACTATTGCTGTCCCATCAAGAACGGCCTCGATCCTCATCGTGTCCCGCATAAAGACATTATTGCGAGATAACAAATAATTCCGCATCCGGCGAACCTTGATCCCTGCAACCTAATCAAAAGTTTAGGCTATGGCTTAATCGAGGAGATGCTATGTCAAACGGCGACCCAGGCTATCTTAGCCCGCAAAATCAAAGTTACCTTTACAATTTGCTTGTCGAAGCCGCGATAGGCTATGCGATTTTCACCCTTAATGCCGAAGGGGAAATAGTCAGTTGGAATAGCGGCGCGAAGAGGCTGCTCGGATACGAAGAAAAAGAAATCATCGGAAAGCCTGTGTCGATCATCTTCACCCCCGAGGACAAGGCTGCCGGCGGCGACAAGTGGGAGCTTCAGACAGCAGAAAGCACCGGGCAGGCCGAAAACGAGCGTTGGCATGTCAGAAAGGACGGTACCCGTTTCTTTGGCTCAGGCTTTATGTTTCCCTTGAAGAGCGAAGACGGTCGGCTCGAGGGTTTCGCCAAGATCATGCGCGACAACACTGAACGCAGGCTGGCGGAAGAATCGCTTGAACGCGCAAACCAGGAATTGCAGCGGCGCATTGCCGAAGAAACCGCCAGGCGGAGTGCAGAGACATCGTTAACGCATGCGCTGGCGGATTTTCAAATGCTGATGGATTCCATGACGGATTGCGCCATCGTATTGCTCGACAAGAATGGCGGAGTCGTAGACTGGAACCGCGGCTCGGAAAATATCCTGCAATACCGGCGAGATGAAGTAATGGGACGCAATCTCGATTTCATCCATACTCCGGAAGACCTGGAGCGCCAGTCTTGGCAGGATGAGTTGCAATGCGCGCGCCTCAAGGGGCGATCGGTCGAAGACAAGTGGCTTGTCCGGAAAAATGGCGAGCGCTTTTTTTCAAGCGGAATCTTGCAGCCGATGTTGGATGAAGCAGGGCAGTTGCGCGGTTTTGCGAAAATAATGCGCGATATTACAAAGCGCAAGCTCGCGGAGGAAGAAGCGAATTACCTGGCTAACCATGACCTGCTGACCGGTTTGCCGAATCGCGCATCCTTCAGCACCAGGCTGCATCATGAGCTGGCCAGAGCCAAACGGTACGAAAAGACCTTCGCCGTCCAATTGCTCGATTTGAACCGGTTCAAATTCATCAATGACACATTAGGCCACCAGGCCGGTGATTTATTGCTGCAGCAGGTCGCTACCCGCCTCAGCAGTTGTGTACGTGAAACGGACATGGTCGCCCGTGTCGGCGGTGATGAGTTTGTTGTTATCCAGACCGACTTGAGAACAGTTGGGGAGGCCGGTCTTCTTGCCAAAAAAATAATAAAAGAACTGTCACAGCCCTTTAAGCTGGAAGATTCTGAAGTGTGGAAATAGCATTACTCCAAATGCTATTTAACATAATATAAATTATGCGTAGTTAATAGCTAACCGGTTCATAGGGGGAAAGTCAAAATGAGCCGTTAATTTGTCTAATTATTTTGACACCCCCAACAACCTATACTATTTCAGATATTCCAATAAAGATATGAATGCGTAGAAAACCAGAACCATAATTTGCCTCGGGCCTCTTGCATGATGACTTTGCCCGATTACGCTGTTGAAAGCGGCACATCAATATGCAGAGACAGTTCTGCGACATCGAGTTCGACGACAATCAAACTACCCTCAAGTTGTCTCATATAGTTGGAACGCCGAAAACAGGCGTCTGCAACTGGCGGTATCATGTTGAAACTTATAAAGACCGTCTCTTGGTTTAGCTTCTCCGGAATTTGCAAGCGGATGGGCAAACCAGCGGACTTGGCGCACCGGATATTTGCAGGAGATGTAATAAATGGATTGGAACAACGAAGTGCTTGCCAGCCTGATCTGGCTGGGCGAGGCATTTGTAATCAGCATGCTCGGTTTGGCTGTCATTTTCGCCGGGATTGGGCGTTTCACGAAATGGGGACGCCAGTTTCGCCGGATTAGCGGGTCTTATTTCCAACCGTCGCATAGCAAGAAGCCGCTAGCATGGCTGGCCGTGATTGTTTTATTTACCCTCATGTCGGTGCGCCTTAACGTTCTTTTCTCGTTTTGGTACAACGGCTTCTACAGCGCCATGCAGGAACTGGACGCGCCCGCCTTCTGGTTTATGCTGGTCATCTTTTCGATACTGGCAACCGTCCATGTGGCTCGCGCTTTGATCAATAGCTACCTTCGCCAGGCATTCATGATTCATTGGCGCCTGTGGCTGACGAATTCCCTGATCGAAACGTGGCTTGACCGGCAGGGCTATTACCGCACCCAGTTCGTCCGCGAGAATGCCGACAACCCGGATCAGCGCATTCAACAGGATGCAGATAATTTCGTCAGAAGCTCGCTGACGCTTGCCATGGGGCTCCTGGATGCGATCGTCTCGCTTTTTTCGTTCAGCATTATTCTCTGGGGTTTATCGGGCGCGCTTGAGATATTCGGCGTGGAACTCCCTCGTGCCATGATATTCCTGGGCTACCTCTATGTAATCGTGGCGACGGTATTTGCCGTGCGGATTGGACGTCCCCTTATCAGCCTTGCTTTTCTGAGCGAGAAATTCAATGCCAATTTTCGTTACGCATTGGTACGGCTGCGGGAATACGGCGAAAGCATCGCCTTTTATCGGGGCGAAGGCGTTGAACGCAAAAACCTGCTGGACCGCTTCGGCAGCGTAATCGGCAACATGTGGGCAATTCTCTTCAGGACGCTGAAGTTCGAGGGATTTAACCTGGCGATCAGCCAGGCTGCAGTGGTGTTCCCCTTCATCGTCCAGGCGCCCAGAATGCTGAGCAGGCAAATTACGCTCGGCGACGTCATGCAGACGGCGCAAGCGTTCAACCAGGTGCAAGGCGCTTTGTCGTTCTTCCGCACTTCATACGAAGAATTTGCCGGTTACCGCGCCGTGCTTTCCCGATTGACCGGCTTCCTCGATTCAACTGAATCAGCCATGCGACTCGAGTCCGTTTCCGTCAAAGATACGCAAAGACAATTCGCCGCTGCGTCGCTGACGGTACGAACGCCGCTCGATTTATTATTGATTGAAAATTTGAATTTCGCTCTTGCGGCAAAGGAATCCCTATTGATCAGGGGAAAATCCGGCGCGGGGAAAACCAGTCTTCTTCGTGCGATAGCGGGCTTGTGGCCTTATGTTTCCGGGCAGGTAATCAGGCCTGACGATCAAAATACCCTATTTCTTCCCCAAAAGCCCTACCTTCCTTTGGGCTCGCTTCGAGACGCCTTGCACTACCCGGGCATGAGCGAAGCGGGAGATCGCGCTGCCGCGGTATTGAACCAATGTCAACTTGGACACTTGGTTGCACGCATGGATGAAAAAGAAGACTGGACTCGCATTCTCTCTCTTGGAGAACAGCAGCGCCTGGCCTTTGGCCGCATATTGCTAAGCCGTCCCCAAGTCGTATTTCTTGATGAAGCCACTTCGGCGATGGATGAAGGCCTTGAATACGCAATGCACGATTTGCTGCGCCGACAGCTGCCGGAAGTGATACTGATAAGTGTCGGACATCGCAGTTCCCTGCTCGAATTCCATACGCAGCAATTGCACATCATGGAAGAAGGAAAATGGGAGTTGCTTGACATCAGGTGATCAAAGAGATGCCGAGGCCGGCTTCGACCGGGACAAGAACAACATCTCTCGGTTAAGTGCGCCGGCTTCGTAGAGCGCGTAGCTGGATGAGCGCCCTGCCCTACGCCCCGTAGAGATTAAAACGCTCAAGAGTCATGGATTTGAAAGCGTGCTTGCCTTTTCAAAGAAGAGAAAGCGCGGCATCGAGATCAGCCTTTATGTCATCGATGTGCTCAAGCCCCACCGACATGCGCACGAAGTTGGGCGGAATGCCGGCGGCGATCATCTGTGCCTCGTTCATCGTGCCTGACCACATCGCCGCCGTGTGCACGACCAGCGACTCCACACCGCCAAGGCTGACTGCCTGCGTAGCCAGGCGCAGCGCGGCCACGAAGCGGCTGGCCTCGGCGTATCCGCCCTTGACGGAGAAAGCGATGACGGCGCCGAACCCTTTCATTTGCCGCGACGCCAGCTCATGCTGCGGGTGGCTTGGAAGCCCGGGGTAATAAACCTTGTCCACCTTGGAATGCGCTTCCAGCCAGGACGCCGTTGCAAGCGCATTGGCGTTTATGCGCGCCATCCGCACGTCAAGCGTCCTTATCCCGCGCAGCAGCAGCCACGCGTCCATGGGCGAAAGAACCGCGCCGAGTATGGTATGCATGCTCCATATCTTTTCTGCAAGCTCATTGCTGCAGCATACGACTCCCGCGGTCAGGTCATGATGGCCGCCGAGGTATTTTGTCGCGCTGTGAACCACGATATCGATGCCGAGGACGTGCGGCTTCTGGTTGAGCGGCGATGCAAACGTGTTGTCGGCAATCGTGACGATGCCGTGCTGCATGGCCAGCTTCGCAACGGCAGCCAGGTCCGTCACGACAAGCGTCGGGTTGGCGGGCGTCTCGAGCATGATAAGCCGCGTGTTAGGCCGGATAGCGCCGGCAAAGGCTGCAATGTCGCTTTGCTCGACGAAGGAAACGTCGATGCCGAAACGGGGCAGAACTTCGTCGAACAGCTTGGCCGTGCCCATGTAGTGGCGCGTCTGCGCAATGACGTGATCGCCTTTTTTCAGCAGCGCGAGGACAACGGTACTGATAGCGCCCATTCCGGATGAGGTGACCAGCGCCGTTTCCGTCTTTTCGAGGTTGGCGAGAATGGCGGCAACCCTGTCATGCACGGGATTGCCGTAGCGTGTGTAATAGCTTGAATGGCGCGGAGTGTTCGCCATTTCGGCGAAGTCGGCCGCGTCGACCGCAGCAAACGTGGCGCTGTAATGGATAGGCGGAGAAACCGATGAGTGATCCGATTCGGAGCGATCCCCATGGATAATCAATGTTTCCTCACGCATGCCGGATTCGTCGCCGGCAGCACCGAACACAGAATTTTTCTTCATTTTCATGTTTACCTGTGAAAGAGCGAGATCTCTATGCTATCCGAAGCAGAAAAAGCCTCCGGGAAAACGCCCTATTCGCGTCTTTCCGTGCATTGGTGGATTTCGATAGTTGCATGAGCGATTTCTTCATGAATGGACAGCATTTTCCTAATCCGTTCAGGCGTCAGCAAGGTATCGTGAGTGACCACGCTTACCGCGCATGAGTAAGTGCCCTTCCCCACCCTCCAGACGTGGAGATCGGTAATTCTGGTATCCCCCTCCCCGGCGCCGGACTCAACGACTTCCCGGATTTCATCGACCACAGGGTGATCCATTTCGCGGTCAAGCAGAACCTTTCCCGTTTCAATGATCAGGTTCTTTGCCCAGACAGCCACGAGAATGGCGCCCGCGATCCCTATGAGCGGGTCCAGCCATGACCAGCCGTAAATCCAGCCGCCGGCCAGCGCGACAATGGCGAGCACGGACGTAGCCGCATCGGCGATGACGTGGATATATGCTGATTTCAGGTTCAAGTCATGATGGTGCTCATGCGCATGGTGATGGTCGCCATGACCTCCATGAGGATGCTCGTGCGAATGACCCAGGATGAATGCGCAAACTATGTTCACGGCGAGTCCCAGCCCAGCCACGACCATCGCTTCCTGATAATGAATCTCTTGCGGTGAAAGAATGCGTTCAACCGAGCCGACAACCATCAGGACGGCTATCCCCAACAAAAATATCGCGCTGGCAAAGCCAGCCAGAACCTCTATCTTCCATGTGCCGAAAGCAAACCGGGGATCCCTGGCGTAGCGGCGCGCTGCGGCATAGGCAAAGGCGGTCAGGCCGATAGCCAACGCATGCGAGCTCATGTGCCAGCCGTCGGCCAGAAGCGCCATCGAATTGAACCACCAGCCAGCAGTAATCTCCATGACCATGGTAATGGCGGTAATCCACATGACGACGAGGGTGCCGCGCTCGGCGGCATGACTGCCCTCGTCGAACACATGATCATGGGTCCAATCGGACAGGTGGGTCGTATGCATTGCTATTTCTCCTAAAAGCGCCAAATCATAGGCTCGGGCTTGCGCCTGCACCAATTCACGTTGCCACGCTCCAAAGAGCGAACGCCATGGCCGCCATAAACGGCCATGCCTTGGTTGAAAATGGTTGCACAAACGATGCCAGCAATGATTGGAAAGGACTCATTTAACCGCATTGCCGGGGTGAACGCAATTGTAAAGTGCCGGATCGTGTCCCCCTGCATAACAGGAGTCGTAGGGTGCTGTCTTCATCGTACATCCCCATAAAAATGGCTTCTACAAAACCCGGCCGTCTCGTTTAATTCCCTATTTTTGCGATTTCTCATCTTCCAAATAGATAAGTTCGCAACATATTGGCAAGCAACTGGCAATTTTGATAAGTATCAAAAATGCAATGCATGCCGAATTCACAATGGTTCAACTGATCAGCGCGTCAAAGGCAGGAACGGCTTTTTCAGTGAAATAAATTTTTTCGTCATTCAAAACCTTGCCGGAAACACCGGCTCGGGCAGCAACGCCTTTTCATGAAATGAATCCTGCAGCGTTGGTTAACGAAAAAGTTTACGACGAGCATAACCACTAGCAACTTGGACGATCACGGCCTTGTCAGCCCCGAAGATTCAAGCAGACGTATCCCGGTCCTTTTATGAAGATAAGGAGAAATATTGTGAAACGAAGGAAACCAACAGCAGCATCATTGAAGAAATATGCATCCATCCTGACGATGTCGACCATCTGCGCATTGACCCTCTCGGCCTGCGGTGGAAGCGATAACAACGGAACACCTACAAGTTCCAACACGGTCAATGTCAGCGCTGACTCGACCGCCACAGGAACTCTGATCAACAGCAGCAAGACGGTCACGCTGACGTTCAATAGCGATGGCGGCAGCGCCACCAATCTGCAAATCACCGCTACCACGCTTCCATCCGGCTGGAGCGCGAACACGTCATTCAGTTGCCCGAGCGTGACCACTTCCGGAGCCACATGCCAGCTAACGCTGACTTACACTCCGACGGCAGCAGAGGCGCAAAAGTCATTTACGGTGAATTACTCCTATACGGACGCCACAGGGGCAACCAAGACCGGTACGATCACGATCACCTATTCCGCTGTCGATCCCGCCAGCGTGACGGCATTTGCCTATATTACGCAAAGGGGCGCTGCCGCAAATGGGGGCAGCATATTGAAATGTAACGTCCAGGCCAACGGTTCGTTAGCGGATTGCGCCGATTCAGGCGCGGGAGCGGCTCTGCCTGGCCCGGTTTCTCTTGCCTTGTCTGGCAAGAGCATCTATTTCGTCAACGAGCCGGTGGGAGCCATCCCCGGCAGCGTTCCCTCCGCCTATTCGGTATGGCAGTGCTCGGTTGACGCCACCACCGGCGCCCTGTCCGGTTGCGCGGCTTCAGGTGCCAGCGAGACCGATGGCCTCTCCGACTTCATCGTCAATAACAGCAATGCCTACTCGCTGAAAAGATTCGGCAACCAGATCCTGAAATGCACGGTTGACGCAGCTACCGGCGCAGTAGCCCCTGACTGCGCCGGACAAGACACTGCGACCGGGCTGAGTGAGCCGGTCAATTTTGTCATATCCGGAGATAAGCTCTACGTAGCCAACTCCGACCATAGCAATAGCTCCGTTTCGATCTGTACGGTCGACGCCACCACCGGCGCAGTCTCCAGTTGCGGTGATGCCAATGCTTCTGCGTACGACTTCACCCCGACAGTCGACATAGACGGCGTACCGACAAAAGTCGGCGTCGGACCTACCGGCATCGCGATCAGCAATTCGACCGCATACATCGTATCGTCAGTGAACGGCAACGTGGTCCGTTGCACGATCGATGCTACTACCGGCAAGTTCTCCGCTTGTGAAAACAACGCCTTGATCAGCGGCGCGACCATCAGCCCGAACCGCATTGCCGTTCAGGGCAATTACGCTTACATCACCAGCACGTCGTCAACTGCCGCCAACAACAGCATTATCGAGTGCTCAATTGGTTCCGGCGGCGTATTGGAGAATTGCGCAGCAGCTTCGGTTGCACCTGCATCCTTCACCAGCGAAATTTCCGACATCAAGTTGCTTCCCACTGTTCAATAACCAAATCGCAAAGCATACGCGGCAGTAAAACTGAGGGAGCCGGGAAACCGGCTCCCTCAGTGTATTTCCCCAATCCGGCTTTCGTCTTTTTAATCGATTCTCTCGGTGGCTAGCGGCTGATCGGCCGGATCAGGTCTGGCTTTGCATGAGAAAGCGGCGCAATCCAGATGCGCGGCTCTTAGTGGACTTCGGCATTTCTGCCATGCCCGATAGTGAATAATCCTCGACTGACTTTTCGGGCCGCCAAGGGCGGCGGCAGCAAAGGGCTGCCATGCAAAAAATCATGCGTTAAGGCGTATTGAAGTCAGCGTAGGCTTGCTGCAGATGGCGGGAGATTGTCGGACTGGTCATCGGTTTGCCGATCATGCTGTTGTCGTATCCGTACCATACGATCGCAAGAAGCCCCAGACTCTTCGCGAGCCGGGTTGTTTCGTAAAGAACCTGCCCTTTTTGTGCGTCATTGAGCGCATAAAATTCCTTGCCCCCCTCTTTCGGGGGCTCAAGCCAACCGTGCTCGGTATCGGCAATCGGCATGTTGCTCAGGCCGGCTTTCGCCAGATGGCGGCGAACGTCCCTCACTTCTTTTGCAAAGCTCGGCCCTGCATTTCCCTTGGCCGACCTATTGTAGGGATGCCATGCAAGCGCGTCGAAATACTTCCATATGGGCTCGTTTTCAGAGGTGCGCGCATTCAATATGGTGGGAATGCCGCACACATAGGCCTGGGCAGGAGAAAACACCAGGATGTCCTTACTGACCTGCTTGGTCGCCCTATAAACTCGTTTCTGGACATCGGCGAGTTCCGTCGGAGTCATGGTCGTGAATTCCGTCGGATTGCCGGGGCAGGCGTAGGGCTCGTTCCAGCCTTCCACCGCCCAGAGCGAATCTTTCATGCGCGCCACGAATCGGAATATATAGTCTTCGTACTCATCGAGATTGCGCGGCCCCGACTTGGCTCCGGGCCAATTAGGATATTGCTTGTTTAGCTCTGATGGGCGCTTGGACGCCCAGGTCGGCACCGTTCCGAAAGTCTTGATAACCTTGGCGCCCTGTTTAGCATGTCCTGCATAGACCTTCTCTATAAGTTTGAAATCGATTGTGCCGTCCGATTTCCAAACGCTTGCATCGTGAATATGGGAAACGTCCCAGTCTCTGATTACGCCATACTGGAACAGCGGCGTGGCGCTGGCCGGTCCATCCCAATCGCCGCCATTGAACAGCCGGTGCGCATGCATGCCGACCTTGAAAACCGATTTCCCTGGCGCATAGCTTGCAACCAGGGACTGGTCCGAGTAGGAACCATGCGCGGCATGAACCAGCAGGTAATAAGTTCCCGGCTGCGGGTCGGGAATTGAGATCGTCTTTTCCTTTTCCGTTCCGACGTCTTTTACATCGAAAGAGCCCGTGGTGGGCTGCTCGTTCAATTTTGCATAGATATCGGCCGTGCCGGAGCCGCCGTCCCCGGATAGGGTAAAGAGAAGCTCGCTTGCTCCGGCAGGGACCGATATCTGGTATACCGCGACGCTGCCGCGCGCGTTGCCGATCTTGTCGAGCACCACCCTGTTGGAAAGCGTTTCCGGAATTGCCGGGCTCAACTGTTTTGGGATAAGAAATGCGATAGCCGCATAGATCAAAACGGCGGCAACGGCGGCAACGGGCAGCCATTTCAGAAGAAGCCGCTTGCTTCTCTTGCCTTGATTCCGGGAAAAGCGCTCTGCAGCGACCAGCATGAATAGCTCCCAACGAACCCGGTAATTGAGAACCTTGATCCGGTTCGCCGTTAGAACGAGACGGGCAAGAAAACACCCATCGCAAATGGTTCAGATGCATTAGTCTAGAAGGGAATCCGCCTGGCAATCTTGCGATATCGCAACCGGCGCATCAGGCTATGGTTGTGCGCAACCCGGTTGCCTGCATTTTCAAGTTATGGTCGCCTGTTTGCATGGCGACCATAACTCGGGCCTGTATAAGACCTATTGTTTTTGCGCAATGAAACCGGCTACCACCGCTGCGCTACCGGACTTGCCGGAAAGTGTGAATGCGCCGCCAAGCTCCGCCGGGCCGCTCGTACTTGCTGATGCGACCGGACCGAAAAAGCGTCCGCTGAGTCCGCCGCTCCACGCGTCCGTGCTAACCGCACCAGTGAGGTAGTTGGCGTTGCTTCCTGCCGCGCCCAGTGTGGACGTCGTCGTCAACGTGACCGGAACGGCTGTTCCATCGGACTCCGTTGCATTCTGAATCTGTACCACGACCTGGCGCGTTGAAAAGTTGACCGTTACCAAGGCCGTCCCTTTAAATGTAAGCGCATCCGCCGTGGAGCTTGGCGTGTACCAGCCATAGGCAAAGCCGGAATAGGTTGCAGAACCACTCGATGGAATGCTGGACGGGTCAGTGGCGGCACCGAACGCGACGATGCCGCGGCGGTTCTGGTTATGTTCAACGCCGGCAACCGTCAGCCACTCGGCGATATCTACCGTGTCTTGCGAAAACCAGGCCGTCAAGTTGCTGTAGAGGTAGCTCCAATTATCATAAAACCGGTACCCCTTTGAGCCGGGGAAAGGAACGCCGAATCCAGACCCTCCTTCCAGGATGGTCGCGTTGCCGTTCGCATCGGGCTTTCCGTTGCCGGCGTGCACATCGCCGTCTTCATGCAGCCGTGCTACAGTTGTGTGGTCGGGCGTGCTTCCCCCGCTATCCCAATCCCCTGCCAGGGATTGAGTATCGACTATCTCGTTTACCGGGCAGTTTCCTGCATCGCACCGGGAGGGCGCGCTACGCGGAAAGTAGCGGTTGTTCGCGTAGTTTGCCTTTGTGGCGTCTTTTTGCAAAATGGCATAGTCGTAGTAACTGAGGTCGGAACTGTCCGGAAGCGCAAGGCTGCTAATGGTGCCATCCGATCCAAGCACTGTCCGGCCTGGGGCCGCATTAAAGGTCTCGATGATCTGCGGCCGCTCGTTCACCTTGTCCCAAGAGATGCCGATGTTGCTCAACAGTAGCGCCAGGTTCGATACGCTTCCATCGCTGTTCTTGCTTACCCTGACTTCGGCCAGTCCGCCGGTTGCCACTGTCAGGCCGGAAGCTGATATGGATTCATCCTGGGTGGATTTTCCAAACACCTGGACGCCTGAACCGGTCGCCGTAACTCCGTTATCCTCCGCGGTTTTGCTGCTCCCGCTTGTGTGGTACACAGTCGAATAAGTCGTCGGCGTAGTCGGGTTGTCGGTGGGCGGGTTAACAACCGGAGTTGTATCGGTTGGCGGGGTGACGACTGGTTCGGTGGTCGATGAATCGCTTCCGCCGCCTCCACAACTAGCCAATAAAAAAATAAAGAGTAGCGGTAAAAATTGACGGCGAACATATTGGTGCATCATTGTCTCTCTCAAAGAATATGGAACTGCTGGGTAGGATTCACGCGTCAGGTGAAAAGTTTCCACAAACAGAGAGATTGTTTAGATATCGCCAACCACAAAGAGCCTACTGTTGATAAGCAACAAAGTTAATGCGGTGAAATCGTCTTGTACCGGCAGAGCCCGAGATGGTGAAGCCGGTATGGGACGGTTTACAAAAGCCACTGCGTTTCGCTGGCCATTACCCGCTTCTTGCAAGAATCAGGTTGCCTGAACAGGCGGTGTGCATGTCCCAGGCTATGCCGGATGCCGCTTATCGGCGTTCATTTCCGCTCAGGCACCTGCGTGGAAATAAAAAAGCCAGCCTTTCGGCTGGCTTTTACGCTTACAAAAACGCCTTGGGTTTCAAAGCGCTTCCGTTTAATGCGTCGATCACTTCAGTCAAGGACAATAGCCCTTCAATAAATTCATAAATTACATTAATAAGCAAACATAACACATTGTTTAAATTTAAATATTAAACAATTAAATGCTCAAATTACTGGACGGCCGGCGTCAGCTTGCTCCAGCCTGACTGTAGAATGCCGGCACCGATAGACGCGCCGAATTTCTTCAGGAAGCGATCGGACAGTTGCTCTTGCTCGGTGTAATCCACGATATCCTCGGCTTTTACGACATCGCGCGCAACGCTGTCGACTGTACCGAATTCGTCCGCCAGTCCCATTTCTATCGCTTTTGCGCCGCTCCAGAACAAGCCGGAAAACGTATCCGCGTTTTCCTTAAGCCGAGTGCCGCGGCCTTTGCGCACCACGTCAATGAATTGTTGGTGAATTTCATTCAGGATGCTTTTTGCATAAGCCTTGTGGGCGGGCGACTGCGGACTGAAAGGATCCATGAAAGCCTTGTTTTCGCCAGCCGTCAGCAGCCGTCGTTCGACGCCGACCTTATCCATCAGCCCGGTAAAGCCGAAGCCGTTGATCAACACGCCGATGGAGCCCACGATGCTTGCCTTGTCCACGTATATCCTGTTGGCTGCGGCGGCGATGTAATAGCAGCCGGACGCGCACATTTCCTCCACCACCACGTACAGCGGCTTGTTCGGATACTCCTGCTGCAACCGCACGATCTCATCGTTGATCATGCCCGCCTGCACCGGACTGCCTCCCGGGCTGTTGGCGCGCAGGATAATGCCTACGGCTGACTTATCCTCATACGCCTTGTTCAAGGCTGAGATAACCGATTCCGCAGAGCTTTTCCCGCCGGATTCAATCGTGCCGTTAATTTCAATCAGGGCCGTGTGCTTCCCAAGCACTTCCGCTCCTCCGCTCAAGCCATGAAATCGCGCAATCAGCAAGAGAATGATGAAAAGGGTGGAAAGCTTGAAAAATATCCCCCAGCGCCTGCGCGCGCGTTGCTCCTTCAAGGTGGACGCAAGCAGGTCTTCAAGCGTTTTCCGCTCCCATTCATTATTTCCGAAATTCTTGCTGCCATTTGCTGACGCAGGATTGGTCGCAGCGGGATCGCGGTTTTCCGTGGAATCGTTCATGATTATCTTGAGTCAGGTTGAATTCAGTAAGTTGGAGTGGAAATTTATAAGGCTTTCTCATGCATCGCGCAGAGGAGGCAAAAAGCCTGAATCAGGCGTTTTCCGTCAGCCAGGAGTGCAACTGAGCAACGGATTCGGCGGAAAAGATCGGCTTGTGCAATAGCAATTCCTCCTGTGTGTGGGCGCCGTACTGAACGGCGATGGCGGAAGCGCCCGCGTTCGTCGCCATTTGCAAGTCGTGCGTCGTGTCCCCTATCATGACGGTACGCCGCATTTCCTGGCCGAGTTCGCTCGTCAATTCGTTCAGCATGGCGGGATGAGGCTTTGAAAACGATTCATCCGCGCAACGGGTCGAGTCAAAAAATGTCAGCAGCTTGGTTTCCTGGAGCGCACGGTTCAAGCCCATACGGCTTTTCCCGGTTGCGACCGCAAGCAGGTAACCACATTTTGACAAATCATCGAGCATGTCGTTCACGCCTTCGAACAAGACCAGCTCGCGGCTCTTCAGCAGGTAATGGTGGCGATAGCGCTCGACCATCTTCGGATAATACTGCGGCTCAAGCCCGGGCAGGACCGCCGCCATGGCTTCCTGCAAGCCCAGGCCGATCACATACGAAGCTGCCTGCCTGCTCGGAACAGGCAAACCCAGATCCCCCGCTGCAGCCTGAATACTCCTGACTATGGCTGCCGTGCTGTCCATCAGCGTGCCGTCCCAGTCAAATACGATCAAATCAAAATTTTTCTTGGCCATTCTCATGGGACTATCCTGCCCCCTCCCCTAATTCCGATTCTATGAACGAATCGTTTATTGCCGTTTGTCTTTTACAAAAAATTTTTCGCCGCCAGCAAAAATATTCCGGCGTCCTTATGCAGAAGTTGATTTCAGTTTACTTATGAAACTCTCGCATTCCGGAGGCAAAGGAGCTTCAATCGTCTGCTCCTCCCCGCTTTCCGGATGGACAAACGTTATTTTATACGCATGTAAAAACATCCGTTTCAAGGAACCTCGCCAGCTGTCCGCTTTTTGCAATTCCCGATTCAGCGAAAAATCGCCGTATTTATCGTCGCCTGCGATCGCATAGCCCATCGAAGAAAGATGAACCCTGATCTGGTGCGTGCGGCCGGTCTTCAACTCCGCCTCCAGCAGCGTGAACTCGTCATACTTTTTCAAGACGTTGAATATGGTGTACGAGGCTATGCCATCTTCCTGTACCCGGACACGGCGTTCGCCCTCGCTGGTGAGGTACTTATGAAGGGGCAGCTTTACATGCTGGCGCTGGTTCTTCCAGTCACCATGCACCAACACCTGATAGCGCTTGTCGACCGTTCCAGCGCGAATTTGTTCATGCAGCTTGACCAGCGCAGAGCGTTTTTTTGCCAGCAGCAGTATCCCCGACGTTTCGCGGTCAAGACGATGCACCAGTTCCAGAAATTTTTCGTTCGGCCGGGCTGCGCGCAGTTGTTCGATAACGCCATAGGAAACCCCTGAGCCCCCATGCACGGCAGTACCCGACGGCTTGTTGATGATCAGCAGTTGGCTGTCCTCATGCAGTATCTTGAAGTTTCCGCCGGGAACATATTGCTCCGGTCTCTCGGCAACCTGCAACGGAGGAATGCGGACGACATCGTCGGCCACAAGGCGGTAGGTCTGGTCGATCCGGCCCTTGTTGACCCGCACCTCGCCAGAGCGCAGAACCCGGTATATGTGGCTTTTAGGCACACCCTTGCAAGTCCGAAACAAATAGTTATCGATGCGCTGCCCCTCTTCTTCGGGCGAAATGGTGACGAAAGTGACCGGTTTTTGCGCCGATACTTTGCCGGACGGATATTGCATGGGTGCTTCTTTCCCAGAAAGTCTATTGGCTCGCATCATTTAACTATATAATCAATCTTCAGTGAGTGTAATTCACTCCTGATGTGTAAGATAAAAAACATACATTCTACACAGGGGGCTATTCCATCGGCCTCGCCATTTGCAAATTTGATGGAAAAGATGTGTACGCGCCATTCCTATGTTGATCAGGGTTGCTCCATTGTTGCGATCGGATAGTACATAGGGATGCTGGACAAGCGTTTGGATATTAAGGATAAGTCTGGCAAGCATGCAGCTATTGGTGCTTGCCGGTTGATGTGTTTGATAATTGGTTGCCGTTTTTGTTCTTTTTTGTATGGATTATTTAATTTGCCTGTTGCATATGATGACGTTTCATTTTCTCAACTAGGCGAAATGTACAACAAAACTGCTACCCGTCTATTTGATCAGACCCATCCGCGCCCGTCGCGGCCACGGCATTTATTTGCCGTATTGTCGCGCATTACGGCAATTCCCACCTCCCCAAACGCTTCGGCCTTGCGTACATCCGATTAAGTTTGCCGCAATCTGCTTTTGCGATTGCGGCACAAAAAGGCCTTCGGGCCACGGAGTGTAAACATGAAGCGAATGTTGTTCAACGCAACACAGCAGGAAGAACTGCGCGTAGCAATTGTCGATGGGCAGAAACTGATCGACATCGATATCGAAACTTCCGGACGCGAGCAGCACAAGTCCAACATCTATAAAGCGGTCATCACCCGAATCGAACCTTCGCTTGAAGCGTGCTTCGTTAACTATGGCGAAGACCGCCATGGCTTTCTGCCTTTCAAGGAAGTCGTTCGCACCCTGTTCAAGGAAGGCGTTGACGTCCGCAGCACCACAATCAAAAGTGCCCTGAGCGAAGGCCAGGAGATCATGGTCCAGGTTGAGAAGGAAGAACGCGGCAACAAGGGCGCTGCCCTGACTACGTTCGTCTCCCTGGCAGGACGCTACCTGGTCCTGATGCCGAACAACCCGCGCGGCGGCGGCGTATCGCGCCGCGTCGAGGGCGAAGAGCGGCAGGAACTGCGCGAAGCGATGGACAAGCTCGACCTGCCGCCAGGCATGTCGGTCATTGCGCGCACCGCCGGCATCGGCCGCAGCGTCGAGGAACTGCAGTGGGACTTGAATTACCTGATGCAACTCTGGAGAGCAATCGAAGGCGCCGGCAAGGGCGCACCGGGCGCCTTCCTCATCTACCATGAATCTTCGCTTGTCATCCGCGCCATCCGCGATTATTTCCAGCCCGACATCGGCGAGATACTGATCGACACCGACGAGATCTATGAGCAGGCCCAGCAGTTCATGAGCCATGTAATGCCGGACATGGTGCACCGCGTCAAGCGCTACAAGGACGACGTGCCCCTGTTTTCGCGTTTCCAGATCGAGCACCAGATCGAGACCGCCTATTCCCGCAACGTGCCCCTGCCGTCCGGCGGCTCTATCGTTATCGACCATACCGAAGCGCTGGTATCGATCGACGTCAACTCGGCACGCTCCACGCGCGGCACGGATATCGAAACCACCGCATTCAACACGAACTGCGAAGCTGCCGAGGAGGCTGCGCGCCAATTGCGCCTGCGCGACTTGGGCGGCTTGATCGTGATCGATTTCATCGATATGGAGAACGCAAAAAACCAGCGCGAAGTCGAAAATCGCCTCAAGGACGCTTTGCGCTATGACCGCGCCCGCGTGCAGATGGGCAAGATTTCGCGCTTCGGCCTGATGGAGTTGTCGCGCCAGCGCTTGCGCCCCTCCCTGTCGGAAGGCAGCCATGTGACATGCCCGCGCTGCAACGGCACCGGCCATATTCGCGATATCGACTCATCGGCCCTGCAGGTCCTGCGCATCATCCAGGAAGAGTCGATGAAAGAAAACTCGGCCGCCATCCATGTACAGATCCCGGTGGATGTTGCCGCATTCCTGCTTAACGAGAAGCGCGGCGAGATTTTGAAGATCGAGAGCCGCCACCGCGTCAGCATCATTCTGATTCCCAACAAGAATCTGGAAACGCCGCACTACAAGCTGGAGCGCATCAAGCATGACGATCCGCGTCTTGAAGAAAACCAGGTCAGCTATACCCTGGTTGACCAGCCCGACACCGATGCCGACTACAGCAAGCGCCAGAAAGAGAACGTAAAGCCGCGCCAGGAAGCCGTTGTTAAGAGCGTGCCGGCAGGATTGCCCGCTCCGATCGTCGAACGCAAGCCTGCGCCTGCAACCAAGGCCGCCCCTGCCTTGATCGAGAAGGAAGAAGGCTTCTTAAGCAAACTTTTCGGAATGTTCCGCTCGAAGCCAGCTCCGGCGCCGGAAGTTGTCGAGCCTCCCAAAGAGGTCCGGCAGCAAAGAAACGCCGAGCGCAACGGACGCGGACCGCGCGGACGCAATCGCAGCCGCGGCGGACGCGGCCGGGAAGAAAATGCAGCTCTGGAGGTTAGTGCGGCGGAAACAGCGCCGGTAACCGCAGCGCCCGCCCGCCCGCCTCGCCAGCAGCAAGAGTCCGGCAGGCCGGAGCGCCAGCGCAACGAACGCCGGCCAGCCCCTGCCCCTGCAGAAAAAGCCGAAGAAACCTTGCTGAAGGAAGGCGCACTCGTTGCTGGAGTCGCTGCCGCAATTCCTACAGTTGCCGCTGTCAAGGCCGTTCGTTCAGAAGCAAGCGAGACGGAGCCGAAGCCGGAAGCGGTTGAAGGCGAGCAAGAGCAGGAAACGCGCCGTCGTCGTCGTCGTGGCGGACGCAACCGCAATCGCCGCGACCGCGACGGCAGCGAGCAGGCCTCAAGCGAGACGGTAGTGGAAGCCACGGACGAGATTATTGCCCGCGAAACCACGCATGCCGAACAAGAACCGACAATCGCGCCGGCCAAGGTTCAGGAGCCCGTTTCTACGCCTGCTTCCGCACCGCTGTCTGAAACGGCCCCCGCCGTCCAGAAGCATGCTGAACCTGCGCCTTTCTGCTGGACAGCGCCATCGCTGGAAGTGCCCGCCGTTGAAGCGCAGCCTGTTTCGGAAGCTCCGGTTGCCGAAGAAACTGCCCCGCAAGCGGCGCATGCTCCTGCTGAAGTTGTACAGCAAGCCGAAGCAGTCGCTCCGCAGCCCGTTGCCGAACAAGCTGTCGAGGCTGCTGCTCCTGTCGAGCAAAAGGAAGAGCCGGTAGCGCCCGCCGCTGAAGCGCCAGTGGCTGCTGTTCCTGTTTCGGAGGAAGCGACGCAACCTGTTGTTTCCGAGCCGGTCGCCGAACAGCAGCCCGCTGTAGCTGCGCCGGTTCCGGAGCAGAAACCGGAAGCCGCTGCGGCAACGCCGGCTCCGGCTCCGCAAAAGGACTTGTCCGAGGTGCTTGCTTCAGCCGGTTTGACGATGGCTGCGACCGACCCGGAAAAATTGCGGGCGGCACAGGAGAAAATCGAGACGGTTCAGCCTCCTGCAAGGGCGGTTCGTGAACGCAAGCGTCCCCCGGTTTTGCCGGATGAGCCGCTGATCCAGGTCGATACGCGTCACGAGTAAATCGGTCCGGCTGTTACCGGATCGAATTGAAAAGGAGAGCTTCGGCTCTCCTTTTTGCATGCGCAGATACAGGCGCCTGCATCGGATCGGCCGGTTGGCCTGCCTGTTGAATTTCATGCTTCATGGTATCTTTGGAACTACGACGCTTCCGATTTATTCCAATTGGGGATCTTCCGGAGTGCAATGCAGGCAAAGCGGCGGATGGACCGCGTGGAATTAGCGGCGATCCATGCATTATGGACATTACATGACAAGAAAGATCATTCCGATTTTCAACCATCGCAGCCCTGAAGTGATTTCAGAGCTGCCACCGGTCTTGCAAGCGCCCATCGGCCCGGTCGCCGACAAGCTGGGCCGCGCCCTGCGCGATCTGCGCATATCGGTGACCGACCGCTGCAATTTCCGCTGCGTGTACTGCATGCCGAAGCAGGTGTTCGGCAAGGATTTTTCCTTCATGCCTCACACTGACATGCTGACCCACGAGGAAATCGCCCGCGTCGCCCGAATTTTCGTCGGCCATGGCGTGGAGAAAATCCGGCTGACCGGCGGCGAACCGTTATTGCGTAAGAATATCGAACGGCTGATCGAACTGCTGAGCGCGATCAAAACCCCGGATGGCCGCGACCTGGACCTGACGCTTACGACCAACGGCTCCATCCTCGCCAGAAAGGCGCAGTCGCTGCGCAACGCCGGTTTGCAGCGGATTACCGTTTCGCTCGACTCGATCGATGACCGGGTTTTCCGCTTTATGAACGATGTCGATTTTCCGGTTGCCGACGTGCTGAGCGGCATCGAGGCCGCGCATGCGGCCGGCTTTGCGCCGATCAAGATCAACGTGGTCGTCAAGAAAGGCATCAACGAACACCAGATCCTTCCCATCGCCCGCCACTTCAGGAATACGCCGATCATTCCGCGTTTCATCGAATACATGGACGTCGGCTCATCGAACGGCTGGCGAATGGACGAAGTTGTGCCGTCATCCGAAGTGGTGCGCATGATCGATGCCGAAATGCCTCTGGAAGAGATCGAGCGCAATTACGTCGGCGAAACCGCGGCGCGCTGGCGCTACAAGGACGGCGGCGGCGAAATCGGCGTCATTGCGAGCGTCACGCAGGCTTTCTGCCGCGACTGCAACCGTGCAAGACTGTCGACCGACGGCAAGCTGTATACCTGCCTGTTCGCAACCGGCGGACACGACTTGCGCTCGCTTATCCGCCGCGGCAACACCGACGAGGAAATAGCCAACGCTCTTGCGCATATGTGGCGCGCCCGCGACGACCGCTACTCCGAACTGCGCGGCGCCCATGCGCAGGATGACCGAAAAGTGGAAATGTCGTACATCGGCGGCTGATCGCTGCCCTTCGCGGAAAACAACCGGACCATCGCATGAATAACGCCACGCCCGACAAGAAAAACATCACCGGACTGATCCTTGCCGGCGGCCGCGGCACGCGCATGGGCAATGTCGACAAGGGTTTGCAGGCATTTCGAGGCAAGCCGATGGTGCAGCATGTACTGATGCGGCTGGCCCCGCAAACGGATCGCATGATTATCAATGCCAACCGCAATCTGCCGGAATACGCCGAATTCGGGGTTCCGGTATGGCCTGATGAAATTGCCGGGTTTGCCGGGCCTCTGGCAGGCCTGCAAACAGGGCTGCATCATTGCGAAACCCCTTTTCTGGCGACTGCGCCATGCGATACGCCCTTCCTCCCGCTCGATCTGGTGGCGCGCCTCGCCGATGCGCTGACAGCGCAGGAGGCCGACCTGGCGGTTGCAACCACAGGCGAAGGAAACAGCTATCAGCCGCATCCGGTCTTCTGCCTGCTGAAAACATCGCTGCATGATCACCTCGAAAAATTTCTGCAGAGCGGTCAGCGCAAGATCGACGCCTGGTATGCCTCGCTCAAGGTGGCGAAGGTGCATTTCGACGACGAGGCGGCTTTCCGCAATATCAATACGCCGGAGGAATTGCAGCAGATTCAGCAATGACCGAAAGAATCTGTATATAGTGGCAACAGCATCCACTCTACATAAAAGACCATGCGCACACTTTCCGACATTACCTGCAACCTTCCCGGCTATGAACCGAACGGCCTGCCGGTCGCGCAGGCGCAGCAGATCATTCGCGATTTCATAATCCCCGTTCATGCGATAGAAAAAGTCGCCGTCCGCAGCGCGCTAGAGCGCGTGCTGGCCGCCGATATCGTTTCGCCCATCGATGTCCCCGCGCACGATAATTCCGCAATGGACGGCTTTGCATTTCGTTCAGCCGACCTGGACAAGTCAAGGCCGGTCACATTGGAAGTGGTTGGTTCGGCGTATGCCGGGCAGTCCTTCCCCGGCCCTGTCGCCCCCGGTCAATGCGTGCGCATCATGACTGGCGCGGTGATGCCCGCCGGCTGTGACACGGTCATACCGCAGGAATTGGCGGTCGACGCGGCTCCGGGCAGGATCACGATCCCGGCCGCTCTTATCAACGCAGGCGACAATCGCCGTTTCAAGGGAGAAGATCTCGCGGCCGGCAAACCGGCGCTGATCAAGGGCAAGCTGCTGCGGCCGGCCGAGCTTGGCCTTCTGGCTTCGCTCGGCATGGCCGAAGTGCCGGTGCAGCGGCGTTTGCGCGTCGCTTTTTTTTCAACCGGCGATGAACTGCGCTCGATCGGCGAACCGCTGGATGAAGGCAGCGTGTACGACAGCAACCGCTATACCATTTATGGCATGCTGACCCGGCTCGGCTGCGACATCGTCGATATGGGCGTCATAAAGGATGAGCCGGATTTGCTGGAAGCCGCTTTCAGGGAGGCATGCGAGAATGCCGACGCCGTCATCACGTCCGGCGGAGTCTCGGTAGGAGCGGCCGACTACACCAGGCAGATCATGGACCGCCTCGGCGACATGACATTCTGGCAGATAGGCATGCGGCCGGGGCGGCCGATGGCGTTCGGAAAAATCAATTCGGGCGGCAAGAGCGCCTACCTGTTCGGGTTGCCGGGAAACCCGGTTGCGGTAATGGTCACGTTCTACTTTTTTGTGCGCGATGCGCTGCTGCGCATGATGGGGGCGAACCCTTCGCCGCTGCCGCTGATGCGCGTCGCATCGCAATCGGCAATCCGTAAAAAATCGGGGCGCACCGAATACCAACGCGGAATCCTGTCTCAGGATGCGGAAAACCGGTGGCAAGTGCGCATTACCGGCTCCCAGGGATCGGGAATCCTGCGCTCCATGTCGGAAGCCAATTGCATGGTGATACTGCATCACGAGCAAGGCAACGTGCAGGCAGGGGAGCAAGTGGATGTGGCGGTGTTTGAAGGGCTGGTTTGAGGTACATTGCCTGACGGCACGTCTATCGGAACCGGCGCGCCCTGCCTTTCAGCGCACTCTGGCCGGTCCGGTGAATTAATCCGGCAGGTTGTTCAGGTACTCCGGATTGATATGCATTTTCAGCGCCAGGATTTCCTTTGCCACCGCAAACGGGAAACCTTGCCGGTTGCCGCGATCGTCGATCATCAACGCATCCAGCATTTTCTCGCATATCGATTTCTCGTCCCACATTAGCGCCAGATTGTTGGCTATGCGAGGGTATGACCGGGCAAGCTGCCTGGGCTGTACTTCTATCGGCAGGGATGCAAGCCATCTGAAGGTCGATTCCTGCAGTTGCAGTTCATCAGGGCTTGCCGGCGAGCGCTTTTCCTGCCCGACATTTTTTGGCTTATCGGTTTTGTCCCGGGCGTCCAGTACGGCCTTCGCCTCCTCCGGCGTTACCTTTTCGAAAGAAATCGGTTCCATCGCGCTCCCTGTGAACCCGGTTTGGTTTCAGTCTCTATTCGGTCGAACCGGGTGAAATTGTGCCGGACTTGTCTTCCTGCGGCTGCCGATGCCGCCATTCCTCATAGCATTCGGTGCCGCAAAAATAGTGAATATAGTCGGTTCCCTCAGCGCTTTTTGCCACCGATGGAGGAATTTCCTTGTTGCACTGCTCGCACGTCGGCTTATCGGGCTCGACCGTTTTCTTCAGCTTGGTCATTCGGTTTTTCCTTTTCTTATGCTGGCCTTGTTTGCCGGCATTGAGAGCAAAAAACAGCATTTCCGATACCCCTTGCCGCTATTTTTTATAGTCGCTTCGACAGATAATAATCCAAATCCAACAAAGTTGCTTGATAAACAACCAAATATCAAGATGGGTCAAGGTCGGGCAGCAGATTCTCGCTTCCCAACAGCAACTGGGCCTTGTCGGTCGGCATGGCTTCGACCGATTTGAGCTTGCGCGACATCTGGCGCGTGCGCACCTCTGCATTCTCGATGTTCTTGGCCGCCCGTTCGAGCGTCTGCTTGGTAGCGGCCAGCACGTCGCCGAACTTGCCGAACTCGGTCTTGACCGCCCCTAGCACCTGCCAGACTTCGGACGAGCGCTTCTCGAGCGCCAGGGTGCAGAAACCCATCTGCAGACTGTTCAGCAATGCCGACAGAGTGGAGGGACCCGCAATGCAGACCCGATGCAGCCGCTGCACGTCGTCAGCCAGGCCCGGGCGGCGCATCACTTCGGCGTACAGGCCCTCCGTCGGCAGGAATAGCAACGCAAAATCCGTTGTCAGCGGAGGCGACAGGTATTTTTCCGCGATGGTTTTCGCTTCCAGGCGCATTATCCGCTCCAGATCACGGCCTGCGGCAGCCACGCCGTCCGCATCTGCGCGTTCCGCCGCATCCGTCAGGCGCTCGTATTGTTCCTTCGGAAATTTCGCATCGATCGGCAGCCAGACAGGGGAGCCTCCGTCATTATTTCCCGGCAGGCGAATCGCGAACTCGACATAGGCTCCCGTACCCGGAATGGTCTCCACGTTCTTTGCATACTGCTCCGGCGTCATTACCTGCTGCAACAGCATCTCCAACTGGACTTCGCCCCAGGTGCCACGCGTTTTTACATTGGTCAGCACGCGCTTCAAATCGCCGACGCCGATGGCAAGCTGCTGCATCTCTCCCAGCCCCTGGTGCACTTTTTCCAGACGGTCGGATACAAGCTTGAACGATTCTCCCAGCCTTTGCTCAAGCGTCGCATGCAATTTTTCGTCGACGGTTTTGCGCATCTCTTCCAGCCTGGCGGCGTTGTCGTTCTGAAGACTTTGAATTTTCTCTTCCAGAGTCGCACGCACCTCGAGCATCCGCTGCGCATTCGACTCCGTCAGGGTCGCGAGACTCTGGTTCAGGGTGTCGCCGAACCGCTTCAAGGTCAACGACTGTTCCTCGCGCGCGACTTGCGACTGCTGCGTTATGCCAACGCGCATTTTTTCGAGCTGCTCGGCGTTGCTTTCATTCAGCTTCGCCAGTTTCTCGGAAAAAGCGTCGATCCGGTTATTCTGCAGGGTGGCGACGCCAGTCATCTGCGATGTCATCGTCTGCTGGAATTGCGCGAAGTTGCCGCCCAGTTCCTGCCTCGTGCCCTGCGCCGTGGATTGCACCTGTGCGCGCAGTTCGCGCTCGGTCCGTTCGCCGGATTGCAGCAGGTTCTGCTGCAATTGCAGCAATAGCGGAGAAACATCGGCACTGCGGCCGCGCAGAAGCACGATCAACTGCAATACGATCACAATGGCGGCGGCTGACAGAAGGCAGTAAAAGGCGGTATCGCTCATGGCTCAGACTTAAGAATAGGTAAGATGGAATGGTCCCGCCAGGCGTTTATGGACAGAAGGCCTATCGGTTCGCGGCAGCAACACAAACGACAGATTACAGCAGAAATCGCATCCGATCATCAATAAATCAGCGTTGCTGGCAGCGATAATCTTTTCTTTACCCTCCTTCTCGTATAATCATTCCTTTGGGGAAATTGCCCTCTTATAAACTCGCATAATATTATCGATGTCACCCGACGAGTATTGCCAGCAGTTAACCGCAAAGAGCGGTTCCAGTTTCTATTACAGCTTCCTGTTCCTGCCGCCGGAACGCCGGCGCGCGATCACGGCCCTGTATGCGTTTTGCCGCGAGGTCGACGATGTAGTGGACGAATGCACCGATCCCTCCATTGCCCGCATCAAGCTCGCCTGGTGGCGCAATGAAATCGACTTGATGCTGCAAGGCGCGCCTTCCCACCCGGTTACGAAGGCGCTGCAGCCGCATCTGGCGCCATGCCACTTGCAGGGCGAACATCTGCATGCGGTTATCGACGGCATGGAGATGGACCTGAACCAGACGCGCTATCTCGACTATGCCGGTCTGCAAGATTATTGCTGGCACGCGGCAGGCGTGGTCGGCTTATTGTCGGCCGGCATTTTCGGCCTTACGCAGCCGCAAACCAAGCAGTACGCGGAAAAACTCGGCCTGGCGTTTCAGCTTACCAATATTATTCGCGACGTCGGCGAAGACGCCCGCCGCGACCGGATCTACCTGCCGCTGGATGAAATGCGACGCTTCGGCGTGACGCCGGCCGATCTGCTGCATGCGCGGCATACGAAAGAATTCGAGAACCTGATGCGTTTCCAGACCGAACGCGCCCAAGCCTTGTACGACGAAGCGTTCGCGCTTCTGCCGGACGTGGACAGGCGCGCCCAGCGTCCCGGCATCATCATGGCGGCGATCTACCGCACCCTGCTGGATGAAATCGAACGCGAGGGATTTCGTGTGCTGAACCAGCGCATATCCCTGACGCCGATCCGTAAGCTGTGGCTGGCATGGAAAGCGTATGTCCGCGGCTGACGTGACAAAAGGGAAAAATGTTGCGGTCATAGGCGGCGGCTGGGCCGGATGCGCGGCGGCAGTCGAACTTGCCGCCAAGGGCAATCGGGTGACGCTGTTCGAAGCCGGGCATGTTCTTGGCGGACGCGCGCGGCGAACCGAAATCAATGGGATGCCGCTCGACAACGGGCAACATATCCTGCTGGGCGCGTATGCAGAGTCGTTGCGCCTCATGCGCATGGTCGGCGCCGATACGGATGCGGCGATGCTGCGCTTGCCGCTCCAGATGCGCTATCCGCCCAACGGGCAAGGCTTGGATTTTATCGCCGCCCGCCTGCCTGCCCCTTTTCATCTGCTGGTTGCGCTATTGCGAGCAAAAGGCATGGCTGTGCAGGACAAGCTGGCGCTGGCGCGCTTTTCCACGGCCGCGCGCTGGATGGGCTGGGTATTGAACAACGACTGCACCGTCGCGGAACTGCTCGACCGTTTCGACCAGACCGAACGATTGAATCGATTGCTGTGGCGTCCTCTATGCATCGCCGCATTGAATACGCCGCCTGAAACCGCATCGGCCAAAGTATTTCTGAACGTGCTGCGCGATAGCCTCGGCTCAAGCAAGCGCGCCTCTTCCGACATGCTTCTTCCGCGCATCGACCTGACCGCGCTTTTTCCCGAACGGGCCGCCGAATTCGTCGAACGCAAGGGCGGAACGGTCCTTTACGGCAGGAACGTACGCGCCCTGCACAGGGACGAATCGGGCTGGCGCGTGGAAACATCTCAAAATGCCGATCCGGGCGAGAGCGGGCGTTTCGATGCGGTCGTAGTGGCAACGCCTGCGGTCTATGCGGGCGCCCTGCTGGACGGATTAGTCGATACCTCGCCAATGGCGGCGCTCGAACATGAACCGATTACCACCTGCTATTTGCAATACCCGGCTGATACAAAACTTTCCCGGCCGTTCTATGCTTTGCAGGATGACGCCGATGCGGGTAAATGGGGGCAATTCGTATTCGACCGGGGCCAGCTGCTTGACGATCAGGCCGGATTGTTCGCGGTCGTCGTCAGCGCCGCTTCTGCAGCGATCGAACTGGACAGGAGCCGTCTGCAGGCGGACATTGCCGTCCAACTGGCGCACGAGCTGCAAAACCCGAAACTGGCGCAGCCGCTCTGGAGCACGGTGATTTCCGAAAAACGAGCCACATTTTCATGCACTCCCGCCCTGCTCCGCCCCGCCAATGAAACCGGAATTGAAGGGTTGGCTATCGCGGGCGATTACACCATAAGCGATTATCCGGCTACGCTGGAAGCAGCGGTCAGAAGCGGAGTGAACGCGGCGTTGCATATTGCGAAGTAATTTAAACTTAATGCATAACATTAAATTTATTACGCAATATATTGATTACATAATATATAAAATATCTTTCTCTTGCCCAATGTGCATAGCGAGGAATTAATCGCCGCGCTTCGGCTGGGCGGACACCTTCAGGATTACGCTTATCGGCACGTTGGCGCTGGCGGCAGGGTCCGGCTGCGGAGTCTCCGACTTTGGCGTTGCAGCGGGCTTGCGGCTGCCGGAAGAAACGTGGGTCGAGTTGATCTCGCTGCAAGGCGCTTTCTGGCTTTTCACTGTCGTACTGACGCAGGATCCATCGCCGGCGTATGCGGTCGCGCAGGACAAGGCCAAAAATGCGAGGATGAGGGTGTGGCGCATGAACGCTCCTTGTATAAATCGAGTTGGAACGAATCTTATCGCACATGCGCCGGGGAAAGGGTGGAGTCAGTCAACCGCAAGCAGCACAATTGATTGCCAATTTACAACCATTGCAGCAGCGGCTTCATTTGTTGTTGTATAGTAAACGTTTGAGCATTTAGACAACATCGATGTCTTGATCGGTCTTGGTTGCCGCATGAACGGTGGCAACCAAGACCGATTTTGCTGCCAGCCCGGCTTTAACAATGCGCGCAACACTATAAAATGAGATTAGTTAAATTTGAAACATCATGAATACTCGACACTCCGGCCTCGCTTATTGAAAAGTCGATGGGTTGTTGCGGCGATCGGATGCATAACATTACTGAATGCGTGCGGCACGCTATCCACAATGGAGCTTGACAGCAACAAAGGCGGGGCTAAAGAACATGCGCGCAATTACGATCTCAAAGCTGAAGTTGATTCTCTTACGCAACCGCTAATCAAATCGGGAGAAACGCCCGGGATTATTGTTGGTGTCTTGACTCCGGATGGCAAGATGCAATTCTTCGGTTATGGAACCAGCGGGGCGAAAACACGACAAGTACCTGACTCGGACACACTGTTTCCTGTCGGTTCCCTGAGCAAAGGATATCTTGGAGCTATTGCCGCTTCGTTAGTGAAAGAAGGGCTCCTCTCTTGGGACGACACCTTGGAGAAATTACTGCCATCAAGCATACCTCTCAGTAGCGATGCAAAAAAAATCACATTGCTTCAACTCGCAACCCACACATCGGGAATGCCGCGTCAGCCTGTCACAGTTCAAACCTTAGGTTATCTGACACAATATGTATTTACGGGAGACAACTTTTATAGACACTTCGATACGGATTTTGTTCTTGGTTATCTTTCCAACTTTTCAGCTCCTAATAACAAGGATTTCCAATATTCGAATATTGGATATGGCCTCCTGGGCTATGTCATTGAACAACGCACCGGGAAAAAACTGGACGCGTTACTGAAGGAACGAATTGCACTGCCTCTCGGCCTGCGCAATACCGGGTATGACTTGGAGTCATTGAAAGACGTCAAAAACCGTGCCTATGGGCATGCAGGCGATCAACCCAAATTTGTTCATCGAGGCGACCCTGTTCCTGATTGGCATTTCACGGACATCATGAAAGGTTCGGCAGCGCTCTATTCGAGCGCCGGCGATATTCTCATCTTTGCGGCAGCCCATATGGAAAGCAGGCAATCGAAGCTGACTCCCGCGCTTGTCGATACCTTACAGGTTCGATATCAACGCGAGAAGGAAGCGCCTGCCATTGCATGGGTGGTAGATAAAATCGAAGGACAAGATATTACTTATCAAGTTGGCGTGGTCGCAGGATACACAAGCTACCTTGGCCTTGATATCGAGCATCGCACAGCAGTTGTTGTACTGCAAAACAGTTTCAACTGGAACAACAAGGTAGGACATAAGCTACTGAACCGCCTGGCGGCAGCCCACTTCTTTCCTGAACGGCCCGATCAACGAGCAGGTCTTTAGCTTGCAGCCAGAAAAGATTCAACGGCGCTTGCCACAGCTTCGGGCTGGTCGTGTTGCAGCATGTGTCCGGCATCTTTGATAATGATCTTCTTCACATTGGGAATAGCGGCGAGACGCTGCGCAAATTCGGCATGGAAAACCCGCCTTGATTCCAGTACGGCCCTGTCTTCTTCCCCAAGTTCGCCCGACAATAACGGTGCGCTGCTCACCCTCCAGCTTGTGCCCAGTCTTTGCCAGATATCGGTATCCTCCGCCTCGACCCATAGAGTCGGCGCACTGATCGCGCTCCAGCAGGCAAGCGCCTCTTCCGCCCTGTAAAGCAAAGGTGTGCTATTGCGATGTATAGGATCTGCCAGTACCTCCCAGGCGCCCTCTTCGTTCCGGCCTGCCCAGTGCGAGGCCAAGAAGCTGGCGCGCTCGTCGGATAAACGCGGATTGACCTTGCGCAGCACGGTTTTAACCTCGTTTTGCGTTGCAAACGTGAGGGCGCGCGGCGGACGGTGCAACTCGTTCAGCCACTTTTCATAGCGTTTCGGCGCCTCCTCCGTCCGTACCGAAGGCAAGCCATAGCCTTCGAGATTGATCAATTTGGCAATCCTCTGCGGGCGCACCCCCGCATAAATGCTGGCGACGTTGCCGCCCATGCTGTGACCGAGCAGATTGACCGGCCGGCCGGGCGAATAGATATGGAGAAGAATATCGAGGTCGGCAACATAATCGGGAAACCAGTAACTGTGCGCAGGCGATGCTTGCGTCAGCCCAAATCCGCGCCAGTCGGGAGCGATCACATGCCAGTCCGCTTTCAGGCTATCGACAAGAAACTGGAAGGAAGCCGACATATCCATCCAGCCGTGCAGCATGAAAAGCTTGGGAGCCTCTTCATTGCCCCAGTGCCGGACGTGGTAGCGCAGACATCGGATCTGAACGAACTCCGAGCGGTAGGGTTTCAATGCGGGGGAAATAGTGGCGAAAGGTGCGGCGCTTGTATTCATGAGAATCCGAAGGAAGCCGAAGACTTGACCATTTTACATGCTTGAGCGGTGAATAGCTTGATTCAGAGCGTATCAATTGCTGTTTTTGGCCTATATCTTATGAATAATGGGAAATACCGGCCTGCCTTACAGGTCCGAGAGATGCCTGCAAGCGTATCGGGATGTCATCCGTACATGCAGGTAAGCGGACCCTCTAATTCTTTGCGCCTCTTTCCTCATGTTTTTCAAGCATGGCGAAAAATACGGCATGAAGTTTGTCCTGACGTTACATATCCTGGCCGTATCTCCCGGCCTCCGGAACGACTCATCTTCGTAAGAAAAACGCACTTATCCTATTTTAGAATCAGTGCTGTCCGGCTCAACGGACATTATGGCGACGAAGGCGGCAATGACAAAAATAAACATGAACAAGACATTGCCAAGGCCGCGATGCTGTTCAAAAAGCTGTGCGCTTTCATTCAGATCGAGCAGGGTTCGGCTATCTGATACGATGGTCGACGGCCAGTAACTCGACCCTATCCGTACGACTTCCACCCGGGCATGAACGATTTTACTCTTCCAGCCATGAGGGGAAAGACTCAGATCCTTAGGGCAGAGCACTCGATACGCCAGGCAATCGAACCAGATTCTATTTCCTTCGCCGGAAGTCAAGCCGATGCTCGTATTCTTACTCCTTCCTGTTCCCGTGGTTTTAGCTTGCAGATCACCCTCGACAGTAAAGATATTGGCCGGATCTTTCTTGTATTCCGCCAGGGGAGGACTTTGATTCAAGAATCCCACAAGCACCCCGACGACTGCCAGCATGATCGCTATCGACAACCATCCGCCATGGAATTTACGATGCGACTTTCGCGCAACTGATGAGGGCACATTCACGACGCCGTCCATATTTATCCTTTCTTCAATCATGGCTCGCGCTGCCTGAAAATCACTGCTAAGTAAAAGATGAATGGATGGGGAAACTTGAAGCTTGCAGCGCGAGATAATGCGTTAGTGCATGCGATTGCCATTTCTTCAGCCCTCATGAGACGAACAAACGATTACGATTTTATTGCATATAAGTCAACATTGTTAACAATAAGCATTAATATTGATTAAAATACAACAGTTTTCCTCCTAAGCCTGCGTCCGTCATAATCCGGCCGCGCAAACCTCCAAGCGCGCCAGTTCGGTTCCAATGAAAACAACGCCACAGGTTTATTCACTGAAACATCGAGCTGACCTTTATCCGTTCAAGCCTACGCGAGCGTAGAATACCGGCTCCGATATTATCTATGGAGCAGACGAATCGACTTTTATCGTTCGGTCTGCCCATCGAACCGACTGTAACCATGAGCCCTGTCAATTCACAGAAAAGTCCGCGACCCGCATCGCTGACCGACCTGTTTGTTTCTTTCACGCTGCTTGCCCTGCAGGGCTTCGGCGGCGCACTGGCGGTCGCCCAGCGCGAGCTGGTGGAAAACAAACGCTGGATGACGCCGGAGGAATTTGCCGAAGAATGGGCCGTTGCGCAAATCCTGCCTGGTCCCAATGTCGTAAACCTTGCCGTTATCGTCGGAGGTCGCCACTTCGGCTTGCCGGGGGCGCTGGCCGCGCTGGCAGGCATGCTGGCAGTTCCGCTGGGGGTGCTCCTTCTGCTGGCTTTATGCTATTCCCGCTATGCCGCCTATCCAGGAGTCAGCGGCGCATTGCGTGGCATGAGCGCTGTTGCCGCCGGGTTGATTGCCGCCACCGCCTTCAAGACCTTTGGCGCCATAAAGACGCATCCGCTGGGCATGCATGCATGCGTCGCGCTCGGCGCCATCAGTTTCGTCTGCGTTGCGCTACTGAGGCTGCCGCTGGCGTATATCCTCATTGGACTGGGCGCGTTCGCCTGCATCTTCACCTACCGCAAGCTCGGCCGATGAACGAGGCGATCCTGCTCAATCTGCAATGGAACGACTGGTTCGCCCTGTTCCTGCACACGCTGTCGCTTTCGCTGCTGTCTGTGGGAGGGGCGATTACGGTCGCGCCGGAAATGCATCATTATCTGGTGGAACAGCAGGGCTGGCTGACCGATTCGCAATTCAATGCATCGATCGCGATTGCGCAAGCGGCGCCCGGGCCTAACGTGCTTTTCATTGCGCTATTAGGCTGGAATGCAGGCGTCAATACCGGCTCCGCGCTCAACGGACTTCTTGGCGTATTCATCATCATGACGGGCATGATGCTGCCCTGCACCACCCTGACCTACCAGGTATCGCGCTGGATTCACTTCAACCGCGAACTGCGCGCGGTGCGGGCCTTCAAGCAGGGCATGACGCCAATCGTCACCGGACTGCTGCTGGCCACCGCATGGATCATCTCCAGCGCGCACGACACAGCGGCGCATGACTGGCCTCTCTGGGCGGTAACGGTTATCACCGCGCTAATCGTCTGGCGAACCAGAATTCACCTGCTATGGCTGCTGGGAGCGGGCGCGCTGCTAGGGTGGCACGGATGGATCTGAAAGTACGAAGAACCGAACCGGCAATCAGCGCCTTGAGCAGCACGTTTCCCCAATAAAGCGAAGCGGCGACCCCTGCCTTGTCATTCCAGTTCGCGCATCTTGCTGAAAGCCTCATCGATGCGTTCGACCGGCAGGATCGTCATGCCTTCGATTTTTTGCTTGGGCATGTTGGCCTTGGGGATCATCGCGATGGAAAATCCCAGCTTGGCCGCTTCGCGCAGCCGTTCCTGTCCGCGCGGAGCGGGCCGTATTTCGCCGGCCAGGCCGACTTCGCCGAAAACGACCAGACCTCTCGGCAGCGGCCTGCTGCGCATGGACGAATGAATCGCCAGCAGCACGGCCAGATCGGCGGCCGGTTCGGTGATCTTGACGCCGCCGACTGCGTTGATGAAAACGTCCTGGTCGAACGCTGCAACGCCTGCATGCCGGTGCAGCACGGCCAGCAGCATTGCCAGCCGATTCTGCTCCAGGCCGACCGACAGCCGCCTTGCGCTCGGCGCATGCGATTGATCGACCAGCGCCTGAATCTCGACCAGGAGCGGCCGTGTTCCTTCCTGGGTGACCATCACGCACGAACCGGGCACCTGCTGGTCATGCTGCGACAAGAACAGCGCCGACGGGTTGGATACGCCCTTCAGCCCCTTTTCGGTCATCGCGAACACGCCCAGTTCGTTGACCGCGCCGAAGCGGTTCTTGAAGGCCCGCACCAGACGGAAGCTCGAATGCGTGTCGCCCTCGAAGTACAGCACCGTATCGACGATGTGTTCCAGCACGCGCGGCCCTGCCAGCGCACCCTCCTTGGTGACATGCCCGACCATGATGATGGTGATGCCGGTCTGCTTGGCGAAACGGGTCAACTGGGCAGCGCACTCGCGCACCTGCGCGACCGAACCGGGAGCGGAAGAAAGCGCATCGGAATAGATGGTCTGGATCGAATCGATGACCGCGACATCCGGTTTTTTGTCGGCCAGCGTGTTCAGGATTTTCTCGAGCTGGATTTCGGCCTGCAATTGCAGGCTTCCGGCTTGCAGCGCCAGCCTCTTGGCGCGCAGCGCGATCTGCGCTCCCGACTCCTCGCCGCTGACGTACAGAGCGGTTTTTACGGTCGACAAGTTCGCCAGCGCCTGCAGCAGCAGCGTCGATTTGCCTATTCCCGGGTCGCCGCCTATCAGTACCACGCCGCCGGCGACCAAGCCGCCGCCGAGCACCCGGTCGAACTCCTCGACGCCGGTCGAAAAGCGCGGCACATCGATCGCGTCGATGTCGGCCAGGCTCAATACCGGCGATGTCTGCGCAATCGCCTGGGGCTGGGAGGAAAACCGGTTTACCGAAGTTTCGACAATAGTTTCCACCATCGTGTTCCATTGGCCGCACGACGGGCACTGGCCTGTCCACTTATTGCTGATGCCGCCGCATTCGGTGCAGGTGTAGTTTGTTTTTGCTTTCGCCATATGGATGCTGTCGCCTGATGCCAAATAAAATGATTATAAGGAATTGACCGGCTTACCGTTTGCCGTGCATTCGCTGGAGAACGAGTGAATGCGCGCAGGGCATCCTAGCCTCCGCAGCAGCCCTTCGAGCCTGAGACCCGGAGCGCTTAAATCTCGACTATGCGGGGCCGCAAGGACAGTGCGCACATCAGCTCGTAGCCGACGCTTCCGGCGGCAGCGGCGACTTCGTCAATCGGCAGGCTGTCGCCCCACAGCGTGACGATGCTTCCGACTCGGGCTGTCGGCACCGGCGTCAGGTCGACCGTTATCATGTCCATCGATACCCGCCCCAGCAATTGCGTCCTGACGCCTTCCACCAGGATAGGCGTGCCGTTGGGCGCGCAACGCGGATAACCGTCGGCGTAGCCGCAAGCGACCACGCCGATTTTCATCGGTTGGGTCGCGACGAACAGGCTGCCGTAGCCGACCGCTTCTCCCGGTTCGATATCGAGCACCTGGATGATTTCGCTATTCAGCGTCATCGCCGGTATCAGGCCGAATTCCTGTGCCGTCTTGTTTCCCGGGGTGCCTCCGTAGAGCATGATGCCAGGCCTTACCCAATCGGTGGACAAACCGGGATGCAGCAGGATGGCGGCGGAATTGGAAAGGTTGCGCTGCCCTTCAAGATCGGCGGAACCGCCCTGAAACTGCTCATATTGTTCTTGCACGGAAAGGCGCTCATGCCCCCGCTCTTCCGCGTTGGCGAAATGCGTCATGAAGGAAATGCTGCCGACTGCAGGAATCGCCCGCAGCCGTTCATAGGCGGCACGATAAGCGCGCGGCTTGAATCCGAGCCGGTTCATGCCGGTATTCATCTTCAGGTGGACGTCCAGCCTGGAATTCAGCCGGGTCTTCTCCAGCATGGCGATCTGTTCGTTGCAGTGCACGGAAAACGCCAGCCCGTGTTCGGCGATTACCGCCAGATCGCGCGGATCAAAAAACCCTTCCAGCAGAAGAATCGGCTTCTTCCATCCCGTTTCGCGCAGGTGAAGCGCGGAATCCAGTTCTATCAACGCCAGTCCATCCGCGGCGGCAAATGCCCTCATGGAGCGGTCCAGTCCATGCCCATAGGCATTCGCCTTGACCACGGCCCATATTTTTGCTTTTGGAACGCAGGAACGGACAACGGCGAGATTGTGCTGCATGGCAGCAATACTGATGGTTGCAACGAGAGGTCTTGGCATGTGCTTGCTTGTACTGGTGTACTGTTTCCAAGTGGGAATATTATCCGGCAAGCCACTATTCTACAGGAGCGGCCATGATAAATCCCTTTTCGGCTATAAATGCGGCCCCCCGGTTGCGCCAATCAATGCGTTGAATCGCCTGTTTCCGGCTGCCGAAACTAGCCAGGGATGTCCGCTTTTGCCGGTAAAACTTCGGTTTTGCACTGCTTTCGTGGTATAAAGCTTTCGAATCCTCTCCCCACTCATACAATCTCAATGAACCGCGGCTTTTACACCATCATGGCGGCGCAGTTTTTTTCATCGCTCGCCGATAATGCACTTCTGATCGTGGCAATCTATCTTCTGGCGCAAATGAATGCGCCCGGATGGATGACGCCCATGCTGAAGCTTTTCTTTGTGCTTTCGTACGTGCTCCTGGCCGCATTCGTCGGCGCTTTCGCCGATTCCTGGCCAAAAGGCAAGGTCATGTTCATCACCAACCTGATCAAGGTGGTCGGGTGCGGACTGGTTTTTGCCGGCATTCACCCTCTGCTGGCTTACTCCGTGGTCGGCTTCGGCGCCGCCGCCTATTCCCCGGCAAAGTACGGAATCCTGACCGAACTGCTGCCGCCCGAAAAATTGGTGCTGGCAAATGGCTGGATTGAAGGATTGACGGTAGCGTCCATCATCCTCGGCACTGTCCTGGGAGGCTTGCTGATCAACGCGCGCGTCGCGGCGGTTCTATTGCAGTTTGATTTTCCGATGATCGATACCGGCATCGATACGGTATGGGAATCGGCGCTGTGCGTGATCGTGGCCGCCTACCTGCTCGCAGCCGTGTTCAACCTGCGCATTCCCGATACCGGCGTACGCTACCGGAAGCAGGCCACGAACCCCATCAAGCTGGTGGTGGAATTCGCCGGCAGCTTCATGACCCTGTGGAAGGACAAGCTCGGGCAGATTTCGCTTGCCATCACTACGCTGTTTTGGGGCGCCGGCGCAACGCTGCAGTTCATCGTCCTGAAATGGGCGGAAAAATCGCTGAACCTTCCGCTGGACAAGGCTGCATTCCTGCAAGGCGTGGTTGCGATCGGCATAGCCGTCGGCTCTGTGGCGGCAGCCCGGTTCGTCAAGCTAAGAAAATCGCTGTCGGTCATGCCGCTCGGCGTGGCAATGGGTTTCGTCGTCATGCTCATGACAATGGTGCATTCCGTCTGGATAGCCTATCCGCTTCTGATTCTGATCGGAGGACTGGCGGGCTTTTTCGTTGTTCCCATGAACGCCCTACTGCAGCACCGGGGCCATATTCTGCTAAGCGCCGGCCATTCGATCGCCGTGCAGAACTTCAACGAGAACCTGTCCGTCCTGACAATGCTGGTTTTGTATTCCCTGATGATTTCGCTGAATCTTGATATCAGTACCGTCATCATCCTGTTCGGCCTGTTCGTTTCCGGCGCGACGTACCTGGTCATGCTAAGACACTCGGCCAACCAGCGCGAAAAGGATTCGTTGTCCCTGATCGGACAAAGCAAGCATTAAAAAAGCCGGGCATGGCCCGGCTGTAAATTTGCCGCTCCTGGTTAAAACATTTTCTTCATGCCGACGCTGTAGATAGTGTCCCCATCGTAGCGGCCGATCGTACCGTCCAGCTGCAGGCCGGGTATGACTTCCTTTCTCAGGCCAACCTGTGTGGCTGGACGCATGCTCTCCTGGCCGAATCTCTCGATGTGCCCGATTACGCCGCCAAGATCCCGCTCGAATGCAATCCCCCAAACCGACTGGCTCTCTTGCCCTTCAGGGCGAGACGAACCGATATTCACATGAACCGAGCCCTCCTTGGTATTGCATGTCCCGATGCCGTTCAGAAAGGGCGCGTTGACCGAGGTCTCATTGGTATAGCCCGTACCGAATGAAACGGCAAAATTGCAACCGTCGGGATTGGAGGGCGTCAGTTGAAGCTTGCCCTGAATCGCCTTTGCCGTCAGATCATTGGTGTGGTCGCGGGACAGCGTGGCCGATACTTCAAAGCCTTTAAAAGGCGAATAGGCAGGCGATACGGTCCAGATATTGATGTTCTGCGGCAAGCGTCCGTACCAGAATTCGACATGCCCTGCGCCGACATCATTCACACCCGCGTCATCCACGGCAAGCGGCCTGCCGGCTTGGGCTGCAATGCCGAAAACAAGAAGCGGGATAGCAATGGAGTTGCAGAGCAGTTTCGATAATTTCATGGTTGTCTCTTTTATTTAGAATAAGTGTTACATGCAGCAATTATTAATGGAATAAAAATCGATTATCAGGCGGTCAGCCACAGGGTAATTCTGTATACAAGAAAAGAAGCTGCATAAGCCAATCCGAACAGGTACCCGGCCATCACCAGCGGATAGCGCCAGGAATTTGTTTCGCGTTTGACGACAGCCAGGGTGGCAAGACATTGGGGCGCGAAAACATACCACGCGAACAGTGAATAGGCGGTAGCCAGCGACCACTCCTGTCCGATGATCGGACTCAAGGTTTGCGCAACCTCTTCACCGGTCACCGACAACGAGTAGACGGTGCCGAGCGCGGCTACGGCCACTTCCCGCGCCGCCATGCCGGGTATCAGGGCTATGCATATCTGCCAGTTGAACCCGATCGGCGCAAAGACCACCTGTAGCGCCTGGCCGATGATGCCGGCGAAGCTGTACTGTATCGCAGGCCCTTCCGCGCCGATCGGAGGAGACGGGAACGTCGACAGAAACCAAAGCAATACCGTCAGCGCGAAAATGATGCCGCCGACGCGACGCAGGAAAATCCAGGCACGCTGCCACAATCCCAGCAGCACATTGCGCAGGTTTGGCAGGCGGTAGGACGGCAACTCCAGCATCAGCGGCTGGTAGCTGCTTTTCATCCAGGTACGCTTCAGTATCCAGGCTATCGACATGGCCGACACGATACCGGCGACATAGAGGGCAAACAGCGTCAGGCCCTGCAGATTGAATATGCCGACTTCCTGCTCCGGTATGAAGGCGCCGATCAGCAAGGCGTAAAGCGGCAGCCTGGCAGAGCACGTCATCAGCGGGGCCACCATGATGGTCGCCAGCCGATCGCGCCAGTTGGGAATGGTGCGGGTTGCCATGATGCCGGGGATGGCGCAGGCGAAGCTGGACAGCAAGGGAATAAAAGCCCGGCCCGACAATCCGACCTTGCCCATCAAGCGGTCCAGAAGAAATGCCGCCCGCGGCAGGTAGCCGGAATCTTCCAGCACCAGTATAAAAAAGAACAGAATCAGGATTTGCGGCAAGAACACCAGCACGCCGCCGACGCCGGCAACGATGCCGTCGACAAGAAGGCTGCGCAGCAAGCCGTCGTCCATATTTTCTTGCAGCATGACTCCTACTGTCGTCACCGCGCCCTTGATCAGATCCATCGGTACGACGGCCCAAGAGAACACGGCCTGAAATATCAGCAGCAGCATGGCGCCCAGCAATATCAGCCCGAATACAGGGTGCATCAACACTGCATCGATGCGATTGTTTACCCGTTTGGTCGGCCCAAGTTCCAGCACTGCGGCTGCAATGATCTGCCTGACTCTGATTTGCAGAGTCAGGTGTTCGCGAGTGTTGAGAGCAACCTCATCTTCATCCGTTATGCCTTCGGCATCGGCGCGGATTGATGATTGCCTTTTTTTCAGCGCTTCCGACGACATTTCCCCTTTTAATTCGGCCACGGAAAGCGCGCTCTGCGCCGCCTGCAGCAATTCCGTGCGGCCGTTGCCAGCCGGAAGTCCTCTCATTCGAGCGAGCCATGAGCCGAACAGGCTGTTGTCGACCGCAACCGTTTCCACCACAGGTATGCCCAACTCTTCCTGAAGCCGCCGCACATCGATTCGCAAACCGTTGGCGCGCGCCACATCCATCATGTTCAGCGCCACCACCATCGGACGTCCCAATGAGATAAGTTGCAGGACCAGGCGCAGGTTCATGCGCAGGTTAGTCGCATCGACTACGGCAATAATGACGTCTGGCAGGTCGGCCGGCCTGTCAGTGGCGCTCTGCCCCGGAAGGCTGGTTCCCATTACGACGGCATGGGTGACGGCCTCGTCGGCGGTACTGGGGTTTAGGCTGTACGAACCTGGCAGGTCCAGAAAGGAAACTATGCGGCCATCGGGAAGCTGGGTTTGGCCTTCCCTTCGCTCCACTGTAACGCCGGCGTAATTGGCTACTTTTTGACGCGCTCCCGTCAGCAGATTGAAGAGCGCGGACTTGCCGCAGTTCGGATTGCCGACCAGGGCTATTCGCAGATTATCTTGAATAAGTGACGGGGCAATGGCGCTCATGACCTTGCTCCTTCCGTGCCGGTCAATACGACTTCGATGCATTCGGCCTCGATGGCGCGCAAAGCGAACATGGTGTCGCCCACCTGGACCGCTATAGGCTCTCGTCCGCCCGGCCCGCGACGAAGGACGGTAGTCTTCTCGCCGGGCAAGAAGCCGAGCTCGGCAAGTCGCATCAGCATCTTTGGATCAACCCGCGAAAAATTGCCCGGGGTCAGGGAGACGATGGTCGCCTCAACCATGAACGGCAGCGAGGCTACTGAAAATCGATTTTCCCTATCAGGAGATACAGACTGGACAAAATTATTCATGGCGGATCTCTATTATTAGTTCAGGTGAAAAATAGTTAATTGAAAGCAACGAAGAAATAATAATTTAAATGAGAATGATTATCAATACATATTTGATGAGTTGCTGAAAATAAATTTTTCAAAAGAAATATTCATTAAAGAAATGGGCACTCGGTATTCATGAGGACGTTGACCGAACCCACGATTTCGCATTGCTGGAAAATGCAAGGACAGGGAATTTTTGAGGAACAAGACAAGCCGGGGGAGATGCGCAGTCACTATTTCGAGGCTGAGGCGGCCAGGGAAGCGCTTGCCGCGCTTTCAGATAGATGCAGGAAAGACCGGATAGGCGAATCTGGGCCTGATGTGACAGCTAAGGCGGAAAGCCTGCGCTGTGGCAGCAGGCGCAGGAACGGAGGGGCAGCGCAGATTATTCGGCTTCGGCCTGCTGCGTCCTCAGAGCCAGGCAAAGATCGGCCCAGGCTTTCCTTTTGCTGAGCGGCTCACGCAATAGGTAAGCCGGATGATATGTCGCTATGAGCGGAATCCGAAGATTCCCGCGCACGAAATAATGGACCTTTCCACGAAGCGAAGACAGTGTGGTTTTCGCGTCCATGCCAAGCAGTGTGACAGCCGCGGTCTTGCCAAGCGCGACAATGATTTCGGGTTCGATCAAGGCAACCTGGCTCTCCAGATAATGCATGCATGCGTCTGCCTCTTCCGGGGTCGGCGGCCTGTCCTTCCCGCTCTCGTCGGTCGGGCGGCATTTCACGATGTTGCCGATAAACGTATTTTCGCCGCGTCGCAGGCCCATCGCACGCATCATTCCGTCCAGCAATTGGCCCGACCTGCCCACGAAGGGCTCGCCCTGCAAGTCCTCGTTGTAACCGGGCCCTTCGCCGACGAACAGCCAGGCAGCCCTTCTGTCGCCGGCGCCCGGCACGGCGTTAGTGCGGCCCCGGCACAAGCCGCATTCGGTGCATTTCGCGACCGCCGACTCCAGGCTAGACCAGTCCGTCAAATTGACAGCCGGAGTTTCGCGGTGCGCCGCCTGCTCTTCCGGAGCGGCCTTGCCGGCTTCGGCCGATGGCGCGTTTGCCGCGCCGCGCTGCTTCCATATTGGGCCTACCCCCATTTCATGCAGGTAAGCGGCGTTGCGTCTTGATAACGCGCTCATAAAGGCAACCTCATCATGATGGCGTCCTCGCGCGTGTTTCCGCCTGCCGGATAGTAGTTCTTGCGGCGGCCGATCTCGATAAAATTCAAGTGGCTATATAGATCCCGGGCGCGCTGGTTCGTGTCCCTGACTTCCAGAAATACGGAGTCCATGCCGATCCCGCGCGCAACAGCAATCACCTTCTCCAGCAGGATGCGCCCCAATCCTTGTCCCTGTGCGTCGCCCCTTATCGCGAAGGTCAGCAAGTGCGCCTCATCAACCACTTTCATCACAATGAAATAGCCGACCACCGCATCGCTCTGGTCGTTCATGACCCAGCATTCGTAATCGTTTGCCACGCAACTGACAAAACTGGCATGCTCCCAGGGAAACGGGAAAACAGCCGTTTCAATCGACAGTACCTCCCTCACATGACGGATCTTCATGCGCTCGAAGCACACTTTCATCTCCGGGAAAGGCTTCGTCGCCAAGTTCATGACGCCCTGCTCTCCATCTGAATGGCGCGTTCGGCCACGGTCAGCGCGACCTTGTTACGCAGATAGATAGGTTGCGCTTCGCGTGCCGGCACGGCCAGCCCTCGCAGAAACGCCCTGCCCGCCAACTTCGCGACCTGAGCCGCATGCGGCATGATTCCCGGCTGCGAGCCGGACGCGAACGGGCGGGATGCAAATGAGGGGGCATAAGCCGAAAGGCCGTTTCCGCAGGCGGTCACAGGCCCTTGCGGAGCAACCGCCGAGGCCGCCGACAAGGTGGGCTCGACCACTTGCAGCCAGCCGTCTTCATAGCGGTACTGCGCCCAGTACACTTCGTTCATGCGGGCGTCCAGCACTGCCAGAACTTCGTTTGCTTGCGTAGCCATACGGCACGCTTCGGCCATCGCTTCCAGCGTCACGACCGGAAGGACCGGAAGGACCGGCAGGTTCGCACCAAAAGCCAACCCTTGCGCAACACCGCAGGCCGTGCGTACGCCGGTAAACGAACCCGGACCGGCGCCGAACGCGATTGCGTCGCAGTCCTTCAGCGCCATTCCGAATTGCGACAGGAGCTGCTGCAACATGGGAATAACAGTCTGCGAATGGGTCTGCACGCCCGATGAAGAAAGCGAAATGATCTCGCCGGCCCGCATGAGTGCGGCGGAAGCGAGTTCGGAAGAGGTGTCTAGGGCAAGAATGGTAGGCATCGGCATATTTTACCGCGTCATGCCAAGGCTGATGTAGATTGACGCGGATTATTGGATTGGCGGATAGCCGGTAGCCGGTTAACGACTGGGAAAAAGGCGCGGGTAGTCGATGATCGGACAGCGGTTCATCACGACCTTCATGCCGGCGGCTTCTGCGCGTAGAGCGGCTTCCTTGTGGATGACGCCAAGCTGCATCCATATCACTTTCGCTCCGATGGCGATGGCATCTTCGACGATATCCGGGATGAATTCGGAGCGGCGAAAGCAATCGATCATGTCCACCGGCTCCGGTATGTCCCGGAGCGAAGCGTAGCAGCGCTCGCCCAGCAAGGTCTGGTGACCGGGATTGACCGGGATCACGCGATAGCCTCGCTCCTGCAGATAACGCGCAACATAATTTCCGGCGCGTTCCGGATTGGGTGAGCAGCCGACTACGGCAATCGTCCGGCAGGTTTCAAATATCTGCTTGAGGTCCGGGTCGGCTGACAGGGTCATGGTTAGATTCCTTCTGAATTGATTTTTGCCGTTCGCGACTTTGGCACCAGCGATAGCGACCAGTGCGCCATCGCCCACTCCCAGATTTCCCCAAGCGAGGCCTTGCCGAGTTCCTGTGGCGGATGCTGCCCTAAAAAGTTTAACGCCTGCCACAACGCAGGTACAGGACTTTCATCAATCAGCGGTACGGCCAGTGTCTGCTTGGACAATTTTTTACCCGCTTCGTTGACCGCCACCGGCAAATGAGCGTACTGCGGCGGAGGCAAACCCAGCGATTGCTGCAGGAATAATTGCCGTGGCGTGGAATCGAGCAGGTCGGCGCCGCGCACGATATGATTGACCTTTTGCTCGGCATCGTCGACCACAACCGCCAGCTGGTAAGTGAACAGGCCGTCTGCGCGCAGCACAACGAAATCGCCGACGTCCCTGGCCAGGTTCTGCGTGAGCACCCCCTGCACCTCATCGACGAAGGATATGTCCCGGTCAGGAACACGAATGCGACAGGAGCGCGCCTTATTGCCGTCCGGCAGGCTGTTGCGGCAGATTCCCGGATAGATAGACGCGCCGTCCACGCCCGGGGTCGAATCGCCGATCTCCTTGCGCGTACATGAACAGCCGAAAATCAGGGCCTTCCGCAGCAAGCCTTCCAGGGCTTCCCTATAGGCTTCAGTCCGTTCGCTTTGGCGCATGATTGCGCCATCCCAGCGGAATCCGTAGCGCTCCAGCGTTCGCAGGATGGCCGCCTCATGCTCGGGCCGGCAGCGCAGCTTATCCACGTCTTCGATCCGCACCAGCCACTCTCCGCCGTGAACTTTCGCATCGAGATAACTGCCGAGCGCCGAAACCAGCGAACCGAAGTGGAGCGGCCCCGTGGGCGACGGGGCGAAACGTCCGCGATAAACAGCACCAATCACCGGTTCAATGATCATGGCATTATCTTAATCCAATTTCATTTCAACCTGTAGCGTTCCGTTGTGGTGGCCGATATCGATATAAGCAAGTTACAATATCGGTCTTTTGATATCGCTCGCCCCCGATACGCTATTCCCATGCCCGGCATTACCCTCGAACCCGATAATTACAAGACGTTGCTGGAATCATTGAATGATGATTCCTGGATCGTAGCCTGCCTGTGCGCGAGGTGGTGCGGCGCCTGCCGTGAATATCAGCCGGGCTTCACCGAACTGGCCGGGCACCATCCAGATGTCCATTTCGTATGGATCGATATCGAGGATCAAGCCGACGTGGTGGGCGATCTGGATGTCGACAATTTCCCCACCCTGCTGATCCAGCGAGGAGATATCGTCACCTTCTTCAGCCCGGTCCAGCCCGATCCAAAACAGGCTGAGCGCCTTTATCAGGCTCAGTCAGAGCAGAGCGTGGAAGAACTTAAAAAAGCCGCATTCAGCAATGCGGAACGCGCGGAATGGCAGGAGAACTGCAATTTGCGCAAACTTTTGCGGAATGCAATCGATTTCGAGGAATAGATTGCATTAGCGGACAGCAATGCAGTCCGCTGGGGTCAAATCCGCCAGACACAGCTTTTCTTTATCTGCTTGTCCATCCCATCCAATACGGACTCATGCTCGGCCAACTCTTCCTCGGAAGCTGTCAGAACGATCATGTCGGCATATGAAATCGGAGAAAGGCTGCTCGCCTGGTTGTCCTGACGGTCCGAATTATCGATCATGAAACTGTTCTGGCCGCGCGTCATGCTCAGGTAGACTTCTGCCAGCAATGATGCATCCAGAAGAGCGCCATGCAACGTCCGGTGCGAATTCGAAATCCCGTAGCGTTCGCATAAGGCATCGAGTGAATTGCGCCTGCCCGGATGCAGCTCCCTTGCCTTGACCAGGCTGTCGATGACGCCGTTCACATGCTGATCGAAGCTCGGCAATGCCAGGCGCTCCAGTTCCGCGTTCAAAAAACCGAGGTCGAACGGAGCATTGTGAATGACGACTTCGGCGTCTTGAACGTACTCGCGCAGCGACTCGGCTATGTCGGCGAATTTCGGCTTGTCGCTCAGGAATTCGGTTGTCAGTCCGTGAATGGCCAATGCTTCAGGATGGGAATCGCGTTCCGGATTTATGTAGAAATGAAAGTTGTTTCCGGTCACCCGCCGGTCGATGACTTCGACGCAGCCGATTTCAATGATGCGGTCGCCATTCTTCGGGTACAGCCCGGTCGTTTCGGTGTCCAGTACGATTTGCCGCATAGGGTTTCTTTCAATTTTCAGGGAATCCGATAAGACCGGTTCTTGCCAAGGTTTAAAGCAGACGCGCCAGGAAGGCGCGGTTCCAGCGCGCATCAAGCGGAATCCGCACGAAATGGCCGCTGCCGGGAGCGACCTGGATCGGAGCATCGTCGCGGTTCTTCATGCTCTCCACCGTTATCGTATCGCTACCGTCCGGATGAATCAGTTCCAGCTTGTCGCCGACGGAAAAGCGGTTCTTTACAGCAACCGTGGCCCAGCCGTCGGCAACCGATTCGACATCCCCCACATACTGGCTGTGGTGCATTTGCGAAACGCCGGAAAGGTAATTCTGATGTTCCTTGGTGTGGTGACGCTGGTAGAAGCCGTCGGTATAGCCGCGATTGGCCAATCCGTTCAGCGCTCCCAGCAGCTTCAGGTCGAATGGACGCCCGCCGATTGCGTCATCGACAGCCTGGCGGTATGCCTGCGCCGTACGCGCGACGTAATATATGGACTTGGTGCGTCCTTCTATCTTGAGCGAATCGACGCCGATCCTTATCAGGCGCTCGACATGTTCGATCGCCCGCAGATCCTTCGAATTCATGATGTAGGTGCCATGTTCGTCCTCGATCATCGGCATCAACTGTCCGGCTCGTTCGCCTTCCTCGATCAGCCACGGCCGGTCAGCAAGCGGATGGCGCGGGGCATTGCCAAGCGCCGACAACGGCTGGCCGCATGCCTCGGGGTCGTTACGTGTCGGCATCTGAACGATATCGCCGCTCGGGTCTTCCGTCGCATCCATGACCTTGTAATCCCAGCGGCAGGAGTTGGTGCATGCCCCCTGATTCGAATCGCGGTGGCTGAAGTAGCCTGAAAGCAGGCAGCGCCCCGAATAAGCGACGCAGAGCGCACCGTGCACGAATACTTCCAGTTCCATGTCCGGGCAGCGTTGCCGGATTTCCTCTATTTCGTCCAGCGACAGTTCGCGCGACAGAATCACGCGCGTCAGGCCCATTTTCTGCCAGAATTTTACGTCCGCCCAGTTCACCGCATTGGCTTGTACCGACAAGTGGACCGGTACCTCCGGCCACTTCTCGCGCACCATCAGGATTAGTCCGGGATCAGCCATGATCAGTGCGTCCGGCTTCATTTCGATTACGGGCGCCATATCGTCCAGATAGGTCTTCAGTTTTGCGTTGTGGGCAAAAATATTGCTGGCCACGTAAAACAATTTGCCGCGCTCATGGGCCCGGCTGATGCCCTCGGCCAGCGTATCGAGCGTTGAAAACTCGTTGTTGCGCGCGCGCAGGCTGTAGCGCGGCTGGCCGGCATATACCGCATCGGCGCCATAATCGAAGGCGGCAGACATCTTGGCGAGCGAACCCGCGGGGAGCAGCAATTCTGGAGTTTTTTGCATGAAAAACGAAATTATCCGGAGGCAGGGAAGAGAGTGTGATTATAGCGAAAGTAGCGCCCGTCGGCAGAAGTGCGGCAGAGGACCTCTTTCGGGGATTCCGCGGAGTCTCGTCGCTTTTCATGGGCGGCAACGATTTCGTTTGCCGCCCGTGGGAAAGCAACGCACTTTAACGCAGGCTCCCCCATTGCCCGGAAATGGAACCTGCGTCGTTGTCCGTTTTGGGGTTTGGCCCGAACCGGTTATCGCCAGGGTCGCTGTCCTGAACAGTGAAGTAGATCAGGATCAAGGCCCCGACAATCGGGATCAGGCCAAGCAGGAGCCACCAACCGCTGCGACTGGTGTCGTGCAGCCTGCGGACGCCAACGGACAGGCTGGGAATCAGCGTCGCCAGTGTAAAAAGGCCCGTCAATACGCCGCCATGCGAATTGCCTTTGGGACCCTCGAATGTGCCTTCGATGAATGACAGGGCCGCATAAATCAGGATATAAAACAAAACGAAATACCAGTATTCCTTGCGCCTGGACCGGCCTTGGAATACCGCATATTTTTTAAGCGCAGCCAAAAACCAGTTCATATCGCCCCCTGAATTCAATTTCCAAAAGCGATTCTACCTGCAACGCTGCAGTTTATCTTCCCTAGGTTAAAAATCGCCTCCGCGAACCGGCGCGGAGGCATACTCACCGCTCAGGGCGTAATCGCCACTTTCAGCACTCCGTCGCGCTGGTTGGCGAACAAGTCATATGCCTGCTCGATCTGGTCAAGCCTGAACCGGTGCGTGACCAGGGGCTGCAAATCAACCCTGCCTCCGGCCACCACGTTCATCAGGCGGCGCATGCGCTCCTTTCCGCCGGGACAAAGAGTAGTGATGATCTTGTGGTCGCCAAGCCCTGCGGCGAACGCATCGACCGGCAGCGTGAGCTTGCCGGAATAGACTCCTAGGCTAGAGAGTACGCCGCCCGGCTTCAGCACGCGCAGGCAACTTTCGAATGTGCGTTGCGTACCGAGCGCTTCGATGGCGACATCCACGCCTTTGCCGTTGGTAAGACGCATGATCTCTTCGACCGGATCGGTCTTGTTGAAATCGATGGTCAGATCGGCTCCCAGCCGCCTGGCCATGGCCAACCGCTCCGGTATGCCGTCGACGACGATGATCCGGGTTGCTCCCTTGAGCTTCGCGCCGGCAGTCGCGCACAGGCCGATTGGACCTTGCGCGAATATGGCAACAGTGTCGCCAATCCGTATATTGCCGCTTTCCGCACCGCCAAAGCCGGTGCTCATGATGTCAGGACACATCAGCACTTGTTCGTCGGTCAACCCATCCGGAATCGGCTCCAGATTGGCCATCGCATTCGGAACCAGCACATATTCGGCCTGGCATCCGTCGATGGTGTTGCCGAAACGCCAGCCTCCCGCAGCCTTGCCGCCGCACTGCGAGTGATGCCCGTCGAGACAAGTATGGCATTGGCCGCACGGCGTGATCGCGCCGACTATGACGCGCTGCCCGACCGTGTATCCGGTCACGCCCGGCCCAAGCTCGTCGATGACGCCCACCGGCTCGTGGCCGACGATGCGTCCGGAAGCAACCGGGTATTCCCCTTTCAGGATGTGAATGTCCGTTCCGCAAATCGTGGTCGTGGTCACCTTAATCAAGGCTTCACCGAAGCCGACCTTGGGAACCGGCTTCTCGTCAAGAACGATCTTGCCCGGTTCGATGAATACCGCCGCCTTCATGGTTCTCATAAAATCTCCTTAAGGAATACTTAAACGAGACTGGCATGCAAACTATTTTTACGTCCTGATGCCCCTGAGCCGCATACGGGCCGAGTTCGGCCCGGCGCTCCTGCACACTATAAAACCATTAGATAAGCGGTAGGGATAAAAATCCTGCGGGTTAGGATTTATTTTACAAACAAGGAAATGGCACTGGCCAGCCGACCCTGCAATGAAGGGGGGAATTGCAGCGCTCCAACTGCATGCACTCAGCCGTAGCGCCTTGGGGGAATGCCGAACTATTCCCTGATACTGAGCCCCGCCGTCAATTGACCGGAAGTTCAGCGAAATACGTTTCCGGTTCTTTTCTCTGGCTGAACCGGGTAACCAGCATAGTCCGCAGCTTCTGAATACGCTCGTCTTCCAGCACACGTGCGCCGGTTGCGCAGCTTTTCACGCAGGCGCAACATAGGATGCACAGGCTGGCGTCGGTCATGACGGCATTGTCCTTCAGGGCGATGGCACCGGTCGGACAAACAGGTAAACAGCTCTCGCAGCGGGTACAGAATTCCTGCGATACGGGCGCCAGATTCCGCGGCAGCCGATAATCCTGATAGGGCGAATTGCCGGGCACCTGCAGGACAGGCATTTCCGTCGCCGGGCCCAGCCCTTTCATCTTCTCCCGTATCGCCTGCCCGAATCGCCCCGCGTCCTGTAAGTCTTCCGCGTCCGGACGCCGGTATGCGATCTGGTCGTCATCGGTGGAGAATGAGTGCTCGCCGATGAAAGCGCCAGCCGCTACCGGCAGAAAACCGGCTTCGAGCGCAACATCCCTCAGTTCCAGAAGCGCATCTTCGTAGGCCCGATTGCCATAAGTAACGACAATCACCGCCGGGGCGCCGTTGCCCTTGATCTTTCGAAACCTGGAAACTGCCTCGGCCGGCAACCTGCCCGCATATACAGGCATGCCGATAATCGCCAGTCCGTCGCGCAATTCCACCGCCGGCCGGTCTTTCGGCTCGTATGTAGTCAGGTTCGTATGTTCCTTGCTGGCCGCGCCAATCCCCCTGGAGATTGCTTCCACGATCTTTTGCGTGGTTGCGGTCGGCGAGAAATAAATCAAGTTTGCTGCGTTGCCATTCATATTTTCTCCTGCCGGGTCCGATCGACTGACGAGCGAAGCGAACGCCAGACTAAATAATGTCCGATTATTGCAACCGGGAAGTATGCCATGGCACAGCCCGCTATTCCATCCCTGGCGCTTTTTCACCACATTCGACAGCAATTGCCTTCCCATATTGCAGGTAATGGGCCAATACCGGCATGATCTGTTTCCCCCTCTCGCGTATAATTGAGTGTTTCATTAGAGAAAAACCATCATGGAAGCTGAACGCATCAACGCCATATCCCATCTTCTTTCGGACCTGACAGGCCGAGAGAACTCTTTACGGGGGTATCTTTGACTTCGAGTCAAAGTCCGACAAGCTGGAACAAGTAAATGCGGAACTGGAAGATCCGAACGTATGGAACGACCAGAAGCATGCCCAGGATCTGGGCAAAGAAAAGAAATCGCTTGAATCGATTGTCCACAATCTCACCCGCATCAAGGCCGAACTGATCGACGCAACCGAGCTGTTCGAGATGGCGCGCGAGGAGCATGACGACGACACCCTGATCTCGATTGAGCAGGATGTGAAGGAAATCGAAAAGCAGATAGAAGGCATGGAATTCCGCCGGATGTTCAACAATCCGATGGACGCCAACAATTGCTTCATCGATATTCAGGCCGGCGCCGGCGGTACCGAAGCGCAGGATTGGGCCTCGATGATCCTGCGCCAGTACCTGCGCTATTGCGAGCGCAAGGGATTCAAGGTCGAAATACTGGAGCAGTCCGACGGCGAAGTGGCCGGCATCAAGACCGCCACCCTCAAGGTTGAAGGCGATTATG
>Ga0366785_1005_pt1 | contig 64152 bp, 62 predicted proteins | sample TotcelHN113001M8_FD_207049 | JGI IMG/M metagenome (GOLD analysis project Ga0366785, IMG submission 207049) | Enriched cells from coal bed in the Powder River Basin, Montana, United States - Total cells N11 rep2 HSBNCT.N11.300.1.M8 ...
TTCAACGGTGATTACTCCTTCTTTGCCGACCTTGTCCATTGCATTGGCGATGATTCCGCCGATGTCTTCGTCGGCATTTGCGGAAATGGAGCCTACCTGGGCAATTTCCTTGCTGGTGGTGCAGGGCTTGGATATTTTTGCCAGTTCTTCTACGGTAGCAGCTACTGCCTTGTCGATTCCGCGCTTCAGGTCCATCGGGTTCATGCCGGCGGCAACATATTTCATGCCTTCGCGCACGATTGCCTGGGCCAGCACGGTAGCTGTCGTAGTGCCGTCGCCGGCGTTGTCGTTGGTCTTGGAAGCAACTTCCTTGACCATCTGCGCGCCCATGTTCATGAGCTTGTCTTTAAGTTCGACTTCTTTCGCTACCGTCACGCCGTCCTTGGTGACGATCGGGGCGCCCCAGGAGCGCTCCAGTACGACATTACGGCCTTTGGGGCCAAGAGTGACTTTGACTGCATTGGCGAGAATATTGACGCCTTCTACCATCTTGGCGCGAGCGCTGTCGTGGAATATTACTTCTTTAGCGGACATGTATGTTACTCCTAAAAAATTCGTTGAATTTGTGCCTTGCCGGCATATTAAAAGTCAATGAGCCCCTGCTTGCGCCGGGGTGACGTATCAGCGTCCATGCGCACAGCGCCTGGACAGAAGCGTCACTTTTCGACGATTGCAACGATGTCGTCTTCGCGCATAACCAGCAGTTCTTCTCCTTCGACTTTGACTGCCTGGCCGGCGTACTTGCCGAACATGACGCGGTCGCCGACCTTCAGTGCCATCGGACGGACCTTGCCGTCGTCAAGAATTTTTCCGTTTCCGGTCGCCAGCACTTCGCCTTGGTCCGGCTTTTCAGCGGCTGCGTCGGGAATAACGATACCGGATGCAGTGGTGGTTTCCTGATCCATGCGTTTGACGATGATGCGATCGTGCAAAGGACGAAGTTTCATAACAATTCCTTTAAAAACAAATGGTTATTGATGTTTGCGGCATTGCCTGGCTTTATGTTTGTATAGCCCCGCAGATTTTGTTGCCGCTCCGAAAAATAGATAAGTTATGAGTTATTAGCACTCATCACTAACGAGTGCTAATTATAGGGACGGTTTGGCGGTATTTCAAGATCGGCAAGAAAATATTTGTTCCTCCGTTATCCGTCAGCCAGCTTAAGGGTTCCTCGCCTGCCTGAGGACAGAAGGCGGGTTTTCGAGGCATGACTCAGATATTTCGCCCACTCTTCCTGATGTGATTTTGACGATCGCCGATCTGCGAAAATCAATTGCCTGGATCCAGGGGCTATTAAAAACGATGCGATTCAGTATGCTGCTCCCGATACTGCGTAAAATGATTATTTTGAATCAACAAGGATATAAATAGTGAAAAAGACTGACATGTCGAAGAGCGATGCAAAGAAGCTGATTGGGAAAATGACTGCGCCGAGATCGGCGGTATTCGGCAACGCCGACGCGGTTGCAATCGACCGGCGCGAGCAGCGGAAGCGCGACCAGGCGCTGGGTCTGGTGCCGTTTGCGGTCAAGATCAATAGCGAATTGGTGCAGCAACTGCAAACCTTGGCGAAAGAGAGGGGAATTGATCTCAATGCAGTCGTCGCAGAGGTGCTGGCGAAAGGTCTCAAGGAGTGAGTCGTCCGTTCAGGCGCAACGTGCGCCTCCTTAAGGAAGGAACGGATGTCTGCGAGTTTCTCAATTCGCGGGCCCGACATCCCGATTGATTCATGATGAGCTATCGTCAATTACAGCTGATGCGGGAAACCAGCCCGGCAGCCCTGTTGCGCGCCATGCGGAAGCCGGGCTTTATCGAGCTTGGCGGTGGTGGATCGCGCCGAATGCCTGAGGATTTTTGAATCCGGCAACGCAGCCGTAGGCATCCGCACAGCCTGATCTTCCCCTATGCTCACTATTGTCAATACCATTCTTCCTGTCTTCGCGCTGATTCTCGCGGGCTACGTTTTTCGGCGCCTGGCTATCCTGAGCGAGGCTGCATGCGCCGAACTGAACCGGTTCGTAGTGTATCTGGCGCTGCCCGCGCTCACATTCGACGTGATCATCAACAGCTCGTTGACCGCAATCTATCAGCCCGGCTTCTTGCTGGCCTTTGAAATTGCGGTGGCGATTGTCTTCATTCTCGTGCTGGCTTTTCGCTGGTGGCAGACTAAGAATCTGGCCGGGGCAACCATTGACGGTACTGCGGCTTCCTATGCCAATACAGGCTACATAGGCCTCCCCTTGTGCGCGCTGACTTTTGGGCAGGAGAGCCTCGGACCGGCCATAGTCGCAGCCATATTCACTGTCTCGGTCAATTTTGCCGTTTCCATCGTTCTTATCGAAATCGGCACTCAAAAGCACAAAACCGCATTTCAAGGCATTCGGAGCGTACTGATTTCCTTGTTGAAAAATCCCTTGATTCTCGCTCCGGTAGTTGCGGTAATCATCGTAGCGAGCGGATATCATTTGCCGCAGGGTATTACGCAATCCATCAAACTGCTGGGAGGAGCCGCCAGCCCATGCGCGCTGGTTGCCATCGGACTTTTTCTGGCACAGAAGCAGGGAAAGACGACCGTTCCGCTTTCAATGGGATTGGTGTTGCTGAAACTGCTGGTCCAGCCGGCTGTGGCTTGGTACCTTGCGTTTCATGTGTTTGAAATGCCGCCCCTATGGGCCAAATCCGCTGTCTTGCTGAGCGCTCTGCCGACCGGTACAGGCCCTTTCATGCTGGCTGAGCTATATAGGAAGGGCGCGGCCATTGCGTCCCGAACGATTCTATGGTCGACCACAGGCTCTGTCATCACCATATCGGTCTGGCTGGCAATTCTATAGTCTAAGAATCTTTTTCGCCGGCTTGTCTATAGAGGCATTCAGGCCCGGTATTTACGGCTCATCTTTTCGAGATTGACGACGAATTCGCCGGAGGGCGTTTTGTCGGTCGGGCTGCAACCGCCACACGTGTCGCAACCGCTGGCGCAGGCGGACGATGCCGGTTGCTTCGCCTTGAGCACTATTCTTTCCAGCCTATCCCAACCGAACCGTTTTACTGTTCGTAGCGTCATTTCGATACAGGCCGTTTTCAACGCCAGCGGCAAGTAGCGTCTGGCCACAGCCCAAACTGCATAAAGGACAATTGCGGCAACGATGGATTCTTGCATCAGGAACCTCCAATGAACAAGCTGCTTATTCGATAAGTAAGAAACGATGCCAGATAGGCGAGGGCGAACATGTAGATCAACATTGCCGCCGCCGGTTTCCATGAATTGGTCTCACGCTTGACGACTGCCAGAGTCGAAATGCACTGCGGCGCGAATACATACCAGGCTAGCAGTGAAAATGCGGTCGGCAGGCTCCAGGTCGCTGCAATCATCGGCGTCAGCGCGACCGACAGATCGTCTCCAGTCGCAGAAAGCGCATAGACGGTGCCGAGTGCGCCGACAGCTACTTCGCGCGCCGCCAGCCCGGGAATCAGGGCGATTGCGATCTGCCAGTTGAAGCCGATCGGAGCTACCAGAACCTGCAATAGCTGTCCGATTTGCCCGGCATAGCTATAAAGAATGGCTGGTTCGGTCGCGCCCTCGGGAGCAGCCGGAAAGGTTGAAAGGAACCAAAGCAGGATCATCAGCGCCAGAATGATGGTGCCGACGCGGGTAATGAAGATGCGGGCGCGCTCAAGCAGGCCGATTGCGAGGCCGCGCAGGGTTGGCCAATGATAATTCGGCAACTCAAGCATCAGCGGCTGGTACTGGTTCTTGCCGATGGTGCGCTTGATAACGTATGCCACTCCCATGGCGGCGGCAATCCCTGCAAAGTATAGTCCGAACAGCACCAGCCCCTGCAAGTTCAGAATGCCGACAGAAACATCGGGGATGAAGGCGCCGATTACGAGAGCATATACCGGCAGGCGCGCGGAACAAGTCATCAGCGGCGCAATCATGATCGTCGCCAGCCGGTCGCGCGGACTCTGGATCGTGCGGGTCGCCATGATGCCGGGAATGGCGCAGGCAAAGCTCGAAAGCAACGGAATGAACGCCCGTCCGGATAGTCCGACGCTGCCCATCATTCGATCCAGCAGAAAAGCCGCCCGGGGCAGATAGCCCGATTCTTCAAGAACCAGAATAAACAGGAACAGAATCAGGATTTGAGGCAGGAATACGATCACGCTGCCGACGCCGGAAAGGATTCCGTCAACTATCAGGCTGCGCAGGATCCCTTCCGGCATCAGGCTTTGCACAGCACTTCCGATGGCGGTAACACCATCCTTGATCAGATCCATCGGCAGCTTGGACCAACTGAATACCGCCTGAAACACCAGAAACAGCAGCGCCATCAGGATCACGTACCCGAGCACAGGATGCAGCACGATCGCATCGAGTTTGTCGCCGAAAAGATTTTCTTTTGCTTCTTGTTTAATCGTGACGTCGAGAATTCGAACGATTTCTTTCTGCGTGACGGAACCACGATCTGCGTTGTTCGCCTCCGGGCGTTTCAAAGTGGGGAAATTTTCGAGCGGCTTGGCTGCCATTGCCTCTAGTTGCGCAACGAGTTCGCTGCCGCCGTCCGCCTTGATGGCAACGGTTTCGACGACGGGAATGCCCAACTCGGCTTTCAAACGCGGAATATCGATGACAAGCCCGCGCTTGGCTGCCATATCCATCATGTTAAGCGCCAGCACTGTCGGGCGTTGCAGACGAATCACTTCGAGAACCAGGCGCAGATTCCTCCGCAGATTGGTTGCGTCAACCACTACTACGATGATGTCGGGCGCCGCTTCGTCCGCACGGGCTCCAAAAAGCACATCGCGGGTAATTTCTTCGTCGGGCGTCAGGGCATTCAGGCTATATGCTCCGGGCAGATCGATGATCTGAAACGTCTGGCCTTTCGCGGAATGGAACTGGCCTTCCTTGCGGTCGACCGTCACACCGGCATAATTCGCGACTTTCTGGCGGGCGCCGGTGAGACGATTGAAGAGAGCGGTCTTGCCGCAATTGGGGTTGCCGACCAGCGCTAGGGAGATTTGCCGGCTGTCGATAATGGCGGCTGTGCCGGGTTCAGGCAGCGAGCCGTGCGTTATGCTGAACATGAATTATCGCCGCTTCACGGCGCCTTAATGCAAATGTAGTGTTGCCGACGCGCACCGCCATCGGGTCGCGCCCGGGAAATGATTCCGCAATTACCCGGATTTGTTCACCCGGTGCGAAACCGAGCTCCAGCAAACGTGATTTTAGAGCGGTATGCTCGCCCTCCAGCGCTTCGGAGAATCCTGTCACCGTAGCGCAATCACCCTTTCTCAGCATAGCCAGATTGCACGGCATGCAGGCAGCAATCGGAGAGTCAGGAGTTTTGGGCATGATGGTTTTCAGTAAAAGTGCGAATAAGTTTCCCTTGGTAAATATATTATCATGTAAATGATAACTATTCTTAATTAGAGCATAAATTTATCCTTATTAGTAGTTGCGAGAGCATTTTTTTTTCGATCTTGGCAACAATTTGCACCACAGGTAGGTTTAAAGCAGAAGTTGAGTTCAGCAGACTGAAAGATGATGGATAACCGGATAGAATCGTAGTTACGAATGGGAAACAAACTATTGCCGTTACTTTGCGTGCGGATGACGGATTTCATCTGGCGGTCTAAATGCAGATTGTGCTTGCCAGGCCAAGCATTAAGTAATTGCAACTCATCTTTGGAGCAGGCATGAATTTGGTTAATCTCCTTGAAAATGCTGCCGTGGATTGGACGATAATGGCAGGGAGCATCGTGATGTTGCTCGCCTATGAAGGTTATCTGTTTTTGGTAGGCCGGACTTCCCCAATGAAAATCGCGCGCTCCGCTCATGCCGAAATCAGGGCCCGATGGGTGATTTCAGTCATGGGCAGGCCGGGAGCCGAAATTCTGGTGATTCAGACTATAAGAAATTCGGTCATGGCTGCCAGTTTCATGGCGTCCACGGCGGTTATTGCGCTTACAGGCACGTTGACCTTGAGTGGGCTGGGTAATGTTGACAACCCGCCGTGGCAAGTGAGCGCGCTGACGGGCCAGCAGGTGAGCGGTGTCGTTATGGCGGCCAAGCTGATCCTGCTTGCACTGATATTCTTCTTTTCCTTCATGTTCAGCATGATGGCGGTGCGTTTCTTTAATCATGCCGGGTATCTGATAACAATCGAGATGGGTTCCGACCCGGGCAGAAGGCACACGCTGTCAACCAATTACCTGAATCGGGCCGGCTACCAGTACAGCATGGGCTTGCGCACTTTTTTCATGTGCATACCCATTCTGGCCAGCCTGTTCAGTACATGGATCATGCCGCTTGCAACGCTGCTTTTGATTATCGTACTGTACCAGTTCGACCGTATTCCCGAAGAGTGGTTTGATGAGCGTCGTGCCAGGAAAACTGATTCCGCCACGGTATAAGCGGGCTGCAAAAAATGAATCGACTTACGCTTTTTCGTTTTATCTCGGCTATTGCATGCTTTCTGGTTCTGCATGGAGCCGTTGCCGGCGATGCCGCCCTGCCTCCCGATATAGCCGAGGAGTTGGTTCGCGCGGAAATTTCGCCTGAATCGGTCGCCGTGCTGGTGCAGGATGTTTCCGGCACGACTCCGCTGCTTGCATCCAACACGGAACTCCCGTTTCAGCCAGCCTCCACGATGAAGCTGGTTACGACCTATGCGGCGCTGGAGTTGATGGGGCCTGCATACAAATGGAAAACCGGCGCCTATGCAGTCGGCCAACAGGCTGGAGACATCCTTTTCGGAGATTTGATTATAAGGGGCAGCGGCGACCCAAAGCTGGTGCTGGAAAACGTATGGCTGTTTCTGCGGCAGATACGCGCCAGCGGCATTCGCGAAATAAGAGGCAGCCTGATACTGGACAGGAGCGCATTTGCAGAGACGGCCTACGATCCTTCCGGTTTTGATGGCGAACCGCTGAAGCCGTACAACGCCGTTCCCGATGCCCTACTGCTGAACCACAAGGCTATAAGAGTGAGGTTCCTGCCTGACCGGGATGGCAAAGTGGTAAAGATTGCTTTCGATCCGGCGCTTTCAGATTATGCTGTGGCGGTTCCTCGCCTTGTCGAGGGTGAGTGCGGAGACTGGAAGAACAAGCTCATGGTCCGCGTCAGCGACGATAGCGCACGGTTCGACGGAGAGTACGCGCTTGCCTGCGGCGAGCAGAACTGGCTGCTGCATCCTTATCAGATGTCGAACACGTATTATTTTGCCGGGATGTTCAGGCAGATATGGCGCGACCTCGGCGGTGTTTTTAATGGCGACGTGAAGAACGGCAAACTGCCGCCGGATGCAAGGCTGGTGGCGGAATGGACCTCGCCGCCGCTGGCCGACGTGATTCGCGACATTAACAAATACAGCAACAACGTGATGGCACGCCAACTGTTTCTTACTTTGGGTGTATTGGCTTTCAATCAGCCGGCCGACCCGGATCACGGAGCCAGGACAATAAAAAACTGGCTGGCAGGCAAAGGTATCCCGGCTGCGGGCATGGTCATCGATAACGGTTCGGGATTGTCGCGCACGGAGCGTATTTCGGCAGCCACCATGGGAAGCATGCTGGCTGCTGCGTTTGCCTCGCCCGTCATGCCGGAACTGCTTTCTTCCCTGCCGATAGCAGGGTACGACGGAACGATGCAGCGTCGCCTGAAAGATACCGGCGTGGCCGGGAAGGGACATTTCAAGACCGGCGCAATCAAGGACGTCAGGGCGCTGGCCGGTTATTTGCTGGCGGCCTCCGGCAAACGCTATCTGGTTGTTTGCATGATCAATCACCCAAATGCGGATCGCTCGCGCCAGGCGCAGGATGCTCTGCTGAAATGGGTTTACGCCAATGGCTGATTCCGCTGCCCGACCGTCAACGACTTTTCGACGGCACTCATGAGGACTTTGTCATGATGCCTCCGAATGAGTCTTATTGAGATTGGCGGCGTTGTAGCGGTTGCGAAAGAACGCGTACGGCCACTTCCTGGCTGATTCCCTTGAATCGCAGATAAGTGGCGGCGTATTTCGTTCTGTTCGTATTCTGAAAATGAACGCCCTCGTCTACTACCTTGGCGCTGGCCTTGTCCTTGCGACGTGAATAAAACTGCGGAAATTTTTCATTATCCTGCTGTGTCTGCACAATCATGTTTTTCTCCATGCGGTCACAAAAGACTTAAACGAAAAATGACGAGTGCTTTTCTTCGCCGGAATTTTCCTTAAAGCGCGCCTCCGGATAAAACTCTGGGAAATCCTGACAAGAACTGCCCAGCATGACTATTCGAGGGCAACGGATTATTAGTGAGGCTCCTCATGGAGTTTATGAATTACTTGAATATGCTCTTTGAGAAATAGTAAACGGAAAGCACCACGAAAAAAACGGCAAGCGCTCGCAATCCCTTGGCTAAAAGGGGCACTTTCTTCTTTCCGTTATCGTTATTCGACATTATTTACTCCTCGATTTTGAGCGGCGCGGCTATGGTCGGAAATCGGTTGAACTTCGGCACAGACTGCTAACGTTTTGTTCCCCGCAGGGCGAGTGCCGTTTCAGCCAACATACCGTCTTGAACTGTTCGACATGATACCCGTGTATTTGTTTCGATTTTCTGTTTTTGGTGCGGCAACGAGCTCTTAGGCAAGCCGACATCTTCATGATCCGGCAGGCCGATACAAAATGTCACAAACATTACAGTTTTCTTGTTTGCTCCGTTTGCTGGTGAAGCGTTTAATAGAGACATTATCGAAAGGAAAGTATCATGAAAAAACTAATCCAATATACCAGCGCCGGGCTGATTGCAGGCAGCATCATGCTGATGGCCGCAACACCCGCCGCGGCCAGCAATGTCAACTGGGCCGTCAGCATTGGCGTTCCGGCTCCGGTTGTTTATGCGGCGCCTCCTGTGATGTATGCGCCTCCTCCCGTAGCGTACTCGGCTCCAGTGGTGTACGGCCCGCCGGCAGTGATGTATGCGCCTGCGCCCGTCGTTTACGTTTCCGGCAGGCCGCAGTATTACAGGCAAGCGCACTACCGCCACGGAGGACGATATCGGGGACATCCCTATTATCACCGCTGATTAAGTAAAACTTTCCTCGCGCAAGATTCCGGGGCGGTGAACACACCGCCCTGTCGTATATTTGCAATGCTGCAACCAATCCGCTTCCCGCCTATGTAGATGTATCGGTGCAATAAGAATTCGCGCTACTTCTTCTTTTATTTCTCTTTCAGGCGCACACAGTATCCGGCGCCGCACAGAATGCGTCCGTCAATTTTCTGTCCGACCGTTTTATTGCTCAGTCGGACCTTATTCGCGTCGCATTCGGCAGAGCTTTTCCCTTGATCGACGCTGACTTTGCCATAAGAAAGGGTTTGGTCGCTGAAAAGAAATAGGATTTGCATAGCCGACAGTTGGTTGTCGGCAATTTCCGTTAATATGGTTATCATGCGTTAACGCAAATCTGAAAATCAGGCAAAGCATGCCCGCGAAGATTTCGGCCATAAAGAAAATTGAGATACGCCAGCTCAAAGTCGGCATGTACATCCACGACCTGAGTTGCGGCTGGATGTCGCATCCATTCATAAGAAACCGCTTTCTGATTTCCTCAGAAGCCGAAATCGGAAAAATCATTGAAGCCGGCTTTCAGGAAGTCTACATAGATACTGGAAAAGGCCAGGACGTCACTGATGCGCCTACCCAAGAAGAAGTGCGAGCGGTCATTGAGCGTGAAATGACCGCTATCGTTTCCCACCAGCCGGCAAAGATTGCCCGGGCCACTCTTGCTGAAGAGCTGGGCCGCGCGAAGCCGGTCAAGGAAAAAGCGCGGCAGTTGGTGGGCAGTCTGATGCAGGATGTACGGTTGGGTAAAGCGATTGAGATCGCCTGTGTTGAACCTGTTGTCCAGAATATTACCGATTCGATATTTCGCAATTCGGGCGCTCTGCTTGGGTTGCTGCAAATCAGAAACAGGGACGACTATACTTTTCTACATTCAGTCAGCGTTTGTGCGCTCCTGGTCGCGTTTTGCAAAGCATCGGGAGTTGATTCCGAAATAAGCCACCAAGTAGGAATCGGCGGCCTTCTGCACGATATCGGCAAAGCGCGCGTTGGTGACGAGATTTTGAACAAGCCGGGAAAGCTGACCGACGAAGAGTTCGATGTCATGAAGAAGCATCCCGAAGACGGTTACGAAATTCTGTCAGCCATTCCAGGGATAGGCGCGATCCCGCTCGATATCGCGCTGCATCATCACGAGCGCTTCAACGGCAGCGGGTATCCGGAAAAGCTGCCCGCGGAAGAGATTAGTACCTTTGCGCAGATGGCCGCGATTGTTGACGTGTACGACGCGATCACCGCAGACCGCAGCTATCACAAAGGTATGCCGGCAGCAGAAGCGCTGCGCAGGATTCACGAATGGAGCAAATTCCACTTCAATCCCCAGCAGGTCAACGCATTTATGCACTGCGTAGGCATTTACCCGGTCGGCACGCTGGTTCTTCTTGAATCGGGACGGCTCGGCGTGGTTATCGAGAACAACGAGGGCAACTTGCTGACGCCGAAGATCAACGTATTCTTCAGTACCAAATCCAGCACTTATATCAAGCCGCAGGAAGTGGATCTGTCCGGCCCGATAGGCACAAGAGGCATCGACAGGATTCTCAGCCATGAAAATCCGGCAAAATGGGGCGTCAATCCGTTGCGTTTTTCAGTATTGGCATGACTTGCCTTCTTCCCGAGCGAGGAAGGGATGCCGGCAAATGCGGCATGCCGGAATGCAGCCCGATATATTGAATAACCATATCATTTTCTGGAAATCCTCTGCATGAACCAAAGGCTATCGGCCGCTTCCGCAATTTCTTCGCTATCCCGCTGGCATAAATGGGCAGATCCTGGCCCTAAATTGCTGGCGGCGCTGGTGATGGTCATATTCTTGGCTGTTACATACATTGCATGGCAATATGCCGCGCAGGATGTTGTCCATGATTTGAAGTCGGATTTCGATTACAGGGTGCGTGAAACAGTGGTTCGCATCGAGCAGCGTATGGGCGTGTATGCGCAAATACTGCGCGGCGCGCAAGGAATGCTTGCCGCTAGCGATGACATTAAGCGGGAACAATTCCATACCTACGTTTCTTCATTGCAAATTGAAAAGAATTACCCCGGCATTCAAGGTATCGGCGTCGTATTGCAAGTGCCGGCTGCGGAAAAGACGAAGCGCATTGCCGAAGTCTGGCAGCTCGGCTCTCCGGATTATTCGACCTGGCCCGACAGGAACCGGGCGGCTTTTTCATCGATTGTCCAGTTTGAGCCGGCGACCGATCAAAATCGGCGCGCAATTGGATATGACATGTTTTCCGAACCGATTCGCAGGGCGGCCATGGAGCAGGCACGGGATTCGGGCCAGATCGGCATTACTGGAAAGGTACGGCTGGTACAGGAAAAAGAACCTGGTGTGCAGCCGGGTGTTGTCATGTATTTGCCGATATACCGGAAGGGCATTCCTAACCACACTGTAGCGCAGCGCCGCGCAAATATCGTTGGTTGGGTGTTCGCGTCATTTCGCATGAACGATCTGATGGCCAAACTGAATGGCGAGCGCTCCGAGGATATCGACATCGTGATTTTTGATGGAGAGACGATCTCTCCGGAAACGATGATTTATGACACCGACGACGACGCTTTCACGCTGGATCCGGATATACCTCTCCTGAAGGCCTTGCGCCGCATTGATATAGCCGGTCGTACTTGGACAATTGCGCTTCATTCGATGCCCATCTTTGAAGCGCGTAGCCAGGGTATTAACCCGATGCTTGTGGCCGGCAGCGGAATTTTCCTCAGCCTGCTTATGGCCGCGCTCACCTATTTGCTTGCTGCCGGCCGGATGCGCGCTCGCGTCATTGCAGCGGAAATGATGGAGGAGTTGAGGGAAAGCGAGGAGGTATGGAAATTTGCGCTGGAAGGCGCCAAGGACGGGGTCTGGGACTGGAATGTGAGTACGGGCCTGGTCCGGTTTTCCACCGGTTGGAAAGAAATGCTCGGCTACACAGAAGCGGAAATTGGGAACAATTTTGACGAATGGAGAAAGCGGGCCCATCCGGAAGATTTGCCAAGAGTAATGACTGATCTGGAAGCGTACTTCACGGGAAGATCGGCAAATTACATCAACGAGCATCGCCTGCTATGCAAGGACGGCAGTTGGAAGTGGATACTCACGCGCGGCATGGTGGTAAGCCGCACCGAGTACGGTCAACTGCTGCGCGTGGTTGGAACCCATGCCGATATCACCGAACGCAAGAAGGCGGAACAACGGGAACGACGTTTGAAGGACCTTTATCGCGCTCTTAGCGCATCTAATGAAGCAATCCTTCGCATGGAGTCTGCGACCGAATTATTTCCTCTGGTTTGCCGGATAGCCGTCGAATACGGCGGAGTAATGCATGCATGGGTCGGCGTGCCTGATTCCGAAGGGCTGTTCGTCACCGTAGCCAGCCATGGAAAGGTCTTGAATTTTGTAAACGGCTTAACTGTATTATCCCGACCTGAAGCGCCGGAGGGACGCGGCCCGGCAGGCATTGCATTCAGAGAGGGCCAGCCTGTCATTGTCAATGAAGCGAGGGTCAGTGAAATCACTTCATGCTGGTCCGTGCAGGCAAATGATAACGAAATCAATGCGGTTGCCGCCTATCCGATCATGCGCGGCGGCAAATCCTTTGCCATATTTGTCGTCTACAGCGATCAGGTCGACGCGTTCGATGAAGAGATTGTCCAACTGTTGGGAGAAATGACCGCCAACATCAGCTTTGCCCTGGACAATTTCGACCGCGAGGCCATGCGCAGGCAGGCAGAAGGTTCATTGCGCGCGAGCGAGGAAAAGTTCCGCACTTTGTTTGAGAATGCCGGTGACGGCATATCCATTGTGGATAAGACCGGGCATTTTATCGATGTAAATGACCTCTTTGCGGTCATGATGGGCTGTTCAAGAGAGGAAGTGCTCGAATTGGGTGTCGCCGATTTCGTGGCGCAGCCTGAAATGGTCAGAGTAAAAGAGGAGATGGAATTGTTGAAGAAGGGCATGCCGCTTTCCACCGAATATCAGTCAATCAGGAAGGATGGCACCATTTTTATGGGGGAGCTAAATGCCCGGTTGATGCCTGACGGACACATGATAGGAATCCTGCGCGACATCACCGAACGCAGGAAAACCGAAGATAAATTGAGGCTTGCGGCGCTGGTATATCAGAATGCAAGAGAGGCCATGATGGTGACCGATGCGGACGGCACGATCATCGACGTCAATCCGGCTTTCACCAAGCTGACGGGGTATGCGCGGGAGGAAATTGCCGGGGAAAATCCGCGTATTTTGAAATCCGGGCGGCATGACAACTCTTTTTACGAGGCGATGTGGCGTTCGATCACAACAAATGGGCAATGGCAGGGGGAAATATGGAACCGGCGCAAGGATGGCATGGTTTATCCCGAAAGGCTCAGCATCAATACCGTTTTTAATCAAGATAGAACCTTATGCCGATATGTCGCGATGTTCCATGACCTGACCAAAGAAAAGGAATCGGAGGAGATTATCCGTGCGCTCTCAGCCAACCATGTTTCGGTAAGAGAGGAAGAGAGAAAACGGATTGCACGCGAAATACACGATGATTTGGGCCAGCGTTTGTCGCTTCTCAGGATGGATGTGCTGATGTTGCCTAAAGCGGTTGGGGATAATGACGATGGCCTGACAAACGCTGTTGCGAGGATGAGGGACGATATCGATAACTGCATTGGGATTGCCAGAGATATTGTTTCCGATCTGCGGCCTGCTGTGCTTGATTTCGGTATTGTTCCCGCTATCGAGTGGCTACTGGACGAGTTTGAAACAAGAACAAAGATAAAGTGTCTCTTTCATGACCTGACGGAAGGAGAAATCCCCCTCAATGATCAACAGGCTACCGGTATGTTTCGAATTCTTCAGGAATCGCTGACCAATGTGGCAAAACATGCGAATGCCGGGACGGTCGAAGTGGAGCTGGAAAGCTTGGAGGACTGCCTATGCCTGGAAATCGCGGATAATGGGGTTGGAATCGATCCGGATCGTATACGGAATCCCAACTCGTACGGACTGATTGGATTACGGGAAAGGGCTGCCATGCTAGGATGCGAACTCAGGGTTTCCAGTTTGCGCGGTCAGGGAACTACCGTACGCATCTGCATCCCCTTGCGCTCATGCGCATCGCCATCTTGTTCAAGAATAAACCAATGATCAACATTTTTATCGCCGACGATCACGCCATGATGCGTGAAGGCTTGAAAAGAATTATTGCTGGAGCCGACGATGTGCGCATTGTCGGGGAAGCGGCCGATGGTCCGGAGGTGCTTGAAAAAGTCGGTAAAAACAGTTGCGACCTGCTGCTGCTGGATATGACCATGCCCGGCGTGAACGGCCTTGACCTAATAAAGCAGATCAGGAAACGCCATGCAAATCTGCCAGTTTTGGTGTTGAGCATGCATAACACCGTAAAAATCGTAGCGGCCGCCTTGAGGGCGGGAGCCAATGGTTATCTTACAAAGGATTCCGATCCCAATTGCCTGATGGAAATCATTCGCAAGATTGCAAAAGGCGGCAAGCATGTGGATCCTGCCATGGCGGCCAGAATTGTGTTCGAGGGATCGGACTCAAAGCAGCCACATGAATACCTTTCCGGAAGAGAGGAGCAGATATTCAATATGATAGTGAGCGGGAAATCACCTACACAGATTGCCGAAATACTATCGATCAATGTTAAGACGGTTGGTACCTACAAGCGGAGGCTCATGGAAAAGATGAAAGTCGACAGCACCGCCGAGCTGGTGCGTTACGCTGTCGACAATCATCTGACGGAACAGCTTCCTTTATAGCGCCTGATTGGGGCCTGAGCTGGGCGCGCATCCCGCCTCATCATTAGATTTGTCCGTCCAATGCGAGTTTGCTGGCGTTTATTAGTTGCCCTTAGTTAATTAGGCGAACTCTTCTTGCGCATGATGTTTTTGCCCTATTCAGCGGCAAATTAGTTATTTCTTTCCACATCTACGGAATTCAATTACGGAATTTCGGCGTGATTCACGCCGCGCGCCGCTGCTTAACAGCGCCCTTTTCCAGAGTTCATTCATATTGCCATCTTTAGCCTGCCTTCTTCTCCCAGATTTGCTTTAAACGGCTTTCCGTCGCTTGCCGGAAGCCAACGCCGCATACCATGCGGTTGTAACTTTGCTTCATGCGCATTGTCTTTGGCCCATGCGACCTGAGCAAGAAGTTAGGCTTTCTTCAAAATAACTGTAAATTAATTAAAAAATAAACTTTATCGTACGTTATATGTAAGCCAATACTTACTCTATTGGCTAGATGCAATCATTTTTAAATTTTCAAAGAGTGAATTTTAATATGTGTCGATCGAAATCAAAGCCTGGAAATTAAATGAAATGGGTGCGTGTAAGTTATAACTTACAGCACCCATTTTTATATGAGAAGGATCAAAAATGGAGCAAACGAATCCAAGCCTGTCCCATCCCTCCGCGCCACCCTATGAGTCTGACCAGAACGCATCCGTCCGCGAATTCCTTGCCTTTACCTTGGGTCGTGAGGAATACGGCATCGACATACTGAAGGTGCAGGAGATACGCGGCTACGAGAGCGTCACCCGCATCGCCAACGCGCCCGAATTCATCAAGGGACTGATCAACCTGAGGGGGATCATCGTTCCGATCATCGACATGCGAATCAGGTTCAGCCTGGGCACGCCCACCTACGACCAGTTCACCGTCGTCATCATCCTGAACATCTCGGGCCGCATTGTCGGCATGGTGGTCGATTCGGTATCGGACGTGACCACATTGACACCCGAGCAGATCAAGCCTGCCCCGGAGATGGGCACGGTATTGGATACCGATTACCTGATAGGGCTGGGAACGCTGGACGAGCGCATGCTGATCTTGATGGACATCGACAAGCTCATGTCCTCCGCCGATATGGGACTCATCGAAAAACTGGCGGCGTGAGCAAATACCTCGCATTGCATATGACCGAACGAATTTAGTAAGAATATGGAAGAAATAAAATGAAAAACATGAAAATCGGAGTGCGCCTGAGCCTAGGCTTCGCGGCAATCGTTGCCTTGCTTGTCGTGATCGCATCTGTAGGAGTAACACAGCTTTCGGTTCTTAATGCGGATACTGAACTTATCGTCAAGGATCGGGTTGTCAAGGTCGCAATGGCCAACGAAATTGAAAGCCAGGTAAATATCATTGCGCGCGCCCTGCGCAACGTGCTTCTGGTATCCGATCAGGATCAGGTAAAAAAGGAGATTCAGCGCATTTACGAAGCAAGAAAATCGATTGTGGGGACATTGGAGAAGCTGGAAAAGACGATGTCCACGGAAAAAGGAAAAATGCTTTTTAGGGATATTGCGACTGTGCGCGCTACATTTCTGGAGATAACCAATCGTTTCCTGAAGCTGGCCGAGGAAGGAAAAAAGGAGGAAGGCATAAAAGTGCTGATGCGCGACCTTCGTCCCGTGCAGAATACTTACCTCGGTGCGGTGGACAAGCTTACGGCGTACCTGACAGAAACAATGAATGCGAAGGCGGCGGAAGCCGAAGAGAGCTATAAATCGGCGCGCATGATCATGCTTGCGTTAACTGCCGGTGGCGTTTTCATAGCAGGGCTGATCGCTTTCCTGACCACCCGTTCCATTACCCGGCCCATCAACGAAGCGGTTCATATCGCCGAGACCGTCGCATCCGGCGACCTGACCGCCCGAATCGAGGTCAACTCAAAGGACGAGACCGGGCAATTGATGCAGGCCCTGAAGCACATGAACGACAGCCTGATCAAGATAGTCGGCGAAGTCAGGACCGGCACCCATACGATTGCCACCGCATCGGCCCAGATCGCCGCCGGCAACCAGGACTTGTCCTCGCGCACCGAAGAGCAGGCAAGCTCGCTTGAAGAGACCGCCTCCTCGATGGAAGAGCTGACCTCGACCGTCAAGCAGAACGCCGACAACGCGCGGCAGGCCAACCAGCTTGCCATCACCGCATCGGGCGTGGCGGTCAAGGGCGGCAACGTCGTGTCGCAGGTCGTCACCACCATGGACGCGATCAACACCTCATCGAAGAAGATCGTCGACATCATCAGCGTCATCGACGGCATCGCCTTCCAGACCAACATCCTGGCCTTGAACGCGGCGGTCGAAGCGGCCAGGGCGGGCGAACAGGGCCGCGGCTTTGCCGTGGTCGCAACAGAGGTAAGAAGCCTGGCGCAGCGTTCGGCGAGCGCGGCGCGTGAGATCAAGGGACTGATCGACGACTCGGTCAGCAAGGTCGGCGAAGGCAGCCGTCTTGTGGGCGAGGCCGGCACGACGATGGAAGAAGTCGTGTCGAGCATCAAGCGCGTGCATGACATCATGGGTGAGATCACCGCAGCCAGCCAGGAGCAGAGCGCAGGCATCGAGCAGGTGAACCAGGCAGTGGCGCAGATGGACACGGTCACGCAGCAGAATGCGGCGCTGGTGGAGGAAGCGGCTGCGGCTGCCGAATCATTGCAGGACCAGGCCAAGAACCTGGTTCAGGTGGTCGGCGTGTTCAGGACCGGCGACAACCAGGCGGTGGCGCTTGCCAGGCAGGAACCTGCAAGGCCGGCCGTCAAGGCGCCCGCTGCGGTGAAGGTTGCCGCGAATGCCGGAGTTGCCAGGCGCATTGCGGCTCCTTCGTCCACCAAGGGAGATGACTGGGAAGAGTTTTAAGAAAAGATCGGGAACGAGCGGTCAAATCATTGACTCCGGCATTTTATCCATGCTCTCCCTCAGGAAATGGAGAGCATGGCAAATGCCAGTGCGAAGTTAACAATTTCGCGAATAGTACGCCATATGTCTGTCATTTGAGGTCAATGGAGGTTCCCGCCTTTTTCCTCCCCTGCTTTCACATGTTCAATATCGAATGTCGTATCTGCCTTTCTTGCTAAATAGCCTGCCAAGCTCTGATTGGAACGATCCCATATTCTCCAATTATTCGCTTGTCTCGGCCGTTTCATGACATGCCGGGCAGATCGTAGGACAATAGCCAAATGATTCCTTCTTCTCCGCGCCGCACCTGGACATTCCTTCTTCTCAGCTCCCTGGCTTTTTTTATGCCGGACTTTGTGGTTCCCGTCGCATGGGAAAAACAGTCAACCTATCTGCTGCTTTCCAGTCTTTACCAAGGGGCGTTGGTGATTGCCGGATTCTGGTACGGACCTGCTATTTGCCGGGCACTGGTTGTAAAGGAGGTCATTGCCGGGCCCTTGCGTCAAACGTTGGACCGAGCCGTAGCCGAATTGGGCAGGAGCGACGGGCATGCTCAGGTAAATGAACTGCCCCTTACGCTGGCTGAGTATCCAATACCGTTTATTGTTACCACCGGACTGCTGCCAGGGCGAACCCAGGTGTTTCTTTCTTCCGCATTGGCGGAACGGATTGGAAATAACGGCCTGCGTTTTTTATTGGCACGCGCCTTGGCGCATGGGGAGTGGTCCCAGCGTCTAGCGGCTCTTTTGCCGGTTTTGGCATTGACGGTGATGCTCACTCAAACTCCAGCGAGCTTCAATGAGTGGCTTGAACTGGCCCTATGTCTTGTGGGGTGGTTGGTTATGCACTGGTTTTTCGAACTGCGCGCAGATCGTCAAGCCGCCCGGATTATGGGCTTCGGAGCTCAAGAAGGCTTGCATGAAATGTTGAGGGCAACAGGCAGTCCCCTCGGCTGGCTTTCAGCGCAACCTCCGATTCGCTGGCGCTTGCGCATGGTCAGGGGCGATTAAGCTTGGCATGGCTCCCAAGGTCGTTTGTCTATTGCTAATTACGCGTCCGGCTTGCGCTAAAAAAGGGTAGCTTCACATGCTGAGTTTTTTCCTCTCAACCGTCGCGTACTTTATTGCCAGCTACTTCCTAAAGCGCTATCTGGAAAGAATGGGCGTACAGAAAAGCGCGACAAGAGGGGTGCTGATATTTAGCTGCGCTCTGACCATTGCCTACGGAGTAGCGGCACTAGTCGATTGGGCTACAGGTTAGGGTCGCGATAGAAATAAAAAAAGGGGTTACAAGTTTGCGCTTGTAACCCCTTTAGTCTGCTGCTTTGTCTTTGGTAGGCCGTGCGTGGCTCGAACACGCGACCAACGGATTAAAAGTCCGCTGCTCTACCAGCTGAGCTAACGACCCGAAGAAGCGGAATTATAAGGTGGCGCCACGAGACTGTCAAACCCTTGGGCGCACTTTTTTCATTTATTTTTCATGCGAGAAGAGATACGGCCTCGGGCAATATCCATTGCCGCATTCCTCTATAATCCATGCACCGACACATAAGCTATTCCTCATGATCATTTTAGGTATTGAAACATCGTGCGATGAGACCGGCATTGCCCTGTACGACACGAACCGCGGCCTGCGCGCGCACGCACTTTATTCCCAGATTGCCATGCACGCGGAATACGGCGGCGTCGTGCCCGAACTGGCTTCGCGCGACCATGTCCGGCGCGCGATTCCCCTTCTGGAAAAGGCGAGAGCAGATAGCGGCATCGAGCTCGACGAAATCGACGCGATTGCCTATACGCAAGGCCCGGGGTTGGCCGGTGCGTTGCTCGTCGGTGCGTCGCTGGCATGCAGCCTCGGCTTTGCGCTCGACAAGCCGGTAGTCGGAATTCACCATCTTGAAGGACATCTGCTGTCGCCGCTGCTGTCGGCCAATCCCCCCGCGTTTCCGTTTGTTGCCCTGCTGGTATCGGGCGGGCATACCCAGCTTATGCGCGTAGACGGAGTGGGCCAGTACACACTGCTGGGTGAAACCCTTGACGACGCGGCGGGAGAAGCTTTCGACAAGTCGGCCAAACTGCTTGGCCTCGATTATCCGGGCGGACCCGAAATTTCCCGATTGGCGGAGACAGGCGATCCGGCTGCATACAATTTGCCGCGCCCGATGCTGCATTCGAAGAACCTGAATTTCAGCTTCTCCGGGTTGAAGACAGCGGTGCTGACGGTAGTAAAGAATCATGTCGGGCCGATGGGTGCACAGGACAAGTCGAATATTGCGCGCGCCTTCGTAGATGCGATCGTGGATGTGCTGACCGCAAAGTGCGAGGCGGCATTGCGTCAGACCGGGCTCAAGCGGCTGGTCATTGCAGGCGGCGTTGGCGCCAACAGGCAGTTGCGTACGGCGCTCGATGCGATGGCGAAAAAGAAGCGTTTCAATGTGTTTTATCCGGAAATGGAGTTCTGTACCGACAACGGCGCGATGATCGCGTTTGCCGGTGCCATGCGCTTGCAGCGCAACCCTTCTGCCGCCAAGCGCGAATACAGCTTTACGGTAAGGCCGCGCTGGCCGCTGCACGAACAGAACTGCCTCCCGGAATCGTCCGAAACATTGTCAGCGTCCACGTGTCGTGCCGTCGTCGCTGAATCAGAGCCCGGTCTTTGATTGTTCGCCCATCGCTACGGAATAAATTCGCATCCCTTGGATATTCTTGCACCGTGCCGTGCAATCATCAGTTCTTCGTAGGTTGGAAGAATCCAGACGGAGACTCTGCTGTCCGACGAACTGATCCGGATTCGGCCCATCTGGTTGGCCTTGACATCTAGACGAACGCCGAGCCACTCAAGCTGTTCGCAGACGGCGGCGCGAACCTCGGGCGAGTGTTCGCCGATCCCGGCGGTAAACACGAACGCATCGAGCCCGCCGCAGGCGGCGACCAGCGAACCGGTTTCGCGCACGACCCGGTAAGCGAACAGGTCGAGGGCGGTTTTGGCCGCCGGCGCGTCGCTGGCGAGTAAATCGCGCACGTCGCTGCTGATGCCTGAAACTCCAAGCAGGCCGGACTGCTGATACAGCATGGTTTCGATTTCTGTCGGCGTCATTTTTTCATGCTGCAAGAGATACAGCATGACTCCCGGGTCGAACGTGCCGCAGCGCGTACCCATAACCAGTCCATCGAGGGCAGAAAAGCCCATCGTGCTGGCGACGCTTTTTCCGCCTACCAGTCCGCACATGCTGGCGCCGTTGCCGAGGTGCGCGATGATGGTACGGCCGGCAGAGGCCTTTTCGTCGATCAGCGGCAATTCCTGGGCGATGTACTCATACGACAAGCCATGAAAACCATAACGCCATAGCCCCTTTGCGGTCAGTTCCTGCGGTAGTCCGTACAATTGGGAAATGCGCGAATTGGTCTTGTGGAATGACGTATCGAAGCAAACCACCTGGCACAGACCCGGATAGCGATGGGACAAGGCGTCAATAAAAGCCAGCACGCGCGGCTGATGCAGCGGAGCCAATGGCACCAGCTTGCGCAGGTCTTCCATCACGGACGGAGTTACCATCACCGGCTCGGTATAAACGCCGCCGCCGTGCACCATCCTGTGCCCGACAGCATTCAGGTGATGGGGGTGAAGATATTTTTCGATCCACTCGATCAGAAAGCCGAGCAAATCCTCCAGCGAAACATTCTCATTCCATTGATGCTCGCCCAGCATGCGTTTGTCGCTGTCGCGCGCGGAAAAATGCGGTTTGGCGCCGACCCCTTCGATTTCGCCGTAAGCCCTTCGTTCCAGGCGGTCGTCATGCATTTCCGCAAACAGGGAAAACTTGAAGCTGGAAGAACCCGCGTTGATTACGGCAAAATATCGGCTCGTAGTATTGCGGGAATTTGAACTGATCATCTCTCGCCTCCCAATAAATTTATGATGCATCTTCCAAGCCGGGGAAGATGCTGGCGGGTGTGTATTCTATGAATTAGAGCGCTCGGTCGTACATGACGTCGGGCGTGTTTCCCAGGAAGGCGGAAAGGCCATGACGGGTCAGGTCGCCGATGCGTTCGATGGTGATGTCGGCGGCAGGATAGGTAGCGATATTTTTCGGGTCGAGCGCGTAATGCCCCTGGCGCGGAAAGACGGTGGTCAGTTTGTCGCCCATCTGTTTCTTCATCGCGTCCAGAATGCGCAGCTTGTCGTCCACCATCACATAGTGGCTTGCCGGAAAGCGCTTCTGCATGTCTTCCAGCATTTGCTCCTTGTGGATAGTTATCAGCACGCGTTCCTCGACCGCGTGCCACAGGCCGGAGCGCTGCACCTTGCGCGGCTGGAATACCACGTCTCCATCCGACAGGATCACGGTCTTCCCCCATTTGCGCACATGTTCGAGCGCGGCCAGCGAACCGGAATACAGGCGGTCGGCGAACGGGTATTCGAGCAGGAACGATGCCATCAGCAGCAGTTTCGGTTCGTTGAAGTTCTGCTTGCGGTAACGCTGCAATGCGCCGAGGTAGTCGGCATAACCGAGCTCGGCGCGCAACTCTTCGAATATTTCCCAGTAGCGATCTTCGTTGTCCGGACCGAATTCGCGTACCAGGTGATCTTTCAGGTCTTGAGTCACGCGGTCGTTGTCCAGCAGCGTGTTGTCTACGTCGAACAAGAATACGATTTCTTCGGTCCTGCTCATGTCGTTCCTCCGTCCTGTTTGGGGTTATGCCATCGGCCATGGGATTCAATCAGCCTGTCGGCTTCGGCCGGGCCCCAAGTATCCTGTTCGTATTCGATAACCGGGGTCGCATGGCCGAGAACCGGGTCGATCACGCGCCATGCCTCCTCGACGCAATCATAACGCGTGAACAGTGCAGCATCGCCGCGAATCGCATCACCGAAAAGACGTTCGTACGGCGTCATCTCGTCAGCCGCTTTGCGCTGAACAAACAGTTCCTCTTCCTCGCCCACCATTTTGGCTCCCGGCAACTTGACCCGGGCACCCAGCGAAATGAAGACATCGGGGCTTAGCCGGAAACGGAAATAATTGCTCTGATGCGGCTCCATGACGTCGAAAACGGTGTGGGGAGGTTTCAGTTTAACGAACACCTCGGTTGTCGTTACCGGCAGGCATTTGCCGGTACGAATATAAAATGGCACGCCGGCCCAGCGCGCGTTGTCGATATGCAAACGCAGTGCCGCGAAAGTTTCGACTTGGGAATCTTTCGGTACGTCCTTTTCGTCGCGGTAGCCGAGAAATTGACCCCGCACCACTTCAGATGGGTCGAGGGGGCGCACCGAGCGCAAGAGGCGCAGGTTTTCGTCGCGCTGGATATCGATTCCGCGCCCGACCGGCGCATCCATCGCCAGAAGAGAAACCACCTGCAGCAGGTGGTTTTGCACTACGTCGCGGATCGCTCCGACATCTTCGTAAAAGCGCCCGCGTCCTCCAACTCCAAATGCCTCGGCCATTGTGATCTGGACGCTGGAAATATAGTTGCGATTCCAGATCGGCTCAAGGAAGGAATTGGCAAAACGAAAGTAGAGCAGGTTCTGCACCGCTTCTTTTCCCAGATAATGGTCGATGCGGAAGATCGAGCTTTCCGGAAAGGACTGGTGCAGAACGCGATCAAGTTCTTGCGCCGAAGCCAGATCGCGTCCGAAAGGTTTTTCGACTACCAGTCGAGCACCGGCGGCGCAACCGAGTCTGGCCAGGCCTTGGGCGACAGGGCCAAACATACTGGGCGGGATCGCCAGATAGTACAGCGGGCGCTTTGCAGCGCCCAATGCCCGGCATAGCTCTTCATACGTTGCATCGCTCTGATAATCGCCGTTTATGCATTGCAGATTAGCAGTGAGTTTGGAGAATGCATCAGGATCGACTCCGCCATCTTCCTCCAGGCTCTTTCTTATCCAGTCCTTGAAATAATCCAGGCTCCAGCCGGCCCTCGACAAGCCGATGATCGGGATGTCGAACTGATTGTGACGAATCATCGACTGCAGTGCGGGAAAGATCTTCTTGTATGCAAGATCTCCGGTAGCTCCAAAAAAAACAAAGGCGTCGGAATTAGTATTCTCCATCGTCAGCCCTCTTGTTTTTTATGTGCTTTCTCCATGTGCCCGCCAAACTGATGCCGCATCGCTGACAGCACTTTATTGGCGTAATCGCCGCCCTGGCGCGAGTCGAAGCGGGCGAACAGCGCCGCCGACAGGATCGGCGCCGGTACAGCCTCGTCGATAGCGGCATTGATCGTCCACCGCCCTTCGCCCGAGTCGGATACGGTGCCGGCATAGTCCTTCAGGTCCGGATCGCCGGTCAGGGCGGTTGCGGTCAGGTCCAGCAGCCAGGACTCGATCACGCTGCCGCGCCGCCACATTTCCACAATCTGGGGCAGGTCGAAATCGTACTGATAGTGCTCGGGATTGCGCATCGGCGTGGTTTCGGCATCCGCATCACGCGCTCGTTTGCCGGTATTGGCGTTACGCAATATGTTCATGCCTTCCGCATAGGCGCCCATGAGGCCGTATTCGATTCCGTTATGCACCATCTTGACGAAATGCCCGGCGCCGTTCGGGCCGCAATGCAGATAGCCGTGCTGAGCGGTTCCGGCGTCGTTTTCCCGGCCGGGAGTCAGGGGCGCGGCATCGACGCCGGGCGCGAGCGCGGTGAAGATCGGATCGAGGTGCCGTGCTACTTCCGATTCGCCGCCTATCATCAGGCAATAGCCGCGTTCGAGTCCGAACACGCCGCCGCTGGTGCCGACATCGACATAATGAATTCCTCTACTCGCAAGATCTTGCGAGCGCCGGATGTCATCGTGATAAAGCGAGTTGCCGCCGTCGATGATTATGTCGTCTTTATCAAGAAGCGGAGCCAGCTTTTCCAACACCGAGTCAACAGCAGATGCAGGCACCATGAGCCAGACTGCACGCGGCTTATCCAGTCGCGCAACCAGATCTTCCATAGTGTCGGCGCCAACCGCTCCTTGTTCCGAAAGATCCCGGACGGCATCCGCGCGGAAATCGTAGATCACGCATTCGTGTCCTTTTTTCTTCAGGCGCAGCACCATGTTGTGTCCCATGCGCCCGAGGCCGATCATGCCTATCTGCATCTTTCCTCCTTCTGATTAAGGCTGTGCCGCCTGTAACCGCCGCCGATTCCAACCTGTACCTGCCCGCAGCCATCCTTTTCGGGAAAACCGCGGATTTCCACTGCGGCCAACCGTTGGCTTTACCTGTAGCGGTCGAGGCAAGTCTACCGCATGTCAAAGTATTCCATTCAATAATAAAGGAGTAGAATTCGACTGTTTGCCTGAATGAAGAGTCTGGTATACGGACGACATGAGGATTGTGCGTTTACTATAAAATGAGTAAAACGCGTAGCTGGATCCTTCTATAGTTCATCGCCCAATGTCAATTTTAATTATCGCAGTCATCGGAGTTCATTTGGCAAGCCGTTATGAAAATGAGCAAAGGACTGGCTGACGCATAATTTGACGAATTTCGACTATATCCCGCCAAGCTGAATGAAACTAGACTTTTCGCAAGCTTTACATGCAGACATTCTGCCGGTGGTTTGGAGTTCGCCTGATGTGCAATAAAAAAGGTAAATAAATGAACTCGCAAGATAACTCACAAGAACCTGGCTGCAATGGAAGAATCATGGCTGCGCCAGCATTGCTGGAGACGCCGGCATACCTGAGAAAGATTTACTGGTGGGCGTACGAACACCCGCTCGCGGTAAAATTCTGGGATCGAGACTTCCTGATCAACTTCATCCTGCTGGGCAACTACACACGGTTGGGCGATGCGGTACTGGAAGAGTTTCCCAAGCCATTGACCGGCACCACGCTAATGACTTCGGCTGCGTACGGCAAGCTGATCCCGCGCCTGCAGCAGCAGTTGGGCGAAGACGGCCGTCTGGACGTAATCGATATCCTGAACATCCAACTCGAAAATATACGGCGCAAGCTGCAACAGCCCGACCCGCGCGTATCGCTGGTTCAGTGCAATGCGGCTGCGTTGAACTGCCCGGATGCCAGCTACGACCGGGTGCTGGTGTTTTTCCTGCCGCACGAACTGCCGGACGATGTTCGGCGCGCTTCCATGGCTGAGGCATTTCGCGTGGTCAAGCCTGGCGGGCAAGTCGTCATGGTCGAATTCCACAATCCCAAGTGGTGGCATCCTTTGCGCATGTACCAGCGCCTGGTGTTCCTGCTGTTCGAACCGTTTGCAACCGATATGTGGCGGCACCAGCTGACCCACTTCCTGCCCGAAGGTCTGGAGTACACCGTCAACAGCAAAACCACCTATTTCGGCGGCCTCTACCAGAAACTGGTACTCACCCGCGACAAATAAGTCCGGCGGGCTCCGGTTCGTACTGTTCGGTAAAAAACATCCCGGCATTCGCCGGGATCCGATTGCCGTCGGCAAACGCTGAATAGCGTGCCGAATTCCTCGAAAGGTTCGGAATGGGCAGCCGGATCCATCACGGCTGGCGCAGAAGGGCTTTCACCAAGGTCCACTGGCGGCGCGAAATCGGCAATCGTTCCTTGCTGCCTTCCAGAATTACTTCCCACGATTCCTGTACCCGGTCGTTTGCGCCGTCCTGGTCGACTAGGACCGAACCGCGCTCGAACCCGATGATGGCCTTGCGGGCTACCAGCGCGTTGCGATGGACACGGATGAAATCGGCTGCGAGCTCTTCCTCGATCGATACCAGCGACTCCTCTATCAGGTAATTGCGCGTTCCCGTGTGCAGCGTGATGTATTTCATTTCCGCTTTCAAGTACAGCACATCCACAACCGGGACCAGCAGCAGACGGTTGCGCTCCCATACGGGAAAGTGACGCCGCTTCGAGCACAGCGCCGCGCCGGCGGCGGAAATCCCGTCGTTTGGAAAAGCGGCCGACATGCGTCTTTTGCCGGCCCGGGCAAGTGACTCGGCCAGCCGTGAAGCACGCACTGGCTTCAGCAGATAATCAACCGCATGCACGTCGAAGGCCGACAGCGCGTAGTGATCGAATGCAGTAACGAAAATAATGACCGGCGGATGAGGCAGCACGGACATGTGAGCGGCAAACTCGATTCCCGTCATGCCCGGCATCTGCACATCCAGCAGCATTAGATCCGGCTGGGCTTCGGCAAGAGCGTCCAGCGCGGTTTGCGCGCTATCGGCTTCGCCCACCAGTTCATGCGGGCAATTCCCTGCGATGTCGGACAACAAGGTTCGGAGCCGGTCGCGAGCGGGAGCTTCGTCGTCGACAATGAAGATGCGCAAGCTCATGTTCTCGCCTGTATATAAGGAAAGCGCAGTCGCACCTCGTGGAAACCATCGATCTTGCCCGATGCAAGCTGCGCTTCGACATCGTACAAAAGCTGCAGCCGTTCGCGGATATTATCAAGCGCCATGCGGTTCCTGCCGGCAAGAAAAGCGTCGCGCGGGGACAGGTCGAGGTCCGGGTTGACGACCGCGATTTCAATACGGTCCAGCGTAAGGCTGATTTTCACTCTTATCAATGATGGCGCGCGCGCCGGCTCGACACCGTAATTGACTGCATTTTCCAGCAACGGCTGCAGCATCAGCGAAGAGATCTGCGCCTTTTTTAATACGGCGTCCGGGATATCGGCGGTATCCCATTCGACTTGAAGGCGGTCGCCCAGGCGGATCTTTTCGATTGACAGATATTGCTTGCACAGATGAATTTCTTCTTCGAGCGTCGTCATGTCCCGCGCATCGCGCATGAACACGCGGAACAGTTCGGCCATATCTTCTATCGCTTCTTCCGCGCGTAGCGGCTCCTTGCGGATCAAGGACAGAACCGCATTCAGACTGTTGAAAAGGAAATGCGGGCGAATTCGCGCCTGGAGGCCCTGTAGCCGGGCTTCGGCCAGTGCTGGCGAGAAGGCGCGCATGCGCAGTTCGAAATAGTGCTGCAGCGCAAGCCCGAACAGTCCGGCAGTCAGCATCCCTTCAAATAAGGTCAAATTGGGAAAGCGGGACAGGAACCATTCGAATGACGAAAAAAAATGAATGACGTATCCGGTGACTGCCGCCGGTACCAGCGCGCACGTCGCGCGCTGCAAGTAAGGCGACCACAAGCGGCTCCAGCCGGTGCGCAGCAGTAGTTGCCGCAGCCCGCACAGGGAAAAAAGCGACATCAGGCAGGCCCATTCGACTACCATCGAAGCTTCGACAAAATCGAGCATGCCGTTCATTAATCCGTTGGCATTAAGCAACACTGCGCACAAAATGACCGCATTGACGCCAAACAAGGCGCGAAAAATTATGCCGACGTTGCAGTAGTCCGGAATGACGACTTCATCAATCTTGGCTTTGCGCGCGGGTGCTGCAGACATTATGTTTCCTCTAAAAACCGATCAAAAGCGGAGCGAATCGAAGCAGTCTGGTTTGGTCAGGCTTGTTTTATAATCCTGTAATTCACCGGAATTTCATTATGACAGCACAAAACCCACCAAAAAGCGAAGCCTGGTCAGGACGTTTCTCCGAGCCGGTATCCGTACTGGTCAAACGTTATACCGCCTCGGTGTCCTTTGACCAGCGCCTGGCGCTGTTCGACATCGAAGGGTCGCTCGCTCATGCTGAAATGCTGCATGCGCAGGACATCATCACAACGCACGACTATGCCGAGATCCGGCGCGGCATGGAGCAAATCCTGGAGGAGATATCCACCGGGAAGTTCGAGTGGCTGCTCGACCTGGAAGACGTGCACATGAATATAGAAAAGCGACTGACGGATATTGTTGGCGATGCCGGCAAGCGCCTGCATACCGGCAGGTCTCGCAATGACCAGGTCGCCACCGACGTGCGCCTCTATCTGCGCTCTTCGATCGACGATATCGTGAGCTTGCTGCGCGAGCTGTGCAATGCGCTGCTCAACCTGGCCGAACAGCACGTCGATACCATCCTGCCCGGGTTTACGCACTTGCAGGTGGCCCAGCCGATCACTTTCGGTCATCACTTGCTTGCCTATGTGGAAATGTTCAGCCGCGACATCGAAAGAATGCGCGACTGCCGCAAGCGCGTCAACCGCCTGCCGCTGGGGGCCGCCGCCTTGGCCGGGACAACTTTTCCGATCGACCGCGAACGTGTGGCGAAGACGCTTGGCTTCGACGACGTTTGCCATAATTCGCTTGACGCGGTATCCGATCGCGATTTCGCCATCGAGTTCTGCGCCTCTTCGGCGCTGATAATGACCCATTTCTCGCGCATGTCGGAGGAACTTATTCTATGGATGAGCCCTCGCGTCGGGTTTATCGACATCGCCGACCGTTTTTGCACCGGCTCATCGATCATGCCGCAAAAGAAGAATCCGGACGTGCCGGAACTGGCGCGCGGAAAAACCGGCCGCGTCAACGGCCATCTGATCGGCCTTCTGACCCTGATGAAGGGCCAGCCGCTTGCCTACAACAAGGATAACCAGGAAGACAAGGAGCCATTGTTCGATACCGTCGATACGGTTACCGATACCCTGCGCATCTTTGCCGACATGGCAGGCGCGATTTCGGTCAACAAGCAGGCGATGCGCAACGCTGCGTTGCAGGGTTATGCAACCGCAACCGACCTGGCCGATTATTTGGTGAAGAAGGGGCTACCTTTCCGTGACGCGCACGAAGCAGTTGCGCGCGCGGTGCGCGCATGCGTCGAAAAAGGCTGCGATCTGAGCGAACTGACGCTCGCGCAATTGCGTGAGTTTTCGGCTCTGATCGAGCAGGATGTGTTCTTAGTCCTGACCCTGGAGGGTTCGGTTGCGGCACGGAACCATATAGGCGGCACTGCCCCGGCGCAAGTAAAAATGGCGATTGCTCGATTGCGCAGCCGTTTTGGTTCCCTGTAGGCAGCGTTATGCCAAATTCGTGAGCCGGACTAAAAATCCTCAATAAATCAATCGCCTTGCACCGTTTGTGACCACTTATCCACAATAATGTCCACAAAATATGTGCAAAACTTTTATTGAACTTATTTCGCGAGTAGGATGATTTGCTTGCAGGATGGAAAGAAATTGCAAAGAAAAATACGGGTAGCTCTATCGCCCAGTCTTTGTAAATCCGCCTGCCAATGAGAGAAGTGCGTGCTGGATGAAACCGGCATTATCGGAGATAATTCTTTCAGGCATGAATCACAGTTCGATTCTGCCTTTTTATACGATGCGAGGGTTTTTACTTGTTTTCTATTATTCAAGCCGCCGGCTGGCCAATCTGGTTTCTACTGATTGCATCGATTATTGCGCTTGCGCTCATCATCGAACGCGTCTGGTACCTGCGCCGTAAAAGGATTTTACCCCCCAGCCTGCTGATGGAAGTGGTGCAGGTCCACAGCAGCGGGAATGTCAATGAAGATACCATAGAGAAGCTCGAGCAGAATTCTCCGCTCGGCGCTGTTCTGGCTGCGGGTCTGCGCAACGCCGATGCGCCTCGCGACGTAATGAAAGAGGCGATCGAGGAGGCCGGACGGCGCGTCGCCCATCAGTTGGAGCGTTTTCTGACGACGATAGGCACGATCGCAACACTCGCTCCGCTGATGGGGTTGTTCGGTACAGTGGTGGGCATGATCGAGATTTTTGGTTCCCAAGGTTCTTCCGGTTCCAACCCGGTCCAGCTTGCGCACGGCATTTCCGTCGCGCTCTATAACACTGGCTTCGGACTCCTGATCGCGATGCCGTCATTGGTCTTCTATCGCCACTTCCGCGCGCTGGTCGATGGTTTCATCGTCGAGATGGAGCAGCAGGCAGTGAAGTTCGTCGATATCGTTCAGGGCGCGCGCAAGTCATGACTTGCGCGGGAACGTTGAAATGAATTTTCGCAAGGGCCGAGGGCGCGAGGAACCGGAAATCAACCTGATTCCGTTCATCGATGTACTGCTGGTGATCCTGATTTTCTTGATGGTCAGCACTACGTACAGCAAATATTCCGAACTGCAGATCATGCTGCCGACCGCCGAAGCGGAGAAAATGCCGCAGCGTCCGCTGGAGCTGAACGTCGCCGTCAATGCGCGCGGTGAATACGCAATCAACAACAATCGCATCAGCTATCACGATCCGGCCCAGTTGGCGCAGGAAATGAAAAAGGCCGTGCCCGACATTCAGAACGGCAAGGAGCCGGTGGTGATCATTTCAGCCGACGGCGACGCCCCGCACCAGCGCGTGATCAACGTACTGGAAGCGGCGCGTCTGGCAGGATTGGAGCGAATCACCTTCGCGACGCAGACCGACTCCAGGAGATAAATTCCTGTAAGGCGCCGGTTCCCGACAGGACCAAGTTCGGCTGCGGCCGCATAGGCGACCGGAACGGTTCATCCTATTTCTTCACCTAAAAGGAAACGCTTGTCCAAGCCAGCAACGACTTCATCGATGGACTGGATGCGCATCTGGATGCGGCGCGGCCTGTGCGCCATAGCGCTGTGGCCGTTGTCAATGCTGTTCCGGGCGCTGGTAGCAGTGCGCCGCATCGCGTATGGGTGCGGCATCTTGAAGTCGGCTCGGCTGCCGGTCCCGGTAATCGTGGTGGGCAATATTTTTGTCGGAGGCACGGGCAAGACGCCGATGACGATCTGGCTGGTGGCGGCGCTGCGCCGGGCCGGGTTTCGGCCGGGCGTCATTTCACGCGGGTATGGGGCCAAAGGCCAGGCGTCGCGCACGGTAGCCGCCATGTCCGACCCCCGTGACGTCGGCGACGAGCCTCTCCTGATTATGCAAAATACGCATTGCCCGGTGACTGTCGGACGCGACCGTGTGGCCGCGGCGCAGGCGCTGCTTGCTTCCAACCCCGAGGTCAATGTCGTGATTTCAGACGATGGATTGCAGCATTATGCACTGAAGCGCGATGTTGAAATCGTGCTGTTCGACGGTCGCGGCGCAGGCAATGGCTGGATGCTGCCTGCCGGGCCGCTACGCGAACCGCTTTCACGCCGACGCGACTTTACCGTTATCAATGGCAGCAATTATCCCGCGCCGGATAATCCGATCTGTTCCGGCGATATCTTCCTGATGAGGCTGGAGGCGGATTCGGCCGAGCAATTAATGGACCGGTCCAGGAACGTGCCATTGACTGAACTGTCCGGCAATGCGCATGGCGGCGCTCCGCGTATTGCCGCCGCTGCCGGAATCGGCAATCCGGCAAGGTTTTTCTCGACGCTTCGCGCCGCCCGGCTGGAGTTTGAAGAAATACCGCTGCCGGATCATTTCGACTTTACGGCCACTACTTTTGCCAACGTCGAGGCCGACATCATTCTTGTTACTGAAAAAGATGCAGTAAAATGTGCGCGAATCGATGCGCTCGCAAGAGACCCGCGCATCTGGGTCGTGCCAGCAAAAGCAAACATAGAGGCTGGGCTGGAACAGAAAATCGTGGAGAAATGCCGTGAATACAGGATTGCTTGAAATTCTGGTTTGTCCTTTATGCAAGGGGCCGCTCGAATACGACCGGAAGAAAGAGGAATTGATCTGTCGGCCTGACCGGCTTGCCTATCCGATTCGCGACGGCATTCCGATCATGCTGGACGATCAGGCGCGCGTGCTGGATGATCTTCCTGGCGACACCAAGGGAAAATGATCCGGAATTGAAATGCTGAGTCCTTCCGTCCTGTCCAACAACTCCACAACCTAATGTCTTTCTACGTCATCATTCCTGCGCGCCTTGCTTCAACCCGGCTGCCCAACAAGCCGCTCGCCGACCTGGGCGGCAAGCCGATGGTGGTGCGCGTCGCCGAACGCGCGTCGCTATCGGGTGCTTCCGATGTCGTCGTCGCGGCCGATCATTTCTCTATCGTGGAGGCCTGTGAGCGGCATGGAGTCAAGGCATTACTGACGCGCACCGACCATCCGTCGGGTACCGACCGAATCGCCGAAGTGGCCGCCGGCATGGGCTTGCCTGGCGATGCCACGATAGTCAACGTGCAAGGCGACGAGCCTCTGATCGACCCCGGGCTGATTGCAGCCACGGCGGCACAAATTACGGAAAAAATGCCGATGGCGACCGCAGCGCATCCCATTGAGCTGATCGCCGACGTGTTCAATCCGAACGTGGTCAAGGTTGTCCTGGATAAAAGCGGTCGCGCTTTGTATTTTTCGCGTGCCGCCATTCCATGGAGCCGTGACGGGTTTTCCCAGTCGGATAAAACATTTCCAGCAGGTTACGCGCCGTTGCGCCATATCGGGCTGTATGCGTTCCGCAACGCTTTCCTGCAGACATATCCAACTCTTGAGATTTCGCCGCTGGAGCGGATCGAGGCGCTGGAACAGTTGCGCGTTTTATGGCACGGTTATTCGATTGCTGTGCACGTCACGCATGGAGTACCGGCCGCCGGGGTCGATACTCCCGAAGATCTGGCGCGGGTTCGAGAATATTTTTCTTCAGCACAACATGAGAGCATTGACTCGAAATTGTAGAGATTACAAGGTAAAATCGAGGGTTTGCAGAAAAGAGCCCGGTTCGGAACAAAATTCCGATACGGTAAATGCAATGCTAGTGGCTGGTTACATACAACCACATTGATCATTCAGTCATAATTTAGGAAAAATTCATGCGCCTTGTTCTATTGGGAGCGCCTGGTGCCGGCAAGGGTACGCAAGCCAACTTCATTCGTGAAAAATATGGCATTCCGCAAATTTCCACCGGCGACATGTTGCGTGCGGCGGTCAAGGCCGGTACTCCTTTGGGTCTTGAAGCGAAAAAGGTAATGGATGCGGGTGCCCTGGTATCCGACAATCTGATCATCGGACTGGTCAAAGACCGGTTGATGCAACCTGATTGCGAGAATGGCTACATGTTCGACGGTTTTCCTCGCACGATCCCGCAGGCTGAAGCGATGAAAGATGCCGGCATTCTGATCGATCACGTCATCGAGATCGACGTTCCGGACGAATTGATAATCGGGCGCATGGTCGGCCGACGCGTTCATCCTGCATCGGGACGAACCTATCATGTGCAGTTCAATCCGCCGAAAGCCGCAAACAAGGATGATGTGACCGGCGAAGATCTGATCATTCGTGATGACGACAAGGAAGAAACCGTGAAGAAGCGGCTTGCCGTTTATCATGAACAGACTGAGATTTTGGTGGACTATTACGGAAGATGGGCTGAGTCCGGCCAACCTGGCGCTCCTGCTTATTGCAAGATCGCCGGGGTCGGAACAGTTGAGCAGATTCGTGAAAAAGTGCTGGCCGCGCTGGAAGCCTGAACAAAAATTCTGTAATTTTCAGCAAGAACAAGCCGGGCAACGAAGGACACATGAGTGACTCCGCATTGCCTGGCACGAATAAATCTATCTTGACTTAAACGTTATATAAACAAAGGAGTAAATATGGCAGCAGGTTTGTGGTTTGCCGTAGCTTGCGGCGTTATAGCCGTGGTATACGGTCTCTTGACGCGTGGCTGGATTCTGCGCCAGGATGCCGGTAATGAGCGCATGCAGGAAATCGCGCAAGCGATCCAGCAGGGTGCGGCCGCGTATCTGGCACGGCAATACCGGACCATCGGCATCGTCGGCGTCATTCTATTCGTTATCATTGCCGTCCTGCCCGGGCTGGGATTTACTACTGCGATCGGCTTTTTGATCGGCGCGGTTCTGTCCGGCGCTTGCGGCTTCATTGGCATGAACGTATCGGTGCGCGCCAACGTTCGCACCGCGCAAGCCGCGGTCAAGGGAATGAACGAAGCCTTGAACGTTGCCTTCAAGGGCGGAGCGATCACTGGCATGCTGGTGGCCGGCCTCGGGCTTCTTGGCGTGACCGGTTTCTACATGGTTCTGACCGCGATGGCGCCTTCCGGCACGACGCTGTCACAGCATGACGTCATCAAGCCGCTGATCGGCCTGGCATTTGGCGCTTCCCTGATTTCTATCTTCGCGCGTCTTGGCGGCGGCATCTTCACCAAAGGCGCCGACGTAGGCGCTGATCTGGTCGGCAAGGTCGAAGCCGGTATTCCGGAAGACGATCCGCGCAACCCGGCGGTTATCGCCGACAACGTCGGCGATAACGTCGGCGACTGCGCAGGCATGGCTGCCGACTTGTTCGAAACCTACGTGGTTACCCTGATAGCAACCATGTTGCTGGGCGCGCTGCTGGTAACGAACGCGACCACGCAGGCAATCATTTATCCGCTGATGCTGGGCGCGGTCTCGATCATCGGTTCGATCATCGGTTGTTCCATGGTCAAAGCCCAGCCGGGCAAAAAAATCATGTCAGCGCTCTACACTGGATTGTGGTGGGCGGCTGGACTGTCGCTGATCGGTTTCATAGCGGTTACCTGGCTGGTCATGCCGGCAGACATGCGCCCCCAATTGATTGGCGCGTCAGTGGTCGGGATCGTCCTTACCGGATTGATGGTTTACATTACCGAATACTATACCGGCACTGAATTCAAGCCGGTCAGGCACATTGCCGAAGCGTCAACTACCGGGCACGGCACCAATATTATTGCCGGTCTGGGCGTATCGATGAAATCGACCGCGTATCCGGTTCTGGCAGTATGCGCAGCGATTTACATCTCCTACGAATTTTGTGGCGGCCTGTACGGCGTCGCTATCGCTGCAACTTCCATGCTGTCGATGGCCGGCATCATTGTCGCGCTCGATGCATACGGCCCGATCACAGACAACGCCGGCGGTATCGCCGAGATGTCGGGCATGCCGGAATCGGTGCGCGCAATTACTGATCCGCTTGATGCAGTGGGCAACACCACCAAAGCGGTGACCAAGGGTTACGCAATCGGATCAGCCGGTCTGGCTGCGCTGGTTCTGTTTGCCGATTACACGCATGCGCTCGAATCGGCCGGACACAGCATCGCTTTCGATCTCTCGAATCCGAAAGTCATCATCGGCCTGATTATCGGCGGCCTGATCCCCTACCTCTTCGCCGCGATGGCGATGGAAGCGGTCGGACGCGCCGCCGGTTCGGTGGTGGTTGAAGTGCGCCGCCAGTTCCGCGAAATCAAAGGCATCATGGAAGGCACCGGCAAGCCGCAGTACGATGTGGCTGTCGACATGCTGACTACCGCTGCCATCAAGGAAATGATTATTCCTTCGCTGTTGCCTGTAATCGTGCCGATCGTGGTTGGCATGACGCTTGGCTCCGCCGCTCTCGGCGGCCTGCTGATGGGAACGATCGTTACCGGCCTGTTCGTAGCCATTTCGATGACGACCGGCGGCGGCGCTTGGGACAACGCCAAGAAATACATTGAGGACGGCAACTTCGGCGGCAAGGGTTCGGACGCTCACAAGGCGGCCGTAACAGGCGACACCGTGGGCGATCCGTACAAGGACACAGCCGGTCCGGCAGTGAATCCGCTGATCAAGATCATCAATATCGTCGCACTGCTGATCGTGCCGCTCTTGCCCATCACCGTGCAATCCACCGGAGCTCCGGCGGTTCCGGTACATGCGGTCGTGGCACCGGCTACTCCGGTCAAGCTTGTGCCCGCACCGGTTGCTGCAAGCGTGCCGGCTGCACAACCGGCCGTAGCTGCTCCGGCTGCCGCCAAGAGCCAAACGGCGGTAGCTTCTACCGCTCCGGTTGTACCGCCTGCGTCGAAGTAAGGTCTGAAGTTCAGGCAAAAAAGGCAGCTTCGGCTGCCTTTTTTATTGGCGCCGCGGTCATGAATGGCGCACTTTCGAGGGCGGTGGAAATATGCGGAAAGCTGTGGCCGGTTCAGGATATGCCGCAGGAGACAGTGACATGCGGCTCCCTATCTACGACGACCCCGCCGTAATTGATAATTGTTGCATGCCCGGTCCTCAAAGCATCAGCGGCCGGTTCGGAAGCTGGTTGATGCGTGAGCCTGTGGCGGGGAAATGCTGCTGCAGCAGGGCGTTTATCTTGCCGAGCGCGGCGAGGGTGCTATCCAGGTAGGCGTCTTGCTTGAATCCTTGCGTCATATCGTTGCAGATCGCTTGCCAAACTTCTGCTGCAACTTTTTTTCCAATGCCGCGATCAGTGACAATTTCGATCTTGTGGTCCGCCATGTTTATATAGACAAGCATGCCGCAATTTTCTTCAGTATCCCAAATCCCGTATTGAGCAAACAGGGCAAGAGCGCGTTCGCGGGAAGTAATCCGGCGCAGTACGCTTCCGAGGGGAAGCGACGGCTCTACAATCAGCCGTATTTCTGCGCGATGCTGGCTTTCCCCTTCGGCAATTCGCTGTTCTATCACCTGCAGCGTTGCGGTTGGAAACGCCCGCCGTCCTGATGCGGAGGTCGTCAAAAGATGCCTGATCAGGCGGATAAACGTATTCATCACCAGTCTCCCGAAGCGCCGCCGCCGTCAAATCCGCCCCCGCCGCCGGAAAAACCTCCTCCGGAAAATCCGCCGCCGTCGCCTCTTCCGAATCCGCCAAGGCCGCCGCCCAGAATGATTCCGGAAGAGCTTCCCCATCCATGCCGGCTCAATCGCCGCGACCGGCGCGAACGGACAACGGTGAGAATAATGAAAATGCCGAAGATGATGAAAGGCAGCCAGGAGCCGTGTTCTTCTTGAACAGCTTCCTTCTTATCAGGGGAGGCAAACTTTTCCTGGTCAAGCAGGGCAGTAATTGCCGAAACACCGGCGACCAGTCCGCCATAATAGTCATTCTGGCGGAAATGCGGTGCGATCACGTCCTGCAGAATACGTTTAGACTGCGCATCGGTCAGTACGCCCTGGACGCCGCGGCCGCTTTCGATGCGAAGCCGCCGCAGACCGGGAGGATTGTCCTTTGCCACCAGCAGGATGACGCCGTCATCAATTCCTTTGCGGCCCAGTTTCCAGGCATCTGCCACACGAATGCTGTACTGCTCGATGACTTCGGGCGCAGTACTGTTGACCAGCAGAATCGCGATCTGGTTGCCGGTGCGGGTTTCATATTCGCGCAATACATTCTCCAGAGCGGCGCGCTGCTCCGGTTGCAGCATGCCGGCTTGATCCGTCACGCGCGCCTGTAGCGGCGGGACAGGCGCCAGGCCCTGGGCTCCCGCTCCGCACAGAAAGAACGCCAGAAACCAGCCCAGCAGAATGCCGGGTATCGACCGCGGCAGGGTTGTAGCCATGGCAGTTCCCGAAATAGGTTATTTGCCGAAGTCTACCTTCGGGGCAGTTGAAATGGCCTTCTCGTTCTCGACGGCAAAAGAAGGTTTTGGCTTGTAGCCGAACATCATCGCAGTCAGGTTCGTGGGGAAGCTGCGAGCCAGAATGTTGTATTCCTGTACCGCCTGGATGTAGCGCTGACGCGCCACCGTAATACGGTTTTCAGTGCCCTCCAGTTGAGACTGAAGATCCCGGAAACCGGTGTCCGCCTTTAGCTGGGGATAGTTCTCGGATACCGCCATAAGACGCGATAGCGCTGAAGACAATTCGCCCTGCACCTGTTGAAACTGGCGGAATGCGGCAGGATTGTTCAGCACTTCCGGCGTAATCTGGAAGCTGGTAGCCGCCGCGCGCGCGCGCGTCACTGCCTCCAGGGTTTCCCTTTCGTGGGAGGCATATCCCCTGACCGTATTGACCAGGTTGGGGATCAGGTCTGCACGACGCTGATACTGGTTCACGACCTCGGCCCATGCGGCATTGACAGCCTCGTCCTTGGCCTGGAACTGATTGTATCCGCATGCGGAAAGCAGCGAAACCATGGTCACTACAAGCAGCACTCTCAGAATGGTTTTCATTTTTTACGCCCCCTCATTTAGGCCGATGTTGTATAAATAGGCAAGAAATATGGTGGAAAGTTCAGCCCGGGCCGGTATTTATAATGCCCGCCTCGGTTTCAGCATGATGGTGCTCATGGCGATCACTATCAGCACGGTCGCGGAGTAATCCTGCCAATGGGGCGTCTCGCCCAGCATCAGCGCGCCCGAGAATACGCCGACTACAGGAATCATCATTACAGACAAACTCGATGCGACTGGCGGCAAGTTGCGCGCAAGCCGGTACCACACTACCTGCGCGAAGCCGAAAACGATCAGGGCATTATAGACGACCGCGCTCCACTCGGCCGCGCTCGGCATGCGCCAGCTTGCGCTCTCGAATGCGACGGCAAGAGCAATGGTCGGCACGGTGCTAAAGGCGAGCAGCCAGAACGTCATCGAGATCGTCGGCATTTCTATGGGCATGCGCTTGACGAGTACGGTGCCATACCCCCAAAAAGCCGCAGCCAGCAAGACCATCAGGCTCCCGATCGGATGGCCCGATAGTTGCGAGAACTCACTCGAGAGGAGCAGCATGGCGCCGGCCAGCGCACACAATATGCCGCACCATGCCAGCCGGGGCAATTTCTCGCCGAAAAGCAGCAAGCCGCTCAGCACCGCCCAGACCGGCATGGTATAGCCGAGAATCGCGGCGCGGCCCGACGACAGCATGCTGACGCCTAGAATCATAAGCACGTTCCACAGGAACATATTGGGTACTGAAAGCTTGATCAGCGCGGCAACTTTTCCTCGCGGAATCGCGAGCGAAGCATTCTGCATGCGCGCGGCCAGCCACAGCACGGGCAGTGCCCCGACCATGCCCAAAAGACGAAAAGTGATAGGCGGGAATTCGCGTACGCCGATCTTCATGATTGGCCAGTTCAGACCCCAGCATAGCGTAAGCATGGCTAGCAGTATTAGATCTTTGCGAGTAAATGATGTCATGACGAAACCATATCATGGCGCGTTACAATATGCATCTTTGCCATAGGGAGATGCACCGTGACTTTCATCGAAAAACTGTCTTCCGCCTGGAGCGCCAATAATTCACTCCTGTGCGTCGGGTTGGACCCGGACGTAAAACGGTTTCCTCCGCACCTGCAAGGTCAGCCGGATTCAATTTTTTCGTTTTGCAAAGCGATCATTGATGCGACCGCCGATGTGGCATGCGCCTTCAAGCCGCAAATAGCCTACTTTGCCGCATTGCGCGCCGAAGACCAGCTGGAAGCGATTTGCTTGTACCTGCGCGAGAAATATCCCCATATTCCGGTTGTGCTCGACGCCAAGCGCGGCGACATCGGCGCGACTGCCGAGCAATATGCGCGCGAGGCGTTCGAACGCTACGGCGCCGACGCAGTTACGCTCAATCCGTACATGGGTTTCGATTCGATTGCGCCATTTCTGGAATGGAAAGACCGCGGCGTGATCCTTCTGTGCCGTACTTCCAATCCGGGCGGATCGGACTTGCAGTTTCTCAAGGTGGGCGCGGGCGGCAAGCAAGTACCGCTGTATCAGCACGTTGCCCGCCTGGCCTCGGAGGAATGGAATACCAGCGGCCAGTGCGCTCTGGTGGTTGGAGCGACGTTTCCGCAAGAGCTTGCGCAAGTGCGGGAAATCGTCGGCGACATGCCGCTGCTGGTTCCCGGTATCGGCGCTCAAGGCGGCGACATTCAGGCCACGGTCGCAGCCGGCAGGACAGTCAGCGGCACCGGCATGATGATCAATTCATCGCGCGCTATCTTGTACGCAAAGCCGGATTTGACGACAGGAGAGGATTTTGCGGGGGCGGCGCAGCGGGTCGCGCGCGAAACCTGCGATGCGATCAATTTACATCGTTTCTGATAAGGTTCCGTCTCGATTAAGCAGTCGTCTTTAGCGGGCAGACGGGACAATTTTTCAATTTACGCTTGCTTCATCTGGATCAAGCCACTTTCTGCCAATGCTCCTATAATCGCCATGCCTTCAGCTTTTCAACAGGTCAGCTAAAAACCCACCAAGCGAGGTTCTATATGAAGCTTGAGAGCGAACGCGAAAGCGAAAACGTGCAGGATCGGCGCGGTGGCCTCGGCCGGGCAGGCGGTTGGGGCATTGGAAGCATTATCGTAGCCCTTATTCTGAGTTATCTTTTCGGAATCGATCCCAGTGTTCTTCTTGGGGTTGCGGATAACGTGCGGGGAGTGCAGCAAAGCGGAGCGCCCATCGATCCCTCTGTCGATCCGCAGGCACACCTCGTTTCGGAGATGAAGAAGATCCTTGCCAAGACGGAGGACACTTGGGGCGTACTGTTTCAGGAGATGGGCGGCCGGTATGCCAAGCCGCAATTGGTCTTGTATTCCGGTTCGACGCAGACCAGTTGCGGTCAGGGCCAAGCTGCTATGGGGCCCTTTTATTGTCCGCAAGATCAGAGCGTGTACCTGGATCTGAGATTTTTCGATCAGATGGAGCGCCGCTTCAAAGCGGGTGGCGATTTCGCTCGCGCCTACGTTATCGCGCACGAAATCGGGCATCATGTGCAGAACCAGGTCGGCATCACGCGAAAGACCCAGGCTATGCGCTCCCGCATGAGCGAGCGTGAATACAACAAGGTATCGGTGCGTGTCGAACTGCAGGCCGATTGCTTCGCCGGCGTCTGGGCTTACCATGCCAATAACGAAAAGCCTTTTATCGAGCCCGGAGACATAGAGGAAGCGATCAGAGCAGCCAGTGCCGTTGGAGACGATGCGTTACAGAGAGCTTCGCGCGGCACAGTGGTTCCGGATTCGTTTACGCATGGAACTTCGATGCAGCGGGTAAGCTGGTTCAAGAGGGGCTTCGATACCGGCAGCGTTAAAGCGTGCGATACCTTCTCTTCCAACTTGTAACTGTAAAGAGGCTACTGCCTCAAGAATGGCTCAGCGCACTCGACAGTAGTTTCGCGGTGATATCCACGATCGGGATCACGCGCTGATACGCCATTCTCGTCGGGCCGATCACTCCCAGCGTGCCGACGATTTTACCGTTTACCTGATAGGGAGCGGTGACCACGCTCATGTCGTCCATCGGTACCAGTTGCGATTCGCCGCCAATGAAAATCTGCACGCCGCTGGCCTGACTGGAAAAATCCAGCAGCCGCATCAATTCAGTCTTCTGCTCGAACATGTCGAACAGCTTGCGAAGCGATTTTATGTCGTCGGCCAATTCGCTGACACCCAGGAGATTTCGCTCGCCGGAAATCACGACGTCGTCGCTGCTATCGGTCATGGCTTCGCTGCCGGCTTCGATTGCGGCCTGCATCAGACAGGTAAGATCATTGCGTATTTCGCGCAATTCGCCCTTTAACCGAATGCGAATCTGCTCGAAGCTCAATCCGCTGTAGTGGCGGTTGATGTAATTGCCCGCCTCCACCAATTGCGAAGGGGTGTAGTCGCTGTCGGTCAGCAGCAGCCGGTTCTGTACGTCTCCGCCGGGGGAAACTATCACCAGCAGTATTCGTTTTTCGGACAGGCGCAAAAACTCGATCTGCTGGAATACCGACTCATGCCGGGGCGTCAGCACTACGCCGGCGAACTGCGATAGCGACGACAGCATTTGGGCTGCGTTGGTGATGATTCTCTGAGGCTGATTGTCCTGCAGGCGCGGCTGCAGCGCAGATTCAACTAAATTTTCGCTTAACGGCTGGACGGTCAGCAGCGAATCTACGAAGACGCGAAAGCCGCGCGGCGTCGGAATGCGGCCGGCGGATGTGTGCGGGCTTGCAACAAAACCCATCTCCTCCAAGTCGGCCATGATATTTCGGATCGTCGCGGGAGACAGTTCGAGGCCGGATATTTTCGACAGCGCGCGCGAACCGACCGGCTGTCCTTCGGCAATATACCGTTCAACCAGTGTCTTTAGCAGAGTTTGCGCGCGGGGTTCAAGTTGCATGGTGTAGTGTAAGTAACGTGGCTCAGCGATTCATGGATTCACTCATATCATAAAAACAGGGTTGCAAGCCCTTGTGACTATGATACTCGAGATAAAAAGTATCAGGTCAGATCAAGGAGCGACAGAATATATTCATATTCCCAGCCACCGCACCAGTTCGTGTAAATCCGTCAAAATGACATCCGGCTTGATATGAGAAGGCAGGCGCTTGATCGGCTGCAGGTCAGGCCGGTTCATCAAAAGGCCTCGCAACCCGGCTTTCTGCGCTCCTTCAACGTCCGCAGCCGGATCATCTCCCACATAGACGGCTTCGGATGGCTTTACTTTCAGCATATCGCATGCTGCATGAAAGATTTCCCTGTCGGGCTTGGCGAAGCCGAACCGGTGCGCCGCAATCGAAACGTCAAAATGATGGGCAATGCCTATTTCCTCCAGATTGGAGAAGCCATTGGAAATCGATCCTGTCGCAAACCGAGTCCCGAGCCGGAGGAGGCCGGGAACCACGTCGTCGTAGAGAGTGACCGCGTTGCGCTCCTTGTCGAACACCGCCATTGCCGCTCCCACTTTGGCAACGTCCTCCCCGGTGGCAATGAAGGCTTCGGTCAGGCTTGCCTGACGCACCGCGCGCAACTCGACTTTGTAGCGTGGATCAGCTTCCATCAACCTCATGCGCCGCGCCCGCAATTCCGCTATTGTGAACTGCCGGGCCACTTTCGGCGCATGAGCCCCTAGCCAGCCATGCAGTACGATTTCAGCTTTTGCGATTACCGGATTGATCGGCCAAAGCGTATCGTCAAGATCAAATAGCACTGCCTTTATTTTGTTTTTCATTGAAGCAAAAAGCTTATTTGAAGGTGGAGGTGGCTGCCGCATGCAAGGACTGAGATGCTCGAGTATGTGGCCTTTCAAACTTTCTCGATCCGATTATTTTACGGCAAAAATTATTCTGATTTCTGAAGCTATTTCAGCCGAAGGCTCGAGATTTTTCGAAGGCGGTCTGATAAAACGCCCAAAAACTGGTGTAATCTGCAATCTATCTTCTGGTAAGCCCATATTAATAATGCAATCCAAACAAAGAATTTTTGCGCTTGTGGCAAGACTGTATCCGGACAGTATTGTTCTGTCATTGGGAGAAATTGCAAAATTTCTCACTGCTGCGGGCCATGTTGTCGTATTCGAGACCGAAACCGCCCAGAGCATTGCCAGGCCGGATGTGCCAACCATGAGCCTGGAGGAAATCGGATCAAAGGCCGACGCGGCGATCGTGCTCGGCGGCGACGGGACCATGCTCGGCATTTCCCGCGACCTGGCTCCGTACAGCGTTCCCATAATCGGAATCAACCACGGCCGGCTGGGCTTCATGGCCGATATCCCGTTGAACCGGGTGTTGCCTGTACTCGACAACATGCTGAAGGGCAAGTTCGTGACCGAACAGCGCTTTCTGCTGGAAGGTTCGATCGTGCGCGAAGGCGACATCATCTACCAGGCGAACGCTTTCAACGATATCGTGGTCTGCCGTGGAGCCGGATCAGGCATGGTCGACCTGCGGGTCACGGTGGATGGGCACTTCATGTACCAGCAGCGCTCGGACGGTCTGATCATTTCAACCCCTACCGGTTCGACCGCGTATGCCCTTTCTGCAGGCGGACCGATGCTGCATCCGAACCTGGGCGGCATTTTGCTGGTGGCGATAGCGCCTCACACTTTGTCGAATCGACCAATCGTCGTGCCCGACACCAGCGAGATCGTGATTGAGGTCGTGGCATCCAACAACCGCCCCGGTGTTAATTTCGATTCCCAGTCATTCGCCAGCCTTGATTATTACGACCGGATTATTATCAAGCGTTCTCCGAACACGATAACCTTCCTGCACCCGCAGGGGTGGAGTTTTTACGATACGCTACGCAACAAGCTGCATTGGAATGAGATTTCCCATTATGACAAGGGAGAATGAAGCCTTTTCCCTGATTATCGGGATAATGAGCAAGAACTGACGGAGCGTTTCATACGCCTCGTTCGATTGGTTTGCCATCCTATTTAGTGCGGAATCCACTCATGCTTCGTACACTTTCCGTTCGTGATTTTGTCATTGTCGACTCTCTCGAGCTCGAGTTTGCGCCCGGGTTTTCAGTGTTGACCGGCGAAACCGGCGCCGGTAAATCCATTTTGATCGATGCGCTGGCGCTGGCGCTTGGCGGCCGAGGCGATGCCGGCATGATTCGGGAAGGCGCGACGAAAGCGGACATCAGCGCCGAATTCGGAATCCGCGAACAGGTCGGTGAATGGCTTGTCGCCAACGAAATGCACGGCGACGAAGGCAGTTTGCTGCTGCGCCGCGTGATAGACAGTGCCGGGCGGTCTCGTGGTTTTATAAATGGTTTTGCCGCAACCACGGCGCAAATGCGGGAACTGGGCGAAATGCTGGTGGATATTCATGGCCAGCATGCCCATCAAGCTCTGCTAAGAACGGATGGGCAGCGCATGCTGCTGGACCGGCATGCCGGATTGCTGGCCGAGGCGGATACGGTCGCATCCGCATACAGGGTGTGGCAGGCGCTTGCAAAAAAATGCCGGGAATTTGAATCCAACGCAAGAAGCATTCTGATGGAAAAAGAGCGGCTCGAATGGCAGGTGGGAGAGTTGGAACAGCTGGCGGTCAAGCCAGGCGAATGGCATGAAATCAATAACGAGCACAGCCGTTTGGCTCATGCCGCCAGCCTGATCGAGGGCGTGCAGGAAGCTATTTCCGCTATATCCGAGGCCGAGCAGCCGATCGTTTCGCGCTTGTATTCGCTGCAGCAAAAGATTGCCAAACTTTCGGATATAGACCCGGCGCTGCAGCCGGTCACGGAATTGCTCGACTCGGCCCGCATTCAACTGCAGGAAGCGACTTATGAGCTTACAGACTATCTGTCGCACGTCGAGCTCGACCCGGAGAGGTTAAGTCAGGTAGAGGCGAGACTGGAAGCGATTCATTCTGCGGGGCGCAAGTTCCGCGTGGCTCCCGAAGATTTGCCGAGCGAGCTGGACGAGTTGAGCGCGCAACTGAAACAACTGGCGAATGTCAGCGACATGGAAGCGCTGCGCAAACGGGAGATGGAAGCCGGTAAAGTTTACACCGAAGCAGCGCAGAATCTTTCCAGAAAGCGTGCCGTCGTGGCAAAACAGTTGAGCGATGCCGTGACTGCGGCAATGCAGGATCTGAGCATGGCTGGCGGTCGTTTCGCCGTAGCGCTGAATCCGTGCGAACCGGGAATTAATGGAATCGATCAAGTTGAATTCATGGTTGCCGGACACGCCGGAACCGCGTTGCGTCCTTTGACAAAAGTCGCTTCCGGCGGCGAACTGGCTCGCATCTCACTAGCCATTTCTGTCATCACATCGAGTGCGACCGCGACTCCTACACTGATTTTCGACGAGGTCGACAGCGGTATCGGCGGCGCGGTAGCCGAAGTCGTGGGGCGGCTCCTGAAGCGGCTTGGACAAGAGCACCAAGTCTTGTGCGTCACGCATCTGCCGCAGGTGGCCAGTCAGGCCAGTCAGCATTTTCAAGTATCCAAAACCGAGCTTTCGGATAAAGCCTCGCGTCCCGTCTCTCGTATTGCCGTGCTCGATCCGAAAGATCGCATCGAAGAAATCGCCCGGATGCTGGGAGGCATTGAAATTACCGCCACCACGCGCAGACATGCTCGGGAGCTCCTGGCACTGTAAGTGTGCATGGAAGCGTCAAAGCATGCGCCGTCTTGATGCCATTCCCTATGATCTCGACGGACTGCGCCAGCAAGGAGACTGGTCAGAAAACATCGCGGGCAGCGTAACAAATCCATGAGGCGGCGGCAAATGTGTAAGTTACGACCGATGCGGCAACCACAGAAATTTTCATGATGACCTCCTCTTTATTGTTTGTTTCGGAACTGGTGTTTTCAACTCTTCGAACCATGTTCGATTCGCTATAACATAAACTAGCAATTCTCATGCCGCATGTTTTGTCGCGCGTAATTGCGGCAAGTTCCGGGCTCATTTTCAAGTGATTGCTTTAGTAGTGCAAAAATTCCTTGAAATGCAGGCGATTACCCCCATTTGCTCAAGATTGGATAGGTGATTAATCTGGAGGACATGGTGCAAGACGAAGAAAAACAAAATACGGAAAACGCAACAAAGGATCAGCCGGAGCAGGAACAAACGGCAGCGCCCGCCGGCGAACCTTCCGAATCCTCTATTGAGGAAAAGCTGGCAAGCGCGGAAAGAAAAGCGGCGGAAATGCAGGATGCTTTTTTGCGGGCCAAGGCCGAAGGTGAAAACATACGCCGCCGTGCACAGGAAGACATATCAAAGGCGCACAAGTTCGCTATCGAAGGTTTTGCCGAATCGATGGTGTCGGTGAAGGACAGCCTGGAGATGGCGCTTAAGGTGGAAGCGCCCTCGGTCGAATCCATCAAGGAAGGCGTTGAAGTGACGCTGCGCCAGCTGACCACGGCTTTCGAAAAGAACCGATTGCTCGAAATCAGTCCTGATCCGGGGGAAAAGCTGGATCCAATGAAGCATCAGGCCATATCGACGGTACCTGCCGAACAGGAAGCCAACACAGTCGTTACCGTTCTACAAAAGGGTTACATGATTGCGGACAGGTTGCTGCGGCCCGCGCTTGTGGTTGTTGCAGCAGCAAAATCTTCTTGAAACTGGCGAAGACAGCGCAATATAGAGAACAGGATTGATTGGACAACTCGAAGAAACAGGTTTGAAAAGCCGTTTTCTTCAAGAAGAATGTCTGATTCATAATATTTAAGGCATCGAAAGGAAAGAAAATGGGAAAAATTATTGGCATTGACTTGGGAACGACTAATTCCTGTGTTGCAATCATAGAGAATAGTCAGCCCAAGGTGATCGAGAACTCGGAAGGCGGTCGAACCACGCCGTCGGTCATCGCTTATCAAGAGAATGGCGAAATCCTGGTAGGCGCGCCTGCCAAACGTCAGGCAGTGACCAATCCGAAGCACACGCTGTTTGCGATCAAGCGCCTGATCGGCCGCAAGTTCGACGAGAAGGAAGTACAGAAGGACATCGGCCTGATGCCATTTTCAATCGTCAAGGCGGACAACGGCGACGCCTGGGTGTCCGTACTCGAAAAGAAGCTGGCGCCGCCGCAGATTTCTGCCGAAGTGTTGCGCAAGATGAAGAAAACGGCTGAGGATTACCTCGGTGAAGAAGTGACTGAAGCGGTCATCACCGTGCCGGCTTACTTCAACGACGCACAGCGCCAGGCAACCAAGGACGCAGGACGCATTGCCGGCCTGGACGTCAAACGCATCATCAACGAGCCGACCGCGGCTGCGCTTGCATTCGGGCTGGACAAGACGGAAAAGGGCGACCGCAAAATCGCTGTGTACGATCTGGGCGGCGGCACGTTTGACGTATCCATCATCGAAATTGCCGACGTGGAAGGTGAAAAGCAGTTCGAAGTGCTGTCGACCAACGGCGATACCTTCCTCGGCGGCGAAGATTTCGACCAGCGCATCATCGACTTCATCATCGACGAATTCAAGCAGATCAATGGCCTCGACCTGAAAAAAGATCCGATCGCATTGCAGCGCATCAAGGCTTCAGCCGAACGCGCCAAGATCGAACTGTCGTCCGCACAGCAGACCGAAATCAACGAACCGTACATCGCCATGGCGAACGGCGCGCCGGTCCATCTGAACCTTCGGATCACGCGCTCCAAGCTCGAGTCGCTGGTCGAGGACCTGATCGCCAGAACAATTGAGCCATGCCGCATCGCAATCAAGGATGCCGGCGTCAAGGTAACCGATATCGACGACATCATCCTGGTAGGCGGGATGACGCGCATGCCGAAGGTTCAGGAAAAGGTAAAGGAATTCTTCGGCAAGGATCCGCGCAAGGACGTCAACCCGGATGAGGCGGTGGCTGTCGGTGCTGCTTTGCAAGGTTCGGTTTTGTCGGGCGACCGCAAGGACTTGCTGCTGCTCGATGTGACGCCGCTTTCGCTCGGCATCGAAACTCTTGGCGGCGTGATGACCAAGATGATCCAGAAGAACACGACGATTCCGACCAAGTTCAGCCAAGTGTTTTCAACTGCCGACGACAATCAGCCGGCGGTGACGATCAAGGTGTATCAAGGCGAGCGTGAAATTGCGGCCGGCAACAAGGCGCTGGGTGAATTCAATCTTGAAGGGATTCCGCCGGCGCCACGCGGCATGCCCCAGATTGACGTGACGTTCGATATCGACGCCAACGGCATTCTGCATGTCGGCGCAAAAGACAAGGCGAGCGGTAAGGAAAACAAGATCACGATCAAGGCTAATTCCGGCCTGACCGAAGATGAAATCCAGCGCATGGTAAAAGATGCGGAACTGAATGCCGCTGAAGACCACAAGCTGAAAGAACTGGCCGATTCGCGTAATCAGGGTGATGCACTGGTGCATAGCACGAAGAAATCGCTTGGTGAGTACGGCGACAAGCTTGAAGCGGGCGAAAAGGAAAAAATCGAAGCTGCGATCAAGGATTTGGAAGGCGTGCTGAAAGACAGCGACAAATCTACGATTGATGAGAAAATAGCGGCTCTTGCCACTGCATCGCAAAAGATGGGTGAAAAGATGTATGCCGATATGCAGGCACAGCAGGGAGCAGCCGGGGCTGCGGGCGAAGCTGCATCCGCTGAGGAAGCCAAACCCAAGGAAGACGACGTTGTTGACGCCGATTTCAAGGAAGTAAAAGACAAATAATTGGAGCGGCCCAGGCCGTCGAGTTCGCCGAGCAGGTATGGTCCCCCAAAGACCCCCGCTCGGCGTTCTCGTTTAAACGAAATGTGTGGAAAAGATGGCGAAGCGCGATTTTTACGAAACTCTCGGGGTGGCCAAAAACGCCTCGGATGAGGATATCAAGAAGGCATATCGCAAGCTTGCGATGAAGCATCACCCTGACCGCAATCCGGATAGCAAAACCGCTGAAGGTAAATTCAAAGAGGTCAAGGAAGCCTATGAAATGCTTTCCGACGCTCAGAAAAGGGAGGCGTACGATCGGTACGGTCATGCCGGAGTCGACCCGAACATGAATATGGGCGGCGGCAGGGGCGGTGCCGAGGCCGGATTCTCGGATGCTTTCGGAGATATCTTTGGCGATATTTTCGGCGGCGGCAGAAGCTCCCGTGGCGGCGGTCCGCAGATGTATCGCGGTGCAGACCTGCGCTACAACCTCGACATCACTCTGGAGCAGGCTGCGAACGGATTCGATACGACTATCCGCGTTCCGTCTTGGGATGTGTGCGATGTCTGCAGCGGCTCTGGCGCCAAGCCCGGTACTTCACCGACAACCTGTACCACTTGCGGTGGTCAAGGTCAGGTTCGCATGCAGCAAGGGTTCTTCAGCATCCAGCAGACTTGTCCGACTTGTCACGGCACCGGCAAAATCATCAAGGACCCCTGTGTCCAATGCCACGGCGCGGGAAGAGTCAAACGAAACAAGACACTGGAAGTGAAGATTCCTGCCGGCATCGACGACGGTATGCGGATACGCTCGTCCGGAAATGGCGAGCCGGGACAGAACGGCGGACCTCCGGGCGACCTGTATGTTGAAATCCATATCAAGCCGCACCCTATGTTCCAGCGCGAGGGCGACGACCTGCACTGCGAAGTGCCGATTTCATTTGCCAGGGCGGCGTTGGGAGGCGACATGGAAGTGCCTACATTGGCCGGCAAAGTCTCTTTCAATGTTCCCGAAGGAACGCAGTCAGGCAAGGTGTTCCGCCTGCGCGGCAAGGGCATCAAGGGAGTTCGTTCCGGCCATCTGGGCGACCTGTTCTGTCATGTGGTGGTCGAAACGCCGGTAAAGCTGACTGATCGTCAAAAAGAACTGCTGCAGGAACTGGAGAAGCTGACTGTCGAGGGCGGTGCCCGGCACAGTCCGCAAAACAAAACCTGGACGAGCAAGGTCAAGGACTTCTTCGGTTAAGAAACAGCCGCATCGGTGCTCATGGCTGATGCGGCTCCACTTCTAAAAACGTTACCGGGCAAGCATGAGTCTGGCTTCCGGAATGCGTTCAGGGAAAGCTGCGGCGCCTAGTCCGGATAGCGCCCGTTATATCGCTTTGCATAATTTTCCTTGATTGCCGATCGGCTATGCTTTCGGCCCATGCGTCGGCGTTCCTTCAGCCTCATCATTTCTTCCGATTTTGTAAGGTTGTCGGAAATTTTCATATGCGGCAGCTGATTTGACTGACTTTGGTTTGCTGTGGGGGCCTGAATGCCCTGAGCAAGGCAAGGCGCTATGGCTAAGGTAAAGGCAGCGGCTGCTGCAAGGGTTTTCCAGTTGAACATTCCATATCCTGTTTGACTCTAGATCGGACAGGTACACATCCAATTAGTTGTGTATACCTTTTATTAGGATAATTGCTAATATGCAATGATGCTGTAACATTCAGTAAGAATAGTTAGCAATGCGCAATGACTGCAAGAACACCGCAATTTCACCCTCTAAATGCATTAACCACCTCCTGCAAAGTTCTGTTGTCTCCATGCCTCATAGACGATCACGGCGACTGCGTTCGACAGGTTCAGGCTACGATTGCCCGGCCTCATCGGTAACTTGATTTGCTGCCGGGCCGGGAAACTGGCGCGTAGCGCTGGCGACAACCCTTTTGTCTCAGAGCCGAACACAAATACGTCGCCCGGCTGAAAATCGACGGTCGAATACAGTCTTGATCCGTGGGTCGTAAGGGCAAACATGCGTTCCGGATTCGGAGCAGCCTTGGCAATGAAGTCGGCCCAGTTGCAATGCACGCTCATCGTCGCATATTCGTGATAATCCAGGCCGGCGCGGCGCATTTTTGCGTCGTCAAGCGGAAAACCGAGCGGTTCGATCAGATGCAGATGCGCGCCGCTATTGGCGCACAATCTGATAATGTTGCCCGTATTGGGCGGAATTTCAGGTTCGACCAGTACAACATGAAACAAGTTTCTCTCCTCTTATCTCTAAATCGACTTCGACTTGCAACGTGGACTGCTTGCGGCCCGCCTGCAGGATAAAGTGGCTCATAGAAAATAATAAAATACTTAGGGCAGTGTCCGCGCAAATACCAAATTGGTGACGCGCGCGGCACCGAACCGTTTGAAGGTGGCAGCTAGTTCGTCCAGCGTATTTCCGGTCGTTATCACATCATCGACAATGCCTATATGCCGCCTCTTGATCAGGTCGATAGCAGTCTCCGGTACGGTAAATGCGCCGCGGACATTCTTGCGGCGTTCGCTCGGGTGCATCGTTGACTGAGAGTCTGTTTCGCGCACTCGCACGGCAAGATGAGGATCAAGCGGGATTGCCAAAGCGCGCGACAGTGGTTTGGCAATCTCCAGGGCCTGGTTGAATCCGCGTTCGATGAGACGCTGCGGACCAAGAGGTACTGCCGTCAAAATGGTCGGCATGGGAATGCATTTTGAATCGGTGTCGAGCAATGCATTTGCCAGCAGACGCGAAAACAGAGGCGCCAGGACCAGGTTGGCGCCGAATTTCAGCGATAATATCAACTGATCCACTGGTGCCGCATAGTTGGTCGCCACCACGGTTGCATCGAAGGCGGGGGAGTTCCTCAGACAGTTTCCGCATAACGAGTGCATTCCGTTTCTCGCTAATCCAGGCAGTGCATCGGCGCATTGATAGCAACGCGGAGTTCTGTGGTTGAAAAATTTTGCGCTGCAATCAGCGCAAATATTGGTATCCCCCTTGATGCTGCACAGCACGCAAAATGACGGTACGACTGCCGCCAGAGAGGCCATCAATTGATGTGAACGCTGACGTAGGGTGGATAGCATGGTTCGTGATAGGTTGAGTCAGAATGCCCGTTGATTTTGACGCCGGGTAATCGCTAATTATATGTCCAGCATATAAACTGGCGTCATTATCACCCTCTGGGTTCAATGCTGTAATGCAAATTCCAAATTATCTTGACGCAGATGGGCTTGCGCCCGTCGATTCCCGACGAGTAAGGCAGTTGTTTTCATCGCCCGACAAAGTTGCCGAATCTGCTTTTCTGAGGCGAGAGATTGCCGACAGGATGCATGAACGCTTGTCGCTGATCAAAATTGCGCCTAGGCGCATACTCGACGCAGGTTGCGGAGAAGGTGCGGATTTGCCCAATCTGCAAAAACGCTTTTCCGCTGCGCAGGTGATCGGTGCGGATGTTTCGCTTCAAATGCTAATAGAAGCATCGGTTCGCTATAACGTTCCGGGGCAGCGGGCGGGCAGGCTGTTTGGCAAGTGGCTGGCAGGCAGGGATAACCCCGGGTTTGGCTTGGTTTGCAGCGATTTTGCCAAGCTGCCGTTCATGGCCGGATCAATGGACGTGCTCTGGTCGAACCTGGCGTTGCACTGGCATCCGCGCCCCGATCTGGTTTTTGCCGAATGGCTGCGTGTGCTGCAAATAGACGGTCTGCTGATGTTTTCCTGTTTCGGCCCCGATACGCTCCAGGAGTTGCGTTCCGCTTTTGCGCCGGTCGACTCCCATCCGCATGTTCTTCCTTTTTTTGAGATGCATGATCTTGGCGACATGATGGTCGCCGCCGGTTTTTCATCGCCCGTATTGGACCGGGAAGTCATTAATGTAACTTACGACAATGTGGATAAATTGCTTGCTGATGTTCGGGCTTTCGGGGGCAATGCGCTGACGAACCGGCGCCGCGGCCTGCTCGGAAAACACGCGTTGAAAAGGATCGAACAGTCTTTCATGGAAAGAAAGGGGGCGGACGGAAGATTCTCACTGACTTTTGAAATTATTTACGGCCATGCATTCCGTTCTGCGCCTACCGTGACAGGAAATGGCGAGGCGATAGTCCGTTTCAGACCCCGCATATAGAAAAAAGGCGCCTAAGCGCCCCTTTTCTTGCGTGTGCAGCGATGATCAGGCATAAGCCGCCAGCGTGCCCTTCATTTTTTTCAGGGCGGCGGACTCGATCTGTCGAATGCGTTCGGCAGACACGCCAAACTCGTCGGCCAATTCATGCAGGGTGGCGCCTGAACCGTCATCGTTCGTCAGCCAGCGCGCCTCCACGATACGGCGCGAGCGCGCATCCAATTTTTCCAATGCGCTTTCCAGCCCCTCGGATTGCATACGGTCAATCTGCTTTGCTTCCATAACTCTGGTCGGCTCGTCCTGTTCGGAAGAAAGATAGGCTATCGGCGCAAACGTGTCCTCGTCATCGTCGCCTGGCGCTTCCAGTGCGATGTCGCGACCATTCATGCGCGTTTCCATCTCGATCACTTCTTCGCGCTTGACGTTGAGCTTTTGCGCGAGCGATTCCACTTGCGACGAATTCATTGTTTCAGTGCCGTTCTTGTGGCTGCGCAGATTAAAGAAAAGCTTGCGCTGGGCCTTGGTCGTCGCCACTTTTACCGTGCGCCAGTTCCTCAGAATGTACTCATGAATCTCAGCCTTAATCCAGTGCATGGCATAGGACACCAGACGCACACCCTGATTCGGATCAAAACGCTTGACCGCCTTCATCAGGCCAATATTGCCTTCCTGGATCAGGTCGGCATGGGGGAGGCCATAACCCAAGTACCCCCGAGCGATCGACGCAACCAGGCGCAGATGCGACAGCACCAAATGCTGCGCTGCCGAGAGATCGTTCATTTCCTGATAGTTGCGTGCAAGTGATATCTCCTCTTCCTTTGTCAGCATGGGAAGGCGGTTCACTGCAGAAATATAGGCTTCAATATTGCCCAGTTCGCCTGTAAAACCGGGAATCAAGGCACGGCTGCTTGCTGCTGGCAATATAGAGTTTGTAGAGTTTGCGGATGCTGCTTTCATTCTCTTTCCCCTTTTTTTATTTGCGAAGCTTGTGGGTTGGAAAAATTATTATTTGAACTATTCTAGCACTCTTGTTGGGAGAGTGCTAACGGTCGTTCTTTCAGGATGAGATGTCTGTATCCGCTTGCAACCAAAACTTGGAAGGAACTTTACAGAGAAAGTGCCCTGGATGGTTGTGTATTCTCAAAAATGAAGTCTAATAAATACAAAGCTCAGCCGATGAGCCTAAGGTGCCGATTGACCGAAAGAACTGCGCCTATCCAGCCGAGGGCTGCGCTGATCAGGAGCATCAAGATAGATGGCAAGACACTTAAAGGAGCAAACTGAAGCTCCGATGAATACAGTCTGGCCAGATCAGCGATTGCCGCATTGAACGGCAACAACGCCAGAGCAACCATGCCAAGCGCGACCGTGCCGGCCGCCAGTCCCAGAAGCGCGCCCATATAATAGAACGGCCTCCGTATGAAAGAACGAGTAGCGCCTACCAGTCTGGAAATCGCGATTTCATCCACGCGCGTCAATACTTGAAGGCGAATTGTATTGAAGGTCACCGCGATCACCACCAAGCCAAGCGTGCCTGCCAAAAATATCAGCGCACTTTGCAGCACGCGCAGCAGCGCCGCCAGCCGCTTGATCCAGGCGGAATCGATCTGGACCTTTTGAACATTGGGCAGTTTTTCCAGTTGCTTGCCGATATCCTCTATGCGGGCAAAGGTCACAGTATTTCCTTCATTGCGTCCGATTCGAATGAGGTAGCCGTCCGGTAGCGGGTTGACGCCAAGCGTTGCAATAACGTCGCTGATCCCGCTCTTTTGGTTCAAGGATTCCAGCGCCTTCTCGCGCGAAATAAAGGAAATATCGACGTTTCTGCTTTCCGCCTGCACGATGCGGCGTATGGCGGGCTCCAGAGCGGCTGCTTTTTCGCGCGGCGTATCCAGTCCCATGAATACGCTGATTTCCGGATCGACAGCGAACTGCGAGGAAATTGATTGCACATTGTCTAGTACTGTCAGACCGGCAAACGGAAGCGCAAGTGTTGCTGATAGAACCAGCACATTGAACAGGAAATTACCGAACCCCTTGCGTAGCAGGTTTAAAGCGCTGCCGAAAGCGAATGCATGCTGCCGCAACCAATTATTCATGCTGTCACCGCTGGGGTAAGGCTACTGCTCGTGCCGGTTAACTGCCCTTGGCGCAGGTGGATCACCCGGCTGGCGCGTTCAACAAACTGGTCGTCATGCGTCGCAATCAGGCAGGTTACGCCGGCTGACTGGAAAAAAGTGATGGCATCAAATACTTTTTTTGCGCTTTCACGGTCTAGGCTGGTGGTCGGCTCATCGGCCAGGATGATTTGCGGCCGGTTCACGATGGCGCGGGCGATTGCGGCCCTCTGCTGTTCGCCGCCGGAAAGCGCGGCCGGTAAAGTGTCGGACCTGTCGAGCAGATCGACCTTCTCCAGTGCCGCGCGGGCACGTTTTTCGGCTTCCGACTTCAACTCGCCGGTTACAAGCAGAGGCAACATCACGTTTGCCAGAATGGAACGATCCATGAGCAAGTGGTGCTGCTGCAAAATAAGTCCCAGGTTGCGGCGCAGGAAGGGAATGCCTGTGGGCTTGATCCTGCCGATATCGTGTCCGTTGACTGTTAGCGTGCCGCTGCTGGGGCGCTCAATGCCCGCAATCAGCTTGAGCAGGGTCGATTTTCCGGCTCCCGAATGGCCGGAGAGGAAAACCAGTTCGCCTGGCGAGATCGACAGCGTGACATCTTTCAACGCTGTGATACCGCCTTCATAAACGCGGGAAACATTCTCAAATTCAATCATCGCTGCCATTTTGGATTTCAGCTTAAGAGTGCATCGACAAATTCATCTGTCTTGAACGGTTGCAAATCATTGATTTTCTCGCCGACGCCGATGAAATACACCGGTATCGGCCGATTCTTGGCTATCGCAGCCAGGACGCCGCCTTTTGCCGTGCCGTCCAGCTTGGTGACTATCAGGCCTGTCAGATGCAAGGCGTCGTCGAAGGCTTTCACTTGCGCCAGCGCATTCTGGCCGGTGTTGCCATCGATCACCAGCAATACTTCATGCGGAGCCATTTCCATGCCCTTGCCAATGACGCGCTGGACTTTTTTCAGTTCTTCCATCAGGTGCAGCTGCGTCGGCAGGCGTCCTGCGGTATCGATCATTACCACATCGATATCGCGCGCCTTGGCGGACTGTACCGCATCGAAGGCTACGGCTGCCGGATCACCCGATTGTTGCGCGATCACTGCCACGCCGTTTCGTTCGCCCCATATCGCCAACTGCTCGCGTGCTGCTGCACGGAAAGTGTCGCCCGCCGCAAGCAGGACCGATTGCCCATTCGCCTGCAAGTGTTTTGCAAGCTTGCCGATGGTCGTCGTTTTGCCGGCGCCGTTGACGCCCGCGATCATGATCACCAGCGGTTGGTGCCGGCCGATTTCGAGCGGTTTTTCAAGCGGTTTCAGCATCTCGATCAGCAGTTCGCGCAAGGCGGACTTGATCTCGGACGGATGAGTGAGTTTTTCTTCCCGTACTTTCTTCTTCAGTGCGTCGAGCAGATATTCGGTGGCCGGCAAGCCTGCGTCCGACAACAGCAAGCCTGATTCCAGTTCTTCATATAGATCGTCGTCGATTTTTGCGCCGCCGAACAGGTTCAGGTTCACGGAAGTTTTCGACAAGCCGCTTTTCAGGCGGTCCATCCATGATCTGTTATCGGGCGCGGCAGCCGGCTCCGGTGGCTGCGCCAGAGCAGGCTCAGAGGGAGCAGGCGTATTTTCTTGGGTTGTTTCCGGGTTTAACTCGGGTTTTTTGCGAAAAAAACTAAACATCGGCAACCTGATCAGAAAGTCATGAAATGGTGCGGCGAAAGGAGTAGCAGCAACTCAGCGAACAAGTGTCTACAATAGACTCCATTCTAACAGAGCTACGATTATGAAATTTCTAAATATTGCCACCAGCCTGGTATTCGCGGCGTTATTGATGCCGCGAATAGCCTCGGCCGAGCCGGCGCAGGAATTCCAGCTGGCAAACGGCATGAAAGTCATCGTCAAGGAAGATCACCGCGCACCGACCGCAGTACACATGATCTGGTATCGGGTAGGATCAATGGATGAGGTAAACGGACTGACCGGCATAGCGCATGTGCTGGAACACATGATGTTCAAGGGCACCAAGAAGCATAAGCCCGGCGAATTCAGTCGGCTTGTTGCCGGCGCGGGCGGCAAAGACAATGCATTCACCGACAAGGATTACACGGCCTACTATCAACAGATCCCCCAATCCCGTCTGGATGACATGATGGCGCTGGAAGCGGACAGGATGGCTAATCTTGTTCTCGGCAAGGAAGAGTTCGCCAAGGAAATCCGGGTGGTGATGGAAGAGCGGCGCTGGCGCACCGAGGACAAGGCGGAGGCGTTGCTCGACGAGTCCCTGCATGCTGCCGCCTTTGTGGCGAACCCGCATGGCCGTCCGGTTGTCGGCTGGATGAGCGATCTGCAGAGTATGCGTGTTGAGGACGCCAGGGATTGGCACGACCGGTGGTATGCGCCGAATAATGCGACGATGGTCGTCACCGGCGATGTGGATGCAAAGCAGGTTCGAGCGCTTGCGGAGAAACATTTCGGCCGTATCAAGGCAAAAAAACTGACGCTCACCCGGCCGCAGGAAGAGCCGCGGCAACGCGGCATGCGGCGAGTTTTGGTAAAGGCACCGGCGGACAATCCGCATGTCGTGCTTGCCTTCAAGGTTCCGCCGCTGCGCGATGTGGAGAAGGACGATGACGTGTTCGCGCTCGATGTGCTGGCCGCCGTGCTCGACGGTTACGATAACGCACGCTTGACAGCCAGGCTTGTGCGCACCGATAAGCTGGCTAATGATGTGAGCGCCGACTATTCCGTCCTTTCGCGTGGGCCCGTTCTGTTCACTCTCGAAGGCACGCCTGCGTTGGGAGTCAGCACATTGGAATTGGAAAAACTGTTGCGCGCGGAAGTGGACCGGATCGCGAAGGAAGGCGTATCCGAGACAGAACTCAATCGCGTCAAGACGCAATTGGTCGCTTCGCAGATTTATAAGCGCGATTCGCTGTTTGGCCAGGCAATGGAAATTGGCATGATGGAAATGACGGGTATTGGACATAGGCAGATCGATCGCCTGATCGAAAGGCTGAAAGCGGTGACGGCGGATCAGGTCAAGTCGGTGGCGCAAAGATACTTTAGCGATGATGCGTTGACTATTGCGACACTGGTGCCGCTTCCGATAGCGGAAACGCAAGCGCCAGCGCCCAGTGGTTTGCGGCACTGATAGGCATGTGCTTCACTTTGTTGGATAAGAAAAAATGATGAATTTCCTGTTTGGCTACACGCTTTTTCGGCATGTTCGTGCGCTGCAGTTTTTTTTTGCTCTGGCCATTTTGACTCTGTCTTCGGCTTATGCCGCGATTCCGATTCAATCGTGGACAACGCCAAATGGAGCAAAGGTTCTGCTTGTTGAAAATCATTCTATTCCTGTGGTTGACGTCAGCGTCGAATTCGATGCCGGGTCGCGCCGCGACCCTACAGACAAAGCGGGCCTGGCTTCCATGGCCAATATGATGCTGGCACGCGGTATCGCGGCTTCCTCCGGGGTTGGCGGGGATGAGCCGGCGCTGAGCGAGGCACAGGTTCTGGATGCGTTTGCCGATACGGCTGCGCAACGGGGCGGCAGCGTCAGTCTCGACCGGGCAGGAGTAACACTGCGCTCCCTGTCAAGCCAGGCCGAAAGCGATGCCGCCATTTTGCTTTTTGCACGGATGCTGGCGCAGCCTAGTTTCCCCGCCGACTTTCTGGCGCGCGACAAGGCGCGCGCAATTGCCGCGATCAAGGAGGAGTTGACCAAGCCGGACGCGATCGCAAGCCGTGCTTTCATGCACGCCCTCTACGGCGGCAATCCTTATTCAATGCAGCCGACTCCGGAATCGGTCGAGCCGATCACGCGCGACGATGTGGTGGCTTTCTACCGCAAACATTATGTCGCCGACCGAGCCGTAATTGCGATTGTCGGCGATGTAAGCCGTGAGCGGGCCGAAGCTATCGCCAGCCAGTTGACGCTTCGTATGGCGGCCAGCGGAAAGGCGGCGGCTTTGCCTCCTATGCCTGAGGTGCTTGTCGCAGGCAAGAGCGAGCAGCGTATCGCCCATCCGGCTTCGCAGTCGCATATTCTGATCGGCATGCCCGCAGCAGTGCGTGGCGACCCTGACTTTTTTGCCTTGATGGTTGGTAATTATGTACTTGGAGGAGGCGGTTTCGTTTCGCGCCTGATGCAGGAAGTGAGAGAGAAGCGGGGCCTGTCGTACGGCGTGTACAGCAGTTTCAGTCCGCTGTTGCAACCAGGCCCGTTCCGGATCGGCCTGCAGACGCAGAAAGCGCAGACCGCGGAAGCAATCGCCGTCGTGCGCGGGACAGTTGCCGATTTCTTGCACAGCGGGCCGTCCAAGACGGAGATGAAGGCGGCAAAGGACTATCTGGTGCAAGGGTTTGCGCTACGCATCGATACCAATAGCAAGATACTTGATCAGGTGGCCATGATAGGCTATTACAATCTGCCTTTGGATTATTTGGATACATGGACCAGCCGCATTTCGCAAGTTACGAGGGAAGATGTACTTTCCGCCTTCAATCGTAAAATAAAAGCGGGTAATCTGATAACCGTCGTGGTGGGCAGTCCGGACTGAACGATATACGCGCGACTATTTCAAGCCATCCGGTATTGTCGGTGGCGCAAGGGGCTTTTATGCCCCCTCATTTTTATTTTGTAACTCATGAAGAAACCGTTCACCAAAAGCAAACCCGGCAAGACCGCACACCAGGCGCATCAGGTACGCATAATCGGCGGCAGGTGGAAGCGCACTTCGTTGCCGGTCGCAGAATCTCCCGGTTTGCGTCCGACGCCGGACCGGGTGCGTGAAACCGTTTTCAATTGGTTGAATCATCTGCTTGGCGGCACTTGGGGTAACATGCGCTGCCTCGACCTTTTCGCGGGCAGCGGCGCCCTCGGCTTCGAAGCGGCAAGCCGCGGCGCGGCCAAAGTGACAATGGTCGAGAATTTCACCCCGGTCTATTTGCAATTGCAGGCGACAAAAGACAAACTGAACGCAGAGCAGGTAAACTTGGTCCGCGGCGATGCCGAAAGGATCGCGCAAAGAATGGCGCAGCAGAGCGAATTTTTCGACCTCATTTTTCTAGACCCGCCTTACCGGCAGAGTCTGGTGGAGAAGATGCTGCCCGTTTGCGCCCCCCTCCTGGCGGACGGCGGAATGGTTTATGCTGAGTCGGATGTAGCGCTGGCGGTAGGCGACGAGGATGATGTTCCCGAGTGGCTTGCGCCTTGGGAAGTGATGCGGGCGGATCGGGCCGGGAACGTCTTTTATCACCTGTTGCGATTGAAGCGTACTGATCTTAAGGCATAATATATTCTTTTGTTTCAATTCCGTGGGGGATCGAAGATGGTCATTGCAGTATATCCGGGTACATTTGACCCATTGACGCGTGGCCATGAGGATCTGGTGCGTCGCGCCTCTGGGTTGTTCGATGAGATCATTGTCGGCGTTGCCGACAGTCGGACCAAGAAGCCGTTCTTCACGATGGATGAACGGATGTCGATCGCAAAAGAAGTTCTCGGACATTATCCAAATGTAAGGGTTGAAAGCTTTACCGGGCTTTTGAAGGACTTTGTGCAACGCAACGATGCGCGGGTGATCGTGCGCGGTCTGAGAGCGGTTTCCGACTTTGAATACGAATTCCAGATGGCGGGAATGAACCGCTACCTGATGCCCGAGGCGGAAACCCTGTTCCTGACGCCGTCCGACCAATACCAATTCATATCCGGAACCATCGTGCGCGAAATTGCGGTTCTGGGCGGAGATGTTTCAAAATTTGTTTTTCCTTCCGTAGAAAAATGGCTGAAGGATAAAATCAAGTTGATGACCGACTAGGTCGTCGAATGGAGATTGAATGGCTTTACTGATTACCAAAGATTGTATTAATTGCGATGTGTGCATGCCCGAATGCCCAAACGAATCCATCTTGATGGGGCCGCAGATTTATGAGATAGATCGGGACAAATGTACTGAATGCGTCGGCTATTACCCTCAGCCGCAATGCCAGCAGGTCTGCCCGGTCAATTGCATCATCGTCCACCCGGACGGAAAGGAAACGGCCGAGCAATTGCAGGCCAAGTTCCAGCACCTGCAAAAAGTCGCCGTCTAATCCCAGCAGATAGTCTTGTTGCGTCCTTCTTTTTTTGCCCGGTAGAGGGCGCTATCAGCCCGTGTCAGTAGACGTTGCGCCAGCTCTATTGGCGGCTGCTCCCTGTCGGGAGCCAATATCGTACTGATTCCTATTGAAACTGTTACCGAGATCGCCTCTCTGCTATCCGTCTGGAACGGCTCATTGCCGATATCGATTCGAATCCGGTCCGCCACCAGCACGGCGTCCTCTTCCAGAATGTTAGGAAGAAGCACCACAAACTCTTCGCCGCCGAATCTGCCCACTACATCATAAACGCGCAGCTCGCTCTGGATGCGCGCGGCAACTTCGCACAGCACGTCGTCGCCGTGCGCATGTCCAAGGCTGTCATTGATAAGCTTGAAGTGGTCAATATCGATGAACAGGCATGAAAGCGGGGTTTGATGCCTTTGCGCATGAGAGATTTCTTCATGCAGGCGCTTTTCGATATAACGCCGATTTCTGACCCCGGTAAGCGGGTCGGTCAGGCTGATATGCTTCAGCCGTTCCTGGTTGATAACGTTTTCCAGGCAGATAGCGACGATTGATGCCTGGACTTGGATAAAATCAGTCGCCATCCCCTTGGTAAACCGGTCGGGTTGCAGACTGCCAAAGTTCAATAAACCGATCAGCTTGTTGTGGCGATGAAGGGGAACAACGGCTGCGCTGACCGGCTCCGGAAGCGTTGCGGGGAAAAGAACGCTGTGACGGGCGGCAACATAAGGGCCAACCTCCGGCTTTTGCAGCGAAAAAAGCTCGCCATTCTGTTTTTCGTGCCGCAGAAGCAACAGGTTCGGATACCGGCTGATATCAACGTGCAGATGAGCCATCATGCCGCGAACCCTGTCTTGAGAATCGATGAGCAGCAGCGTGACCACATCCAGCGAAGAAATCTGCGGCAATGTCTGGAAAATATTCTCTATTAATTCGAGAAAGCCCTCGGCGCCGATCAGTTTAAGATTGAGTTCATGCTGGCGCTGCAGGATCTGCTGGTTGTCATGCGCCTGCAGCAGCAGATCCTGGAGACGCTCACGCAACTGCCGATTTTCTTCTGCCAGCTGGTCTGTTTCGATTGCAGATGTTGCGTGGGTAGATTCCATTAGCGGCACCATGTTCTCGGTTTATTCGGCAGGCTTCGCTCCAACAGCTTTTCCAACAGATAAAATACTGCCGGAGCTTTCTTCCACAATAGCGTTGTTGCCGGACTCGATAGTGCTGCTGGTTACCGCCACATTGGCGCAACAGACCCGCGTAATGTCTATCGAATACAAACCCGATTCGGCAAGAGTTTGGTTTGTTTATGTTTATTGAATAATGACATATCAGACGTTAAACAGGAAGTTGAGCACGTCGCCGTCCTTGACGACGTATTCCTTGCCCTCGGCTCGCATCTTGCCGGCTTCCTTCGCTCCTTGCTCGCCCTTGCATGCGATAAAGTCTTCAAATGAAATAGTCTGGGCCCGAATGAAGCCGCGTTCGAAATCGGTATGGATTACACCCGCAGCCTTCGGCGCCGTATCACCCGCATGTATGGTCCAGGCGCGTACTTCCTTGACGCCTGCAGTAAAGTAGGTTTGCAGCCCAAGCAACTTGTATGCAGCCTGAATCAGGCGGTTCAAGCCGGGCTCTTCCATACCCATGTCCGCCAGGAAGGCGTCCCGGTCTTCGGGGTCGAGATCGACAATTTCAGCTTCGAGCGCAGCACATATTGTTACGATCGGAGCGTTTTGACTTTTTGCATAGTCGAACAACTGATCCAGCAGAGGATTGTCGGTAAAGCCCGTATCGGAAACATTCGCTACGTACATGGCAGGTTTTGCGGTTATCAGGCACAACGGCTTGATCAGTTCAATCTGATCGTCGGAAAGGCCCATTGAGCGCACAGGCTTGCCCTGATCCAGTTGCTGAAGGATGCGTTCCAGCAACTCGGCAAGCTTGGCAGCGTCCTTGTCGCCGGAACGGGACTTCTTATTCTCGCGGTGCATCGCTTTTTCGACAGTACCAAGGTCGGCCAGCGCCAGTTCGGTCTGGATTACTTCGATATCATTGATCGGGTTGACCTTACCGGCAACGTGAATAACGTTGTCGTCTTCAAAGCAGCGCACTACGTTTACGATCGCGTCTGTTTCGCGAATGTGCGCGAGAAACTGATTGCCCAGCCCTTCTCCCTTTGATGCTCCAGCAACCAGGCCGGCGATATCGACGAATTCAACGACCGCGGGTACAACGCGCACAGGTTTGATAATCTCCGCGAGCGCATCCAGGCGTGCATCGGGTACCTCAACAATGCCAACGTTCGGCTCTATCGTGCAGAAAGGGTAGTTCTCGGCTGGAATGCCGGCCTTGGTAAGCGCGTTGAAGAGAGTGGATTTGCCAACGTTAGGCAAGCCGACAATGCCGCATTTAAGACTCATGAAAAAACTTTCCTATATCTAGGTAGATGAAAATAAAGAGAATTCCAGGCTCTGCATGGAATGTGTTTAACCAACTATTGTACCTGTCCTCTTATACTTGCCCAAGAAAGCGATCATTAACAGGAGATGGCCTGTCAATAGGTTTTGTTATAACGAACTCGTGAATATTGGCTCATGCGCTCTTTTTGTATTTTAGAGTAAGCTAGAAATAGCAAGAAAAAAACTTAACAAATTACTTTAAGTTGCTCTTGACCAAGATGGGCCAGAGGCGCATAATCTCGTTTCTGTGCTGCAGAGATT
>Ga0366785_1014_pt1 | contig 38735 bp, 36 predicted proteins | sample TotcelHN113001M8_FD_207049 | JGI IMG/M metagenome (GOLD analysis project Ga0366785, IMG submission 207049) | Enriched cells from coal bed in the Powder River Basin, Montana, United States - Total cells N11 rep2 HSBNCT.N11.300.1.M8 ...
CCCGCCGGTTGCCTCCAAGCGCAAGAAGCTCAGCTATAAAGAGCAGCGCGAACTGGAAGAACTGCCTGGCATGATTTCCAGCCTGGAGAATGAGCAGAAGACGATTACGGCAAAACTGTCCGATCAGAATCTGTACCGCCAGAACCCGGATGAAGTGAAACGCTTGAATGAGCGCTTTGCCGAAATCGACGGCGAACTGCTGGAAAAACTGGAAAGATGGGAAGCGATCGAGGCTAAGCCAAACACGTGACGAGGTAAGAATTACTTGAAAGAAGGATTGCTTGCCGCTCCCGCCAATGGATCCCGCCAGTTTCATCTGTTGCCCCGACCGAGCAGTTCAAGACGTCCCGGAACTGCTCATTAAGCTGAGCATTTCCGGGATTTGCGCCTTCGCTTTAAGCCAGCGATCAAGGCAATCGGCTTAAAGCGATTTTACGAGCAGTTGCCAGTCCCTTGTGTTCAGGCTGAGAGTGGAATCCAGGCTGACGCCGGCAGTTCTTTCGGGCGTAGTCGCGCTGACCGGCTTGAGCGAATAAAACTCTGCAACCATGACGATCGATACGATGACAGCGAGGCTGGCGAATACGGCACGATACGATAGTTTCGATGTTTTTAGCGCGTTCATGGCTTTTCCTTTCAAGAACCGTTCCTGGCAAACACGATGTTTGTACTATCGGTTACGCATGTTTCATGCCAGCAATCTTCTTGGGAAACGCACCAAATTCGGGAGGGATGACTTTTTGATGACTTATGACGCCATGCGCCTGAAGTCGCCCGGGCGGAAGCCCATCGCCAGCAGCGCGCCGAAATAGGCGACCCCGCAGCCGATCATCACTGCGGCGAGCGCACCGACTCTTGCGAGCGGCTGCGCCTGCAAGCCGGTCCAGTTGAAGTGGCCCGCCATCCATAGTGAAACGCCGGCCAGGAGAAACAGGGCGCCGCTCAGCTTGATGAAAAACAGCAGCCAGCCCTGCTGCGGCGTATAGATGCCCCGTTTGCGCAACCCCCAGAAAAGACAGCCCGCATTCAGACAAGCGCCCAGACCGATAGCAAGCGCAAGTCCCGCATGCGCAATCCACGGCACGAACACAAGGTTCATCAGTTGCGTCGCAATCAGCACAACGATCGCGATCTTGACGGGCGTCTTGATGTTCTGCTTGGCGTAAAAGCCCGGCGCCAGAATCCTGACCAGGATAAGGCCGATCAGGCCGACGCCGTATGCAATCAGCGCATTGGCTGTCATCGATACGTCCTGCACATTGAATTTGCCGTAATGAAACAGCGTAGTCGTGAACGGCACCGGCAGGGTGATAAGCAGGACCGAAGCGGGCAGCGCAAACAGGAAAGTAAGCCGCAGGCCCCAGTCAAGCAGCGCGGAGTACTCGGCCGCATCGCCATCGGAGTTAGCCTTCGATAGGCTGGGCAGCAGGATTGTGCCTAACGCGACCCCCAAAAGCGCGGTCGGAAACTCCATCAGGCGATCAGCATAAGAAATCCAGGACACGCTGCCATTGGCGAGGCGTGAGGCTATATTGGTGTTGATGAGCAAGCTGATCTGCGCAACCGAAACGGCAAAGGTCGCCGGCACCATCTGCCTGATTACTCTTCTGACGCCGGGGTTGCGAAAGGCGACTAGGGGATTGAATGCGATTCGAGGCAGCATGCCGATCTTGACAAGCGCCGGAATCTGAATCGCCAGTTGCAGCATGCCGCCGACGAATACCGCGAACGCCAGCGCATAGATCGGCTGCTGCAGGTGCGGCGCGACAAAAAGCGAGGCTGCGATAAAGGAAATGTTAAGTAAAACAGGCGTTAGTGCAGGGATCCGAAACTCGCGCCAAGTATTCAGTATTCCGCCCGACAGCGCAACCATCGACATGAATACGATGTAGGGAAACATGATGCGCGTCATCACTACCCCGGCATCGAAAGCGGCCTGATTCGATTTCAGGCCGGTTGCGATAAAAACTACGATCAAAGGCGTCGCCACGATGCCAAGCGCACAGGTGGCAACCAATACCCATACCAGCGCGGTCGCGACCTTGTCGACCAGTTCCTTGGTCGGCTCGCTTCCCTGTTGAGCCCGGTATTCGGCCAGGATCGGCACGAAAGCCTGTGAAAATGCGCCCTCGGCAAATAGCCGGCGCAACAGGTTTGGAATGCGAAAAGCGACGAAGAACGCATCGGTGAATGCCGATGCGCCGAATGCACGCGCAATCAGCAATTCGCGCAGCAAGCCTGTCACGCGCGAAAGCATCGTCAAGCCCGAAATAGTAGCAAGGGTTCTCAGCAAGTTCATGCTGCGGGATTATAGTCCGCATACATCCTCCTGGCTTGCGGCGAAGCATCTTTTTACACTTCCTCTTGTGCAAGAAGGGATGTCCGACCAGCCCAAAAAAAGTAATTATTTGATATTTCCAATAAAAGTAAAGGAGATTTTGACTGCGACAGCTTAGTCGCTGTATAATTGGCGGCTTTCTCGATTCACCCTGGTTATTTCAGGTTTTAAACAAGCAGTTATTTCATTTCGATGAGGTTTTCCATGTACGCGGTCATAAAAACCGGTGGCAAGCAGTATAAAGTTGTCGCAGGCGAAAAATATAAAGTAGAACAGATACCGGCAGACATTGGTTCCGAAATCACCCTTGATCAAGTTCTCGCAGTAGGAGCAGGCGACACTATACGTGTCGGCGCGCCTCTGGTCGAAGGGGTTACGGTTCTGGCTACAGTAGTAGCGCAAGGTCGCCACGATAAAGTGACAATTTTCAAGATGCGCAGGCGCAAGCACTATCAAAAGCACCAAGGCCATCGCCAAAATTACACTGAATTGCAAATCGTCTCGATCAACGCGTAAGCGCTGGCGGGAACCAAACATATACCCAGGAGTCTGAAATGGCACACAAAAAAGGCGGCGGCACGACGCGCAACGGCCGCGATTCCGAGTCGAAGCGACTTGGCGTGAAAGTTTATGGCGGACAAGCCATCAATGCAGGCGGCATCATCATCCGTCAACGCGGCACCCCTGTTCGTGCTGGCGCGAATGTTGGCACCGGCAAGGATCACACACTGTTCGCGCTGGTCAACGGCACAGTGAAGTTCCTCGTCAAGGGCGCTGAAAGCAAGCAATACGTGACTGTTGTGCCGGCATAAGCTGGCCCTCACGCAAGCAATACAAGGCGAGAGCCTTCCCTAAAAAGGCTCTGCCTCGCGCAGAGCCTTTTTAATTTTTGAAAGCAGTAGACATGAAGTTTATCGACGAAGCGAGAATCGAAGTCATTGCCGGCGATGGCGGCAACGGCGTCGCTTCGTTCAATCGCGAAAAGTTCCGGCCTTTCGGCGGCCCCGACGGCGGTGACGGCGGCAAGGGCGGCAGCATCTGGGCGGTTGCCGACCGCAATATCAACACGCTTGTCGATTATCGCTTTTCCAGAATGTATAAGGCAAAAGACGGCGAAAATGGCCGCGGCTCCGATTGCTACGGCAAAGGCGCCGACGATATCCTGCTGCGCATGCCGGTCGGCACGATGATTTCCGATCGGGATACCGGAGAAATTATCGCCGACCTGACCGAAAACGGGCAGGTTCAGCTCTTGGCAAAAGGCGGCGAGGGCGGCTGGGGAAACATCCATTTTAAAAGCTCGACCAATCGCGCACCGCGCCAGAAATCCGACGGCACGCCGGGAGAGCGACGCGAACTACAGCTGGAACTGAAGGTACTGGCTGATGTCGGCCTGCTCGGCCTGCCAAATGCAGGTAAATCCACCTTCATCACCGCCGTTTCCAATGCACGTCCGAAGATAGCGGATTATGCATTCACCACGCTCTACCCGAATCTCGGCGTGGTGCGCGTAAGCACCGAAAAGAGCTTCGTGATTGCCGACATTCCCGGCCTGATCGAAGGCGCATCGGAAGGGGCCGGGCTCGGCCATCAGTTCCTGCGTCACCTGCAGCGCACCGGCTTGCTGCTGCACATCGTCGATATTTCGCCGTTCGATGAAAATGTCGATCCGGTGAAGGATGCAAGGGCGCTGATCAAGGAACTGAAAAAGTACGATGAATCGCTGGCGGCCAAACCGCGCTGGCTGGTCCTGAACAAGCTGGATGTGGTGCCTGAAGGCGAACGCAAGAAACGCGTCAGCGAATTCGTCAGGCGACTGCGCTGGAAGGGCCCCGTATTCGAGATATCCGCCCTGAATCGGGATGGGTGCAACGAGCTGGTGGAGGCGATTTACCGGCATCTGGAAGAAAAGCGCAACGCCGAACATCGGGCAGAAGAGACCGGCATCACCGAAGAGGCGCGCGGAATAGCGTCAATCGCCCCGGATGATCCCCGCTTCAAGGTTATCGAATAATAAAGCACGGCAGCTTGCGAACTTGCTGCCGATGCGGCAAACTTGTTCGCTATTGAATAACGGCAACTTGCTTTTTTCGATGTCTTTCCAATGTTCGCCCCAAAAAACATGAAATCGGTTATCCAAAATGCGAAACGCCTGATCGTCAAGGTCGGCTCGTCCCTGGTTACCAACGATGGACGCGGCCTTGACTATGCGGCGATCCAAAACTGGTCCGCGCAAATTGCCCAGCTTCGCGCCATCGGCAAGGAAGTGGTACTAGTGAGTTCGGGTGCGATTGCGGAGGGCATGTTGCGCCTCGGCTTCGACAAGCGGCCAACAGGCATTCATGAACTGCAGGCTTGCGCCGCCGTTGGCCAGATGGGGCTGGCGCAGATTTATGAAACCAGTTTTCGCGCGTACGGCCTGCATACCGCGCAGGTTCTGCTGACACATGCCGATTTGGCCGACCGGGAGCGCTACCTGAACGCACGCTCGACGCTCTTCACTCTGCTGCGCCTTGGGGTTGTTCCGATCATCAATGAAAACGATACCGTCGTCACCGACGAAATCAAGTTCGGCGATAACGACACGCTCGGTGCGCTGGTTGCCAACCTGATCGAAGGCGATGCCCTCGTCATCCTGACCGACCAGAAGGGGCTGTTCGACTCCGATCCCCGAAAAAATGCAAATGCGCAGTTCGTCTTTGAAGCCAAAGCCGGCGATGAAGCGCTTGAAGCAATGGCGGGGGGAGCCGGCACGGGAATCGGGCGCGGAGGCATGCTGACCAAGATCCTGGCGGCAAAGCGAGCGGCCAGTTCCGGGGCGCATACGGTGATCGCATGGGGCCGTGAAGACAATGTTCTGGTACGGCTGGCGAACGGCGAGGCAATCGGCACTCAGTTGGTTGCGCAGACCGGTCATCTGCAGGCGCGCAAGCAATGGATGATCGACCATCTGCAGACCGCAGGCAAAGTCGTGCTCGACGCCGGCGCAGTGCAAAAAGTGATTTCCGAAGGGAAGTCCCTGCTATCGATAGGCGCACTCGACATCAGCGGCGACTTCGGACGCGGCGAAGTGATTGCATGCACCGATGAATCGGGCCGCGAAGTCGCCAGGGGGCTGACTAATTACTCCAGCTCGGAAGCGCGCCGCATTCTTCGGCACAAGTCATCGGAGATTGCAGATATCCTCGGTTATGAAGGCGACCCCGAACTGATCCACCGTGACAACATGGTTCTGCTATAAAAGAGCTTCAGTTCCCTTTGTACTTTTCAGACTGAAGTGAGCGATTGTAGCGGATACGGTCCAGCATCTGTTCCGGCTTGCCGGCAACCGTTCCTTCCAGACAGAAATAGTCCTGCGCCAATACCGCCTCGGGCCGGTTGGCGGAAAGGAAAGTAATCGGTGCCCATGCACTCTCCCGCGAAAGCGACCACGTTCCGTTGCCATGCCCGAACGCATACCGTTTCATTTGAAACGTGGAGCAACGGATTCCTTCATAGCTGATGTTTTTTGCGCCCGATTTGCTAGTCGTTAGCAACGTGAAGCGAATCTCATCAGGGCTGACCGTCAGCGAGCCCGGATCGATTGCGAATGACTGCGTGGCAACAGGGCCGACTGGAAACGGAAGCGCATTATCCTTCACAGGAAAAGCCGGCAGCAAAACCGGCATTTCCTGGGATACTTTGTTTTTATCCTCAGAATCATCTTCCTCGCTATCGAAGAAGCCTTTTGCGTGAGCATTGGCGAGTACGACCGGTAGAAATAGAATCATTGCCACCTGTTTTGCAAAATGGAATGCACGTCTCTGCTTACCGCTATCCTGCCATGACTCCGCCAACGATGACTTACCCATTACTCGTCTCGATCTCAAAAGAATCCTTCTCGTCATCATTCTTGAGCAAAACAGGCACTTGGCGGGCTTGGCGTCCGGCATGACGTTGCGGACCGCCCTGAGCCTGGGGAGGAGTCAAAAACCGCGATAGTTCATGCAGAGCCTTCAGATAAACGTCGCGCTTGAATTCGATTACCACCTCAAGCGGCACCCAGTACTGATGCCAGCGCCACGCGTCGAACTCGGGAGTATTGGTCAAGCGCAGGTTTATGTCGCTATCCCTTCCGATCATGCGCAGCAGGAACCATATCTGTTTCTGGCCCCGATAGTGGCCTCGGATTTCCCGCCTGATGAAATTATCCGGAACTTCATAGCGCAGCCAGTCGCGTGTACGACCAACCACTTTCACATGTTCATGGCGAAGTCCCGTTTCTTCCTGAAGCTCACGGTACATTGCCTGCTCCGGCGTTTCACCGTATTTGATTCCGCCTTGTGGAAATTGCCACGAATGCTCGCGTGCCCTTTTCCCCCACCACACCTCATTATGGGTGTTAAGTAGAATAATGCCGACGTTAGGGCGAAAACCTTCACGATCCAGCATGTTGTACCTCGATACTTTCTGCGACTGTCCGTTCCTTCAGTATCAATTCAAGGCATTAATAGTATTCCTGCCGCTTATCCGCGCCGCGGCGCAACAAGACAGGAACCAATTGTACGCAATTGTATAAAGTATGAACGCATCAGCCAGCTAATCCTTTAAAATTGAGTTGATTATAACCCTGATCTTAAAAGAATTCATTCTCATGCGCGCCTCACAATTTTTTATTACCACACTGAAAGAAGCCCCTGCCGATGCGGAAATCATCAGCCACAAACTGATGATGCGTACCGGCATGATCAGGCGGCTCGGCTCTGGAATTTATACGTACATGCCAGTGGGCCTGCGCGTCATCCGAAAAATCGAAAGCATCATTCGCGAGGAGATGAACCGCGCCGGAGCCATCGAGCTTTTGATGCCCGTCGTTCAGCCGGCCGAGCTGTGGCAGGAAACCGGCCGGTGGCAGAAATACGGTCCCGAGTTGTTGCGCGTCAAGGATCGTCACGGCCGCGACTTCATCATTCAGCCTACTTCCGAGGAAGTTGTTACGGACATTGCCCGCAACACTATAAAGTCCTATCGGCAGTTACCGGTCAACTTCTACCATGTCCAGACCAAATTTCGCGACGAGCGGCGCCCCCGCTTTGGGTTGATGCGCGGACGGGAGTTCACCATGAAGGATGCCTACTCGTTCGACCGCGATGTCGATGGCCTTAAAAAATCGTATCAGGTCATGTTCGACGCCTATGTGAAAATTTTCACTCGCTTTGGCCTGCGTTTCCGCCCGGTTGCCGCCGACAACGGCGCAATCGGCGGCTCGGGCTCGCATGAGTTTCACGTAATCGCCGATACCGGCGAGGATGCACTGGTGTATTGCCCGAATTCGGATTATGCGGCCAACATGGAAGCGGCAGAGGCAGTACCGCCGGCACAAACGCGTCCTGCGCCTACTCAGCCGATGCTGAAAGTTTCAACGCCGGGGCAGAAAACATGCGAGGAAGTGACGGCTTTTCTGAAGCAGCCGCTGCAGCAATCGGTCAAGGCAATCGCCGTCATGCGGCTTGAAGGTGCCGAAGACGAGGCAGGGAGCTTCACGATGATCCTGCTGCGCGGCGACCACGAACTGAATGAGATAAAGGCACAAAATCTTCTCGGCGCATATCGTTTTGCTTCCGAAGATGAGATTGTCCGCCATACCGGTTGCAAACCGGGCTACCTGGGCCCGGTTGGGCTGGCGTCAGTTGCAGGCGTGTCCATCTTTGCCGACCATGCAGTCACGGTAATGAGCGACTTCGTCTGCGGCGCCAATGAGGAGGATTATCACCTGACCGGGGTTAACTGGGAGCGCGATCTGCCGTTGCCCGCGCGAATCGCTGATTTCCGCAATGTGGTCGAGGGCGACCCGTCGCCCGACGGCATGGGAATGTTGATGGTTCAGCGCGGAATCGAGGTCGGCCATGTGTTCCAGCTCGGCACGCGTTATTCCGAAGACATGCAAGCCACCTTCCTTGATGAAAACGGTAAACCGCAATTGATGCAGATGGGCTGCTACGGTATTGGCGTCACGCGCATCATGGGCGCTGCAATTGAACAGAATTTTGACGACAGAGGCATCATTTGGCCTGAGGCAATCGCGCCGTTTGAAGTAGTTCTGTGCCCGATGGGATATGACCGCAGCGCGACCGTAAAAGCCGAAACCGACAAAATATATGGCGCGTTGCTCGATGCCGGCGTAGATGTCATCATCGACGATCGTGGAGAACGTCCGGGCGTCATGTTTGCAGACTGGGAACTGATTGGCGTGCCTCATCGGATCGTGATTGGCGAGCGTGGATTGAAGGAAGGCGTGCTGGAGTATCAGGGACGCCGCGACGAAACGGCGACCACGATCCCTGCAGCCGAAATGGCCGGGTTTGTCATGGCAAAACTTGCAGCAACCAAATAGGAGGGCATGGCATCGCAAGGCAGAGCCTGAAAAGCGCCGTTTTGCGATGCTTCAGCGTAAGTTAGCGGCATACCCGGGAATAGGACTACCATGTCGGAAGTATGCTTTTTGCGTTCATGATATGGATCAGAAACAGGCTTTTACATTTACCTTCGCCGATATCCCTTCGTCCAATGGACAGTCCGAGGTCGGCGTATGATCGAGACCCGCTTGAATAATCTGGCGTTAATCGCTTTTTTTGCTCTTTTTCTTTTCAGCGCCAGCGCGACGGCCGGCAACCAGAAAGAAGAGGCGATGGCCGATTCGGTACGATTGGCACTATCCAATGCAATTTCCGACGCGCGTCCGCCGAGTCCGCAGTTCGACGATATCAACCAGCGCATGCGCTATTTGCGCTGGCTGAGCGATATGTCGGATCGGATGAAGAAGAAAATGCCCGACCCAAAAGTGCGTCTCGATTTCCTGGCTACGGTATGGTATGAAGCGCGCCGAGCAGGACTTGATCCGGCATTGGTGCTAGGACTGATTCAGGTGGAATCCGCATTTCGCAAATATGCGATATCGTCGGCGCGCGCAATCGGATACATGCAAGTGATGCCGTTCTGGACTCGCATCGTCGGCGACAGCGACAAAAGAAAGCTGTTTCACATGCAGACCAATCTGCGTTATGGCTGCTCAATCCTGCGAATGTATCTTGACATGGAAAGAGGCAACCTCTTTCTAGCGCTGGGGCGCTACAACGGCAGCCGCGGGCGTGCTGAATACCCAAATGCCATTCTGGCCTCGTGGAAACGCTGGGAACATAAAAGTTGAGGCACCAGACAAGTGCAATCCGTTTGTATGAGAGCTTGCGACAAACAAGAACGGAATTAACGCCAGGCTGAAATCCGGCGCCTCAACTAGGGCGTCGTTATTTCAGGTGACCGGAAACCAGCTTGGTCATCTCAAACATCGAAACCTGGCTCTTGCCTCCAAACACTGCTTTCAGCTTGGCGTCGGCATTGATCATGCGACGGTTTGCTGCGTCTTGCAGTTTGGATTTCTTGATGTATTCCCAGATTTTCTTAGTCACTTCGGTGCGTGGCAACGGAGCGGAACCGACTACTGCTGCCAAGGCAGCCGATGGCGTCATCGGTTTCATGAATGCTGCATTTGGAGTACGTTTTTTTGCAGGTGCTGCTGCTTTCGCTGCAGCGGGCTTGGCTGCCGGTTTTGCTGCCGCCGGTTTTGCTGCTGCCTTTGCGGCAGGTTTAGCTGCCGGTTTTGCCGGAGCTGCCGTCTTGGCCGGAGCCGCTTTCTTGACCGGTGCTGCTTTTGCTGCAGGTTTTTTTGTTGTCGCCATTATCAAGCCTCATTTACAAAATGCCATAGGGAAACTGCATGATTTCTTGCAAGGCTATTATTGGTGGGATTATGCTTCTTATGCAAGTTTTTTTTGCAATTGTGTAACTAATTTGTTACTGAAACGCAAGCAGTGCGCACAGCGCGCAACATTTTCGCCTTTTAAAGCGAAAAACAGCTCATTCGAAACGGCCTCAAACACTATGGGAAGAATCGTTTCCCGCGACCGGCAAGATTCAGCGCATGCCAGGCATCGCCCCTTTCAGGCCTCGCATCATCTTCATCATGCCGCCGCCCTTCATTTTTTTCATCATCGCCTGCATTTGCTCAAACTGTGAAAGCATGCGGTTGACTTCCTGCACCTGAACTCCGGCACCGGTGGCAATACGGCGCTTGCGCGAAGCCTTGATGAGGTCGGGCTTGGTGCGCTCCTGCGGGGTCATTGCATTGATGATGCCTTCCATTCGTCGCACCTGGCGGCTGGCCTGGTCCATGTTCGCGCCTTGGGCCGCCTGCTGAAATTGTGCCGGCAGCTTGTCGATCATGCTGGAGAAGCCCCCCATGTTTTTCATCTGTACCAGTTGCGCCTTGAAATCGTTAAGGTCGAATTTACCGCCAACCTTGAGCTTCTTTTCCAGCTCCTGCGCAGTCTTGATGTCGACGCCTTTTCTCGCCTCTTCGACCAGCGCGAGAATATCGCCCATGCCGAGTATGCGATTGGCCATGCGGACCGGGTCGAACGCTTCCAGTCCATCCAGCTTCTCGGAAACGCCTGCAAACTTGATCGGCTTGCCTGTGATGTGGCGAACCGACAGAGCAGCACCGCCACGCGCATCGCCGTCCAGCTTGGTCAACACGATTCCGGTCAGCGGAAGCACGTCGTTAAACGCCTTGGCCGTATTGATGGCATCCTGGCCAAGCATTGCATCCACCACGAACAGGGTCTCGATCGGATTGAGCGCCTTGTGGAGCGCGGCGATCTCGCTCATCATATCCTGGTCGATGCCGAGGCGACCTGCCGTATCGACGATCAGCACGTCATGGTAGTGCCGTTTCGCGTAGTCGAGCGCAGCATGCGCAATCGCGACCGGTTGCTCGTTCGGCTGGGTCGGAAAGAAATCGGCGCCGACCTGTGAGGTAATTTTCTCCAACTGCGCAATCGCTGCAGGACGATATACGTCGACAGACACGGTCAACACTTTCTTCTTCGTGTTTTCGCGCAAATACTTGGCGAGCTTGCCGACCGTGGTTGTCTTGCCAACGCCTTGCAGGCCAGCCATCAGGATCACGGCCGGAGGTTGAGTGGCGAAGTTCAGTTGCGATGCGGACGGGCCAAGGTCCGCTCCCATGATCGCAGCCAGCTCCTTCTGCACCACGCCGACCAGCGCCTGCCCTGGAGAAAGCGAAGCAATTACTTCCTCTCCCATTGCTTTTTCACGGACCCGGTTGATAAATTCGCGCACAACCGGCAGAGCGACATCGGATTCCAGCAGGGCAAGGCGCACTTCGCGCAGCATTTCCGCTGTGTTTGCTTCTGTCAGGCGGGCTTCCCCGCGCATGGTTTTAACGACTTTGGCAAGGCGTTGAGTCAGGTTATCCAGCATGGCAATGACGACTTAATATTAGGTGGCTAAACGATGCGGGCGAAGATGCTCTACATCAAAAGTACTCCATATTGTAAACGATACGATATGGTTGACAGTATCCTCTTCCAGGCATATCCGACATTTGCGCTCTTCCGTCGTTTTTTCCAAAAAATCACAAGCGGCAACGTCGGAGGCTGGGAACAAGATAGGCCTCAAAAGCATGAAAATGGCGCGTTACAACCGAAGTCTTGTTGTTGAGAATTCTAGCTTGTATAATCAATAACGGCTTTAAGAATGAACTGGCTGCGCCTGCCTCCCCCACTCTAGAGAAAGAGAAAATAAATGTCCACAGATATCTCAATTGCACAGAAGGCCAAGATGCTACGCATCGCACAGGTTGCGCAAAAATTCGATATAGAAGAAGAATATCTCGAGCCGTACGGCCACTATAAAGCCAAGATCTCCCTGGAATTCATGGATACGCTCAAGGACAGGCCGAATGGCAAACTGGTCCTGATCACCGCTATCAACCCGACTCCTGCTGGAGAGGGCAAGACCACCACGTCGGTCGGCCTGGGCGACGCACTGAACCGTATCGGCAAAAAAACGATCACCTGTTTGCGCGAACCCTCGATGGGCCCCGTGTTCGGAATGAAGGGCGGCGCTGCCGGCGGCGGCTATTCGCAAGTTGTTCCCATGGATGAGATCAACCTCCATTTCACCGGCGACATCAGTGCAGTTGCTATGGCCAACAACCTCTTGGCCGCCCTGATAGACAATCACGTGTTCCACGGCAACGAACTGGGCATTGATGTGCGCCGCATCGTCTGGAAGCGCGTCATCGACATGAATGACCGTTCCCTGCGCGAAATCACTGTCGGCTTGGGCGGGCCGGGCAACGGCTTCCCTCGTCAGGACGGCTTCGACATCGCCGTCGCATCCGAAGTCATGGCTATTTTCTGCCTTGCGACAAGCCTGCAGGACCTGAGAGACCGCCTGGGCCGCATCGTCGTTGCCTACACGCGCGATCTTAAGCCCATCCTCGCCAAAGACCTCAAGGCGCACGGAGCGATGGCTGCCCTGCTGAAGGACGCGATCAAGCCCAACATGGTTCAGACGCTTGAGAACAACCCGGCGTTCATTCATGGCGGCCCATTTGCAAATATTGCAACCGGAACCAATTCTGTCATTGCCACCCAATCCGCCTTGAAGCTGGCTGATTACGTCGTGACCGAAGCTGGTTTCGGCGCCGATCTGGGCGCTGAAAAATTCATCGATATCGTATGCCGCAAATCTGGGCTGCGGCCTGACTGCGCCGTCATCGTGGCAACGATTCGCGCGCTGAAGTATCACGGCGGAGTCGATCTCCAGGATCTCGGCAAGGAAGATCTGGCCGCGCTCGAAAAAGGAATGGCCAATCTGGAGCGGCATGTCAACAACATCCGCAACCACTACGGCTTGCCCTGCATCGTTGCAGTCAACCATTTCACGCTCGACACCGACGCCGAAATCAAGATGCTGAAGGATAAGATGGCAGCCCAGGGCGCTCCGGTGGTAATTTGTCATCACTGGGCCGAAGGCGGGAAGGGAGCGGAAGACCTGGCAAGAGCGGTAGTCCAGATGGTTGAAACCACGCCGGCAAACTTCAAGTTCGTGTATGAAGAAAACGAGACGCTGTGGAACAAGATGAACGCCGTGGCAACCAAGCTGTATGGCGCAAAGGAAATTATGGCCGACAGCAGGGTCCGCGCCCAGATTAGAAAACTGGAGGACGACGGTTACGGCTCCTATCCGATCTGCGTCGCAAAGACCCAATACTCGTTCTCGACGGATCCGGCATTGCGCGGTGCGCCATCGGGCCATTCGGTAACGCTTCGCGAGGTGCGACTGGCTGCCGGCGCCGAATTCGTCGTGATGGTCTGCGGCGATGTGATGACCATGCCGGGCTTGCCAAGAATTCCGTCTTCCGCTTCAATGGATGTGGACTCTGAAGGCCGGATTATCGGAATGTTCTAATGCTGGGGCCGGTTCTGTTATGGAACCGGCGCAGTACCTGCTGGTCGTCGTAGTTGATTCATCGGGCATTCGCAGGGTAGGGCGATCCTGCAATTTATTTCTCGAATCGAAAAGGCTTGCAGAAATCTTTTCGGTTCAATGATTCATGCTTTACCGCTTCCCTGGGTTGCCTATTTGGAAAACAGGGTAATAATAAAAATTAAAAAGTCATGCAGATTTTCTAAAATAGGCATGAAATTTTGGCTGTCATCATGCATACTCTAGGCTTTTTTGTCGATAATTGTGTTTCCGGCAAATCATCTTGCGTCGCATGTAGTGAGGCGCGACAATAAGGCTTTACCGTATTTTTCAGCAGCAAGGGTACCGCTGCTGGCTCAAGCATTCCTACTGTTTCAGTAACCGCTACGAAAATTTTTTATAAGGAAGAACAACATGAAAATTGCGATCATAGGAGCCGGCGCGATCGGCGGTTACGTCGGAGTCAAACTGGCTTTGGCCGGCGAAGATGTCACGTTCATCGTTCGCGGCGCAAACCTGGAAGCCATCAGTAAAAACGGCATGAAGCTGATCATGCACGATGGCTCCGAACATGTCGCAAAAAACGTCAAGGCCACAAACAACTACGATGAAGCCGGCCCCCAGGACATGGTCATCCTCGCCATGAAGGCCCATCAGGTCGAAGCCGTCGCCAACGATGTCCCCAAGCTCTTCGGGCCCGACACCGTGGTCGTCACCATGCAAAACGGCATCCCCTACTGGTACTTCCATAACCACGGCGGCCCCTACGAAGGCTCCCGCGTTCAAAGCGTCGACCCGACCGGACAAATCGCCATCAACATCCCGCCCAGCCGCGTCCTCGGCTGCGTCGTCTACCCGGCCTCCGAACTGATCGCGCCCGGCGTCGTGGCGCATCTCGAAGGCGACCGCTTCCCGATTGGCGAACTCGACGGTTCCGTTTCCGAGCGCGCCCAGAAAGTGTCCGAATGCTTCATCAAGGCCGGCTTTCGGGCCCCGATCCTGGAAAACATCCGCTCCGAACTCTGGCTAAAGCTCTGGGGCAACCTGACGTTCAATCCGATCAGTTCCCTGTCCCACTCGACTTTGGTCGATATTTGCCAGTTTCCCCTTTCGCGCGAACTGGCCGGCGACATGATGATCGAGGCGCAGCGCGTTGCCGCCAAGCTTGGCATCGAGTTTCGCGTTCCGCTTGAAAAACGCATTGCCGGCGCCGAGAAGGTCGGCAAGCACAAGACCTCGATGCTGCAGGATATCGAAGCCGGCCGCGCGCCGGAGATCGACGCCCTGGTTGGCTCCGTGGTCGAACTGGGCCGCCTGACGCACACGGCCACGCCGCACATCAACACCGTCTATGCCTTGGTCAAACTGCTTGCCAAGACCATGGACGAAGAGAGCGGACACGTGCGTCTGGAAAAATAATATCCGGGCAGAGTTCGTTTTATGCACCGTTTCGGCACTTTTTATGCACGAATAAACGGGACAATTCAGACAAAGCAAGAAAAAAGTCGCAAAATGGTGGAAAATAATGTTTTATGGCAATTCAGTAGCCTGGCTTGAACAAGCAGCGTAGTACACCATTCATTTCCTATCGAGATACAACCATGGCAGCAGCAGCTTCACGTAAAAAAATCACTTCCTTTCACCCGCCCCAGCGAGTGCTGATGGGCCCGGGCCCGTCCAACATCAATCCGCGCGTCCTGGCGGCAATGAGCCTGCCTGTGATCGGCTACTTGGATCCGGCTTTCGTCGAAATGATGGAAGAACTGAAGACCTTGTTGCGTTACGTCTTCCAGACCGACTATCCGCTGACGTATCCGATTTCCGGTCCGGGTTCGGTTGGCATGGAGAGCTGTTTCGTGAACATGGTCTCGCCTGGCGACAAGGTGATCGTGTGCAGGAACGGCGTCTTTGGCGGACGCATGATCGAGAACGTCGAGCGCTGCGGCGGAACGGCGATCGTAGTCGAGGACGAATGGGGCACGCCGGTTGATCCGAACAAGGTCGAGGATGCATTAAAGAAGAATCCGGATGCGCGCCTGGTTGCGTTCGTGCATGCGGAGACATCGACCGGATGCGTATCCGACGCCAAGCTCATAGCGGAGATTGCGCACAAGCACGATGCGCTGGTGATCGTTGACGCGGTCACGTCGCTGGGCGGCTCGCCTCTGAAGGTCAAGGAGTGGGATCTGGACGCGGTCTATTCGGCCAGCCAGAAGTGCATTTCCTGCACGCCGGGTCTGGCGCCGGTGACGTATTCGGATCGCGTGGTCGACCATGTAACGAACCGCAAGACCAAGGTGCAGAGCTGGTTCATGGATTTGAACCTGATTTTGAACTATTGGGGCAACACGACGCGGACGTATCACCACACGGCGCCGATCAACGGTCTTTTTGCGCTGCACGAGGCGTTGCTGCTGCTGCGCGAGGAGGGCATTGAGAATGCCTGGGCGCGGCATACCCGGCATTATCTGGCATTGAAGGCGGGCTTTGAGGCGATGGGCTTGCAGTTTCTGGTCAAGGAAGAGTCCCGCCTGCCGCAGATGAGTGCGATTCTGGTTCCGGAAGGGGTGAACGAGGCGGCGGTCAGAAGGACGCTGCTGTCGGAGTTCAATCTGGAGATCGGTGCGGGTCTGGGGCCGCTGGCAGGCAAGGTCTGGCGTTTCGGGTTGATGGGGTATACCGCGCAGTCGGCCAATGTGATGCTGTGTTTGTCTGCGCTGGGTTCGGTCCTCTCCAGCCAGGGCTTGCCCATCAAGGTCGGCGAGGCCGAAGCCGCCGCCCACCAGTCCTATTCCAACCAGCATGCCAAAGCAGCTCAACAGGCTAGACAAAACGCTCTGGTCAAGGCATAAGTCAACTAAAGCAACTCAGTAAGAGCGCCCGGGCAGCCCCGGGCGTTTTCTTTTGCAGATAAGCTATCTTGGATTGAAGTGCGTTGACGCAGATTCGGCACTTGCCTCGGCAAGGCGTCCTCATTACGAAAATAACAAATTATAGAAGTACGCGTCCGCTTATGCCGTTCCCGCTCCCTATGCACAACCATAATGGCAGCTTAGGGAGTGGCTGCAAGCTGAGGAATATCCGTTTCGGACATGCAGGATTCGGCTTCATCCTGCCGATTCAATTGCCGCGCCCACATTTTTGCATACGCGCCGCCAGCGGCGAGCAATTCCGGATGCGTTCCAGCCTCGATGATACGTCCGCCGTCGAGCACCAGAATCTGGTGAGCATCAGCGACCGTGGACAGACGGTGCGCTATGACAAGCGTAGTCCGGTTCCGGGCAATTTCCTTAAGCTGTTCCTGAATCGCCTGTTCGGAGTGCGAGTCCAAGGCCGAAGTGGCTTCGTCGAACACGAGAATGGCAGGATTTTTTAGCACGGTGCGTGCAATCGCCACCCGTTGTTTTTCTCCGCCGGACAGCTTCAGGCCGCGTTCGCCGACCACCGTGCCGTAGCCCTGCGGGAGGTTCTCGATAAAATCGTGAATGTATGCGGTTTTTGCCGCGGCGACGACCTCATCATTGCTTGCGCCCGACTTGCCGTAAGCGATGTTATACCAAATCGTATCGTTGAACAGCACGGTATCCTGCGGAACGATGCCGATCTCACGGCGCAGCGATTCCTGAGTGACGTCGCGAATGTTCTGCCCGTCGATAGTGATGCTGCCTGCGCCGACATCGTAGAAACGAAACAACAGGCGCGACAGGGTGGATTTTCCGGAACCGCTATGTCCGACCACCGCTGTCGTTGTTCCGGCCGGAATCGTGAAATCGACATTGAACAGGATTTGGCGGCTCGGCTCGTAGCTGAAATCAACGTGCGAAAAACGCACCTCGGCGCCATTGACTTCCAGCGGCGCGGCATTCGGCGCATTGACGACTTCCAGTTTTTCGCCAAGCAGCGCGAACAGGCGCTCCATGTCGGCCAGACTCTGCTTTATCTCCCGGTAGATAACGCCTAAGTAATTCAGCGGAATGTAAAGCTGGATCATGAATGCATTGACCAGCACCAGGTCTCCCAGCGTCATGCTGCCATCTGCGACACCCAGCGTCGCTCGCCACAGTATCAACGATACCGCGGCAGCCACGATGACGGACTGCCCTGTATTCAGTAGCGACAGGGCCATCTGCGATTTAATGGCTGCCGCTTCATAGCCGCGTAATCCGTCATCGTAGTTCTTCGCCTCGTGCCCTTCATTGCCGAAATACTTGACCGTCTCATAATTGATCAACGAATCGACTGCCTTGGTGTGCGCTTTCGAATCCAGGTCATTCATCGTGCGACGAAAGTGGGTGCGCCAGTCGGTCACCGCCACGGTATAGATGAAATACAGAAGCAAGGCCGCAGCGGCGATCACCGAAAACCAAATATCGTAATTAAGCAGCAGATAGCCGAGCACAAGCACGATCTCGACCGCAGTAGGAAGAATATTGAACAGGGTGAACATGACCAGCGACATGATGCTGCGCGTGCCGCGCTCAATGTCGCGCGTCATGCCTCCGGTCTGACGATCGAGATGAAAACGTAGCGACAGTGCATGAAGGTGGCGAAATACTCGCAACGCCACGGTACGTACCGCGCGCTGCGTCACTCGTGAAAACATCAACTCACGCAACTCGGAAAACAACGTGGAAGCCAACCGCAACGCGCCGTATGCCACAAGCAGCCCGACCGGAATTGCCAGCAGCGCCCCCGGGCTGCTCGCTGCAGCAGTCATGTCGTCGATTAGCTCTTTCAGCACCAGAGGTATTCCCATGCTGGCGATCTTGGAACTGACCAGAAACAGCATTGCCAGCAGCACGCGCCATTTATAGACCCACAGATAGGGCACGAACGTCTTCAAGGTTGCCCAGTCATTCTGGGCGGGCGAAAGTGGTCTGGAAAGTAGAGGACGGCTCATGGCAGGCGATTCGTTACGAAAAAGTATAAAAAAGCCGGATTCAATTTGGCTAGTGCGCAGGATACACCAACATTAAACTAACCATTTTTTCTGGCAAGATATTGAAATTACTTTAAATATTGCGACAACATTTGGAAACCGGATTCCTCAGACGCTATAATTCATCAAGCTCAGTTAGCAAGCGGCGTGTTTTCCGTTTTTTAACTTTTCTATTCCCTTCATAGATCATTTGAGGCGCAAAGACCCGCCTTGCCGTGCTGCAGCACGGCAAGCCCAAAGATATAGAAATGGAACAATCAGATTGTTCTTTGCCAAGGACACGACAATGGCGGTATCCGAAAAGCCCGATTCCAAAGCGGCAAAACCTGCGGCAAAGAAGTCGGCTCCCCTAAAGAAAAAGATTGCAAAAAAACCGGCCGACGCAGCTTCGTCCACTACCGTAAAGACCAGATTGCATCCTACGGCGCCCTGGCCTTTTCCGACTGGCAGGCGCCCATGATTTTCGGTTCGCCTGAACGCCGGTTCGATATCAGGCCAAATCTCCGCTGTATATAAAATTTCTACGGATTACCGGGAAAGAGTCTGCCGCAATGTATAGCATTTTACGAATGATAGTTGACACCGTCGCAAGCATTCTGGGCGGCATTTTACTGTTGCGGTTCTGGATGCAGGCCGTCCGCGTGCGGCCGCCATCATCGATTGCGCATTTCCTGTTTCAACTGACCGATTGGCTGGTGCGGCCGCTGCGAAAGATATTGCCTGGATTGGGCGGATACGACTGGGCTACCCTCATTGGCGCTTTTCTGGTTTCGATGCTGGCAGTGGCGGCAGGTTATTGGATGATGCCGTTCTTTTCGATTCGATTCGTTTTACTGCTGTCGTTGCTGCACCTTGCTACTTGGATCATTTATGGATTCATGGGGTTGCTGATACTGGAAGTAATTTTCAGCTGGGTTAATCCGCATGCGCCGCTCGCCCCTTTCGTGCGCTCTCTGAATGAACCTTTTCTGCGGCCGTTGCGGCGGATCGTGCCTCTGGTCGGCAGCATCGATTTATCGACGCTGGTTGCTTTTTTATTGCTCCAAGTGGCGATGCAACTGGTCAATTCCGCTTTCGCTTTCCTTGCATGAGCAAGAGCTGGATTTCCGAGACCGGCGGCGGTATCCGGCTGGCTGTGCAGATCGCTGCGAATGCCAAGAAAACCGAAGTGATCGCCATTACCGATGAAGCAATCCGGATCCGCCTTCATGCCCAGCCAGTGGACGGCAAGGCGAACGAAGCCTTGATCCGCTTTGTGGCCGACACGCTTAATGTCTCGAAAAGCGCCGTCCAAATTACCCACGGATTCACCAGCAAGCGCAAGCTGCTAGAAGTTCGGTCAAATGAGTTGACACCGGAAACGGTCAAAAAGGCTTTTTCAAGCACTTGATCAAGAAGGATGCGCCCACGAGCGGATTCTCCTCTTCAACTTGCTTTGCCTGCCGGGGGCTATACCTCTTTTTTCCGAGCGGCAGAAGGAAACAGCAAAGCATGACAGGCCGACCGGGCAAACTCATCGTCTGACAGGTCTTGCCGATAACGGGCCCAATCGAAATAAGGACCCGGATCGGTTTTTCGAATGGGTGCAATATGCTCGTGGCCCATCACGCTTGCCAGCGGATATTGGCGGCATAGCGCGGCTGTCAGTGCCGCCAGCATTCTGTACTGAGCGTCGGAGAAAGGTTCCAGATCGGTTCCTTCAATCTCGATCCCAATCGAAAAATCGTTGCAATGCGTCCGCCCCGAAAAAGAAGATATCCCGGCATGCCAAGCGCGCTGATTGGTTGATACGAACTGGATCAGCCTGCCGTCGCGCTGGATCAGGAAGTGCGCTGAAACACGCAGCGAGCGCAACTGATCGAAATAAGGATGAAGGTCGCAGTCCAGCCGGTTTGTGAACAGATCGGCTATATACGGCCCGCCAAACTGTCCCGGCGGCAGGCTGATGTTGTGAATTACCAGCAGATCGACTGCCGAATTCGCCGGCCGCTCGTCGCAGTTCGGCGAGGGAATCCGTGCCGCTCCGCGACACCAGCCCTCTTCATCGGTAACAAATTCGGCTTGGCCGAATTCCCTGTACTGGTGTGATCTCATTATTCGGGCTCGCAGATAGCCAGCTTCTGCATCTGGTAACGAAGCTGGCGAAAACTGATCCCCAGCAATTGGGCAGCCTTGGTTCGATTGTAGCGAGTCTTCTCCAAGGCCCGAACTATGATGTCGCGCTCGACCCTGTCAAGGTAATCAGGCAGCGAATTCCGCTCTTCGCCCGCAAGCACAAACTCTGGAATATTTTTCTGAAGGAACGGCGATGAAACGGACGGGGCACACGGCTCCGATTCAGTCTTTTCAGAAAGAAACCCCGATCCATCATGCCGCGGCTGGCCAGACTTGAGCGCCAGATCGGCTACCTCGATCACGCCGTCGCTGGCGAATGCAAGCGCACGTTCCAAAATGTTTTCGAGTTCGCGCACATTGCCTGGGAACGGATAGTCCCGCAATGCTTCGAGCGCTTGCTGCGACAACACCGCGTCATGCCCCTGCTTGGCAAAGCGGGCAAGAATCACTTCCGCCAGCGCGCCGATGTCATCCCTTCTCTCCCGCAATGGAGGCAGCCTCAGTTCGATCACGTTCAGACGGTAGTACAGATCCTGACGAAATTTACCGCTGGCAACGCATTTCGAAAGGTCCTGATGCGTCGCGCTGATAATTCGCACGTCCAGCGGCTCTTCAACGGTTGAACCCAGTTTCCTTACTGAGCGCTCCTGGATCGCGCGCAGCAGCTTTACCTGCATCGGGAACGGCAAATCGGCCACCTCGTCGAGCATCAGCGTGCCTCCGTGAGCCGCCTGAAAAAAACCGTCGCGGTCATCGTTGGCTCCGGTGAATGCACCCTTGCGGTAGCCAAAAAACTCCGCTTCCATTAATGCCTCAGGAATAGCGCCGCAGTTAACCGCAATGAACGGCTTGTCAGGACGTGCGCTGTGGGCATGAATTTCGCGCGCGGCAATTTCCTTTCCGCTGCCGGATTCTCCGGTTATCGAGATCGGCGCCATGCTGCGCGCAAGTTTTGCTATTTGATTGCGTAAATCCTGCATGATGGCAGATTGGCCCGTCAGTCGCGACGAAAGCATGGGCGCAAGCGGCGCTCTGATTTTTTCTGACTTTGGAGGAGCGCCCAGCTCGCTCAGCCGCAACGCGGATTGCACCATTGTGCGCAACTGATGCAGCGATACCGGCTTGGACAAGTAATCGAACGCTCCCGCCTTCAAAGCCGCGACCGCATTGTCGGTGCTGCCGTAAGCGGTAATCACCGCAATCGGCATATTCCTGTAGTTGGCAGCAACCTCCTGCACCAGCTCGATGCCCAATCCGTCTGGTAACCGCATATCGGTCAGCACCAGCGCATATTCCCTTTTTTCCAGGCACTGCCTTGCTGCCGCAAGGCTATCGGCGGCGTCCACCTCAAGGCCCATCTTGATCAGCGTCAGCGTGAACAGTTCACGCAGATCAGCCTCATCGTCAATGACTAGAATGCGGGGTGATGTCGTCATGTTGAAGCTCTTCCATAAATCTCTTGCAAAATCATAAGTGGTCAACCGCCGCGAAAGTGATCACGAACCTACCGGAAACCGGCTCTTGCATGTCATGACCGTTGCGGTGAAATTCGTAGTCGAGCAGAGCGCCATTGTTCAGGCACAATTCCCGAGCCAGATAAAGTCCCAGTCCCGTACCTTTGCTGGAGGTGGTGTAGAAGGGCTCGAACAAGTGCGCCCTGACTTCCGGCGTAATGCCTGGTCCGTCGTCCTGAACGTGCAGCTCCAGCCGGTACGGCGTGGTACGCATGATACTGATCCGAATGCTATCCGGCTTACCGCTCGCATAGCGTATCGCATTGGTCAGCAAATTGATTACCACTTCCCGTAAATGCAATGAGTCGAAAAGTGCCCGCGACCCTTTGGCAATATCGACCCGCAGCACGTCCTCCGCCAAACCGTGCGTATTCTGAAAGAATGTCTTTATCTCTGCAAGAATCTCCGAAAGTTCAATAATTTCCTGCGATTGTGCCATACGCGAAAGATTCAGGATGTCCACAATCATTCGGTTCATGCGCGCGGCATTCTCGGCAATAATGCTCAGCAGGCGCGCTTGCCCGGGATTGGATATTTCTTCGCCGAGCAATGCCGAAGCGTGCGTTATCGCCGCCAGCGGGTTGCGCACTTCGTGCGCAATGCTGGCTGTCAGGCGGCCCATAGAAGCCAGTTTCAATTGCTGTGCCTGGCTTTCGATCTTGGCTACGTCCTGAAGGAAAATTACGCTTCGCTCTTCATGCAGAATCTCTGCCCTGATAGCGGCAAAACGAACTTCCAGGTGCGCCGCCAGCGCCTGTTGCACACCGCCGGGAAAATCGTCATTCGGCAGCGGCCCGTCTTCACCGTGCTTGATCACCAGATAAGTCGATAAGCTGCCATCTTCCTCTTTCCTGTCGTCCGGTTTCCCCTTCCAGGCGACAAATGCATCTGCCAGAGGCTGGAGAAAGGGTATATCCGTCAATCTGCGAGAGGGCGGGTCGCAAGACAACGGCAAGTTCAGCATTTTTTCCGCTGACGGATTGCACGCAAGGATGGTTCCATTAGTGCTTATGACCATGATGCCGTCATCTATATGGGCAATTGCCAGCCGATTGATTGCCATCTGGATTTGCAGATCATTGCCTCGCTGTTCGGCAAGTGCTTCCTGCCTGATAAGCTTGGCAGCCAAACGGTTGAGCACGAAAACCGAAGCAAGGAAAGCGGCTCCATATAATCCGGCCTGCATTGGGCGAGCATCAGCGTCATGGTGAAACATTCGATAACCGGTTTCCAGCAGCAGCACGATCGTAACCAGCGATGCGAAAAACAGCGCCAGCACCAGCCGTACAAGAACGGCCGCGCTTGCCAGCGGAAACAAATACAGAATGGCCAGGCCGCTTTTCATGCCGTCCGTCGTGACGTACAGCATTGAAATGATGACGATATCGACCAGTATCTGAGTCAGCAGTTGCAGCAGGAAATGCCGCCTGTACCAGAAGCCGAACGCAGCGAACAACAGCGCCAGACCGAGATAGGCTGCACTGGCCTGGCGGGAAAAAAGCTGCCCGTCCGGCAAGATTTCCTTGCTTTGATTAAATCCCCAATAGACGAACAAGACCCCGGCGATGAAAATGCGGGTTATGTTCAGCGCATGAAGCGAACTCCAGAACGTCTCGCGGGGCTCGGCCATGACAGACGGCGTAGCTGCGGCCATGATCAATAAGAAAAATGCCGGATGCTATGATCCTTGCTGCAAAATACGGCACCGGATCGGCGTATAGCCTCCGACTCGGGAATGTAAACATGGCAATGCTCGCAAGGCAGCATCTGTTCGGCGCCGCCGGTCTCCCTCGTCCCTCCCGCTTTATTCTGCTTAAGCAAAATAAAACGGACATTTCTGAATTTAGAAACAACCGCTGCAACCACCAGCAAACACAAAGCCAACCACATCAACCAGCTCATCCACTTCTCCTGCCAAAATTCCTCTTAATGCCACAAACTCATGTCCGGCTACGGCGCATCGCAAATTCAGAAATGCAACAGCGGCCTTAAATTATTCCCATATGTGCTGTCCCTGCAACAAGATCGCGAGCGCTTGCATCTTTTCCCTTGAGCTTGATTGCAAGGCGCAGGTCGTTGACCGAGTCGGCATTGCGCAGCGCATCCTCATAGGTGATCTTGTCGGATTCGTACAAATCAAACAATGCCTGGTCAAAAGTCTGCATTCCCTCTTCACGCGATCGTTTCATTACCTCCTTGATCTCCTGCACCTGTCCTTTGAAAATCAGGTCGGCGATATAAGGCGAATTCAACAGTATTTCGACCGCTGCGCAACGCCCCTTGGTCTGGCGCAATGGGATCAGCCGCTGCGAAATCATGCCCTTGAGGTTGAATGACAAGTCCATCAGCAGTTGCTGGCGTCGTTCCTCGGGAAAAAAGTTGATGATGCGGTCCAGCGCCTGATTCGCGCTGTTCGCGTGCAGCGTGGCAAGGCACAAATGACCGGTTTCGGCGAATGTGATCGCATAGTCCATCGTTTCCCGGTCTCGGATCTCGCCGATCTGTATCACGTCGGGAGCTTGGCGCAACGAATTCTTCAGCGCCACCCCCCAGTTTTCCGTATCGGATCCGATCTCCCTGTGCGTGACAATGCAGTTTTTGTTGGTATGAATGAATTCCACCGGATCTTCCACCGAAATGATGTGGCCGTAGCTGTTTTCATTTCTGTGTCCGACCATCGCCGCAAGGGAAGTGGACTTGCCGGACCCGGTTGCGCCTACCACGATGATCAGGCCGCGTTTTTCCATGACCAGGTCTTTCAGCTTGCCTGGAAGGCCAAGCTCATCGACGGTAGGTATGATCGTATTCAGAGTACGCAAAACCATGCCGACACGGCCGAGCTGCATGAACACGGAGACCCTGAAACGCCCCAGGTTCCCGGGGCTGATTGCAAAATTGCATTCCTTGGTCTGCTCAAACAGCGCTGCCTGCTTGTCGTTCATGAGGGCGCTTGCCAGCTCGACCGTGTGAGCCGGCGTCAACGTCTGGTTCGACAAGGGGATCAATTTGCCGTCTATCTTTACTGCGGGAGGAAAGTCGGTGGAAATGAACAGGTCAGAGCCCTTTTTCGCGACCATCAAACCCAGCAAGTCAAACATGAATTTCGTCGCCTGTTCCCTTTCCATGCCTTCTTCTCCTTAAAGTGTACTAATTGCTAGCCCGGAAAATTATCCGGAGTCTTGGCTATGGCTCGCGCATCCTGAGTGGAAATGACATTGCGCCTGACCAGGTCGGTCAAATTATGATCCAGCGTCTGCATGCCGACGTTGTTGCTGGTTTGCATGACGGAATACATTTGAGCGATCTTGCTTTCGCGTACAAGATTGCGGATAGCTGGCGTAGCAAGCATGATTTCATGCGCTGCCACCCGGCCGGAACCGTCTTTTTTCTTGATCAGCGTTTGCGAAATGACTGCCTGCAGCGATTCCGACAGCATCGCGCGCACCATTTCCTTTTCCTCCGGCGGAAACACGTCGATCACGCGATCGATGGTCTTGGCTGCGGAAGATGTATGTAGGGTGCCGAACACCATATGTCCGGTCTCGGCGGCGGTCAAGGCCAGGCGGATTGTTTCCAGATCTCGCAATTCGCCAACCATGATGACGTCGGGATCCTCGCGTAGCGCCGAACGGAGCGCATTGTTGAATGACAGCGTGTTAGGCCCCACCTCGCGCTGGTTGATCAGCGATTTTTTTGATTCATGCAGGAATTCGATCGGATCCTCGATCGTCAGGATATGCGCCGGCTCGTTTTCATTGATATGATTGATCATCGCCGCAAGGGTGGTCGATTTACCGCTCCCTGTCGGTCCTGTTACCAAGACCAGGCCCCGCGGCTTCAGCGCCAGATCGGTAAAAATCTTGGGACAGTTGAGCTCTTCCAAAGTGATAATCTTTGATGGAATGGTGCGAAAAACTGCGGCCGCTCCTCGTTCCTGGTGAAAGGCATTGACCCGGAAACGCGCCAAGCCGGGAATTGCGAATGAAAAATCGCACTCCAGCATTTCCTGGTATATCTTGCGTTGGGCATCGCTCATGATGTCATGCACCATGTGATGGACTTCGCTGTGCGCAAGCGCCGGAAGATTGATACGCCGCACGTCGCCATGTACGCGAATCATCGGGGGCAGGCCCGACGACAGATGGAGGTCGGAAGCGTTATTCTTGACCGAGAAAGCAAGTAAATCTGAAATGTCCATTTATAATTCCTGATCTTTTACCGTTCATTCCCCGCAAACACGAATTGCCGGATGGCAACAAAATTATTTGAATCCGATTATGTCCGCAATTTCCAGAAACTTGCAAGCAGTTAAGAACAATATTTCTGTCTCTGCGCATGAGTCTGCCCGCGAACCAGCAGCTGTGAAGTTATTAGCAGTGTCAAAAACCTGCAACGCTCAAGCGGTGCTGGAAGCAGCATTGGCTGGACAGTTCGCTTTCGGTGAAAATTATGAGCAGGAAGCCATAGCCAAGATTGCAGCCCTGCGCGCCGAGCGTCCTGACCTGGCACTCGAATGGCATTTCATCGGGCCCATTCAAAGCAACAAGACACGCCCGATAGCCGAAAATTTCGACTGGGTACATACTATCGACCGTGAGAAGATCGCGCGCAGGCTGTCGGATCAACGGCCTGCGAATCGTCCACCGCTGAATGTGTGCCTGCAGATCAATATCAGCGGCGAAGACAGCAAGAGCGGCGTGCTGCCCGAACAAGCTGCGGAGCTGGCGCGAAAAGTGGCGGCGATGCCACACTTGCGGTTGCGCGGATTGATGGCGATACCCGAACCGGAAGAGGATCCTGAAAAACAACGGCTCCCTTACCGGCGGATGCGTCAACTTTTCGATGAACTGCGCGAGCAGGGATTGGAAATGGATACCCTGTCGATGGGAATGACTGCCGACATGGCTGCGGCAATTGCCGAAGGAGCCACTATCGTTCGTGTTGGAACCGCAATTTTTGGATCTCGTGATTATGCAAAATAACTTAAAAATCAGTTTTATCGGCGGCGGCAACATGGCTACCGCCCTGATCGGTGGGCTGGCAGGCAAGCTGACCGCTGGAGGCAATATTCATGTCATTGACAAGAACCCCGACTCGCTGCAAGGCCTGCAGCAGACTTTCGGAGTCAGCGCCGGAGGCCGAATCGATTCTGCGATCGCCCGCAGCGACGTCATAGTTTTATCCGTCAAGCCGCAACAGATCCGCGCGGTAGTGGCAGAGCTTTCGCCCCACCTGTCAAGCCAGTTGGTGCTATCGATCGCAGCCGGAATCCGCACCTCCGACCTGACGCGCTGGCTGCGCGGCTATCAGGCTATCGTGCGCACCATGCCTAACACTCCCGCCCTTATCGGCAAGGGAATTACCGGCATGTTTGCTGTCAGCAGCGTATCGGATGGGCAGCGCAATATGGCGGACGCGATCCTGAGGGCAGTCGGCGCCACGATTTGGGTCGACGACGAAAGCATGCTTGACGCTGTCACGGCGATGTCGGGCAGCGGGCCAGCGTATGTATTCTATTTCATCGAAGCGATGCAGTTGGCGGGGCAGAAAATGGGCTTTACCGCGGGGCAGGCGACCCAACTCGCTCTTGCCACTTTTTCGGGCGCAACGGAACTGGCCATGAAATCGGCTGACCCTATCTCGATATTGCGCGAACGCGTAACCTCGCCGGGAGGCACCACCTTCGCGGCGATCGCCAGCATGGAGCGGGGTGGCGTTAAGGACGCGATAGTTGCGGCGATAGAAGCAGCGGCTGCGCGCAGCGAGGAGCTGGGCGAACAGTTTGGCCGGGAAAGTTAAAACCACATTTTATAGCCGGGAAAACGGAACGCTGTCTTCCGGCGGCATCCGCCCCTGACTATTTCCAGTGTCTTTTCAGGATAGGCGCCACCACGGGAGCAATCCTCTCCCAAGCTTTCCATGCCATGGTCGCGGAGGCGAACAAGGAAAGCAGGCGACGAGGCCGTATGGCCATCACTGCGATCGCACTACCGGCAAGCAGCAATGGGCTTTTGCGTATTTGGTTCACGACCTGGGCCACTGCGCAAACCGTGCCCGAGGACTGTTCTAGCAGTCGCCCCTGAGCAGCCAGCCCCACGCGTTGAGAATGGCAGAGAGCGATCAGCTGTTCTCGCCGTTGCGCAAGAGTTTCCGCTGGTTTTTTCATCCCCTTACCTCGTTATCTGTTCTGTTGCAGCCATCATGCAAGCGGATTCAGCCTATCGATATCCTTTGCGATTTCGTCCCGGCTATAGGCGAGTAGCCTGGGTTTTTTTCGGTAACTTTTGCAAATGCCGGCAGCGAGCAATACCGCGGCAACCCCGAAAAGCGCCACCAGGGAAACTATCACGCCGATACGGTTCACATCCCAGTACAACACAACAATCAGCAAGATGCCGAGCAGCAGCGCAACAAATACGCAAAACAGCGCGGCCAGCGCCAGAAGAAGATACGTAAACAGACGCAGCGACTCCTCTTCCAGTTCAACCGCAGCCAATTCAAGCCGGGTTTGCAGAATGGCGAGCAGGCCGCTCGCCATTCTTGAGATCGATTCGCCCAGAGCCACGTTTATTTACGCGACATCAGCATGCCGACCAGCACGCCCACGGCGGCCCCGATTCCGACAGCTTGCCAAGGATTGGCCTTCACGTAGCGATCGGTGCATTCCATTGCGTCCTTGGTCTTTCCCACCACAGCGTCTTCAAGCCGGCCCAGCTCCCATCTCGCATCATCCAAGGTGGATTCCAGCTTGGCTTTTGCATTCTTGAACCCATCGCCTGCCTGTTGCGCGGTGTTTTCCAGCATTTTTTCAGTGTCCTCGATAACCGATTTCAGGCTGCGCATCAGGTTTTCTCTGGATTGTTCGATTTTTTCCATAGTGTCCATGGTGCTTTCCTCTCGATAAGGGTTGTTTAAAAGTGGGCCCATGCATGATAACCCACATGGTTGGCAGCAATTCACCGATGAATCTTCAAGTCGTGTATTTACTCTTTGATAAAAGAATAAACCCTAACGCAATGCATAGTCCATAGCTATTCCAGCGAAAACCAGCGCCCCCAGCCAATTATTGTGCCTGAATGCGGCAAAACAGCCCGTCCGCTCGCGGTTGCGTATCAGGCGGAAATGATAGCCGGCACAAACGGCAGCCGCCAGAAGGCCCGAAACGAACCAGCCCCTCAGTCCCGCATGCCAGCCGACAACCAGAATAATCGCGAGCGTAGCTGCATAGCACAGCATCACTGCGGCCACATCAAAGCGCCCGAAAGTAATGGCTGAAGTCTTGATGCCGATTTTCAGGTCATCGTCGCGATCCACCATTGCATACTCGGTGTCGTAAGCCAGCGCCCAGAACACGTTCGCCACCAGCAACATCCACGCCGAAGCGGGAATCCTATCCTGCACTGCCGCAAACGCCATCGGTATCCCGAATCCAAATGCAATGCCGAGATAAGCTTGGGGCAAAGCGAAAAAACGCTTGAAATACGGATACGTTGCAGCGACTACAACGGCAACCGCCGATAACTGCAGCGTCAGCGCGTTCAATGGAAGAATCAGCAAGAAAGACGCAAGCGCCAGCAAAACGGCCACCATCACCGCTTCCCAGGACGATATCCGCCCGCTGGTCAGTGGCCGCTCGGCGGTACGCTTCACGTAACGGTCGAAGTCGCGGTCGGCAAAATCGTTGATTGCGCACCCTGCCGAACGCATCATTACCGTACCCAGCGTAAATATGGCGGTTAGCTGCCAGTCAGGCCTGCCGTCCGAGGCGATCCAAAGCGCTCCCAGCGTCGGCCACAAAAGCAGCAAGATGCCAATCGGCTTATCGAGCCGGACAAGGCGGAGGTAGAGAAAAAGCCGGTTTGTCATCCTGGTATCGATCAATTGAAAGTGTTTTCCAAAACAGCTGTATCCGAAGGACATGCTTATGTATTTTTTAAATCGTAACCGATAGGCAATATATTCCTCTTCGGGAATTCAATATAGGGGGTTATCTGTTACGGGATTGTTGCCCTTTATACCTTCATGAACTCTTCCCGAATGCCCAGCCAGCGGGCCAGATGCATGTTGATGATCGCTTCGCTTTCGGCAGTGCCTTCCTCTAGCAATTGTTGCGCCAGATCAAACGCAGCCTCGACCAGTTTTTGATCGGTTTCAAGGTCGGCGAAACGCAACATCGCCTGTCCTGACTGGCGCGCCCCGAGAAACTCGCCGGGACCGCGAATGGCAAGGTCGCGACGCGCGATCTCGAAGCCGTCGTTGGTTTCGCGCATCGTGCCCAGGCGCTGTTTCGCAGTCTCGCCAAGCGGCGTCTGGTACAGCAGGAGACATACGCTTTCGACCGAACCGCGCCCGACGCGGCCGCGCAATTGATGGAGTTGCGATAGGCCGAAGCGCTCCGCGTGCTCGATGATCATCAGTGACGCATTCGGCACGTCGACCCCGACTTCGATCACAGTGGTCGCGACCAGCAGGTGAAGCTCGCCACGGGAAAACGCGTTCATTACCGCCTGTTTCTCTGCTGACTTCATGCGCCCGTGCACAAGGCCGACCGAAAGATCCGGCAATGCTTCAGTCAGCAATGCATGCGTATCGGTCGCAGTCTGAAGCTGCAATGCTTCCGATTCCTCGATCAGCGGACAGACCCAATACGCCTGACGGCCGGCCTGTGCAGCTGAGTGGATGCGCTCGATCACCTGGTCGCGCCGGGCTTGGTCAATCAGGCGCGTAATAACCGGCGTGCGGCCCGGCGGCAGCTCGCCAATCACCGATACGTCAAGATCGGCGTAATAGGTCATGGCCAGCGTGCGGGGAATCGGAGTCGCGCTCATCATGAGCTGGTGGGGGACGAGCCGGCTTTGCGGATATCCCTCTTCACCCTTGTTGCGCAAGCTCAACCTCTGTTCCACGCCGAAGCGGTGCTGCTCGTCGACGATCACGAGCCCCAGCCGCGCAAACTGCACCGAATCCTGAATCAGCGCATGCGTGCCAATCACCAGTTGCGCCTCTCCCGACTCGGCCAGTGCCAGCGCGGCTTCCTTCTCGCGTTTTCTCAAGCTTCCAGTCAGCCATGCCGTCTTCACGCCGAGCGGTTCCATCCAACCAGCAATTCTCTGGAAATGCTGCTCGGCCAGAATCTCGGTGGGCGCCATCAAAGCGGCCTGAAAACCACTATCGATCGCCTGCGCCGCCGCTAGCGCCGCAACCACGGTTTTGCCACTGCCGACGTCGCCCTGCAACAAGCGCTGCATCGGAAAAGGTTGACTAAGGCTCGCGCTGATCTCGGCCAGTACGCGCTGCTGCTCGGCAGTCAACGAAAAAGGCAATCGGCGTAGAAGGCTCCCGGTCAGGGTTCCTGAGACGGAAAACGGATGAGCTCCCTTGGCGCGGCGCGCCATCTGGGCGCGCTTCATCGACAGTTGCTGCGCCAGCAATTCGTCGAATTTCATCCTTATCCAGGCCGGATGCGAGCGGTCGGCCAGCGCATCCTGACTCGCTTCCGGCGGCGGATTGTGCAGCAGTCTGACCGCCGCCTCGAAGGATGACAGATTCAAGCGAGCAAGCACTTGCTGTGGCAATGTGTCGCGCCAGTCGAAGCGACTCATAGCGGCAGCGATTTCCTTGCGCAGCCAGTTTTGGGATAGCCCTTCCCCTGCGGGATAGACCGGCGTCAGCGCTTCGGGCAGCGGCGCGCCTTCGGCAATCACCTTGTATGCAGGATGCACCATTTCAGCCCCGAAAAACCCATGCCGCAACTCTCCGCGCGCGCGGATACGATTGCCTACGGCGAACTGCTTGGATTGGCTGCCGTAAAAATTCAAAAAACGCAGTACCAGCTGCTCGGAGCCGTCGGTTATGGTCACTACCAGTTGCCGTCTTGGACGATACTGCACTTCGCAGGCTGTCACGACGCCCTCGACCTGCGAAACTTCGCCGCCGCGAAAGCCCGCCTCGCTGATTGTCAAGACTTGCGTCTCGTCATCGTAGCGCAGCGGCAGGTGCAGTACCAGGTCCGCGTCGGTATGAAGGCCGAGGCGGGCGAGCTTGCTGACGGCGTTTTTCTGCTTCGGTGCGGGCATAAAAAGTAAAATTAAGATCGTGTTGATAGATTGTAGCTTCGGTTGGCGCTTTCTCATTAATGCTTTACAACACCAGCCGAATTGCTTTTGCGTCAATATGAAAGTAAGCTAATTGCTTCCTGTAAACACGCGAACATCATGCCCCTTCCGCGCCGTAGCGGCATTCTCTTGCATCCAACCTCCCTGCCCGGTCCCCATGGCGCAGGCGACCTGGGCGCCGCGGCTTATCATTTTGTCGACTGGCTGCAAGTGGGGCGCCAGTCGCTATGGCAAGTTTTGCCGTTGGGCGACATCGGCCTGGGCAATTCACCCTACATGAGCTCCTCCGCTTTCGCCGGCAACGTGCTGTTGATAGATCTGGGCCAGTTGCACGATGCTGGCTGGCTGGATGAGGCCGATCTGGCGGCCGCGCCGGATTTTGACGGTCTTCGGGTCAGTTATCCTGCCGTTATTCATTTTCGCATGGAGCGTCTGAGACGCGCTTCCAAACGTTTTTTTGCAAATGCCTCTACAGAGATTCGCTTGCTATTCGAGAAATTCTGTTCCGATGCCCATGGCTGGCTCGACGATTACGCGCTCTTCAAAGCACTTGAAAGCGCTTGCGGTGGCAGCGGCGTATCCTGGCAGGACTGGCCCGCGCCGCTTGCGCGTCGTGACCCTGCTGCATTGGCGGATGCAGCCAGCCTGCATGCCGAAGAGGTTGGCATGTGGAAATTCTGCCAGTGGTGTTTTTCCGACCAGTGGAAAAGACTCAAGGCCTATGCCAACGCGCGCGACGTCGAGATCGTCGGCGACGTACCAATCTTCGTTGCCTTGCACAGTGCCGATGTCTGGTCGCATTCCGAACTGTTCGATCTCGACGCCAATGGTCAACCGCTGGCAGTTTCGGGTGTGCCCCCCGACAAGTTCAGCGACACCGGCCAACATTGGGGTAATCCATTATATCGCTGGCCGGCGCACGCTGCGCAAGGCTACCAATGGTGGAATGATCGGATGCAGTGGGCGATGAAGCTCTACGATATGGTGAGAATCGATCACTTCCGCGGCTTCGAATCTTATTGGGCAATCCCGGTCGAGGCAGAAACCGCGATGGATGGACACTGGCTACCGGGGCCTGGAGCGGCGCTATTCAGCGCCCTGCAGCAAAAACTGGGCGCACTCAGGCTTATCGCCGAGGATCTCGGCATTATCACTGCCGAAGTGACGGCGCTGCGCAAACGCCTCGGCCTGCCCGGCATGCGCATACTACAATTCGCATTCGACTTCAATCCTGACAACCCTTACCTGCCGCATAACTACCAGTCCGATACCGTCGCATACACCGGCACGCATGACAACGATACAACATGCGGATGGTGGAATTCGCTTTCGGAGCTTGAGCGGGATTATGCCCGCCGCTACCTGAGCGTCAGCGGCGACTGGATCCACTGGGATCTGATCCGGACCGCTTCGGCCTCGGTGGCCGCTTTCGCCATTGCGCCCATGCAGGACGTGCTCGGCCTTGATTCGGCGCACCGGATGAACCGCCCCGGGCTGGGCCAAGGATCGTGGGAATGGCGCTTTTCCTGGGATATGGTCTCGCCGTGGCATGCCGGCTTCCTGGCGGAACTGACGACACTTTACGGACGCATTTGGCAACCGGGGAAAACCAGCTTGCAGGCATTAAAACGGAAGCCGGATCGAAACGAGCTCGCGCCATATCCATGCGCGAGCGCTGAAAGCGTAAAATAGCGTACTTTGCGGCATTTTTCCTGCTATATCACCTCATACTCATGTACTGTTTATCCGACTTCGACTTCAAACTTCCACAAGAACTGGTCGCACAGACTCCGCTGCCCGAGCGCAGCACATCGCGTCTGCTGCAGGTGAACAGCGACGAGCTTGCCGACCGCAACTTTTCCAATATCGTGGATCTGCTGTCGCCCGGCGATCTCCTGGTGTTCAACGATACTCGCGTGCTGAAGGCGCGGCTTTTCGGCGCCAAGCATACCGGCGGCAAAGTTGAAATACTGATCGAGCGCTTGCTCGACAGCCAGACCGTACTGGCACAGGTGCGTGCATCGAAACCGCCGAAAGCGGGCAACCTGATCCGGCTGGACGAGTCGTTCGACGTCAGGGTCGGCGAGCGCGCAGCCGAGTTTTTTACCCTTCATTTCCCATCGGACGCGCTTAAACTGATCGACCGGCACGGCAAACTGCCGTTGCCGCCATATATAGACCACGCGGCAGACCAGTTCGACGAAGAACGTTACCAGACTGTCTACGCCAAGAAGCCGGGCGCGGTCGCCGCTCCGACTGCCGGCCTGCACTTCGACCAAAATCTGCTTGGCAGGCTGCGGGAAAAAGGCGTGCAGCTGGCATATGTAACCCTGCACGTCGGAGCGGGGACGTTTCAGCCGGTCCGCACCGAGATTTTATCCGAGCATAAGATGCACACGGAGAGATACACGATTCCTCAGGATACCGTTGATGCGGTGCTCGCGGCCCGCGCTGCCGGACACGACATAATCGCGGTCGGCACCACCAGCCTGCGCGCGCTGGAATCCGCTTCGCAGTCCGGCCCGCTACAGGCGGGGAATGCCGATACCGCGCTATTCATTACGCCCGGCTACCGTTTTCGGACCGTGACGCGCCTGATAACCAATTTTCATTTGCCCAAGTCCTCGCTGCTGATGCTGGTTTCAGCATTTGCCGGGTATGACATTTATAGAAAAGCCTATGCCCATGCGATTTCGCAACGCTATCGCTTCTTCAGCTACGGCGACGCCATGTTATTGAACTGCTCCGCCCATGCTTGACTTCCAGCTACTTAAATCCGATTGCAGCACCGCAGCGCGCCGCGGCCGCCTGACGCTGAACCACGGCGTCATCGAAACACCGGTGTTCATGCCGGTCGGTACGTACGGCTCGGTCAAGGCAATGTCGCCGCTCGAACTGAACGAGATCGGCGCTGAGATCATACTCGGCAACACTTTTCACTTGTGGCTGCGTCCCGGCCTGGAAGTGATAGAGAAATTCGGCGGCCTGCATCGTTTCATTGGCTGGGACAAGCCGATACTTACCGATTCAGGCGGCTTCCAGGTATTTTCACTCGGCGCTATGCGCAAGATCGCCGAAGAGGGGGTGAAGTTCGCTTCGCCGGTAAATGGCGACCGGCTTTTTCTTTCCCCCGAAATCTCGATGCAGATTCAGCGCACGCTCAATGCCGATGTCGTGATGCAGTTCGACGAGTGCACCCCTTACGAAATAGACGGAAGGCCGGCGACAGCGGATGAAGCGGCCAAATCGATGCGTTTATCATTGCGTTGGGCAAAGCGCTCGAAGGACGAGTTCGACCGAGGCGAAAATCCGAATGCGCTGTTCGGCATCGTTCAGGGCGGCATGTTTACCGATTTGCGCGACGAATCGCTGGCTCAGCTAGAAGAAATGAATTTCCATGGAATGGCCATAGGCGGCCTGTCCGTTGGCGAACCCAAGGAAGAGATGCTTCGCATCTTGTCGCATATCGGACCGCGTCTGCCGGCTTCCAAGCCCCACTATCTGATGGGCGTCGGCACGCCGGAAGATCTGGTTGCGGGTGTGGCTAACGGCATCGACATGTTCGACTGCGTGATGCCTACGCGCAACGCGCGCAACGGCTGGTTGTTCACCCGATTCGGCGATATAAAGATTAGAAACGCGCGCTACAAGGATGACCAGTTGCCTCTGGACGAAACCTGCGGCTGCTATGCATGCCGCAACTTTTCGCGTGCCTACCTGCATCATCTTCACCGGCTTGGCGAGATTCTGGGAGCGCGGCTGAATACGATCCACAACCTCTACTATTACGTTGAACTGATGCGCGAGATTCGAGCTGCTCTCGACGAGAACCAATTCGGGCGTTTTGTGGCGCAATTCGGAGCGGACCGTGCCAGAGGCGTGTAGAAATATTCTCCTCGGTGCTAGAATGACTAGTTATTTCATACCCTGATCTGGAGAACACATGTTCATCACCAACGCGTATGCGCAATCCGCGAATCCCGGCTTTAGCATGGGTAGTCTCGTAGACTACCTACCCATCCTCCTGATGTTCGTCGTTCTGTATTTTCTGATGATCCGGCCCCAGCAGAAACGGCAAAAAGAGCAAAGAGACATGATTAATGCGCTCGGCAAGGACGACGAAGTCATTACCTCCGGCGGCATCCTGGGAAAAGTGGTCAGCGTCACAGACAATGTTGTCGTCCTTCAGGTCGCCAATAATGTCGAAGTTCAGATGCAAAAATCAGCCATCGTGACGTTGTTGCCGAAAGGCACGCTGGATGCCGGCGGGTTGAATTCGGTCGACAAATTGCCTCCTTCGTGCTGCGGATAAAATACAAAAGCTGAAATACTATGAACCGCTACCCCCTCTGGAAATACATCCTTATTGTTGTCGCACTGCTGTTCGGCACGCTATATACCCTACCCAACTTTTTCGGCGAATCGCCCGCGGTACAGGTGAGCAGCGCCAAGTCTACGGTCAAGGTTGACCCCGGATTGATGGGGCAGGTGGAACAGATCCTGCAAAAAGGCGGCCTCCGGCCGGAAGGCGTGCTTTATGAAATGAGCGGCGTGCACAATTCGGTTCGAGCCCGCTTTGCCGACACGGACAGTCAATTCAAGGCCAAGTCGCTTCTGGAAAGAGAACTGAATCCCGATCCGGCCGATCCGACCTATATCGTCGCATTCAACCTACTGTCGAATACGCCGAAATGGCTGCAGGACATGCATGCGCTGCCGATGTACCTCGGCCTCGACCTGCGCGGCGGCGTTCATTTTCTGATGCAGGTGGATATCAAGGCGGTACTGAACACGCGGCTGCAAGGTTTGCAGGCCAGCGCGCGCAGCCTGTTGCGCGACAAGAACATCCGTCATTCCGGCATCTCGCGTAGCGGCGACAACATCGAGATTCGCTTTACCGACACGCAGACCCTGGAGCGCGCCAAGGAAGTGCTTGGAACGCAAATGGGCGATGTGCAATTCGGCCAAAGCGTCGACGGAACCTACCAGAAGCTGGCCCTGACGCTGAAGCCAGAGGCACTGAAGCAAACGCAGGAAGACGGCATCAAGCAAAATATTGCCACGTTATCGAAGCGCGTCAATGAACTGGGCGTTGCCGAGCCAATCATCCAGCGTCAGGGCGCGGACCGGATCGTGGTGCAGTTGCCAGGCGTTCAGGACGTTTCCCGCGCGAAAGACATCATCGGCCGCACCGCCACGCTGGAAGTGCGCATGGTCGATGAATCGATTGCACGCGGCACTGAAGGATCTGTCGCGGTGCCGTTCGGCTCCGAACTGTTCAAGGTCGGCAAAGGTGCGCCGGTCATCCTGTACAAGGAACCGGTGATCACGGGCGAATACATTTCGAATGCATCCTCCAGCTTCGACCAGAACCAGCAGCCGTCGGTCAGCATCGACCTGAACGGCGACGGCGGCCGCAAGATGCGCCAGGCAACGCGCGACAAGATTGGCAAGATGATGGCAATCGTCCTGTTCGAGAGAGGCAAGGGCGAAGTCCTGACAGTGGCTTCGATTCGCGATGAACTGGGCTCGCGCTTCCAGATTACCGGGATGGGAAATTCGGAGGCAGCCAATGATTTGGCTCTGCTGCTGCGCGCAGGTTCGCTCGCAGCTCCGATGGAGATCATCGAGGAACGCACGATCGGGCCGCAACTCGGCGCCGAGAATATTTCCAAAGGTTTCCATTCGACACTGTATGGCTTCGCCGCGATTTCGCTCTTCATGGTCTTCTATTACATGCTGTTCGGTTTCTTCAGCGTGCTGGCGCTGGCGATGAATGTACTGCTGTTGGTGGCTTTGCTGTCGCTTTTGCAGGCAACCTTGACGTTGCCGGGTATTGCGGCGATTGCGCTCGCGCTCGGTATGGCGATCGACGCCAACGTGCTGATCAACGAGCGTATACGTGAGGAACTGCGCGCCGGAAATTCACCGCAAATGGCGATTGCGAATGGTTTTTCGCATGCGTGGGCGACGATTCTCGACTCCAACGTAACCACTCTGATAGTCGGTCTGGCGCTTTTGATTTTCGGCTCGGGGGCAGTGCGGGGGTTTGCTGTTGTGCACGTGTTAGGCATCCTTACCTCGGTTTTTTCCGCGGTGTTCGTGTCGCGCGGCGTCGTCAATCTATGGTACGGACGCAAGAAGAAAGTGACCTCGCTGGCAATCGGACAAATCTGGAAGCCAGGCCAGAAATAGCGAATCGCTTTACAGGTAAAGCGATTCATTTAGCAAACACATAATCAGGATTCGACATGGAATTCTTTCGCATCAAAAAAGACATTCCCTTCATGCGCCACGCGCTGGTCTTCAACCTCGTTTCGGCGCTTACTTTCGTCGCTTCGATATTCTTTCTTTGGCATCAGGGATTGCATCTGTCGGTC
>Ga0366785_1026_pt1 | contig 30418 bp, 26 predicted proteins | sample TotcelHN113001M8_FD_207049 | JGI IMG/M metagenome (GOLD analysis project Ga0366785, IMG submission 207049) | Enriched cells from coal bed in the Powder River Basin, Montana, United States - Total cells N11 rep2 HSBNCT.N11.300.1.M8 ...
AAGGGTCGGGGTATGTTCCTGCGGAAAGTTTTACAACCGACCCCATTTAATTCCACTGACCGCGGTTTCACTGCGTTGACGCACATAATTCGGCTGCGCCCGGTGCTGCCGTTCTCCTGCGGGCCTTTCTGCAATCGAAATGACAAGACTTGCAGGCGGTTTGCCGCGGCTATATCAATTTCGCCACGCGCCCCGCAGGATTTTATGTATGGCAGGAGCGAATGCTGTTATCTTATGTAACAACTAGGCATTCATGCGCAAGAATGATCTCGAGAACATCTGTATAATTCGCTTTTGCTTCAACAGGAATTGCTATGCGACTACTCAAAAAAGCACTCACGTTCGATGATGTGCTGCTGGTTCCGGCTTATTCGGCCATTCTGCCCAAGGATACATCCCTAAAAACGCCCCTGACGCGCACCATCTCGCTGAACATACCTTTGTTGTCGGCTGCGATGGATACCGTCACTGAATCGCGTCTTGCGATTGCGATGGCGAAGGAAGGCGGCATTGGCATCATCCACAAGAACCTGACTCCGCGCGAGCAGGCGCGCGAGGTTGCTCGGGTCAAGCGTTTCGAATCGGGCGTCGTGCTCGATCCGATCACGATTCCGCCGACCATGAAAATCCGCGATGTGATCGCTCTGTCCGAGCACCATGGCATCAGCGGTTTTCCGGTGGTAGAGGGCAAGGTGGTGGTCGGCATCATCACCAACCGCGATCTGCGCTTCGAAGAGGAACTGGACGCGGAAGTGCGCGAAAAGATGACTCCGCGCGAAAAACTGATCTACGTGAAGGAAGGGGCCGCCCTGGAAGAGGCGAAGCGCCTGATGAACCGCAACAGGCTCGAGCGCGTATTGGTGGTCAATGACGACTTCGAACTGCGCGGCCTGATAACGGTCAAGGACATTCAGAAAGCAACCGCGCATCCGTCAGCATCCAAGGATAGCTTCGGCAAGCTGCTGGTCGGCGCCGCGGTCGGAGTGGGCCCGGACAACGACGAACGCATCGAACTGCTGGCCAAGGCCTGCGTTGACGTAATCGTCGTCGATACCGCCCACGGCCATTCGAAAGGCGTTCTTGAACGCGTTCGCTGGGTCAAGCAGAACTACCCGAATATCCAGGTGATAGGCGGCAATATTGCGACTGCCGATGCAGCCAGGGCGTTGATGGAATATGGCGCGGATGCGGTCAAGGTCGGCATCGGCCCGGGATCGATCTGCACGACCCGCATCGTGGCGGGCGTCGGCGTACCGCAAATCACCGCGATTTCGGATGTGGCGGACGCGCTCCGCGGAACCGGCATCCCGTGCATTGCAGACGGCGGCATTCGCTTTTCCGGCGATATTTCGAAAGCGCTGGCGGCTGGCGCGTCGTCGGTCATGATGGGCAGCATGTTCGCGGGCACCGATGAGGCGCCTGGCGAGGTGATCCTGTACCAGGGACGCAGCTATAAGTCGTATCGCGGCATGGGCAGCGTAGGCGCCATGACGCAAGGTTCGGCCGACCGTTATTTCCAGGAAGTGGGAGCCGGTTCGGACAAGATGGTGCCTGAAGGCATCGAAGGCCGGGTTGCCTATAAGGGGAGCGTGCTCGCGATCCTGTATCAGTTGGTTGGCGGAGTGCGTTCCACGCTGGGCTACTGCGGTTGCGCCACTATCGAGGAATTCCATAAAAAAGCGGAATTTGTCGAGATCAGCTCGGCCGGCATGCGCGAGTCGCATGTGCATGACGTGCAGATCACCAAAGAAGCGCCCAATTACCGCGCCGACTGATTATTTGTCCTTAACATTTCTCCAAGCTAGAAGGTGACAAGAAATGAGTGAATCCCGCTTCCTGGTCCCATCCAACTCAATCATGGCGACCAATGGTTCTTCTCCTGTCAACCAGGCAGAGAATGTGGAGCGCATCGGTCGAATGGGCAAGCGGTTACTGCGGGTCGCGAATTGCACGGTTACCTTCGGGGAAAATTCGGGCAGGCAGAACAATGTGGAACGTTCGCTGGCAACGATAGAGGCGGCATTCCTTGCCAGCATTCCGCTGTCGGACAGGATGGAACTGGTGGCGGACACGCGCTCAGACCCGTCCTATTCTTCCCATAGGCAGGTCGTTGGAGCGCCTTACATTCGCTTCTATGCTTCCTATCCTATCAAGCGAAAAGACGAGGTGGTGGGCAACGTCAGGCTAATAGATTACGCGCCGCATGTTTTCGGTAGCGAGGAGGAACAGATCCTTGCTGACCTTGCCGCGCTGGTCGAACGGGAATTCCTGCTGGATGCCGTTCGCGCGGCGTACATAGGGCTGGAGAAGAAAAATCGCAGCCTGCGCCGCGATTCGATGATCGACCCCCTGATCGGAACCTGGAACAGAACGGCGATTATCCGCTTGCTGAAGCAGGAAACCGAACAGTGCAAGAAGGAGGGCAAGCCGCTCTCGCTGGTCTTTGCCGACATCGATTCGTTCAAAAAGATCAATGAGAAGCACGGGCGCAACGAGGGCGACAGGATTCTGATGAAGATGGCAAGCCGCCTGCGTTCCTGCATTCACCCGGGCGATACGCTTGGCCGGTACGAAGGCGAAAAGTTCATGATCATCATGCCGGGCGCTTCACATGCCGTGGCCAAGGCAATCGCCCAGCGGCTGCAGACGGTGATCATGTCCCACGCCGAGCCTGTCGGCAACGAAACCGTCAACCTGACGATCAGTTCCGGAACGGTTTCCACGGACATGTTTCCCGATGCGGCTATCGATGAGCTGGTCTTCAGGGTCGACTCTGCGCTGCAGGCGGCCAAGAACGCAGGCCGAAATTGCGTAATCCAGGCGGTTCCGTCCTGAGCGTCGATTTTTGTTTTTTAAATAATTTTTTCTAACTTCGCACCGTTCATGCATTCAAAGATACTCATTCTCGATTTTGGTTCGCAGGTTACCCAGCTGATTGCGCGGCGCGTACGCGATTCGGGCGTTTTCTCCGAGGTTTTTCCGTATGACGTCGGTGCCGACTTTATTCGCGACTACGCCAAGGACGGATTGCTGCGCGGGATCATCCTGTCCGGCGGCCCCAACAGCGTAATCGAGGGCGATACGCCCCGCGTGCCGCAGATCGTGTTCGAGCTGGGCGTGCCGGTGCTGGGGATCTGCTACGGCATGCAGGCGATGGCGGAGCAGTTGGGCGGCAAGGTTGAGAACGGCAAGGTGCGCGAATTCGGCTATGCCGAAGTGCGCGCGCACGGCCATACGGCGCTGCTCGACGGCATCAACGATTTCGTCACGCCCGAAGGCCACGGCATGCTCAAAGTCTGGATGAGCCATGGCGACAAGGTTACTGAAATGCCTCCCGGCTTCAAGCTGATGGCTTCGAATGAAGCATGCCCGATCGCCGGCATGGCCGACGAGAAGCGCAAATTCTATGCGTTCCAGTTTCACCCCGAAGTGACGCATACGGAGCAGGGCAAGGCGATCCTGAGCCGTTTCGTGCACGATATCTGCGGCTGCAAGTCCGAGTGGAACATGCCGGACTATGTAGGGGAAGCGATCAAATCGATTCGCGAACAGGTCGGCAGCGACGATGTGATCCTGGGACTTTCCGGCGGCGTCGATTCGAGCGTGGCCGCGGCCTTGATACATCGCGCCATCGGCGACCAGTTGACGTGCGTATTCGTCGATCATGGACTTCTGCGGCTCGATGAAGGCAAGATGGTCATGGACATGTTCGGCAAGAACCTTGGCGTCAAGGTGATCCATGTCGATGCGACCGAGCAGTTCATGGGCAATCTGGCAGGCGTGTCGGATCCGGAGGAAAAGCGCAAGATCATCGGGCGCGAATTCGTCGAAGTATTCCAGGTTGAAGCGGCAAAAATCAGCAATGCGAAATGGCTGGCGCAGGGAACCATCTATCCGGACGTGATCGAGAGCGCGGGCAAGGGCAAGAAGGGCCATACCATCAAGAGCCACCACAACGTGGGGGGATTGCCCGAGACGCTGAATCTGAAGCTGCTGGAGCCTCTACGCGAACTGTTCAAGGACGAGGTGCGCGAGCTCGGCGTCGCGCTGGGACTGCCGCACGAAATGGTGTATCGCCATCCGTTCCCGGGCCCCGGCCTGGGCGTGCGCATCCTGGGCGCGGTGAAAAAGGAATTCGCCGATCTGCTGCGTCGGGCCGATGCGATCTTCATCGAAGAGTTGAGGAATACGCCTGTCGAGTTGCCGCTGGGCGAAATCGGGCCGCATCTCAACTGGTACGACGCCACAAGCCAGGCTTTTGCCGTCTTCCTGCCGGTCAAGTCGGTCGGCGTAATGGGCGACGGACGCACCTATGAATACGTAGTGGCGTTGCGCGCAGTGCAGACCCAGGACTTCATGACAGCGCATTGGGCGCATCTGCCGCACGACCTGCTGGGCCGGGTATCGAACCGCATCATCAACGAAGTGCGCGGCATCAATCGCGTTGTCTACGACATCTCGGGAAAACCTCCTGCGACCATCGAGTGGGAGTAAGGCGGATTCTTCCTGCCAGTCTCGACTAACTGTAATGACGAAAGAGCCTTGAAACCAAGGCTCTTTTTTTATGCCTGCCGATTGCCCGCCTGTTCAATTCTTGATAACGCTCAAATCGATGGGAGAGGCATTGCCTAAGCTGAATGTCTTGTCTGGAGTAAACAAAAATAATTCTTTCAGGAAAACTTGTCCAGAAATTCGGAAAACCAAAATGGCAAAAAATACACCGAAGCCTTTTTTATCCCTTACCCTGCCTATAGTTTTCATATGCATTTTTATTGCCGCGTGCGGAGAGGGCAAGCTAAAACAAAATCCGGCCACGACTGCTGCAAGCGGATTATCAGCCACGTCTTCGGACATCAAGGGAATACTCGCCGCCGATGCCCGTTTTTCCTATCCGGTCGGCATCGCGGCCGATAGCGCCGGCAACCTATATGTGACCGATACCGGGAACTATACGGTGCGCAGAATATCGGTTGATGGATTCGTCACCACCGTTGCCGGTTCTGCGGGCGGAAGGGGGAACGTGGGTGGCGCGGTTGCAACAGCCCGGTTCGAGCATCCGACGGGCATTGCCGTGGATTCTTCCGGCAATCTGTACGTTATCGATTCCAATGCGATCCGCAAGATCACGCAGGCAGGCGGCGTCAGCACGATTGCCGGAAGCGTTGCCGAATCAGGTTATGCCGATCGCAAGGGCGCCGAGGCCCTGTTTTCACAGCCTGAAGGCATTGCCGCCGGCCCGGATGGCAATCTGTACGTGGCCGATACCGGCAACCGGGCTATCCGCCGCATTTATCCGTCAGGTGCAGTAGATACCCTGCTAAAGATCGATATGGAGCCGATACATAGCATTGCTGCATCGGGAAGCCGGTTATACGTCGGCGGTGAGAACTGCATGTGGCGCATCGAGTTGAGCAGCAGCGGCGGCACCGTTCTTGCCAGAATGGGCGGCGACATCGGAGTGTACGGCAATGTCGACAGCAGTAGCGGCGCTCTATTCTGGCCGTTGAGAGGCATTGCAGCCGATCAGGCCGGGAATGTTTATGCTGCGGAGGCCTTTGCCTATCCCCGGCAAAGGCCTCCTGTTGGCGTCATAAGGAAGATGACGCCAACAGCGAATGGATTAACGTTCACCGCATCCACTTTAGCCGGCGATCCGGCTAAAGCCGGGAGTGCCGATGGCGTCGGTGCCGCCGCGCTCTTCAATTTTCCGATGGGCATTGCGGTTGGGGCAAATGGCAATTTGTATGTGACCGATAGCAATAACCATTCCATTCGGGTTGTGACGCCAAGCGGCACGGTGACAACACTCGCGGGCAAGCCAGGCGAAAAAGGGAGCAGTTAACGCCGGCGATGCAAAAATCCAACTGAAAAACAGCAACGGAATTCCTGCGATTGGGGTTTGGACATGGTTGAATATGGTTCAACCTGCCTCTTTGCCGCCCGCAATGAGGCTTGGCAATTCGAGGCCGCCGGTTCAGTTTCCGAAAAGCGATGACGTAAACCGCCAATAAATGAGAAAATGTCGGATAAGACATGTTTTTCAGGAATTATTCGGAATTTTGCATTGACCTACAGCATCAAGGAAATTTTCTATACTTTGCAGGGCGAAGGCGCGCGCGCCGGTCGTCCGGCTGTTTTTTGCCGATTTTCCGGATGCAATCTGTGGTCTGGAAGGGAAGCCGACCGTTCCGGTTCCGCATGCCGGTTTTGCGACACAGACTTTGTCGGAACAGATGGTATGCTGGGCGGCAAATACCGCGACAGCGGCGCGCTGGCTTCCGTCATTGACGGGTTATGGCCCGAGTCGTTTGCCCAGGAAAAATATGTCGTGTTTACCGGAGGCGAACCGCTGCTGCAGCTTGACGCAAAACTGATCGACGCGATGCATGATGCCGGTTTTGAGGTGGCGATCGAGACCAACGGCACGTTGCCGGTGCCGCAAGGCGTCGATTGGGTGTGCGTGAGCCCTAAAGCTGGAACCGCTTTGGCAGTCGCTGGCGGAAATGAATTGAAAGTCATTATTCCGCAAGCCGGTCAAACTCTGGCAGACTATGAATTTCTTGCATTCGAGCATTTTTACGTGCAGCCGATGGATGGGCCTCAGCATGAAGAGAATACTCGGCTGGCAATCGAGACATGTCTGCGCAATCCGCGCTGGAAACTCAGTTTGCAGACGCACAAATATTTACAGATACCTTAAGTTTCCATGCTGACCATTACCAGAAAACTAGAATTCGATGCCGGTCACCGGATTCCGAACCATACCAGCCAGTGCCGCAACTTGCACGGACATCGTTATGCGCTGCATATTACATTGGCAGGAAAAGTGGTCGAGCGCGAAGGGGAATCGGAAAACGGCATGATTCTCGATTTTTCCGAGGTCAAGTCGCTGGCGAACCAGCATCTGGTCGCGCTCTGGGACCATGCCTTCCTGGTCTATGAAAAGGATGTGGCGGTGCGCCAATTCCTGGAGAGCATTCCCGACCATAAGACCGTCGTGCTGGACAAGGTGCCGACGGTCGAGAACCTGGCGCAGATCGCTTTCGATACCCTTAAGGATGTATATAGGGATTGCTACGGAAACGGACTGACTCTGCACAGCATCCGATTGTACGAGACGCCTAACTGCTGGGCCGAGGTAACCGCAAGCTGATGGGCGACATTCAGTTCATGGGCGAGGCGCTGGCGCAGGCGCGCCATGCATGGGCGCTGGGCGAGGTGCCGGTCGGCGCCGTGGTGGTCAAGGACAGCCGGATTATTGCTACCGGGTACAACCAGCCGATCAGCAGCTCCGACCCGACCGCCCACGCTGAAATTGTCGCTTTGCGGGCCGCGGCTGCCGTTCTGGGAAATTACCGCCTGCCGGGCTGCGAGCTGTATGTGACGCTGGAACCGTGCGCGATGTGCGTCGGCGCCATGCTCCACGCCCGGCTCGCGCGCGTGATTTTTGGCGCGCCGGACCCGAAAACCGGTGCGTGCGGCAGCCTCATCAACCTGTTCGCGCAGGAACGGCTGAACCACCATACCAGCCTTACCGGCGGCGTGATGGAACAGGAATGCGGTTCGTTGCTGCGGGAATTCTTTTCGGAGCGCCGCAAGTCGGTACAGAAAAGCGTGGCAAGTTCTGCCTTGGAATAGATAATTGTGACTGTATTATTCAGGCAGGTTGAGTATTTTTGGGCGAAATAGAAGCGGCAGCGGATACTTATCTGCCCGCAATCCGGAATGAATGAAATCATGGTTCCTGAAGATATCGGCAAGAATCTGGTAGGCGTGGCGATTGTCGCACCCGGCGGCTACGCGCCGGACGAAGACGCATTCAAGCGCGGCCTCGACGCTTTGCGAGTCCAAGGCTGCCGTGTACACAATTATTACGGCCATGCTGACAGGCACCAGCGTTTCGGCGGCACCGACGAGGCCCGCATTGCACAGCTTTACGCCGCGGCGTCCAACCCCGACGTACAGGTGGTGATGGCGCTGCGCGGCGGCTACGGCATGTCGCGCCTGCTGCCGCAGCTTGACTTCCCCATGCTGGCCGCCAGCGGCAAGCTGTTCGTCGGCCACAGCGATTTCACTGCATTCCAGATGGCGCTTTATGCGAAAACCGGCGCTGTCAGCTTTGCCGGCCCGATGCTGTGCGACGACTACACGCGCGAGGACAGGAGCGACTTCACCAACCGGAATTTCTGGCGCTGCATTTCCGGCGAGCCGTATTTCGTGGATTGGCAAGCTGACGGCAATCCGTCAACCGACGTTTCCGGCACCTTGTGGGGCGGCAATCTGGCGATGTTGGCGCACTTGGCCGGGACGCCGTGGCTGCCGCGAGTCGAAGGCGGGATCCTGTTCGTGGAAGACATCAATGAGCATCCGTACCGTATCGAGCGCATGCTCTTGCAATTGCATCTTTCCGGCATACTGGCGCAACAGAAGGCGCTGGTGCTGGGCGATTTTTCCGGCTTCAAACTGACGGGATACGACAACGGCTACGACTTCAACTCGATGCTCGCCTATCTGCGCGCGTATCTTTCCATTCCTATTATTACCGGGCTGCCGTTCGGCCACATCCGCGACAAGGCGACGCTTCCGGTCGGATGCAGGGCGCATCTGGTATCAACGGCCGAATCCGCCGTTCTCGACATGCAATCCGGCTCACTACACCTCTGAGGCGGAAGGGCGGTTCCGTCTTGCCGGTGCGTAAAATGTTAAAATAGCGGGTTCACTATTCTGTCAGCAAGGGTTTTACAGTGCTATCCACCGCTAATATCACCATTCAGTTCGGCGCCAAGCCGCTTTTCGAAAACATTTCGGTCAAGTTCGGCGAAGGCAATCGTTACGGCTTGATCGGCGCCAACGGTTGCGGCAAGTCGACTTTCATGAAAATCCTGGGCGGCGACTTAGATCCGTCAGGAGGAGTCGTGATGCTCGATCAGAACGAGCGCCTTGGCAAGTTGCGCCAGGACCAGTTCGCATTCGAGGAAATGCGCGTCCTGGACGTGGTGATGATGGGGCATACCGAAATGTGGGCGGCCATGGCGGAACGCGATGCGATCTATGCCAACCTTGACGCGACCGACGACGATTACATGAAGGCGGCGGAACTGGAGGCGAAGTATGCCGAGTACGACGGCTATACCGCCGAAGCGCGTGCCGGAGAGTTGCTTTTGGGAGCCGGCGTCGAGATCGGTTTGCACAACGGCCCGATGAGCGAAGTCGCCCCCGGCTGGAAACTGCGCGTGCTGCTGGCGCAGGCCTTGTTCTCGAATCCGGATATCCTTCTGCTGGACGAACCGACCAACAACCTCGATATCCACACGATTCGCTGGCTTGAAAACGTGCTGAACGATCGCAATTCGACCATGATCATCATTTCGCATGATCGCCACTTCCTTAATCAGGTTTGCACGCACGTTGCGGACATGGACTATGGCACGCTGAAGATTTATCCTGGCAATTACGACGACTACATGCTGGCTTCAACGCAGGCAAGGGCGCAGCAGCAGTCCGCCAACTCGAAGGCCAAGGAAAAAGTGGCGGAGTTGCAGGAATTCGTACGCCGCTTCTCGGCCAACAAATCCAAGGCGCGCCAGGCTACTTCGAGAGCGCGTCAGATCGAAAAAATCAAGATCGAGGATCTTAAGCCGTCCAGCCGCGCTAATCCGTTCATTCGTTTCGAAGGCGGCAAGAAGCTTCATCGACAGGCGGTTGAGGTCGAAGGTTTGTCCAAGTCCTATGATCGGCCCATCTTCAGCAATTTCAACCTTACGGTCGAGGCCGGAGAGAAAATCGCCATCATCGGCGAAAACGGCGCCGGAAAGACGACGCTGTTGCGCTGCATCGGGGGTGATATATGCGGCCTGCAGCCGGATAGAGGCATGGTTAAGTGGGCTGAAAATGCCAATTGCGGCTATATGGCGCAAGACCCCAGCGCAGAATTCGCGGCTGACAAGAATCTGACCGACTGGATGGGGCAGTGGACGCAGGAAGGCGACGACGACCAGGCGGTACGCTCCATTCTTGGGCGGCTGCTTTTTTCCGGCGACGAGGTGAGAAAACCGGTCGATGTGTTGTCAGGCGGCGAGAAGGGTCGCATGATGTACGGCAAGCTGATGCTCGGACGTCACAATGTAATGCTGATGGATGAGCCGACCAACCACATGGACATGGAATCCATCGAGTCGCTCAACATCGCGCTCGAAAACTATTCCGGAACGCTGATTTTCGTATCGCACGACCGCGAATTCGTGTCTTCGCTGGCAACCCGCATACTGGAAGTGAAGCATGGGGAAATCATCGACTTCCGAGGCGGCTACGAGGATTATCTGAGCAGCCAGGGCATTGATTAAGCCTGGTTATCCGGCCGAATTGCGATATTGCGCACGAATTCACCGTCGATGAGTTCGGCGATGCATTTTTCTTCGAGGCCGATAGCCGACATGCTTTTTAATAAGGTGCGTACGGGCGTATTGCCGTCTATCATGACCAGCAGGCTGCGCATTTTGAAGGAAAGTTTATATTTCCGTGTTGCGATTTCTTCACGGCCCTTGTCGGTTTTTTCAAGCACTATATTATTCATAAACCTTCAGTTTCCGATAAGACAATGGGTTAAACGGGTTAGCATGAAACTGCGGAAGCAGAGGAAATTTTTCATCAGTAAATATAACTCGATTTCAGCTGGAAAAGACGCTTTCGGCATTATTGAAAATAAATAGCTTATCTGTCTCATTTTCTTGTTGCAAATAGGCATCCGTTCAGCGAATAATCAGAAATTCTGAGATAGTACTTATAGTATTCATTTCACAATTATTGTATTTAATACCATGCAGAATTCAGCCATAAAAACAGTCGAATACGAAGCGCCGCAAAATGGAAATGGATTCAGTTGCGTCGCATCGGCATGGGCGCGCGTACCCGTTGCGCCCACCCCTGCTGAGAAAGCGCAGTTGAAGGATCGCATCAAGCGCCTGTTGAAAGAAAAGCAGGCAGTGCTCGTGGCTCACTACTATACGGATGCCGATTTGCAGGAACTGGCGGAAGAGACGGGCGGCTGCGTATCCGATTCGCTTGAGATGGCGCGCTTCGGGCGCGACCATCCGGCGAAAACGCTGGTGGTCGCCGGAGTTCGATTCATGGGCGAAACCGCAAAAATTCTGAGCCCGGAAAAACGCATCCTCATGCCGGATCTCGATGCAACCTGCTCGCTCGACCTGGGCTGCCCGGCGGAAGAGTTTTCCGCATTTTGCGATGCTCACCCGGACCGAACGGTAGTTGTTTATGCGAACACCAGCGCCGCAGTGAAGGCGCGCGCGGACTGGATGGTCACGTCATCGATCGGCCTGCAGATCGTGGCGCACCTGCATGCGCAAGGAAAAAAAATTATATGGGCTCCCGACAAGCACCTCGGGCAGTATATCCAGAGCCAGACCGGCGCCGACATGCTGCTATGGCAGGGGTCGTGCCTAGTGCATGATGAATTCAAAGGCATCGAACTGGAACTGTTGATGCGCGAACATCCCCAGGCCAAGGTGCTGGTGCATCCGGAATCGCCTGCCTCGGTTGTCGCCTTGGCCGACGCAGTCGGCTCGACTTCGCAGATCATCGCGGCTGCGAAACGGCTGGATGCGCCCGAGTTCATCGTGGCTACCGACCAGGGGATTTTTCACAAGATGCAGCAGGCCGTACCCGGAAAACGCCTGATTGCGGCACCGACCGCGGGTAATAGCGCCACCTGCAAAAGTTGCGCGAGTTGTCCTTGGATGGCGATGAACAGCCTGGCAAACCTGGCGGAAGCGCTGGAGACTGGCCAGAACGAGATTCAGGTTGATCCGGAAATCAGCCGCAAGGCAAAAATATGCATCGACAGGATGCTTGACTTCGCCGCGCAGCAAAAGGCGAATGTACAGCCGGGCAGCGACCTGGCTAAGGAAGGCGCTCTCTTTTCCGGCGTTGGGCCAGCATGAAGAGCGCGCTGAAAAACCCATTCGCTCCCATTGACGGCGCGCTTGCAAAGGCTTTGTCGGCTAACATCGAAGTAGCGCTGGCTGAAGATGTTGGCAGCGGCGACGTTACAGCGCAGCTTCTGTCTGACGAAGAATGGGCCGTCGCGCGCGTGATCGTGCGCGAGGATGCTGTATTGTGCGGAGCTCCCTGGTTCGAAGGCGTGATGATGCGGCTGGACTGGCGCATCCGCATTGAGTGGCTCTTTGCCGAAGGCGACCTGATGCCGGCCAATAGCGCGGTGTGCCTGATCGAGGCCCCGGTGCGTTCGCTTCTCACCGGCGAACGGGCCGCGCTGAATTTCCTGCAACTGCTTTCCGCCGTCGCAAGCCAGACGCGGCAGTATGTGCAACTGATCAGCGGAACGAATGCGCAAATATACGATACCCGCAAGACTTTGCCGGGCCTGCGTCTGGCGCAGAAGTACGCGGTAAGAGTCGGCGGCGGCCAAAACCAGCGCATTGCCTTGTACGATGCGATCCTGATCAAGGAAAACCATATCGCCGCTGCTGGCGGTGTAGCGGCAGCTTTGCAAGCCGCATATGCCCTGAATGCCAAGGTGCCGGTTCAGATCGAGGTGGAAAGCATTGCGCAACTCGAAGAAGCGATCACGGCTGGAGCGACGTCCGTCCTGCTCGACAATTTTCCCCTCGAATTGCTGCGGCAGGCGGTCAAGACGACAGCTGGACGGGCTCTGCTGGAAGCATCGGGCGGAATTGACTTTACAACTGTGCGCGCCATTGCCGAAACAGGAGTCGACCGGATCTCCATCGGCATGCTGACCAAGAGCGTGATGGCAACCGATTATTCGCTGCGGATAATCGAATAGAGCTTGTCTGCCTGACCCCCCTTTTTTTCTTCAGGCTGGGCTTCTGTCCCATCCTATCGGCTTCGAGCCGCTTTTAATGCCGCTTTATTGATTCATCCCTATACGCCAGCCCCTCGCATTTCATATCTTTTGGTATGAAGTGAGTTCTACTATAAATTGACGTATAAATGCTGACCTTGGTGCTTTTTAAGGCAAGGTGCAGGAATGCCGGAGTCTCCTTGCGCTCGCCATAAAAATTCCTTGTATTCAGTCGCGGAATAACGTGGGCTTGGTTATCTATGACCCAAATTTTATGGATATGGCTGCAGCTTGGCATGTGCGCTGCGCTGATTGCGGTTATGGGCACCATGCTGTCGCGCTATGGCGATGTTATTGCTGAAAAGACAGGGCTTTCCGGCAGCTGGATTGGGCTCGTATTGCTGGCTACCGTGACCTCGCTGCCGGAACTGATCACAGGCATAAGTTCCGTCACTGCTGTTGACGAGCCCGATATCGCGGTCGGAAACATACTTGGCAGTTGCGTCTTCAATCTGGTCATTCTGGTGATAATGGATTTCTTTTACCGCAACGAACCGGTGTATCGGCGAGCCAGTCAGGGTCATATCCTGTCGGCCGCCTTCGGCATCGTTCTGATAGGCTTTAGCGCCCAGAGCATTCTTTTTGGAAACAAGTTTTCGCCATATTCGCTTGGGCATACAGGAATCTATTCTCCGTTTATCGTGCTGCTATATTTCATCGCGATGAGGTCAGTGTTTTTCTATGAGCGCGCGCATGTGGCGGAATTTGTCGGACAAACATGTGAGCGCTATCCAAACCTGACCCTACGCCAGGCAATTGCTCGCTATACGATTGCGGCAGCCTGCGTTATCGTGGCAGGAATATGGCTGTCGTTTCTTGGGCCGCAATTGGCAGATGCAATGGAATGGCGTCGGTCATTCGTCGGCACGCTCTTTGTCGCAAGCGTAACGAGCTTGCCGGAACTGGTGGTTACTATCGGTGCAATGCGCATAGGTGCTGTCGACATGGCTATCGCCAACCTGTTGGGGAGCAACCTGTTCAATATCCTCATCCTTGCAGTGTGCGATCTGTTCTATATGAAAGGCCCTATTCTGTTCGTTGCCTCGCCGGTGCATGCGATATCGGGGATCTCTGCAGCAATGATGAGCGCAATTGTGATTGTCGGCCTGCTGTATCGGCCAGGCACGCGGCTGTTCAGGACTGTTGGCTGGATCAGCCTTGGCCTGTTCTGCATTTATATACTCAACACGACGATTCATTATCTTCATGGCGAATGAACCTATAGCTTCAAGGGAGTTTCCTCCCGCTATCAGCAACAACAATGAGGCATGGCACACACAGCATGTGGATGCCGTCGCCGGAAAGCTCGATGTCAGGCCAGATGCCGGATTGTCAGCGGACGAGGCAGCCAAACGAGCTGCTTCTTATGGCGCCAATGAGCTTAGGGAGAGGTCGGTACGGTCAGTTTGGCGCATGCTGCTAGATCAATTCGCCGACTTTATGATTTTGGCCCTGATTGCTGCAGCCGTGATTTCCGGCATCCTTGGCGATCTCAAGGATACGATAGCTATCGCTGTGATTGTGCTGCTTAATGCCGTGATTGGTTTCTTGCAGGAGTTGCGGGCGGAAAAGGCGATTTTGGCCCTTAAGCAAATGGCGGTTACCAACGCCATAGTCTTGCGTGCTGGAGAGCGTGTCACCATACCGGCCAAGGAAATCGTTCCTGGCGATATTGTCCTGCTTGAAGCCGGCAACGTGGTGCCGGCTGATCTCCGTCTCGATGAAGCAGTACAGCTCAAAATCGACGAATCCGTCCTAACCGGCGAGTCGGCTACAGTAGAAAAACATGGTAACTCTTTGCCAGATCCCGCCCTGCCGCTGGGTGACCGCAAGAACATGGCTTTCAAAGGTACTATTGCCACCTATGGCAGAGGCACGGGGATAGCGGTGGCGACGGGCATGGCGACCGAACTGGGAAAAATCGCGACGCTGCTTGATACGGGAATGAAACTTAAGACTCCATTGCAGCAGAGGCTGTCCCGATTCGGCCGTCATCTCGCGCTGGCGGTGCTCGCTATTTGCGTGATTGTTTTTGTGGTTGGTCTTTCCCGTGGCGAGAAAGCACTGCTCATGTTCCTGACCGCCGTAAGTCTCGCAGTAGCGGCTATCCCGGAAGCGTTGCCGGCGATTGTCTCGATTTCGCTTGCCTTGGGCGCACGCAAAATGGTGGCCCGCCATGCTCTTATTAGAAATCTGCCGGCAGTCGAGACATTGGGCTCGGTGACTTATATCTGCACGGACAAGACCGGTACGCTCACCGAAAACAGGATGCGGGTTGAGGAAATATATACGGATGGGGCAAGTACGCGCGATTGGCGCGATACCCTCAAAGAAGGGCATTGGGACAGTCTATTTACTGCATTGGCGCTATCCAACGATGCAAGTCGCAGCCGTGACGGCCAGACGACCGGTGACCCGACCGAAGTGGCGCTTTATCTAGTTGCTCTGGAATCAGGGTATGACAAAGCGGTAATGGAAGAAAAGGCAAAACGGGTTTTCGAACTGCCGTTCGATTCGGATCGCAAGCGCATGACCACTTTCCATCGGCAAGACGGCAATACGGTGGCCTTTACCAAGGGCGCCCCCGAAAGCGTTCTCCCGCTCTGCACGGCAGCAGCCGCAGCGCAAGGAGAAGCCGCGATTGACAAGGACTCCATCCTTGCCGCCGTGGACAGAATGGCGGCGGAAGGTTTGCGCGTGATCGCCATTGCAAGAAGGAAATGGGATGCAACTCCGCAGCAGCAGGATAAGGAAAGTATTGAGAAGGAGCTCGTCTTTCTAGGGTTGCTCGGCATGATGGATCCTCCTCGCGCGGAAGCGAAAGAGGCGGTTTCCCTGTGCAAATCGGCTGGCATCGTTCCGGTCATGATCACTGGCGACCACGCGGCGACCGCGCTCGCGATCGCACGCCAGGTCGGTGTGGCAAGCGATACCGATAGCGTGGTGACGGGACCGGAACTGGCTGCAATGGACGATCAGACTCTCAGAAAAAGAGTTATGGACATACGAGTTTACGCCCGGGTCGATCCGGCTCAAAAGATTCGTATTGTCGAGGCTTTGCAGAACCAGGGACAGTTTGTTGCGATGACTGGAGACGGAGTCAACGATGCGCCGGCACTGAAACGTGCCGATATCGGGATTGCAATGGGCAAGGGCGGAACAGACGTTGCACGCGAAGCCTCGAGCCTGGTGCTGCTGGATGACAACTTTGCAACCATTGTCTCTGCCATACGTGAGGGGAGGCACATTTTTGACAATATCCTCAAGTTCATCCGCTATACGATGACCAGCAATTCGGCGGAAATATGGGTTATTTTTCTGGCGCCTTTTCTCGGGTTGCCGATCCCCCTTTTACCAATTCATATTTTATGGATCAATCTTTTGACCGACGGCTTGCCTGGCTTGGCAATGGCGGCGGAACCGGAAGAGAAAGGCATCATGCAGCGGCCGCCGCGCGCGCCGAACGAAAGTATCTTTGCCAACGGAATGTGGCAGCACATCGTGGTGATAGGCCTGGTGATTGGCGGCGTGTCCCTTTTCGCTCAAGCATGGGCCATTCGTTCCCAATCCGCCCATTGGCAGACGATGGTGTTTACCGTATTGACGCTTGCCCAGATGGCGCAGGCAATGGCGATTCGCTCCGACAGGGAGTCACTGTTTACGCAAGGCCTGTTCTCGAACCTTCCCTTGCTGGGCGCGGTGCTGCTCACGTTCCTGCTGCAGATGGCGACGATTTACGTGCCTTGGATGAATACGATTTTCAATACCGAGCCGCTGACGGCGCAGGAACTGTTTTTCTGCCTGATGCTTTCTTTGGTCGTATTCTTTGCCGTCGAGGTGCAGAAGTGGATGATTAGGGCCGGCTTGATTTTCAATCGTAAGAACGCGTAAATCACCAGTTTCAGTATTGAAACAATTTGTTACATATTAGAGGCAAAAGTAAGCGAACTCAGCAAGGGTGACGATTGATAGTATTAAAAATTGATGCTGGGAAACATTTTTTCTTAAAATGGCGGGAGCGTGCAACATGAAGGCAATCATTAAAATTTTCATCGTGATGTTGTTTGCCACTTTGGCATGCCCTGCTTCTGCCGATCTCGGAGGCGAGCCTGAAAAATTCGCCCACGCAAGTGCCACGACCGTAACGCAGCAACCCGGTTATTCGGTACGCACTACTACCTTGTCCACGGGGACGGAAGTCCATGAATATGTGTCGGATCAAGGCATCGTATTTGCCGTGAGCTGGCAGGGTCCGTTCAAGCCGAACTTGCGCAAGTTGCTTGGCAGGCACTTCGGCAAAATCGCTAATCATGAAGGGCGGAAAGCAAAATCCAGCCGATCACAGAAAGAGTTGAAAGACTCGGAGGTGGTTATACGCACGAGCGGCCATATGCGGGCATATGAAGGTCAAGCCTGGCTCCCCTCGCAGTTTCCTGCAGGGTTTTCCGAAGAAAATATTACCTGAGCAGCTCCGATGATTAAAAATTCTTACAGACCTTGTGTTGCCGCTGCCGCGGCCGTCATCCTCAGCTTTCTGCTTGCGTCCTGCGGCGGAGGCGGCGGTGGAGGAGGTGGCAAGGCGGTAAGCACGAACGTCAGCGCCTCTGTTTCCGCAGTTCACGTCGGGGAATCCTTCTTTATAAGCTGGTCGAGCGCGAATGCCGATTCATGCCAGGCATCCGGAGCGGCGGGGTGGGAAAGCACCGTCGCCGTGTCCGGCACCCAATGGTTTTCGCCTACGGAGCCCGCGAACCTGAACTTCACCCTGACATGTACAGGCAAAGCGGGCAGCGCATCAAGCAGCGCCGCGGTTACAGTCAACCCGGCATCTGCGGTTGCCACAGGCAGCAACGTTGCCCAGATTGTTGTTGACAGCGGACCGTCGGGAAACGAAATCAACATGCCTTATGTTTCAGTGACAATATGCCGTCCGGGGACGGATATATGCCAGACTATTGACCATATACTTGTAGATACCGGTTCTTACGGCTTGCGCATCATTGCTCCGGGCGTTATTAGTTCGTCATTAGCACTTCCAAGCGTCAATGCCGCATCCGGCAATGCTTTGGGCGAGTGCGCGCAGTTTGCCAGCGGATTTACCTGGGGTTCGGTCAATTCAGCCGATGTAAAGATTTCCGGAGAAACGGCATTGTCAGTGCCGATCGAAGTAATAGGTAATACGGCCACGGCATTTTCACAGATTCCGGACGACTGCAGCAGTACCGGTTCGAACATGGGCACAGTCGCGACGATGGGTGCAAAAGGCATTCTGGGCGTGGGTTTGTTCAAGGAAGACTGCGGCTCTGTGTGTGCAAGTCGGATTATTCCAGGCACTTATTACGAATGCGACGGAACAGCATGCACCGGCACGACCGCCCCGTTATCAAAACAGGTGGCTAATCCTGTGGCGTTTTTCCCGCTGAACAATAACGGGGTGATGCTTGAACTGCCAAGCGTTTCCACCGGAGGCGCCTCGGCATTAAGCGGAAAATTGACTTTTGGCATCGGTACCCAGGAAAACAACCAGCTTGCCGGTACGACGATCTACCGTGCCGACAGCAGGGGCAACTTCAAGACGATCTACAAGGGCAAAACATATAATTCAAGTTTTCTGGATAGCGGCTCCAACGGGCTGTTTTTCCCGGACAGTACTATCCGGGGATGCACTCTCTCGACTGATTTTTACTGCCCTTCATCGCCGTTGGCGCTATCCGCTGTCAATGCGGCTTATGACAGCTCCTCATCCGGCACGGTCAACTTCACCATAGAGAGCGTCGATAAGCTTAATAGCGCAAGCGTTGCCGCTTCCATTGGCGGCAATACCGGATCGTTCGGGTTCAGCGGGTTTGACTGGGGCTTCCCCTTCTTTTTCGGACGCAAGGTTTTTGTCACGCTGGAAGCAGCGAATACTCCCGGCGGCACGGGACCGTTCTGGGCATATTAGGGCCGCCCGGGAGGGGCCTTTGGCCGGATGATTGGTTCCGGCTGAAAGAGAAAACTCAGTATAGTCCGCGCCGGAAGATCATGGCGGGATCGGAACGGACTCCGGTTCCGGCGTATCAGCCGCAGCCGCAACCGCCGCGCTGCTTGCCGCCATGTCCGCCGCAGTTGCCTGTTTCCTTGCGCTTGCCGCCGCAGCATTCGTGGCCTTGTTCGTGCTCATGGCCATGTGCCTTGCCGCCGCATCCGCAAGATTTTTCTTCCTGCTTGTTCATATCTTTGGATTCGTTGGCTGGAATGGATGTAGTCATTATGGTTTCCTTGTTTAGAGAGATTCAATGATTTTTGGCCCTTGGCAGGGCCGGGTGTTGCAGCCGGCGGTGCAAAGGCGCAATGCTTTGCCGCCTAGTAATGCAGTGGCGATTTTCTTGTGGGCGCGGGCAATGATGTTTCCGAAGGTTTGACGCGAGATGCCCATTTTTTCCGCTGCATCGACCTGATACATCTCCTCGATGTCCGCAAGGCGAATCGCTTCGATTTCATCCAGGTTCAATTCTATTTCCTCCAGATTCCTCATGGGTATCCCCTGGGGCTTGAAGTAAGTCGACTGCACATCGCAGTCGACCATGCGGCATTTAATCGGACGCGCCATTAGTCCCCTTTAGCTGTATGTAAATAGTTTCCATGCGCGCAGTCCTCAAATTGGCATCGGTCTTTTTCAACGCCATCATGAGCGTAATATAGCATATGCCAATAATAAATAGCGGTAAAGGATTCATTCAATCAGCACGGGACAAAACACAAATTTGATGTTTCTGCGGGATCAAACGCTGCCTGTCGGCAGGCTATTCATAAATAGTTTGATGACGAATATGTAATTATTTGTTAGAAGTGGCATTATAAATTTCCATGCATGAAAAAATGAAGACAGAATAGCAATAGAAAATGCAGCCTCACTCAGCAGGAAGCCTGAGCGGACGGCTCGGTTCGCGCAGATTGCCATAAAATGGAAACCGTCAGACAAGGGATATATTGATTATGAAAAATCGGATTGCCTGTTTCCTTGCAGAATTCCTGATTCTTTTTTCCTTGGTTTCAGGCGCAACTGCTCAGAATATTCCTCCAATTGGATTGCAACGAGTGTTTGCACAGCAGGAACTCGACCAGATGCTGGCGCCGATTGCTCTTTATCCGGATGCGCTGTTGTCACAGATACTGATGGCGTCGACTTATCCTCCGGAGGTGGCGCAGGCCGCGCAATGGTCCCGGTCCAATCCCGGTATGAGAGGCGATCAGGCAGTACAGGCGGTCGCCGGTTACGGCTGGGATCCGAGCGTCAAGTCGCTGGTGGCCTTTCCGGAAATACTTTCGACAATGGCTTCGAGGATGGACTGGACCATGGACCTGGGCGAAGCATTTCTTGGCCAGCAGCCGCAGGTAATGGACACTATTCAATATCTGCGACGCAAGGCCGTGGCCGCAGGCAGCCTGCGCTCCGACAGCAGGATTACGGTCATTTCGCAGGGACAGATAATCCAGATCGTGCCGGCGGTTCAGCAAGTGGTTTATGTTCCTTACTACGACCCGAACCTGGCGTATGGCTCATGGTGGTGGCCGAATAACACGCCAGTCTACTGGAACCCATGGCCGGGCTATCAAACGCCCTATGGCTATGATCGCAGGCTGGTGTGGGGTGCAGGTATTCCTGTCGGAGTGGGGCTATTTTTCGGCGTCTTCGACTGGCCCCATCGGCATGTATATATCAGGCCGAACAGAAGATGGGAGCAATGGCGCAACTATAATCCGAACCGGAGGCTGGAATGGCGGCACGACCCGGATCACCGTCGCGGAACGCCTTATCGGAGTGAGGTTGTGCGCCGCCGCTTCGCAGAGCCAAACCGCATTCAAGGCGACCGCGGAAGCTTCCGGGGCCGACCTTCCCCGGCCACAGCGGCCCCTAGAGTCGATGCGAATCGGCAAGCCAAACCTCCGGCAAGACCCGCCGCAACAACGGTCAGGCAGCAGCCTGCGGCTGCAGGGGCAGCCACAACAACCACAACAAGCAGAATCGCTCCCGCTCCCCGATTGAACGCGCCTGTCGCGCAGCAACGAACCGCGCCGCCAGCCGCCAGCCGCAACGTGCGCACCGAACAGCGGCCTACCGCTCTTGAAGGAATCGACCGGGGCCAAGCGGCGCGCAGCTTCAGCGCGCGCGGCCGTTCCAGCAGCCAGAGCGCAGTTCGTGAAGGCCCATCGCGGGCGACCGCTCCGGCTCCTAACAGGGCTCCTGCCGCATCTCCGACTCAACCGCAAAGTCACTCTCCGGCAGGAGCTTCTCGCGGTCCTTCGCGAAATGATTAAAGATTCCGCCAAGCTGCAATGGAACAACACCAACTCATGCAAATCGATCAACCGAGCGGGGTAGACATGGTAAACAGACGCGACGCATCTCAAAAAAAACCGGCTGGATGGGCCGGATGGCAAAGAGCAATTTTTGCGTGTGCATTATGCATCATCGCCCAGGTGGCGTTTGCGGGAACGCTTGCTCCAAGAAACTTCGACAGCCCTGAAGAAGGGGTAAGCGCACTGGTGAAATCGATCCGTTCGCACGATGTGGCCGAGATGAGAAGTATCCTAGGTCCGGATGGCGACAAGCTGGTCAATTCCGGCGACGAGGTTGCCGACAGGCAAAATCGGGAAGCTTTTATCAAATCCTATGATCAGGCGCACAAGCTGCTGCCGGATAGCGACAGGCAAGTTACCCTCGTGATCGGGGAAAATGAATGGCCATTGCCGATCCCTCTGGTGAAATCGGATAAGGGATGGTTTTTCGATACGCAGCAGGGTGACGATGAAATACTCGCACGCCGCGTTGGCCGTAATGAACTTTCCGCGGTACAGGTGCTGCTTGAGATTGTCGACTCCGAGCGCGAATATGCCGCACTGAACCGCAAGGACGACGGAATCCCTGAATATGCAGCGAAAATAGTCAGTGCGCCGGGCAAGCGTGACGGGCTCTACTGGCCGACCGCAGAAAATGAGCCTCAAAGTCCGATCGGAGAGCTTCTTGCAGCGGCTGCCAATGAAGGATATACGGATGCCAATTCGATTCAGCTCGCTCCATATCACGGCTATCTGTATCGCATACTGACCAAGCAGGGCGAGAGCGCAAAGGGAGGCGAGTACGACTATTTCAGCGGCGACAGGATGACCCGCGGCTTTGCTGCTATCGCCTATCCTGCGCGTTATGGGGCTTCCGGAATGACGACTTTTATCGTCAGCCAAGACGGGAACGTGTATGAAAAGGATCTGGGAAAAGATACGGAGGAAGTCGCCAGCCGCATCACGAGCTTTAACCCGGACCCGAGCTGGCGCCTGTCGAAACTTCCCGACCAGTCTGTGGCGCCCTAGCAGAACGAAGGCGGAAAGGTCGGTAAGCCTCTTTATTGATTAAAGCGTAGCGGGAAATCGCCGCAAGTCAAAAGCGGCTATTTCCATTCAAGCGAAATGCATCGCATACGGTAAAGGAAGGCTCTCCAGACAAACCGGGCCTGCTATTTGACCAGGGTTACCGGCACGTCCGCCAGATGAATAACCTTGGTCGTGACGGATCCCATGATCATGGTCTTGATCGACCCCTGGCCTCGCGTGCCCATGATGATGTTGTCGCACCCTTTTTCCTTTGCATAATCGGCGATGGCTGCTGCGATCGGCCCGATTCGAACCTCGCTTACATTCGTTATCCCCGCATCGTCGAGAATCTTTTTCGCCGGCTCCAAAATGAAATTTCCGGTTGCGATCTCCATTTTCTCGACTTCTGCCTTGGACATCACATCCCGAACCTGTTCGTAGACGGGTTCCTGGATGTTCAGTAAATGCACCTCAGCCGCGGGGCAACCTTCGGCAACGGAAACCCCATAATCAACTGCTCGCAAAGCATTGTTCGATCCATCGATCGGAATGAGTATTCTGGTCATATTTCAGCTCTATGTATAAATTCATGGATTAGAAACTGCTACGACTAAAAATGCGCAATTGCATCCTTTCAAAACGAGGGGAGAGTGCTCGCCTTCGGTGGTAATGTGACGAGAATATCGCAATAGGTTTCCTCTATGGTGTGACGCGTCACGCTTCCAAGCAGAAAATCCTCGAGCCGGCTTTTTCCATGCTTGCCGATCACGATCAGATCCGGCTTGAACGTTTCAGCATGCTCCTGAATGACCAGGGGAGGGTAGCCGAACTGGACCGATGACGCCACCGGACGGCCGCCTTTATCGAGATCGGACAAGAAGCGGTCCATTTCCTTCATGGCGTTATCCTTGGCCTCGGTACGGTATCCCCTGATGAAGTCTCTTGATACGCCTGCATAATTCATCAGTCCTTCGTGCAGCGCTTCAAAACCGTGCAGCAAGGTCACGCTGGCAGTGGGAGAAATTGCCAATGCGGTCTGCGCCGCCAGCATGGAGTTATCGGAAAAGTCAACGGGAACCAAAATACTTTCATAAGCGCGCTCCGGCTGATTTTTCACGATGAGCAGAGGATGCCTGCCGACATGGAGCAACTTGTAGGGAGTGTTGCCAAGAAAAGCGTCGCTAACGGAATTGCAACCGTGTTCTCCTGCAACAACCAGGTCAGCCGATATTTCATCGGCTTTGGAGGCAATCCGACTGGCGGGACGCCCGAATTCGACGGAACAGTTGCAAACAACGTTATATTCGCTCTGCAAGCGCGAGGCAATTCGTTGCAAGTCGCGTTCGGCATGTTCGGCCAGCGAGGCTTCTGAAAAGGCCTGCGCATTGTTGAGAAGACGCTCCAGCGCGCCCGGCAAGCTGAAATCGATCACGGTCATCAATGCAATTTCGCTGACTTGCAGCGCATGGCACAGCATGGCTGCACGCGTTTCAGCATGGGTTGCACACATTGACATGTCTGTGGCCGCAAGGATTCGATGAATATTCAAAATGCAGTTGCCTCCGTTCACCTGAGCAGCCGGTCTTCTGATTCAAGAACGCGCCCATCAATTCATTTAATAAAAACAGACAACCTGAATAGCCGATTTATGCCGCGTTGTGCCCAACTGCGGCATTTCAAGACTATCGGTTTCTGAAAGAGGTTGTTATTGATAATGAATAAAAAACAATAAATCCCGTCATGGTTCCGGTCGTATTTCGTGTGACAATTTCAATAACGAAATTAAATTTATCTTACTGAAGACGTTGGATAAATGAGTTCTTCTTTAAACGTAAAGCATCATAAACGCATGCAAAATGATCTTCAGGAAGTCAAGAAAGAGCACTACCAGCAGGCGCAGCAGCCGGCTAGGGCGGAGATCAACAAAATTCTCGTTCTCTGTCTTGGCAATATTTGCCGCAGCCCGATGGCTGAAGGCTTTCTGAAATCCAGATTGCCGGAAAAGGTGATCATGTCGGCTGGCCTCACCGCCATGGCCGGTTACCCTGCGGACCCATTCTCGGTGCGACTCATGCAGGAGCATGGCATCGACATCAGTTCCCACAGGGCGCAAAACCTTACCGACTGGATGGTCGAGGCTGCAGACTTGATCCTGACTATGGATACCGAACAGATGAATTTTATCGAACGGGCTTACCCTGCATTTGAAGGCAGGATCATGCGGCTGGGCCAGTTTGGTGGATTTGACATACCCGATCCCTATTGTCAGGGCATCGACGCGTTCAGGGAGTCGCAAAAATTGATCGTTCAGGGCATCAATGAGGTGCTTGAGCATATTCTGCACCCGAGGCCGTGAGCCCGGCGCGGCTTTCCGCTGCGGCATTGCTGGCGCATGTGCGTGAATGTGCTTGTCCATATTCAGAAAATAGTAGCGCTCAATAAACAGCACACTTTTCTAGAGTCTGCTCCCGATTTTTCTCGCCGAACTTTCCTGCTTCCATCGGACTGAAGTTTCTACCACACCTCATTCCACCTTCAATTGTTGATGTCAATCACCATTGACATAAAGCAAAAAATTGCGAATTGGTAATCAAATGCCATCTCACAACATTTTTAACGTTGTAGAATGTGCAACATATAAGGTTGTTTAATTTGCAACTATGTTGCGGACCTGCTTGTCATGCTCCAATTCGCGCCAAGCGCCCAAAGTGAGCGCGAAGTTAAGTTTCTTGCATGAAAGCAAAACCAGTGTGAGTGAAAATTGAATTCCAACATTTTTCGTTTTTCCAGAACCCGTCTGTTGCCGTTTTGCTTTTCCGCAATTATCTTTTTTCTGGCAGGATGCGAAAGCGTGACGCCCGGCATGCACGTCGGTTCGCGCTATACGCCGGCAAAGCCTGATTCGACTGTTGAGCCAGTGGTGAAATCGATCACTCCGGAACTCGTCCGGGCCGAGCGCGAACTGCGCGAGATGCAGCCGAAGCCAGAGCTTGGCAATCTGGTTGGCATCGCTTCTTCATACCAGATCGGAAAAGGCGACATTCTTTCGATCACTCCATGGGGCAATCCGGAATTGACGGCGGCAATCGCCGCGATGAGTCTGTCTGCTCAAGGAGTGGATGCGTCAGGCGCCTCGCCCCAGATTTCCGGGTTCGTGGTCGATCAGGACGGCATCATCCAGTTTCCCTACATAGGCGCGTTGAAGGTGGAAGGATTGACCGTGACGGATGCACGCGAGCTCTTGCTGAAAAAACTCGCGGCATTTTACAAGCGGCCGGAAGTCTCTATGCGGATGCAAGCCTATCGCAGCAAGCGCATCTATGTCGGTGGCGAGGTCAAGAATCCCGGCGTCCAGCCGATTAACGACATTCCGATGACGCTGATGGAGGCGATCAACCGCGTAGGAGGGATCTTGCCTACGGGCGACCAGAGCAGTATCCATGTGAGCCGCTCCGGCACCAGTTACCAGATCAACTTGCCGAAGCTTATAGAGCAAGGGTTCGATCCATCCAGCATTCTTCTATCCAGCGGCGACGTGGTGCGCGTGCACTCCCGCGACGAAAGCAAGGTCTTTATTATGGGCGAGGTTATCTCTCCAAGGGCTCTGCCGATGACAGATGGGAATATGACATTGAATCAGGCGCTGGGCGAAGCAGGCGGTCTTAACGTGGTAAGCGCGAACGGCAAGCAACTCTATGTCATCCGTAATGCTTCCGGCAAGGAACCTCTTGTATATCACCTTGATGCTACCTCGCCGTTTTCCCTGGCGCTTGCAGAAAACTTCGCTTTAAAGCCCAGGGACGTAGTCTATGTCGATACCGCGCCGCTTGCGCTGTGGAACCGCATGATAAGCCTGATATTGCCGAGCGCGCTATCGGTGATCAATACCTCCGCCAACTATCAGTCCGCTAACAGATAATGAACAAGATTCTAGTCGTCTGCATCGGCAATATCTGCCGAAGCCCGATGGCGGAAGCGCTTTTAAGGCGCGATCTGCCAGCAAAAACGATTTACTCAGCCGGCATTCACGCCATGATCGGCAACCCGGCCGACCCGCACTCGATCCTCATCATGCATGAGCAGGGCATCGATATTGCCGGACACCGCGCACAGCAGTTAACGGAACCCCTGGTTAGTGCGGCCGATCTGATCCTGACAATGGACAGCGAGCAACAACGTCTTATCGAATCGAACTATTCGACTAGCCGGGGAAAAGTGCGGCGTCTGGGTGAATTCGGTAAATTCGATATTCCCGACCCGTACCGAATGGGCATGGAAAAATTTCGCGCGTCGTACCGCTTGATCGAACTGGGCGTCAACGACTTGACCAGCCGGCTACTGGCATTCAGCTAAATTATTAGGCACAAAGAATATAAATGACTCAAGCGACCCAACTTCCCCAAGTGTTCCCGCAGTCTCCGCAACAGCTGCAGCAGTTCCAGCAACTGCAATTTCAGCAGATCCAGGCACAGGCGCAAGACGATGACGCAATCGACCTGGTTTCGTATATGGATCTGATTTTCGACCACCGCTGGTTGATTGGCTCCATTGCGCTTGCGGTTACCTTGCTCGGTGCGGCCTACGCTTTCATGTCTAAGCCGATATACGAGGCGAATATCCTGATCCAGGTGGAAGACAACCCTAATTCATCCAAGAACATACTGGGCGAGATGGCATCGATGTTCGACGTCAAGGCTGCAGCAACTGCGGAAATGGAGATATTGAAGTCTCGCATGATTGTCTCTAACGCAGTCGATAAGCAACGCATATACATCAGCGCCAAACCAAAATATTTGCCCTTGATAGGCGCATGGATCGCCAGGAGAAACAAAGAAATCTCCAGCCCTGGCCTGCTCGGCATGGGCGGCTATGCGTGGGGCGCGGAAAATATCGAAGCGACCACGTTCGATGTGCCAGGCGAGCTTCAAGGCAAGGAATTCGTGCTCAACGCTGAGGGCGAAGGGCGGTACAGGCTCACGTACAGCAAGGAGAATATCGACCTGAACGGGGTTGTCGGGAAACGGCTGAATGCCAATACCGATGTCGGTAAAATTGACTTGATGGTTGAACGCCTCACTGCCGAGCCGGGCGCGCAGTTCATACTGAGACGCGACGATCGTCTTCAAGTTATTAAGGATCTGCAAAAGGATCTGAAGATCGAGGAAAAAGGAAAGCAGTCCGGCGTCATAGGCGTTTCGCTGCAAGATTCCGATCCGGTTCTGGCTCAAGGCATCCTGAATGAGATCGGCAATGAGTATGTGCGCCAGAACGTCGAGCGCAAGTCCGAAGAAGCGGAAAAATCCCTTGTCTTCCTGGACAAGCAGTTGCCCGAACTGAAGCGTCATCTGGAGCAGGCCGAATATAAGCTAAATGGCTTCAGAAACAAGATGGGTACGGTTGACCTGGGCGAAGAGGCCAAGCTCGTCTTGAAGCAATCGATCGATACGCAGACCAAGCTCCTGGAATTAAAGCAAAAACGCGGCGAACTTTTGACGCGGCAAACCAATACCCACCCGGATGTCATCGCGGTCGACGACCTGATCAAGAACATGGATGGGGAAATCAATTTAGTGGGTGCCAAGATCAAGAAGCTGCCACTTCTTGAACAGGAAGTTCTGCGCCTGACGCGCGACGTCAAGGTCAATACCGACCTCTACACGGCGCTCTTGAATTCGGCGCAGCAATTGCGCCTGGTCCGGGCCGGGAAGGTGGGCAATGTGCGCCTGGTCGATGCGGCCGTGCTTGAAAATGTGCCCGTCAAGCCCAAGAAAGCTATCGTGCTCGGCATTGCGGTAATGGTCGGGCTCTTCCTTGGGGTATTAGCAGCCTTTGTCAAAAAATCCCTCTTCGGCGGTGTTGAAGATGCGGACGAGATCGAGCAGGCCTTGGGCCTGAGCGTTTATGCAACCGTCCCCCATAGCGTCAGGCAGCAGGAAATCGGGCTGCTGCTGCAAGACAAGACAAAACATGTGACGACTCTTGGAATTCTCGATCCCGCCGACCCAGCGATCGAAAGCTTGCGCAGCTTCAGGACGGCATTGCAGTTTTCGATGCTGGATACGAAAAACAATATCTTGCTGTTGACCGGGCCAACGCCAGGCTTGGGGAAATCGTTTATTTCCGTCAACCTGGCGACGATACTTGGCGCTGCGGGCAAGAAAATCCTTCTGATCGATGCGGACCTTCGCAAGGGATACCTGCATCGCTATTATTCGCTGCAAAAGCATAATGGGTTGTCTGACCTGATAGTAGGGGCGGTGTCTGTAGAGCAGGCCGTTCACAAGGACGTGGCGCAAAATGTAGATATCATCTCAACCGGCAATTTGCCGCCCAATCCTTCCGAGCTCCTGGCGCATGGCAGATTCGGCGAATTGCTGCAGTCCCTGGCGTCCGCTTACGATTATGTAATCATCGATTCGCCCCCGGCGCTGGTTGTGGCCGATACGATGAGCATCGCGCCGCATGCCGGCAGCATATTTCTCACCGTTCGCGCGGGAATCACTACGGTAGGCGAGATCAAGGAAACGATGAAACGCTTGAATCAGGCTGGCATTCAAGCGAGAGGGGTGCTACTTAACGATTTGAAAACCCGTCCCGGACGCTATGGCTACGGAAGCAAGTACGGCAAATACCGTTATGTACAATATAAATATTGAACGACTGCTAACTAGTTGACGCAGATACACATACGCGCAGCATGCGCATCCTTGGTCAGTACATGCAGCGGCTTACCTTAAGTTGACGCCACTTTGTACGAACCTTTTTCAAAATCGAAGAGGGCGTTTATCTGGAATCATTCTGGCAAGCAGCGCGACAAATATCTCCGTATATGCCGGGGATAGCGACTAGGAATTAAATTTACTTCAGGTACATTTTTAACCATTATCCGTCTGAATGGGCATTGGCTATTCTTCGCCTCTTGCCTTGCGCTATGTTCGCTTCCTACGATTCGGCATTGGCTCCGCTCGCATGATCTTCGGCACGCCGTTCCTTCTGAATTTCCTTACACAAACATCCGAACCAGCAAGCATTTACGCCGGACACTCTCCTGGCCTGCCCAAAACCGTAGGCATGAAAAGCTATGAAAATTTATTCATAGCAAGCTTCTTAGAAAAAACATTGCGTTTTGATAATTGTCATAATGATTACTATATATAGCAACTATGATATCAAAACATTAACAATAACAGCGAATCAAAACCATGCATACAGCAGAAAAAATATGCGAGCACTTGGAAAAGGTTGACGCGGTTTCCCGACCTGCACGGTTTAACCATAACAAATTGATTGCTGTCCTGTGCATGGCAGCTTCTGCCGCAATAAGTGTTTCGTTGATCTGGTTGGCAATCAGATAGCTTTAAGGGATCCAAATTCTGGCTAATAAGATCAGTTCAGAGAATTTGGCCATTTAAACAGCTTCACAAACGGAGTCCCAAATGCAGTTGGCTCAAAGTTTTGGCATAGCCTCTGTTGCCGCAGCGACCAGCTTTACAACCAGCGTAATTATCATTAAATCAAAACGCTGGCACGGCAGATTTTCCCTTGATTCAGACTTGTCGGGAGTTCAGAAATTTCATAAAAAGGCGGTGCCGAGAATCGGCGGCATTGCGGTTGTAACAGGAATTTTTATTGCACTATTAACTTGCATATTCACGGATTCTTCTTTTGCGCAAAAATTTTATGCAAGAGAAACATTCCTTCTTACAGTAGCCGGCATGCCAGCATTTATTGCAGGCACCATTGAAGACTTAACCAAAAAAGTGTCTGTAAGGACGCGCCTGACAGCGACATTTACCAGCGCGATTCTGGCATTTTTTCTAGTTGGGTCAGTGCTCGACAGGGTTGACTTCTGGGGCGTTGACTATCTGCTGGCTTATCTTCCGTTTGCTATCGTCTTTACTGCTTTTGTGGTTGCCGGCGGCACCAACGCGATCAACATCATCGATGGATTTCATGGGGTGGCCGGAGGCGCCATCATCATCATGCTGGGCGCGTTCGCTTATCTAGGTTGGCAATCGGGGGATAGATTCAGAGCTGGCCCCATTTGGTTGGACAGAATTTTGCGAATCTTAAGTGGATCCTTGCGGTATAAGGGTTATCCACGGTGCCGCTCTTGCTCTTTATCCAGAGCAAGAGCGTGCGGCGCGGTGAGTAACCTGATTCATC
>Ga0366785_1038_pt1 | contig 23822 bp, 20 predicted proteins | sample TotcelHN113001M8_FD_207049 | JGI IMG/M metagenome (GOLD analysis project Ga0366785, IMG submission 207049) | Enriched cells from coal bed in the Powder River Basin, Montana, United States - Total cells N11 rep2 HSBNCT.N11.300.1.M8 ...
CACGGCGGCAAGAAAGGCAGGCACGAACGTTCCGAGCCTATCTGCGGCATGAACTGTAAAGATTCATCGCCATTATGTCCCTGTTGCACAAAGCAACAAGTTATAAAAAGCCATACGATGTGGGCTTTTCACTATTTGCCGCTATTAGGGAGTAATTACCCCAGATATGGGTGTGGGCATAAGTTGCAATTTATGCGCCTATAGACGGCTTACTGGTCAAGCGACTCGCAATAATTATTTATATAAACAGGCGTGTGTTGAGAAATCGGCACACGCCATTTGTTTCAACCCTATGGGGACACTACTTCCCCCAATAGGGATGATGTGTCTCCATTTCTATCATATTGGAGATCATCATGAATATTGAACAATTACTCACTAGCCTACAAAAAGCTGATGCTATTGGTCAGATATGTTTACAAATGAACGGAGTATTTATAGACGTAAAGGAAGTGCTTCGTCAAAAAGAAAGCTTCGAGATTTGCATTAGTGAAGCTTGCAAGCATTACGAAATCCATCGCACTGCGCCTGATCCCAAGTACTGCATATCTGGACTGCTCATGCAGGAACATGCAATGTTTGGTGGAGGTGAATATTGCACTTATCTTCAACAGTTGGGTGCTCTGAGGAATTTAGAGGAGAATCCTCCAGTTCCTTCGGGGATAGCTGGTAACACCGAGCTGACGGAATATTGGATGAGTGGATTTAAACGGTACAGGGCACAGTTGTATTGGGACCCTGATTAAAAACAGATTGGCCCTGCACTTAGTGTAGGGCCAATTTATTTATAGACAGAATGCGGTAGCAGCATTCTTGAACGAAACTCCTCTTTTGATATTCTTGGAAGTTGCTCCGGTGTTGCTTGATTAAAAAATTTTTGGCTTCCCCAAAGATTGGCACACCCAACGACGAAAATCCTGTGTTCAGCTCGAGTAAAAGCAACATTCAAAATGTTAGGTTTGCTTGATGCCCATTTTACTGCTCCCGTGGTGCTTTTATCACAACCAAGAACAAACCACACAATAGATGCCTGTTTTCCTTGGAAGGTATGAACCGTTCCAATGTGGTCTTTACACCATGTTATCAATTGGGTTCTTGGAGGTAATTTTGTTGTGCTGTTGGTGAGAGTTTTCCAATTGCTGAGATCAGATAGCTTTTGTTTAATTGTTGATGCTACTCGCTTAAAGGGTGAAATTATATAGATAGGAGGAAGCTTATCTAAATGCGAATAGAGTGCGACGAGTGCTTCAACGACTGCATCGACTTGTTCTTGGACGACCTGCTTATTTACAACATGGCCTGGTATATGCACCCATGAGCTTGGCCCTATATACAGAGATTCTGAAGGGACAGAAGTATCTGCGGCACCATGAATCATTTTATTTTTATATGCGATAGCGTTCGCTATCCTGAACATAGGGTCAGCACACCGTCTATGTACTCTTAGCGGGCTTCCAATCCATTGCGTTTCGCCAGAATCATTACTAATTGATGCACCTATTGCATTTGCTGCATCAGCTAAATTTTGTACTGAGCATGTGTTGGGCCAAGCACAGGTATCCTCAGAAACTCCAGAAGATGCTGCTAAAGCCTCAATCAATTTGGCAGGCACTGTAAACACAGGTTCAATTTGCAATGGATCTCCAACTACAACAGCTCTTTTTGCCCTCCAAAGTGCTCCAGCGGCAGCCTGTGGAACAGCTTGGCCTGCTTCGTCAATAAATAACCATCCAAGTGCATTAGCGCCAATGTCGCGAAACTGATTGCCAACTGATGCAAAAGTACTAGAGATGACAGGAACAACCATAAAAAGGCTCTGCCAAAGAAGTAGGGTATCTTCGGAATTTTCAAGCTTTCCACCTTGTAGCATGTCACGAACTGCGTAGAGGTTTGCGCTAAATCCGCTGCCCTTCTGAATAACCTCTTTTAACCAGGCTTCATGTAGAGTAAGCGCTGCTGCAAATAGCTCTGACCGATAATGATTGTATTTGTGGTCTTGCCAGAGGCCTTCGCTTTGGCAAAATTTACTTTCTATATTTTGGGATAGCTGTCGATTAATATTTTTGAAAGTGGGTTTCAATGACTCAATCAAAGCGATATTTGATTTCCACTTTTTCTCACGCTTCGACAATTGCTCACGCGCATGCGTAAGTAGACCCTTTGCCTCATCCAAGGCCAGTTCGGCTGACTGTTTCTTGGGAGTTATATTAACCTGTTGGAGTAAGTAGTCTCTTTGTAGGTGACGGCATTTCTTAACGTCCTCATTATATGCGTCAAGATCGGCTTGATAATGATGACGAGCGCTTCGGCTGAAGAACTTTTTTAATCTTGATATTTTTGGTTTTGTTAAAACGTCCCTTAAACGACTAATATTTGCTAGCGCCTTTTCAATGTCAATTATTTCGAAATTAATTTTATCTAATGCATCTTGTTTTTCCAGCACGAGTAGTTCTGCAGCATCGTAATTTTTCTTTATATCAGAAACATAGTCATCAAGAGAAAACCCAGCCACTTCTTCATACGCACGAATATACCGGGTCAAATCAGTTTTCCGAGCTTTAACTTTGTTTTCAATTCTCTGGAAATTTTCACGAGCTTCTTGGAATGTTGGCGTACTAGAGTGCTTTCCCCATTGCCATATTGATTGGTGTAGCGCCTCATCATACCCTGTAGGGTTTGATGTGTCCTTGTCAACATCGGAAAATAAATTGCCTGCAAAACGGCTTCGGTTTGCTTTATTACCTAATGCGCACGAAATTAATCCCCATGGGTTGTCATCAGGAGATAACGAATCAAAATTTCCTCTTTTATTTCGCGAGAAATACTTTATGGCAGCTGACTGCAAATAAGTTAACTTTGGTGCTCCATCGCGATGACGCCAATCAATTTCTCCATTATCTTTATTACTGACTTTTCCGAGAGCGCTGGTCTTCGGCAAATCGTGCGAAATATTTTGTACGGCAGCATTGTTGGAAGAAACAACCAACATCTCGAAGCCCGTTAGCTCGGGCTTTAATTCTGAGATCTTCCACGGGGTAGTTTTCTGATTTTTTGTTATGTTTACGGGTAGCTTTCTATCCAGAAATGCATCTCTTGCGCTCTCAAAACGTGAAAGTATCTTTGCACGTTGGGTAATATTTTCTGCAAATATGTCGCGCAATAAAGTAGTTTTTCCGGTTCCTGGTGGGCCATTAATAGAAAAAACACAGCCTTCTTTAAGCGTCATAAATATGCGATTGATGGCAAATTGCTGCATCAGACTCATATTGTGCTTCGATTCGCTTAACCAACGTCCATCAGGTATGTTCGATGGGTGCAAAGTCTCTCTGATTAGGGCTTGTCCTTGCGAAGTGTAAATGTCGATTCGATCAGACTCTGATGTCGGCGCAAGGTATTTTGACAGTGTTGTGTGAGGGCCTAGCGATGAAGGATCTCCCAGTATTCGCTGAAGATCCTTGGCATAGAAGCTGTTGAGAATGTCGAGCTCAGTTTCTACTTCGTCATCAGTATCATTGTCATCATCAGTCGTGTCTGGTGTATTGGTTGAGGTGGACTTGGTGCTACGTTCAAGTACTGAACGTAATTTAATTACAGCAATCGGGTGCTCATCAGTACTGCTTAATTTTATGTTCGCCCAAGAGAAAAAGATTTGCTGTAGTGCCTCAATATCAGAACGAAGTAGAGGGTACTTGGAGTCAGCTCCTGAATGATGGTCTGTATTCGATCGATTGATCAGTCTTCTGGAATTAAACCTCTCAAGCTCTTGAGTAAGCTCTTTCAAACCCGTGTGGAATGCATCGAAATCTAAACTATCAATACCACCTTGCTGCAAACGACCTAGAGCCCATGGTGCAGTCGATACTGACACTCTATCCATTTGTGGCTCAGCGCCTTCACTCAAAATTATCCTAGCAAAACAGGTTAGCCCTTCGAGATCTCCGCGTTCTGAATCCTCTATGGCCTCAGTGTCTGAAGGTGCGTATCTTAAGTTATTTTTTACTACATCGCTTAGCAATGACTTGTCGAAGATGCCCAGGTAGACTTCATATCCACAATGGCGCCGTCCCTTCGGAATTCCTTCAATTTTCCAAAAGTCACCACAGCTTTGTGGATCAAGCGATGAAAGTTCTTTCGAAGATATACAACGTACTGCCCAATCTTTATCTTGATGCTCGAGAACCTGTCCATCAAGATCGAAAGGTATGAAAAATTCGATTTTGTGCCAAAATTCGAGAATTTTTTGACTTTTCGGAGTGCTTGTAGAGTGTTTTGTTATTCTTTTAGTGCTCATATAGGACAGAACTTTGATTCACCAGTTAACTGGTTGGGAGATTAGCGTCTTAAAGCGGCTATTATTTCCTGCACACTCATGAAAATTCCAAAGCATTGAATGGCACATGCAGAGACAATCTAACGACTATTATGTGTTTTATCGCCGATAGAAAGTGCCGTCTTTTCGAAATTTTCCACTAGAGAAGGAACCAAACGCTCACTAGCACCAGCCACTATGCAAAAAGCTAGCAGGAGTGAGAGCTTGCTTCCTGAGAATTGAACGCCACCCATTATCAACCCACTCTTTATGCCAAGCGCAACAAAGAGAGCGCCAATCAATCCGGCACCAATACGGGATAGGCCCTCAAGTTTATGGATATTCTTTCCAGCATTGGCATCAAGCACGAGGCGGTTGCCACGAGCGGTAACGGAAAGTAGTGCACCAAAAGCCCCGCATAGCGCACCCAGAATGACCTCATGCGCTGTGGCACCCACCACATACTTTGCTTGATCTCGAAAAACCCAAAGAAGCGCAAAAGCTGCCAAACATGCCAAGGTTAAAACGTAGGCTGATTTGAAATACCATTTCCAGGACGTTTCTTTGTTCCTGGCTTTTAGCTGAAGCTCAACTTCACGAAGAATTGCAAGAGAATTTTCCTTGTCATAACCATCAAGGCAGCGTGCAAGACCTTCGGCTATTTGGCATTTGATAATACGACGAGCATCATTGTCAGTAATGAATTGAGTCTGCGCTTCAAGTAAAGCTACCTGGTTCAGAATTTCGCCTTGATGCTCGCTAGACACATGGCTATCTGCCGTGCGCCATTGCACTGAGTAGTCGCTCGCAATATAGACAACAAAATTATCCGTATTAAGAATAATTTCTTCGACGATCTTGTTTAGCTCGTGGTCAATCACTCCCTTTTTGAGAGCGTAATGATCCGGAACTTCTTTGTTTGCGCTTGAAGTATTCTGGAGTACAGAACTCACGCTTTCATCGATATGATCAGCTGTTGCGATATCAGGCATTTTGGAAGAATAGCTTCTGGTGTTTGAGTCGGTTTCTCTTTGATCGTTGCTGTCCGAGCTACTTCATGCGCATTGCCGACGGTCTTGAATTCATCTTCGATCGCTCGTGCTGCACTTAACAGGTTGTTCAGGTATAAAGCCCCATTCGGGCCATCGTACGAGTATTGATTAATTGCACATGAATAGAGTTGGATCTGCTGCGGAATAGCTTGCATTATTCGTTGCTCATATCGACGCCTTGCGTTGCTAGCAGACTCAGCGAAAGAAGCAGTCAACGATTCCATTGCAGCGGATCTTTTGATCTGCTCTTGAACAACGACTCGGCAGCAGTCATAGATGTTGAGCTGCCTATCCGCAATTTTATGGAGCTGTGACTCTTGAATAGTATCGCCTTTGGCGTTTAGTTCAAGGATGGTTTGTCTTTTGTGACCACCATGACCACTGAATAACACAAAAACGTAATCAAGAGATTGGCGCTTTAATTCTTCAACTCGAGCCAAAAGACTAGCTTTTTCTGGGTTTTGAAAAATCTCCAATTCACTTAGGTACCAAGTGCCGCCTTGGGGGCTTTTGAGAAACGCAGATGTTTTCTCAATATCTAACTTTACGCCTTGTAAACCGTTAGTATTTCCTATCAGCAATGCTTTTCTTTTCATAACTCCTCCATCTATAAGACGGTGCTCTCTTGTTTTGATTATATTGCACAAACTTTCAATATAGAAATATTTTCTATATAATTTGACAATGCAAATATGTCAATTAAATATTGATTTTTTCTAAAATGAGAGGGAAGTGTCATGCAATACGACATGCACTACTACGGCACGTATGCAATGGCCGCTGCAGCGGGTATTCCTAAAGTAGATGCCGAAGTTATCGCCACGGCGGCTCAGTATGTTGATGACCAAAACATTGCAAAATGGGTACTTACTAAGTCCCAGGAAGGGGTTCTGGGGATTGCGACTGCGCATCATCCGATTGATGCAGGTCTGCGCACGTTTCATAGGTCACCAGCTGCTAACGATACCCGTCTAGTCTGGGTGCCCTTCCACTTTATGCCGGGCGCCGAAGGCAACAATTTTGAAGAGAAGCTGGTCTGCCGCAAAGACAGCAAAGTCGTAAATAAGATGCTGGACCACTACCTTACCGAATTGGTCATTAATGTACACCGCCCGCACGCGCTCCACCTGATAGGTATTGCGGCGCACGTGTATGCAGACACATTTTCTCATTGCGGATTCTCTGGTATTCGCAGCAGCCAGAATCATATTGATAATGATTCAATTCAATTCGATGATTCTCATTCTGATGAAATCTTGGGATATATCGAAGAAAAAAAGGGTGCTTTCTTCTCGAGATTTACTGAAGCAGCAGGGATGGGGCATGGTGCTGTTCTTACTCATCCGGATCGGCCATACCTGAAATGGTCATTCAGGCGTGAAGACGGAACTAAGATTCACAAGAACAATCCCGAGGCCTTCATGGCCGCATGCAAAGCACTTTACACTCGGTTTAGGCAGTTTACCCGGCTCTACTATGGAAAAGAGGTGCCCGCTGTGATGGAATGGGACAAGCTGGAACCGCATGTGAAGGCCATTCTCGAATTTGAGGGCGAAGCTGAGGCGCGAGTTCAGTGCTGGATGGCCGCCATGGAAAACGGCTCATTAAGCGCAATCCCCACTTGTCGGCATTACGATTCAAGTGAGTGGCTTGGTGCTGTTGAAGGGTTCGAGAACAGCGAGACTGCTGACAAATTCCATGAGTCGGATCCATATAAATTCTATGCAGCGGCCGATTATCACCGTAACTATGTGCTTAAGCGTCTGCTTCCGAGCGAGGATGTGGGTTTGCTAGTGGCTTGATAAATCAAAATTCCTTTAGGCGAAAGCAAAAATCAAAACAATTCCATTTTCTGCTAAATGCGGCTGTTCGCTTGGATCTCTGTTGTTCTGAAAGTGAATGAGTTTCAGCGATCACTGCTTCCTCGTTATCTCACAGGAACCGGATGTTGTGATCGTGTTATTTGATCAGCGCCACTCATGTTAGTTTTTTGGGAGCAACCTATGGCAACAAAGAAACGCGTCTTCATCAGCTTTGACTATGATAACGACGAGGGAACGAAGATCATGCTTGCCGGACAAGCGAAGCTTCCGGATAGTCCTTTCGACTTTAAGGATGCGTCTGTCAAGGAGCATCTCACCGGCGATTGGAAGGAGAAAGTGAAACGCCGCATGGATAATGTCGATGTCGTGGCAGTCTTATGCGGCGAGAAGACACATACGGCAGTTGGTGTCTCTGCTGAGTTGGAGATCGCAAAAAATAAAGGTAAGGAGTATTTTTTGCTGGCTGCATACTCCGATAAATCCTGTATGAAACCGAAGAGTGCCTCATCCACCGACAAGGTTTACAAGTGGACTTGGGATAATCTCAAGACTCTGATTGGTGGCGGTCGATAGGAAAAGATCATGCGAAAAGCTCTTGTGGTCGGAATCAACTACTACCAAAGAGTGGGTGGACTTTTCGGCTGTGTTGACGACGCGCACGCAGTGAAGGCCGTGCTTGATCGCAACAGCGATGGGACGGTCAACTTCGGAACGAAGCTACTTACTGGAACGGGGCCGACCGACATGGTTACTCGCGCAACTCTGCGCGAGAGCATCAAGGAGCTTTTTGCTGGGGAGTGTGAGACCGCACTTTTCTACTTCGCTGGTCATGGGCATGTTGAGAGTACCGGTGGTTACCTCATTGCTAGTGATGCTGCCGCTGGAGACGAAGGTCTGCCTTTGAATGAAGTGTTGACTTTCGCTAATCAGTCAGGCGCACGCAACAGAATTATTGTTCTTGATAGCTGCCACTCAGGTATAGCGGCCGCATCGATCACCGCAAGTGGATTCGCTGAAATCAAAGAAGGTACAACCATTCTCACGGCCTCTACGGCAGAGCAATACGCTACGGAAGAAAACGGCGCGGGTGTCTTTACGACACTTTTCGTAGACGCGTTGGGTGGTGCTGCGGGCAATCTCGTAGGTGAGGTCACCCCGGGCAGCATCTACGCGCACATAGATCAGTCGCTCGGGCCCTGGGATCAGCGCCCGGTCTTTAAGACAAACATCAAACGCTTTGTCTCACTCAGACGCGTACAATCACCGATAGCTCTGGTCGAACTCCAACAAATCACCGAATTCTTTCCCAACCCCGGCCAAGAGTTTCCTCTTGATCCGTCGTTTGAGCCGGAACGGCAAGGGAATGATTCAACGATTCCTGCACCTGACCCACTCAATACTGCGAAGTTTGCGGTGCTACAAAAGTATAACCGTGTTGGATTGGTCGTTCCTGTAGACGCACCTCACATGTGGCATGCAGCAATGGGAAGTAAGGCATGCCGACTTACTGTCTTAGGGGAGCACTATCGTAGGCTAGTCGAGCGTGGCCGCATCTAAGCTCTAATAATGCGTGCAAGGTTGAGACGCCCAGCAATTCCGTCGAGGGGGACGTCCTAAAGCTGCGCTTTAGGTTCCCTCTGCCTTCGGCTTCGCCCGCCCTTCACATCCAGCGTTTAGAAGAGGCATTCCCGCGATTTGACGGACACATCCGTTAAGAACACATCTGCTATTTTCCGTGACGGAACTTACAGCTATAGCAGATCTAGGCGTGGCACTTGTTCGCATCATGGGGGCGTATCTTCTTGGAAGAGGTAATTGAAAAAGCAATTGCTCATAGATATCGCTTCTATCGGAAGGGATATGTTACTTAATTGCCCAACTTGCAAAAAGTTTCCTGGTGGCGTCGGAGCCGTAGTTCTGCACGGCATCCTGCATTTGCTTACTGATGCCAGATAAAGAAAGCCTCCTCTTTGTAATTGCCAATATGCGGCTTTTATCCTCGGCCAGTTCATCCAGGTTATTCAACATATCCACAAGTAGAAATTCCTGAGTCAGATATTGCGGGAATCGTTGTTTTTTCCGAAACTCGAATGGCCGATTCCCAAGTACGAAAGTGCCTTGCAGCTTGTGGTTGTATACCCAAGTAATGTTATAAAGCTGCGTGGTTCCTAAGCTGAGCGAGTTATAGTTGTTCGGGGAAACCAGAAGAAAATTACTGTCGCGCAAGAAAGCAGCGACCAATTCTTCCGCCTCTGGCGGTACAGGTCCGTATACGGACGGGCGAGGCACATAGTAAAGGCCTCTTGCTAACTTACTTAGCTTGCCATCTTTCAGCAAATGCCTAAGCCCGCGTTCTCCAATATTTAGGTCAGCGGCAAGTTCTTTCCAACGAAAGAATTTACCTGTTTTTAATGGCGCTGGTTTATCCATGTGACGCAGTTATCCCCTACGAAATGATCCAATTGAAACTCAACAACCATAATAAAAGCCCTTTTCCTGATGGTCTGGCGCGTGGTGACTTTGTCGATCTATTGAGTTGGGATTTCGACTATTTTCCGCGCCGCTCGCGGTACACTTTTCCATAGATCTCGATGCGTTTCATAAGGTCCTTATGTTGGTTTCATTACTGACAACTTCAGTTTAGGACATGTGAAAGCATACGCAAGCCTTGCTTGAAACAGGTTAATCGAGTGCTTCCTGTTCGGCCATGTAGCCAGCTGAAACGATGGCATTGCCCAAGCTTTCCCATCCAGCAATCGTAGCGAAACGCTGGATGCGTTGGAGCTTGCCGTCGGTTGCTTTCTTCCTGGCGCCAACCGGTATATCGTCCGGATACATCCTCCATGGGCGAATAATATGCCCAGCCTCCTTTGCCCCACGCGCTAGTGTGGCTGCTATCCTAAATCCACCCTCGTCTATATCGCCCCAGTGGTAAATGGGTATGGATGAAGGGAGGTTGCTTAGCAATCGCGAGTACATCGCCATCCATGCGGGTGTTGGCATCCCGGCGGTATAGATGAGAAGAATGTTTTGCTGGCATAGCCGTCTGGCTTCGCTGTGGAAGGTTGTCTTGTTCTCTATGGTTATGACGTGTTCTGGCGTCCCGATCACTTTTTTGATCGCTGCCGCTGGTATGCCTGAGTAAGGGGTGTCCAGCAGGGCAGTAACGCGCTCCCGCTCGATAGTCACGTTCCCTGAGATAAGTGTCGGTTGCTCCTCCCTGAACAATCCTATTTCCGCCCATATGTCGGCCGGTTCGCGTTCTTCCGGTTCGATGCTGCCAAAGAGCAGGACGTCCAGCGCGCTCGTCAGCTTCTCGACTCGTTTGCTGTCACTGAACCATTTGGCGCTCGCTTCCCGTATCGGCATAGAGACTATGCCTTCCCCGATATTGGAGGCGGCCAAGCTGATTGTTTTGGCTGCATCCAGCCAGTCTTCGATGGAGTCCGGGCCTAGTCCGCGCACGTTCTTTAACAGGCCCCAGCGCTGCAAGACGTCATCTAGCACGGGGTGTTCGACCATCAATGGAGTAAATCGCTCACGCGCATAGGACAGCTTCTGTCCAATCGGCACCTTATTCAAAAATGTAGCGAGTTTGATGCCATCAGCCAAAGTGACGCGCTCGATCATGTCCTCGCCGCCTTTTTTATTCCATACGATATTGATTGCGCCGACAGACTTAGCGCTTTTCATTGTGGAATCGAAAATTTCTTTCTGCCGAAGGTCTCGTGCCGAGTGATATGCTTTGAGATGAGATGACGTCAGCGCGGCCTCGCGAGACCGCAGGCCGGCGTCGCTCTTGTCGCCGGCTGTGAGCAGTTTTTCCAGCAGGGATGTCGCCGCCTTGTCCATTATATCGCTGCCTCCACAGTGGTTTCAGATGGGCGCATGGTGATCAACTCGGCTTCAAGCATGCCGGGATTAAATTCCAAGAGGTCGCCGCGCATGGCGTCACGCATTTCCTGCGAGATGTCATGGCCTTCGACAAGGCTTGTGTTATTGGTCGGGTCGCGCATGATGTCGTACTGCCGATGCATGAAGGAGGACAGTGTCCCCTGGTTGTCGCCGGTGCCGGTCATCACGATCTGCAGGCCGAGGTCTTCGAGGTATTGCATGGTCGCAATGATGTTGTCGTCATACATGCGTATGAAGACTTCATCCAGCAACATCAGGCGTACGCCGCTGCGGTTCTTCTTGTTGAGGCGGTATGCGGATGCCAATGCTGCCCCGGCAATCACGTACAGCGGGGAACGATGTTCGCCGCCCGAGCCTGCACCAATGCGGCTGCTCAGGTATCCTATGTGGCGAGGAGTACCGGTGTGGTCGTCTCTCAGGATTTCGATGTCGAACGAGAAGAACTCGCGATAATCGTCCAAAGGACTACGCATTTTTTCCGTCCCCGGGGTGATCTTGTCGTCGATCAAGCGTTTGAATTCCTCTGGTATTTCTCCGGGACCCCCGAACATATCGTCGTTCGGGCCATAGGCTGCTACGTTCTTGATGAATCGCATAAGGTTGGCGAGCTCTGGACGTACGTTACGAACGAAGTGGTAGCGTTCGCCGTTAGAGAAAGAGGGAGACTCGCGCAGTACGGCATTCAGCGTATCGAATCTTTCCTGCATCATCTCCAGGTTGTTGTTGAGCGAGATGGCGACGTCGTTGCTGAAAGTTTCCTGCGATCGGCGATAAGCTTCCTGCATTTGCTGCTTGTATTCGATAAGCGTTGTGTCGCGGAGTCGCTTTATGATGGCGTCGATCCATTGATAGGCCAGGCGCCAGTCCATTGATTGCTCCTGGCTTCGGACCTCTTTATGGTTCATCGTAAATTCGGCGGCGCACTGCATGCCGAGGTTGGTGTGTGTTTGCAGCCTTCTTTGGGCGGATTCTTTTCTGTCTTCGCATTCCCTCGCCATATCCACGAACTTGCCAGAGCCGAACTTCGGTAGGAGCCTGTCCCACTGCTGCTGGGCATATTCGCGATCATAGTCTGGGTCGGATTCCGCCTTCTCGCATTCTGTCTTCGCGTCATTGAGAAGCCTGGTCATCCTGCTTTCAAGGTCTTTCGCTACGTTGAGCGCGTTCTCCCCTACGCCGATCTGGCGGTTAAGTTGGCTAACCACTATCTGGATATCGGATGCGGTCTTGTTCCAGTGAGACTCCTGGTTGAAGAGGTTCACGTATTCCTCGTCGGCCATGCCGGCCAGTTGATTGGATAGACTGGCTTGAACCTCCTTGGCGGAAGACATCTCAGTCCAGTATTGGTGGAGCGTGTTCAGGAGGGACGGATTGTTCGTCGCTTCCAGTGTCTGGATCAAGGCTCTGATTTCAGCGTGCTTTTCATTGAGGCGATGGATAGTTACTCTAATTTCAGCTAGCTCGCGTTGTATGGCGTCACGATTGCTGATGCTGCCGCCGCCTATCTTGAATGAGGTGGCGGGCAGTGGTCTTAGCCGATCCACTTCACCGTACACTACCAGCATTCCGTCCTTGGTCAGTGTGTGCGGTCCCTTCAATGCCTCGTCATCGGTTTCGGCGCGCATCATATTCCCGAATTGGCGGCGCAAATAGGCAACCGCAGCTGGATGTTTGCCATCGATAAGTTCAGCGACTGAGCCGCGCGGCGGATTGCGGTCAATGTGCTGGCAGCTCTCCATGACCATTTTCACGCCGTAAATGGCGCGCTGGCCAGTTAATGACCTGTAATGGGAGAAAGCTCGCTCCTCCTGCTTGTTGTCGGATGGGATCAGGAGCGCCTCGGCGTTTCGCCCGAGATAAGATTCAATTATGGGCTGCCATGCTGGGTCGGAGATGCGGGTGAGGTTGCAGATCGGCTCGGGGCTGATGCCATTGTCGTGCAATTCTCTAATGAGCTTGTCGGTGGCGTCGCTGATCGCAGCCTTGCCCTGCTGTATGCGCTGGAGGTTGGCCTCCATCACGTTTTTCTGTTCTGTCGCCACATCCAAGTCACGTTTTAGGTCGGAGTCTATGCGATAGAGTGTTCTGACTGCGTCCGAGCCGGTTTTAAGAGTGGGGCGCAAGGCCGCCTCTATGTCCTTCCACTCTACCTTGCTGAGGTTGCGCTCGGCCTTGTCGAGATCGAGCACAGCTTCGTTCAATTCTTCTTTCAGTCCTTGTAGATACGGCGACTCGGCGGCGTTCGCAAATGCCTTGCGGATTTCGGTCACGTTTTTGGATATGACGCTAAGGCGTGCTTGTTGAGTCTGTTCGGCTCGGTTCAATTCAGCTTGCAGCACTCCATGCTCCTTGTGAGCAGAGTGCGACTCTTTCTGGTGGCGATATGAGTCAGCGTTCGCCTTGGCTGTCAGGAGGCTTTGCTCAGTGGTGGCAAGCTTATCAACAAGCTCTTCGTGCGCATCCTCTGCCTGACAGCGTTTAATCTGTGCTTCAGACAGGAGTTCGCCATCATGCTCGTGCATAGCATCTTTTTCCAGCACCCGCCAGGTTGCGATGTTGCGAACTTCACCTGCGGCCCGTTTAAAGTGCTCGATCGTCTCTTCCCCATCCTTTATTTGTGTCTCGACTCTAGTCACCGTGTTCGTCAGTTGCTTGAAGGAATCCATGATTTCCTTGAACTTGCTGATATTCGTCGAGTGCGCTTCCAGGACTTCGTCGCGGATAATGTCGTCCACCGATTTTTCGAAGCGCAGCCGCAATCCGAAACGCAGGGCGCGTGATACGGCTTCCAGTGCCGGTGCGGGGCCACCGCCAGTAGCGCGCAGTGCGAACAGCAGGGCGCGCAGGTACTTGTCCGGGGCGTCGTAAATGGGGTCATCGCTGCCAGCCATCTTGGCGCGCTCGATCAGTTGTCGCTGGAAGACGGGCCATTCACGCGGCCGTTCTTCGCCGTCCACGATGTCGACCAAGTCGCTCATGGCGATTTCAGCTCCCTGCAGGATGAAGCGTCCATACACCTCGAGTTTGTCACTGTCTACAGATGCGCCAATGCATACGCCAGCGGAAATGGGCTCGTTGGTATCCGTGTTGCGCCAGATCATCGTAATATAGGTTGTGGCGTGGTCGCGTACGCGCTGCTCCGGATTGGGGCCGTATTGGCCAAGGCAGTAACTGCGGATGGAGCGAGACTGTTTCTTGGCCTCCGTCTGGGCATTCAGCGAGATGCGATTGGAGTTGGCGCCGAAGAAGGCAATCTGGATCGCGTCTAGAAGCGCTGATTTGCCGCTTCCATTGGGGCCAAAGATGCTGGTAATATCCCGTAGGAGGATTTCAAGTTTGTCGAAAGTGAAATACTGGACCAGCCTGATGTATTCGAGAATCATGCGATTTTTTCCTCGGTTGGATTAGTGTTTTCAGGTGTCTCGTCGCGAATGGATACGCCGGCGCCTTGGGTTTTCCAAAGCACAAGCCTTTGCAGTGTGGCCTCGCCGAGTAGGACGGTTATGGCGGGGCGAATGGTGATGATGTAGGGTTGCGAGCCGAAATCGATGTCTTTAACGGGTACTTCGTCGTCATCAGTATGTCTGCGCGCGATTCCCCATCGGTTCAGCGTATGCAAGAGGGTCGTCAGTTCGCCGCGAGAGGGGAGTTCGCGTCCCGTCAGCAGGCGATATTTCTCTTCCAGTTCAACGATGTCGCATTCGACCTCGCCATAATCGTTCATCTGACCTAGCTGGGCGTACGAGTCGTAAATCATGCGTAATACCAATGCGAGCATGGACTGGTTGACCGTGGCCGGCCCTGTTTTGGCGAACCGCGGCACAGCACATGCAAAACGCAGGTTGGGGTCTATTGTCAGATCCAGACCGAGTGGATCGAGTACGCGCCTCATTTCATGCTCGTTTCCGGCAATGGCCCAATACACGCCGCGGTTTCTCATGTCTGAGTAGTAAATGACTTGCTCCGTTGCCAAGCGCAAAGCTGCTGTGGTCAGTTCTTCTGCCGTGTTGTCGCTATTGTTGCGGACGATATAGTTTTCCCAGTGCTTGCTCATCGCATTTCCTCTTTGCTTTTTTTGCGAATTCCTTGCTTTGTGAGTTGAAAAGGTATGCCGGATAGATAGGTATGCGGCTGCTCGGTATCCCCAGATGGGAGAATGCGGAACCCGCGCATTTTTTGAACAGATTGCTGCTGCAGAATCCTGCTATCTGACCTTACAGCCATCGCTAGTGGGTACAGATTCTGCAGCATTCTTATGTCCGATACTCCATTGATCGGGATGTCGGCAAGGTCGATCGTATCGCGGCCGTCGAGTTTTTCGGCAACCAGTAGAGCTAGTTTGAGCGGATTTATCTGCCGGGCCGCGCGGGCACGCTGGCGTATACGCATCTTGGCGACTTCTTCGTCGGTAGGCTGTTGCCGGCGCAAAATCGATGGTGGTCGCCTGTCAGGTTGCTTGCGCGGCTCGGCCAGTCGATCAGGGGATATGGGTAATCCTGAGCCAAACGGGTCGGCAGGAAGAGTTTGTCCTGACATCACGGAATTAATGGCATGTTTGACCAGGTTCTCAATGGGGCGCAGAGAGCGCAGCCGGTAGTCCAGAACCATCAGTGCACGTTTGTTGGCTCGCCGGATTTCATCGTCGAGCCGCTCCAGGTATTCATCTATCCGTTGCAGGTCGAACAGGCGCTGCATGTCTTTTTCCAGCAGTGACTCCGCGAGTTTACGATCGCCATTGCAACGTTTGGTTTCGTACCATCCGATCAGCTTGTTTCTCTGCTCGGTTGATGTGTACATGTTCTCAGCAATGCTGATGATCTTGGGGCGCAGAGTAAGCGGATGCTCTTTAGTACGCAATTCATGATAGTCGCCAATGAACACCTGTTCGACGTATTCATTGAAGAATCGGTACACATATTGCGCGGTGGAGATTTCATCCTTGATTGCTTCCATCAGGTCGCGAATGATCGTACTAGTGATGCGGATGTGCTCCAGCAGCCTCCTCGATTGGTCGGCGGCCTCCTGGAGCGATTCACCTTCCGCTTCGCCGTCGGCGACAAGCTTCAGGTTCATGTGAATGGAGCGGATCTTGCCCGAAACGAAGACCGGCGGTGTCTCCGCAAACGAAATCAGCATCGACAGGAACTGGCTGACTGCTGGCGGCATAGAAACGCGTCGCTCTCCCAGATAGCGATCGATCCGCAGCCAGCCGCTTTCAGTAATCCGTCTGAATACGTATTGGGCGCGCACTTCGAGCGAGGTGTTGCTGATCTCGCCGTCCTCTACGTCCCACGCGTCCTGTATGGCCAGGATATTCGCAATATTGTTTACCATGTCCTGCGCCAGATACCCCTGGCTTGGCGGGAGAGGTGCGTCGGGGCCGAACTTTGAACGGTGTAGGCGGCAGAGTAGCGCCCAGTATTGCTGATGGTTGGTAGACGCTAGGGGCGAGAACAGGTGCTTAGGGAGGCGCGAGAAAAGCAGCGTCTCGGCCGTCTCCTGACCTTTCTGTGGCGGCGTGCCGACTATTCCGGAAATACCCATTTACTGACCTCATTCATGTTGTCAACGGCGAGTTGGTAGTCGGGAGGTTTTTGTCGATCAGTGTCCATTGCTGCCCTGGTCTCTTGAATGTAATAGCCGATCAGCGCGCCTCGCATCGTGTCGGTGCGGCTGGCGGTATTGCTGAAGTATTCATAGCGGATGACGTTTTCCTGTGCCGGCGTCAGGTCGGGGTGGGCGATCAGTCTCACTCTTACCTGCGCATTCCAGTCCGCGTCGTCCTTCGCTTGCATAGTGGCCTTGCTTTTCAATAGTTTGGCGTCAGTCATGCGGCCAAACGAGAAGTCCCGGAAGGATTGGGTATGGTGGCAGTAGGCTCTCGAATGCCAACGTCTGCCGGCTTTTACGATGTGATGCGGGGAGATGATGCGAGCGTGCGGCGCAGGATGGTTCATGGACATGTAAGTTATTTCCGCCTCACACCGTGTGCGGATGGATTCTGACAGAACCGAGAATATGGCGGGATCGGGCGTGGAAAAGGCAGGCAACCCAGAGATAAGGGGAGTGTTGCCTTCCAGCTCGTCAGTGATGTCAGGGGCATCGACCAGCGCGATGTACCGGTTCAGGGATTGCGCTATCAGCACATTCGTAGATGCGGATTTTTTCCTGCGGTGGGCAGCAGGCGTGGCGAGATAGCTTTTTTCGACGGTGTTCCAGGTCAGTAGCGTCGGGTTTACGTCACGGAATTGCCTTATCCATTCGCTCGCGCGCACGGCGCTCATGCCAAACAGGTAGCGCAGTCTGCCATTATTTAAGCGGCCTTCCCAAAGGAGAAGATCGTGCAAGTTGGACATCCTACGCTTTATATCGGCACGTTCCATGATGTGAAGGTAACCTTATGGAAAACGGTATGATATGGGAAGCGGTATGATGAGTAAAGCAAAAAATTTCAATCGGCGGGTTTGTCTGAGTCGCGTGTCAGTTTCTAACAATCGGCCTGTTTTCTCGGTCATTGCGCACTCACTTTAGAGTGCTCTCTAACTTATCGATATCTCTACGCAATTCATCGATCTTGGCGTTCATGGCTACGCAATCACCTTGCATTTTATGAAGTGCATCATCAATCGTATCAATCCGATCCATACCCATAAGCTTGATATTGTCGGCGTCTTCGACTTTTCCCACTAAGACAGGCTTGCTTTCTTTAGACAGCATCCAAAATCCACCTGCTGCCACAACGGATGTGACCATCAAAATTGCAAAAACGTCCATTTCTCCTCCATGTATGGGAATGGGATTTGCTTACATATTATGATCAGAGTTTGCCAACTTGTCTTGATATCGATGGTTGTATAAATGCATTCAAGAATAGCAACGGCCACATCATCATGCAATGCTTAAACAATTAGTATTGGCTCTGAGGATAAGTCTGTTGCAGAATACATCTCTAATAAAAGATACCCCATCCTCTTCATTTTCACCTGTATCCCTACGAAATGCTTTTTCTATTTGCAATTCTCGTATTGGCAATGTCCGTCGCAGTTGCCAAAGACACGAATTCAACCCTTGCGGATCAGTTGCGGAGTATTTTCTCTTGATGGCAGGCAAGGCATCGACGAAGCCTATAATTGAAAGCGTACTCTCGCTCGAGACAAGCAGCGAAGCGCTGGTCGTCAAAGTCATAAATTCTTCCGAACGCAGCATCAGACTTGCCGCATATTCGTTCACGTCCCCTGTCGTGGTTCGGGCGCTTTTGAATGCGAAGAGACGGGGCGTCGACGTTCGTGTCGTTGTGGATGAAAAGGGCAACAAATCCAAAGCGAGCATTGCTGCGCCGAACCTGATTGCAAATGCAGGCATTCCGGCCAGGACTATCTCAAGCTACGCAATTCATCATGATATATACATCATCTCGGATGAAAAACATGTTCAGACCGGGAGTTTTAACTTCAGCAAAGCAGCCGCCAAATCCAATAGCGAAAACGTGATCGTCGTATGAAATAACCCCGAGATTGCCGCTTCTTACCTCAAGCACTGGCAGAACCGGTATAACCAAGGGGTGAAGTTCAGATCGACGTATTGATGAGTGCTGGCTGACAGATGCTTTTTCCGGCGGCTTCAATTTCTTTACTTGCACAAAATGTACTGTTTGAACCTAAGGATTGCAAAGTTTGCCAATTTTGCAGACACCATCTGCAAAATTGCCCTTATTACATTAAGGTCAAGAGTTCAACTAGTGCCACAATCTACAGCACTTATTTCAAGCGAATCTCCGAATGCGGACCTACGCATCCAATACATCGTACGAGAACCATTGCCTGTGAAGCACATAAAAAATAAAACTAGGAAAGCAGATTATTAATATTCAAGCCCCAGGTGACTTGGAACTAATTTACCCAGAAGCACTTTAGGAATAATGATTTGATTTCCAAGTGTTTCAAAATACCCATATCCAACGCCAGACAATTTCGACAGATCAAGCCTCGAACTCTGCAAGGAATGAAGAGCATCAGGATAAAAATGGCCATGCTTTTCTGGAAGGTACTTCGCAAAAAAATTATCAAACCATTGATCTGCAATAATTTTTATTACATCTCGAATTTTCCAATTTGAGGATGGCTCTGATAATAAATATGAACCCCATAAAAGAGAAATTTGTGAAAAGTTATCTATACGATTGAGTGAAAGGCGAAGACATCGATCATAAATAACTGGCAGGCCATATTCATCCATTACATGGACTATTTTTGTCTCAAAACATGCGTCGGCACGCACCAAGTCGTTCGCGTCCAATAGTCTGCAAATAGTGGCATCAACATTATCGGGATGAAGCGAGATTCCTTGTGCAAGATTCCAGAAATCAGCTTCGTACATTACTTGAGTGCCCTGAAATAGCGGATTCTTTTCTACGGCGCAAACAAGCTCTGCCATCCCACGTCGATCATAACTGCTAGTCGGATTTTGAGCGCTCCTGCGAAGACATTCAAACGTTCGCGGGCGATCTTCATTGGGCTTGCCATCACGGGCGTCTTGCTTCCATGCGAATTCGACATCGAGTTTGTAGTCTGTCCAGCCACATCTCTTTTTAACTTCGAAATACCAAATCCACGAACGAGCAAGTTCTGCCCAATGCTTTTTCTTTCTACCCATTTTCTGTTTCATGGCGTGGTGCGATTAAATCGGTAATTTATCAGCCTACTCAAAATTTAAGGCATGCCTCAAGATAAGGCAAATCAATGATATTAAAGGATAAATATGGTCAAACAGCAAGCATCAGATTTGACTACTCAAATGTTGGGGCAGTTTGGCCCAACTCTATCTGGGAAAAATTTATATTCGGCTCTGGGATTCAAAACCTATGCATCGTTCTATCGCAGTCTTAAAAGATGCGAAATTGGAGTACCTGTTTTCACGTTACCAGGCCGGCGCGGCTGGTTCGCGCTGACTGGTGATGTCGCCAGTTGGTTAGATGAAAGACGTGCTGAAAATGGCCAGAAGGTTTTAAGCCAACCCTGACATAGTCTGAACATCAAAAGAAGGAGCAAAACATGAATACAGGATAGCCGACAATAATAAATCGGGGCATATAAAGCACAAAACCCAGATCCGTTGTGGCGGAAGTCTGGGTCTGAATTCAGTGCAACAAGGCTTGGCGGCGCTTGGTGACTGAAGTATCCCTTCCAAACAAAAAAATGTCAACAGCCTCGAACAGAGGTTGATGGGATTGCTTTGTCTGCCCGGTCGCCGGTTATGCCGGCGTATCAGCCCGCCCTTCGAGGCGGAGTGCATACCATTTACTGGGTAGGGATACTTATGGCTCAGCATTTCAGTCAAAGCAAGAAATATCGTGATCTAGAAATATTTGAAATCACCAGACTCACGGAAGAAGAGGCTTGGCAAAAATTTGTCATGATGCGATGGGGCAGCCTCGCGACAATGCCATGTCCGATTTGTGGGGCAATAGATACGCATTATCCCCGTCGCGCCCGCAAACAATGGCGTTGTAAACACTGTGATGCCGTATTCAGCGTAACAACGGATACGCCCTTCAAAAACAGGCGGCTCTCCTTCGGCAAGCTGCTAATTTTGATTTACTGGTTTGTCGTTGAGCCAAAAGGAGCTGCGGCGAATAAATTGTTGGCGCCGTTTGGGATTACCTTACGTACAGCGTATATAAATTTTGGGAAAATCAGAGAGGCAATATTTCAAACAATGGATTTAACTCCATTAACTGGAAACGTCCAAATCGATGGTGCGCACTGCTGTGGGAAGCCTCGTAGGCCGCGTAAAAGAAACAAGATGACTTCTGGGATTGCCAATAATATTCTGCGCAATAGAAAAGCTTCTATTGTTCCTCCAACACGAGGTATGTCTATCGAACCTTGGAATAAGGAAAAGCTTGAGAATCGCAGGATTGTCTTAGTGCTTCGTGAGCTTTTTCCAGAAAAAGGCAAAGGTGCCAGACGAACGATAGCAGTCGTAGTAAAAGCAGAAAATCGAAAAAATGTGATTCCGATAATCCAAAAATATGTCAGCAAGGGGGCAATGATAGAAACTGATGATGGACATGCATATTCGACTCTATCTGCTTGGTACGACCATCAGAGCGTAAATCATTCAAAGGAATACTGTAGAGATGATGGCGTTAACAACAACCAAGCCGAATCATATATTGGGCGGCTACGCCGCTCTGAATATGGCACTTATCATGGCCTCAGACCGCAATACCTCGCATTCTATGCTGCTGAAATGGCATGGAGAGAAGACGTAAGAGTGCTCTCGTTAAAAACGAAATTCGAGAATCTTTTTAAGAGAATTTTTCAGTCCGATATTTCGCGTGCATGGCGGGGCTACAACCAAGGACACCGGCTTGGATTTGAATATCTAGGTTAATCTACGATCACTCGTCAGCCAAGCTCCACTCTCCGTCTCTTCTCCCCGTGTGATGAGTATGATGCCGCTGAATGGTGCCAGTTCGGCAAATGCTCTTGAGTCGATATCTCACAGATGATTTTAACTGAGCAAAGCTTATTGATTCTGTATTCAACTCAGCATATCTAAGCGCTATGAAGGATGTGATCTCTGAAGTTGTAACAGCCTGGCCTTGGTTAAGGCGTAAAAATAGAAGAATCCCTCGAGTAAGCTCCCCATACTGTAGGTTGACTCGTACTTCATGGCTACGTATTGTAGGGATATAAATCGGGTCAATTCTTATATCGTGAAGTGACAGTGTTTGGTCTACCGATGCCAGGAGATCTTTAAGTCGATCTAAATCCTCAGCCAGCCTTCGGCATTCAGCTAAGGAAGCTTCGATTTTCTTGATTTCACCATCAATTCGACCGCGTCGGTCGATCAACCACTTTAAAGATGAAGGAAGTCTGGGCATTGGTCAATTAAACCACTGCCCAGAAAATGTTTAAAGTGCAATAGGGACATAATGGCGAGATTCATAAAAAAGCCCTGATGAGCCAGGGCTTTTTTATTGTCAGGCCAAGATACGACCGAAGATCGAATGCGACTTCGGTGAACTGATCCATAGCCACGAGCGGCCCGGAAAACGAAGGCCGGCAACTGCATTGTGAACATGCGGCGCAATGCGCTGCCGTCGTCCCATGCCGGCGACATCGTTCCCGAGTGGTTTAGACCGCTCAGACTTTTCCCCGAAAGACGGCGCACTGGCGAAAAGCTTCCAGCGATAACGGAACGCTCGTGCTCATGCAGTACCGGCTGGTCAGCTTGAGCAATTCCTTGATGTCGCGTCCGCTCGAATTCGGGAAATTGATTACCAGGTCAGCGATCAGCTCAGCCGGTAAATCGGCCCGGAACTGGGTCGACAGCGATTGCCACAGCCGAATCGCATCGTCGTGCGGCGGGATCTCGTACTTGATTACGGCAATGCAGCGCGAAAGAATCGCATCATCCACGTCGCCGACGCGATTGGTCGTCATGAACAGCAAGCCGTCGAAATATTCCAGCGTACGCAGGAATTCGGCAACGATGGCATTGTGCTGCAGGTCGTTATCGCGGCGGCGGATGTACACATCCGCCTCGTCCAGCAGCAGGATCGCATCCCAGCGCGCAGCCCTGCGCAGGATTGTGGTGAGGGCCGATTCCACCGAGTCCGCGGAAATGCCCAATTGTCCCGAATGCACACGGTAGAGCGGCTTGCCGACCACTTCGGAGTACACCTCCGCAGTCAGCGTCTTGCCAAGGCCGGATGCGCCCATGCAGAGAATGGTGGTGCCTCCCGACTTGCCTTCTACGATGTCGTCCATCAGCACATCCATGTTGGAGGTAAGGATGTCGATCAGGGTGCGGTGTTCCGGCGGCAGGATTAGTTTGGTGCGCAACTGCGGCTTGTACTCGTATTCGGCCAGGTTCTGGACATGCACCCAGATGTCCTGATGCAGTTCAAGATGAAACACGAGCAGGTAGCAATGCAGCGGAATCTTGTTGAAGCCTTGCTCCACTCCATGCATGTTCCAGAAATCCCGGTCGGAGTGGGTTTCAAAGCGTCTCTCGAGGACTTCCTCGTCATTGACGCACTTTACCGATGTGCCCGCCTTGATGCGGAAAAATTCGAGGTTGTCCTGGAGGATGCGTTCGTTTATGAGGAATGAGGAATTGTGCGCTACGAATTGCTCGCCGAAGCGCGGCTGAAAATTCAGGAAACGCGCCGCCTGCGTTTCATAATCCTGCTTGAATTCGGGGCATTCCCTGAAAAATCCTTTGCGAGCAAGCATTTCCGGAATGGTCCACTCGCCAATGTCGCGCCTGTAGAAGAGAATCGCATTGGTCATGCCGCTACGCCATTTTTCGGGAGCGTCGGAAACAATCTTGTTGGCAGCCTGCACGGTATTGGCAAGCAGATCGATAACGACGTAAGGCCGGCCTTCATTTGGCTCTATGTACTCGATCGAGTAAATCAGCCAGGGCAGCAGCACGCCGTCCTTGTTGCGCTTGTACAGCCAGCCGTCGATTGCATCGCGAGATAAGTAATTGATCAGGGCCGGAACCAGCATATCCAGGTAGGGAACGACGGTTTTATCCTCGTCCTCGCGGATGTTCCTGATTGCGGTCAACTGAAAGATCAGCCCTTTGTCGCCTTCCTGTTCCGCCAAATTATGCAACTGCTGCAGCGATTCGCTATCGAACATCCGGCTTGGAACAACTATTCTGCCGTTGGTGAGACCATGCTCGGACAGGCGCTTTCCCAGCGGC
>Ga0366785_1041_pt2 | contig 19595 bp, 23 predicted proteins | sample TotcelHN113001M8_FD_207049 | JGI IMG/M metagenome (GOLD analysis project Ga0366785, IMG submission 207049) | Enriched cells from coal bed in the Powder River Basin, Montana, United States - Total cells N11 rep2 HSBNCT.N11.300.1.M8 ...
GGGCATTGCTTGACGGCGCGCGCCGCGCAATGCGGGCAAGCTACCAGCGCGAAATGCATTCATGATTCCCCATACGGTTCCGAACAAACCGACATAAGGGGATACCGAGCCGACCGAGGCAAGGAAGGCTAGATGCGATTCGAGACCATCCATTTCGCGCTGGTAGCTTGCCCGCATTGCGCGGCGCGCGCCGTCAAGCAATGCCCCGGAATCGATGACCGAAAGATTGGCATAGGACGCCTTGGCCTTGATGTATTCGCTCATGCCTGCCTGGAATATGCGTTCAAGGGCGCCGGCTCTCTGGCTGCCGCGCTGGTACAGGCTTTGCAGATTCCCTCCCGACCAGAATGCGTGCTCGAATTCATCGGTCTGCACACGGGCGCTTCTGATCGCGAAAAGCTTGCTGAAAATGTAGGTCCAGCTCATCAATGATACGACGAGCAGCAGCGCCATGACCAGTTGTACTAGGACAGAAGCGTTGGTGATGAGGGAAACAAACGAGAGATCTTGTGTGACAGTCATTGGAACGCGGAAGAAAAGTCGGTCGATTGAAAACAGTGCCCGCGAGACAAGTGTCGCTTCGGGAGAACCTGTTAATGGGAAAGCCTATACCACTTTGCGGATTTTCGCCAGTATTTCGGCGGGGATCGGCGCCGGACGCAGCCCGGCCATATCGACACAGCCAATCCTGATCTGTCCGGTTGCCAGCAACGTTGCGCCGCACCACGCTTCCTGCACGAACTGAACCGATGCCCGGCCTATGCGCTCGGCTGAAACCGTCAGCGTCACCTCATCGTCCAGTCTGGCCGGGGCATGGTAGTCGACAGCCGCGCTCTTCACTATGAAAATGATCCCGTGACGGTCCATCAAGGACTGCTGGTTCACATCGAGACTGCGCAGCCACTCGGTGCGCGCGCGTTCGAAAAACTTCAGGTAGTTCGCATAGAATACCACCCCGCCGACATCCGTATCTTCGATGTAGACCCTAATGCTCCAGTTGAATGTTTGTGCCATCGTCGCTTCTTAGGATAAAACCGGATCGGACATCGGCCGGCAACGTCATTAATGCGGCTTGCTCCCGCTTTTGAAGTAAAGCCTCAGGTCATCGATTACAGGCATGATGGCCAGCAACAGCAGAAACAGCGCCAGCGGAACTGTGGCAAAAAAGCCAATTGCCTTGAATCCGTACGCTCCGCCAACGCCGCCGAGAAAAAACATCGCAAGCAGCTTGCTCAGCAGGAGCATCTTGCCCCGGTTGGCGCTCACGTAAGCCTCGTCTTCCCGGTCGATGTTTCTGTTCCAGTAGAACAATTTGCCTAGCTCGATGCCGATATCGGTAACGATGCCGGTGACATGGGTGGTGCGTATGACAGCCTTGGAAATCTTGGTGATGATCGCGTTCTGCAACCCCATCAGGAAGCATAGCAGCATGACAGCAAAGAACAGCTTCATGTGCTGGTACAGATTATCGTTCAGGGCTCCGAAGCACAGCATCAGCAAAGCCTCGAACAGGAGCGGTAGCGCATATTCGCTTTGCAACTGATGGCTGCGCCCCCAATTTATCATCATGGCCGAGCAGGCGGCCCCCACCATGAAACACACCATGGCGCTGAGGCCGGCCAACGCAATCGCGAAATCGCCGAGAGCAAGCCCGTCGGCCATCGAGGAGACAATCCCGGTCATATGCGACGTGTACTGGTGCACGGCAAGAAATCCGCCCGCATTCATCGCTCCCGCAATGAATGCCAGCGACAAACCCAGATGAACGTCAGCCTCGGCGCTACGTATTTTTCCGGTTAAACCGCGCAGGTAAAGTATCGGCATATCATGACTTGATGAAAGTATACGGAAGCCCCAGGACGCACTGACCACTTTCCAGAGTGTTTATCAATTCACAGGCGGAGTGGTTGCATTCGCGTCGAAATCGACGCTGGCCGTGCTTCAGGCTTTGGGCAGAGTCACGCCTTCCTGGCCCTGATACTTGCCGTTGCGGTCCTTGTACGACGTTTCGCAGATCTCGTCGCTTTCCAGAAACAGAACCTGCGCGCATCCTTCCCAAGCGTAAATCTTGGCGGGAAGCGGCGTCGTATTGGAAAACTCCAGCGTCACGTATCCTTCCCACTCCGGCTCGAATGGGGTGACATTGACGATGATTCCGCACCGCGCATAAGTGGACTTTCCGAGACAAACGGTCAGCACGCTGCGAGGAATTCGGAAATACTCGACCGTGCGCGCCAGCGCGAACGAATTGGGGGGAATAATGCATACGTCGCTTTTGACATCGACGAACGAGTTTTCGTCGAAATTCTTCGGGTCGACGATCGTACTGTTGATATTGGTAAATATCTTGAATTCGTCAGCGCAACGGATGTCGTAACCGTATGAGGATAACCCGTAGGAAACCAGTTTCCGGTCATTCATCATTCGAACCTGGGCCGGTTCGAACGGTTCGATCATGCGATGCTCTTCGGCCATGCGCCGTATCCACTTATCGGATTTGATGGTCATTTGTAAGTATGGTTAAAATTGCTTGTGTGCCGCATGAACAATAATGATAAGACTTTGAATAAAGTTACCACACGGATTCTCCGCAATTCTACGCGAAAACAGGTAGCGATCCCATCCTGAGAGCCATGCAACGTAAAATTCGGCCGCAAATTGAGCGGTTTTCCACTCCGCATACTTTAAATCTCACCGGACCGGCCATCGCTTTTCGCTCCCATGGAGCCTTGCGCGCACCCATGAGCGGAAACTGGAGGAAATACTGTGGCTGCGTTGGGAGTTGTCCACGAGAAATTTTCGTAATACTGCTAAAATGAAACTAAGGTAAACGTCGTTTTTCAACCTCCTGTTTTTTACTCAATTTTCGGAAACCTTGACGATTCTTTCCATGAACTTATCGAACCACTTTCTGATTGCCATGCCTTCCGTGCTCGACCCGGTGTTCGGGGGAAGCGTCGTCTATCTGTGCGAGCACAACGAGCGCGGCGCGCTTGGCATGGTCATCAATAAACCGACCGATATGACAATGGATAGTCTTCTTGCACGCCTCAACCTGAAACCGGAAATCAACGCGCTGGCGGCCAGACCGGTAATGTTCGGGGGACCGGTTCAGGAAGACCGCGGCTTCGTGCTTCACACCCCGGTCGGAAAGTTTTCGTCCATGCTGCAAATTACCGACGAAATTGCGTTTACCACTTCCAAGGATGTGCTGGAAGCGTTCGCATCCGGCAGCGGGCCGGAGCGCCTGCTGGTCAGCATAGGCTATTCGGGCTGGAGCGCGGGTCAGCTTGAACAGGAGATCAGCAGCAATGGGTGGCTGACCGTGGCCGCCGATCCCAAGGTGATTTTCGACATGCCGATTGAAATGCGTTATTCTGCCGCCCTCAAGTTGCTGGGCATCGACCCGATGATGCTGGCGTCCGAGGCGGGTCATGCCTGACATTGCCTCATTCTCCGAATCCCTGTTCTTTTGAAAGAAACGGAGCGAAAATGGATGCAACGCTGCTGGCGTTCGACTTCGGGCTGAAAAGAATAGGCGTGGCGGTCGGCAACACGATACTCAAACAGAGCCAACCGCTGAAGGTAATCGGCGAAGCGACCAATGACGGCAAATTCGCCGCCATTGCCGAGCTGGTCGCCGAGTGGAAGCCGGCGCTGCTGGTGGTCGGCTTGCCGTTTTATCCGGACGGCGCGGAGCATGAGATGACAAAACGATGCCGCCGCTTTGCGAACCAGTTGCATGGGCGGTTCGGCATCGAAACGGTGCTGGTGGACGAGCGATATAGTTCAGCAGTCTTGACATCCAGACGTGGCGTAGCCGATGATGCACAGGCCGCCGCAATAATTTTGCAACAATACTTCGATGACTCCTCCCATTACTGAACTTGATGCAGAAGCGTTATACAAAACGCTGCTCGAACAGATAAAAGCCGCTATGGCTAGCCAGCCGGACCTTGCCGTGGTCGGCATTCATTCCGGCGGCGCCTGGATAGCGGAACGGATCGCATCCGACTTGCAGTTGGCCCACAAGCCCGGCTTTGTGGACGTATCGTTTTACCGGGACGATTATGCGGAAAAAGGCTTGCGCCCGGACGTCAAGCCTTCGCAGATCCCGTTCGAGGTGGAGGGGGCGACGATCCTTCTGATAGACGATGTGCTGTATACCGGGCGCACCACGCGCGCCGCGATCAATGAACTGTTCGATTATGGGCGTCCGAGAAAAATCATGCTCGCGGCATTGATCGACCGCGGCGAACGCGAATTGCCGGTCGCAGCCGATTTCGTCGCCGCAACGGTTTCGGTCGGCGGAAACCAGACCCTTGTATTGCAGCGGGACGACGACGGTGCATTTTCGCTAAAGGTGGAACATGCTTAATCCGCAACTCAACACGAATGGCGAATTGCAGCACCTGCTGACGATAGAAGGCTTGCCGCAAGCGGTCATAACCCATATTCTCGATACAGCATCGTCATTCGTGGGAGTATCCGACCGCGAAGTCAAGAAAGTGCCGCTGATGCGCGGTAAAAGCGTATTCAACCTCTTCTTCGAGAATTCCACGCGAACCCGCACCACGTTCGAAATCGCAGCCAAGCGGCTTTCCGCGGATGTAATCAACCTGAACATCGATTCCTCCAGCGCCAGCAAGGGCGAGTCGCTGCTCGACACGGTCGACAACTTGACCGCAATGCATTCCGACATGTTTGTCGTGCGCCACTCGCAATCCGGCGCGCCGTTCCTGATCGCGCAACACCTGAGCAGAAACCGGCAGCACCATGTCCATGTCGTCAACGCCGGCGACGGCCGGCACGCACACCCGACGCAGGGTCTGCTGGACATGTACACGATCCGGCATTACAAGAAGGATTTCAGCAATCTTACTGTCGCCATAGTTGGCGACGTTCTACATAGTCGCGTCGCCCGATCCGACATTCAGGCGCTGAAAACGCTCGGCGTGCCGGAAATCCGGCTGATCGGGCCCAAGACGCTGATACCCAGCCAAATGGAACAGATGGGTGTGCGTGTCTTCACATGCATGAACGAAGGACTGAAAGACGTCGACGTGATCATCATGCTGCGGTTGCAGAACGAACGCATGAGCGGCGCCTTGCTGCCCTCGGCGCAGGAATTCTTCAAGAGCTACGGCCTCACCCCGGAGCGGCTAGCGCTTGCCAAGCGGGATGCGATCGTGATGCACCCGGGTCCGATGAACCGCGGCGTCGAGATCGATTCCGCGGTCGCGGATGGCACGCAAGCGGTGATCCTGCCGCAGGTGACCTACGGAATCGCAGTGCGCATGGCCGTAATGAGCATTCTGGCCGGCAATCAGTGAAAGAGACAGAATGAAACTCCACATCCAGAATGGCCGGCTGATAGACCCGGCAAACGGCATAGACGCTATCAGGGATCTGTATATCGCGGAAGGAAAAATAGTTGCGATCCGGGAAGCGGGGCAAACCTGGCCTGATTTCGCCAGCAACCGCACCATCGACGCGGCAGGCCTGGTGGTCGCGCCCGGTTTCGTTGACCTGTCGGCGCGCTTGCGCGAACCCGGCTATGAATACAAGGCCACTCTCGAATCCGAAATGGAAGCCGCCATGCATGGCGGCGTTACCAGCCTGGTCTGCCCGCCAGACACCGACCCGGTTCTGGAAGAACCCGGCCTGGTGGAAATGCTCAAATACCGCGCAAAGAGCCTGAACCAGGCGCACGTCTACCCGCTAGGCGCGCTGACCGTCGGGCTGAAAGGGGAAACGCTGACCGAGATGGCCGAGTTGACCGAAGCCGGATGCGTCGGTTTTTCGCAAGCGGCAGAGCCGATCCTGGACACGGTGGTCCTGTTGCGCGCAATGCAGTATGCCAAGACTTTCGGATACAGCGTCTGGCTGCGGCCACAGGATGGCTATCTGAGCCGCAACGGCCTTGCGCACGGCGGGCCTGTCGCAGCCCGACTTGGGCTGGCGGGCATTCCCACCATTGCCGAGACAATTGCGTTGAATACGATTTTCGAACTGGTGCGGGTTACCGGCGCGCGCGTTCACCTGTGCCGCATGTCTTCTGCCGCAGGACTGGAACTAGTACGGAGCGCGAAAAAGAGGGCTTGCCGATCACGTGCGACGTCGGTGCGCATCACATCCACCTGACCGAAGACGACATCGGCTTTTTCGATTCGAACGCCCGCATGCTGCCGCCGTTTCGCTCAAGAACCGACCGGGACGCAATCAGCCAATGCCTGCTGGACGGCACGATCGATGCGATCTGCTCCGACCACACTCCGGTGGACGATGACGAAAAACTGCTGCCGTTCGGCGAAGCGACACCCGGCGCAACCGGACTGGAACTCTTGCTTTCGCTGGCACTAAAGTGGGCTGACCAATGCGTCAGCCAGGATCAGCAACAGCTCTCTCGCGCAATCGCCAAAATCACCAGCGACGCCGCCCGCATAGTCGGGTTACCCTGCGGGCAGTTGTCTATGGGAAGCGTGGCCGACATTTGCATTTTCGACCCTGCGGCGCGCTGGAAAGTATGCGCCTCGACACTGGCCAGCCAGGGCAAGCACACGCCATTTCTGGAGCATGAACTGACGGGGCAGGTAAAGTTCACCATCGTCGAAGGCCGGGTCGCCTACGAACCGTAACTGCACTCCGGGGCGTGGAAAGCAGCAGAAAATATATGCCGTTTTGCTTAAAACTTGCTTGCGTCACAAAGACTGGCAGCAGACGCATGCTCCTCGATAATACAACCGGCTAACATGGCGGGCTACCGGCTGCTGCGTCTTGTGCTCCATTTTTTTGCCGCGCTGCTGGTGTGCGTCACCGTTTTCCCCCTCCTGAACACCGGCAGCCGCAATCGCTACGTGCAGCGTTGGTCAGCCGGCTTGCTTTCCGCTTGCGGCGTCTCGGTACGCGTAAGCAGGCTGCATGAACTCGCGCCGAACGCGCTCGTCGTGGCCAATCACCTTTCCTGGCTCGACATTTACCTGATAAATTCCCTTTCCCCGTGCCGCTTCATCGCCAAGGCGGATATTCGCAACTGGCCGCTGATCGGCTGGCTGAGCAGGATGGGGGGAACCGTTTTTATCGAGCGAGGCAAGCAACGCGACTTGCGCAAGACGCTTCAAAGTCTGGCCGCTCATCTGCACGGCGGCGAACGTTTTGCCTTCTTTCCCGAAGGGACGACCGCGGCCCAGGGCCGATTGCTGCCCTTTCACGCGAACCTGTTCGAAGCCGCCATTAATGCCCGCATTCCGATCCAGCCTTATGCGCTGCGATATGTCGATGCGGACGAACGTCCTCATGCGGGCATTGATTTTTCCGGAGACACTACTTTTTTCCAAAGCGTGTGCGCAGTTCTGCGCGCAAGGCAGATCACAGCGGAACTGATCGTCCTGCCGCCGCTGGAAAGCGCAGGCATGCACCGACGCGAACTGGCCCATGCAGCCAGGAAAGCGGTGGCGCAGGCGCTCGGCGCTGATACATCAGCGGATTGCAGCGCATCCGGCCCGGCCGGTGCTCAGACCGAAGCAGCCTGACAGCCGACCTAACGTAGGCCTGTCGCTTTTCACGACACTGCGAATGAAAGGCCGCGCTCAAGCAAGCTGTGGATCCTGAAAGCCGGGACAATCGACCTGAAACACGGCCCGGTCTTCCAGCCGTACCGCCGTAAGCTGCCTGCCCCAAACGCAGCCGGTATCGAGCGCGATCAGATCGGGGCGCAGCATCAGGCCCAGCGTCGACCAATGGCCGAACACGACCGTCACACCTTCCGTCTTGCGGCCCGGCGCGTCGAACCAAGGCAAGAAACCGGGCGGCGCCTTGTTTATTCCTTCCGTGGCATGAAATTCCATTTCACCGTCTGGTCGGCAAAAACGCAGCCGGGTCAGTCCGTTGACAATGCAGCGCAGCCGCTCGACCCCGGACAGCGCGTCGTCCCATTTTGCAGGCTCGCTGCCGTACATTTCCCGCAGGAAGTCGATCCAGTCCGGGCCTTGCAGAACCCGTTCGACCTCGCTCGCGAGTTCGACGGCCTGTATGGCTGTCCACTGCGGCAGAACGCCCGCATGGACCAGCAGATGGCCGTATTCCAGATGCGCCAATGGCCGGCGGCGCAGCCAATCGATCAGATCGTCTCTATCCGGCGCGCTCAGTATCGGATCCAGGGTATCCCTCTGATGCTGCTTTCGGATGCCGGTTGCGGTCGCCAGCAAATGCAAGTCATGGTTGCCGAGTACGGCGACGGCAGCGTCTCCCAGCGCGCGCACCTGCCGCAACGCTTCCAGCGACCTCGGCCCCCTGTTTACCAAGTCGCCGGCAAACCACAGCTTGGGATTAGGAGTGGCAGAGCCTACCTTTTCCAGCAAGGCCTGCAATTGCTCCTGGCAGCCTTGCACGTCCCCGATTGCATAAATCATCATTTAGCCACACAGAATTACGTAATTAAGTAGTTTACCTGACAATCCCGACGGTGCATCATGTTGTTCCTTTGAGCATTAAGCGTTTCCTCATGGACATAACATAGCCGGCGTCGGTTAGAATCATGCATCACTCTCTCCGACCTTGAATAACCGAATAATGACTTCTTCACTCGATTCCCAATACGTCGCGCAATATCTTGCAGATAACCCGGACTTCTTTCAGGAGCAAGGAACACTGCTGGCCCAGATTCGCCTGCCCAGCCCGCTGACAGGTCGCGCCGTGTCCTTGCAGGAACGCCAGATCGAAGTCTTGCGCGAAAAATATAAGGTGCTGGAATTGCGCATGGCCGAACTGATGCGGTTGGCGCAAGATAACGATGTGATCACGCACAAGCTGCAATCGTGGACGCGCACGCTGCTTACGGCGCGAAACGATGTCGATTTGCCGCATACGCTGAATAGCGGCCTGAAATCGATTTTCGGTGTGCCGCATGCGACCTTGCGCATCTGGCAAGTCGCTCCGCAATATGCGCACACCTGGTATTCGCAAGGCCCGCTGCAGGACACGAAATTGTTCGCGGATAGTTTGCAAGGGCCCTATTGCGGCAAGAACAAGGATTTCGAGGCAGTGCGCTGGCTGGAGAACGCGGAGGAGGTGCAATCGACTGCGATTCTGCCGTTGCGTATCGACGCTTCATCGGAAACGTTCGGTCTGCTGGTGCTGGGCTCGCCCGACCCAGACCGGTTTCACACCGGCATGGCCACCGATTTTCTCGCGGAAATCGGCAAGACCGCAAGCGCCGCGCTGATGTGCCTGCTCGACTAACTACTCTCCTTTGCCTGCCTACAGGATGAATCAGGTTGCCAATCAGAACGCCATTGACCGCTACCTCGATAGCCTGCTTACGCAGCGCAAGCTGTCGCCGCATACAATCGCAGGCTACAGCAGCGACCTGATCCAGCTGGCAGCCCTTGCCGGCACTGCCGACTTGGCTTCGGTCACGCATTTTCAGATTCGTCAATTCGCGTCGAAGCTGCATGCGAAAGACCTGCACGCCCGGTCGATCAGCCGCAAGCTTTCGGCATGGCGCGGCTTCTACCAGTGGCTGGCCGAACAAAGCAATACCGTCGCCAATCCGGTCGATGGCATCAAGGCTCCGCGGCGAGCGGCAACGCTGCCAAAAGCACTGTCGGTTGACGATGCCGTGCGCCTGGTTGCATCAGGCACTGCGCCGACCCTTCCGGACGAGGCTGAAAGCAACCCGATAGCGTTTTGCAATCGCGCCATGTTCGAACTGCTCTATTCAAGCGGGCTGCGGGTTTCGGAACTGGTGGCTCTCGATATCAGATACTCGCGGCTGCCCGGCTATGTATCGCAAGGATGGATCGACATGGAAGCGCAGGAAGTCACGGTAACGGGCAAGGGCAGCAAGATGCGTACCGTTCCCGTCGGCATGCAGGCCGTTGCCGCTATCAAGGCATGGCTGGACGTGCGCGAGCAGCCGGAAGAAAATGCCGACGTACAGCATCGCCTCGCGTTGTTTGTCGGCGTGCGCAAAAAGCGCATTACGCCCCGCGCCATACAATTGCGCCTGAAGGCGCATGCGCAGGCACTCGGGATTCCGGTCAACGTGCATCCTCATGTATTGCGCCACTCCTTTGCGTCGCACATGCTGCAATCGTCCGGCGACCTGCGCGCCGTGCAAGAAATGCTCGGCCATAGCTCGATCGCATCCACCCAAGTGTATACCGCGCTCGACTTTCAGCACCTGGCGCAGGTATACGACACGGCGCATCCGCGCGCCAAGAAAAAATAACCGTTCCCGCGGCAGAATGAATTTTTATGCCTGTCGGGATATCCTTTTTTCCTGATGGATTCGCATACTATTTTTCCGCCTTTGCGGTTTGCGCATGCACTGCATCGGGCCGCCACGCTAAAAGAACATAAATTGCGGCATAATTCCTAGCTAACAAAACTCCTTTACGTGAACACATGCCAGATCCAGTCTCTTTCCCTGCAGACGACACCATTCTTTTAGCGGGAAAAGCACGAACGCTTGCCGAAGCAGAGCTGCGTGCCGCGGAAGTGCGCATAACCGCAGCGCGGGTAAAAGTCCTGGCCGTCCTTCTCTCGGCCAGCTACGCGCTCGCTCACCAGGATATACAGGCTATAGTTAAAATCGACCGGGTAACGCTGTACCGCGTGCTTGCCAGCCTGATCGCAGCGGGACTGGCGCATAAGATTTCCGGCGATGATCGCGTTTCCCGTTACAAGGCCACATCGGATCAGGAAGAGCGTAACGCCTTGCGCCTGCCGCTCCAGACAGTGGCCCCGCAACGCGGGCGACAGCATAGTCACGGGCATTTCCAATGCACGCGCTGCACCCGGGTCTTCTGTCTAGACCACAACCGGGAGCCGGGCTTGCTGGAAGATATGTTCGTCGGACCCGATGAAAACGGGCAAAAGGAAATGCCGGAGCCGCTCCAGTCAATTCTTCTTAAGACGCTCGGGACCGGCTTCCAAAGCCACGATATCGAACTGATCGTCAAAGGCTGGTGCGCAGACTGCGCCCACTGAATCCGCACTTTTTCACATACTCCAATTCAAACATGGCATTAATACCCAGCACTATCATTACCGGCTTTCTAGGATCGGGCAAAACGACTCTGCTCAATCACATCCTTCAGGGAAACCACGGCCATAAAATCGCCGTGATCGAAAACGAGTTCGGCCAGGAAAACATCGACAGCCAGATTCTCATCAGGAACAGCGTCGAGCAGATCATTGAAATGAACAACGGCTGCATTTGCTGCACCGTGCGCGGCGACCTGATTGCAGCGCTCGATTCGCTGGCGCAAAAACGCAGCGCGGGCGAACTGGAATTCGACCGCATAGTGATCGAAACCACGGGCGTGGCCGATCCCGGGCCGGTGGCGCAAACTTTTTTCATGAACGACACGGTCGCATCCAATTACATTCTTGACTCCATCATTACGGTGGTCAGCGCGCGCCACGCCATGCAGCAACTGGATGAGCATGAATACGCGCGCCGGCAAGTCGGTTTTGCAGACCGGCTCCTGCTGTCCAAAACCGACCTGATCAGCATATCCGAACTCGACCTGCTGCAGGCGCGGCTAAAGCGGATTAACCCGCACGCGCTTATCGCAACCGTCGATTTCGGTCGCATACCGCTTGACAAGGTGCTGGATGTACGCGGATTCAACCTGAACGAGAAACTTGAAATCGATCCACAATTCCTGACAGAACAGCAGGAAGCGGAGAAACCGGCGCATGTATGCGGGCCGCATTGCCATCACGATGAGAAACGAACCAATCATCTCGATGACATCAGTGCATTCGTATTTCAAAGCGAGCGTCCGTTTGATCCCGCCCGGCTGGGCGATTTTCTGGAAAGCATGCTGCAATCGTACGGACCGCAAATGTTGCGCTACAAGGGGGTGCTGCAGATGAACGGAGCCGACCGCAAAGTCGTATTCCAGGGTGTGCATCAACTGATGGGCACCGACATCGTCGACCAATGGGCGGAGGGTGAAGCGCGCACCAGCAAAATGGTTTTTATTGGCAAAAATCTACCAAAGGCTATTTTTATTCACGGGCTGGAGCAATGTCTGGTATAAACTATTTGGATTTTAAACGAGGGGTAGAGTTTTGCCGTATTATTTCCCGCTTTGGTTTTGACAGGCGTCATTTCCTCTATTAAATTAACTTGCAGAACTTTTCAATCCAGTGTGCAATATGGCAAATTGTGAAGTTGCCGGTTTGCTATAAAATTTGAACAACCGAAGTAATGAAAGTAAGCGACGTGAATACAAAAACTAAAAAACCGACACCCGACACCAAGACAGACAACATCATGCTGACCGAAGAGCAAATCTTGAAGATGGGCGAGAAGGACTACATGAGCCCGGCCCAGTTGGAATTTTTCAGAACACGCTTGCAACAACTTGAAAGCGACCTGATCAAGAATGCCGGAGAAACCACGGAACACTTGCGTGAAACGACCTTGGTGCCCGATCCTGCCGACCGCGCCACAATTGAAGAAGAGCATGCGCTCGAATTGCGTACCCGCGATCGCGAACGCAAGCTGCTGAAAAAAGTTCAGCAGTCGATCGCCAGCATTGATACCGGCGAATACGGATGGTGCGAAGAAACGGGCGAACCTATCGGCGTTGCCCGCCTGTTGGCGCGCCCGACTGCAACGCTTTCGCTGGAAGCGCAGCAGCGCCGCGAACTCAAGCAAAAGCTGTACGGAGATTAATCCGCTTAATCTTCCCAAGCACAGTCTTGCATAACGGTGGCGGACGTCCAAGCAGCACCAGGTCGCCACCGCACCCCTAATTTCCGGCAATTGCCATCAATTCCTTGCAAATCGCCTGCATCGGAAAATAATCCTTATATTACTTATAGTCCGGCAATACACGCCGTAGTACAATTAACTAATATCATGTGACAGATGACTCATAAAGGATCAGGATAGCCGTGGCACCATTTTCGACTAAAGGCAAAAAGAAACAACAGGTCGAGCCTGCGAAAACGTCTGACGAAGCCGTAAAGCAGGATCAGGAATCCTTGTTTTCCTCAAATGGCGATGAACTTCAGCGTTCCGCCAATTCCCAGTTGATCCAGCGCGACGCCGCACGTCTGACTGAAAAGAAAATCGACGCGATCGAGGCTGCAATAGCAAAGGATTATCTGAAGGCTTCCGTGCCCTCTCCTTCTGCCGAAATACGTCTTCTTGATGAAGATGAGAACAACAAGAATCAGTTGGCAGATAATCTGCTCGATTTCCCGCCGACTATTTTTCGGTTCGACAAGGAGTCCATCCTTTTTTCGGACGACGACGATACCGAATAGTGGGCATGAGCCTTCAATGCGAACCCTTCGCGGCTCTTAACCCTTATTCCGTTTACCGAACTGGCAGGCCCTGCACGATCAATGGCCTGGCTCCGCCGTCATCCTGGAATTTCTGTGCCGCGTCAAGCGCCCTCTCCCGTGTGGCGAAGGGGCCGGAGTACAGCCTGTAATGCTCGCCCTTGTTCACCACTTCGATTGCCGGTAGCCTGTCGGCCCACTTGAGTGCGTATTTAGCCTGCATCGATTGCGCACTCTCCGCTTTGCGGTAAGACCCCAATTGCAGATAGTAGCCATCTATTGAAGCTGGAGTGCCGGGATCAGGCGCCGCTTTGTCCTTGCTGGTGGAGATCAGCTCATCCAGAAGGTCGCGGCTCTGCTGACCTTTTTCTTCATTTACCCGGCTTTCCGCATTCGATGCCACAATCCCGGGCTGACCTCCTTCCCCTGGAGCACCCGTCCGCCGGTTTTGAGCAAGCCGCTCGATTTCATCCGGCAGCAGGTGCTCGACTTCGAGCATACCGCTGCCCTTGCCGAGATATCCCAGCTTAAGGGCGGCAGTGTAGGACAGGTCGATTATGCGACTCGAACGAAAGGGACCGCGGTCGTTCACTCGGACAATAACTTGATTGCCGTTATTGAGATTGGTAACGCGCGCGTAACAAGGGATCGGCAAAGTCGGGTGCGCGGCGGTCATTTTGTACATATCGTACAACTCGCCGGATGAGGTTTTCTTTCCATGGAATTTCTTGCCGTACCAACTGCCGTAGCCGCGCTTCTTGTATGGGCGATTATCGGTGATGGGCGTATATGTCTGGCCGAACACGGTATAGGGACGGTTTGCAGCCCGGGAATAAGGATCGATTTTCGGCTCGGCGTCAGCGATGGCATGCAGACCTTCGGGAATCTGGTCGCCCGGGCCATCGTCAAGATAATAGCCGCCGCGTCCGGATCCGGCGGGCGGCAGGACAGGAACGGCTTTTATTATTGAAGGCGAAGGGTGCGCCTGCTTGGCGACAGGTTCTTGCATGCTCGACTGCGGCATGGTGCTGCAACCGGCAAGCACCGCGACAATAAGCAAACCGGCTGCGACTTTCCAAAAAGAACCTGACGCGTCAACTTTCAGTACCATGCAAACTCCTTCCGGCCTGACTCATGAGGCAGCCTTCGATTGTGCAACTCTTCTATAAGGACGGCAGGGATTGCCAGAGCGGTTCCGACGGATATGCGCGGCTTGCCAACTGCAACTGCGACTTGAACGCAGCCATCCCGTTAGCGAAATAGCCTGGCTCATGCGGCTTTGGCAGCCGCGACCCGGTGCGCTGTACTATCCGTTCAACCTTGGCGGCAATCGGCAAAGCCAGCCATATCAATCCGGCGTACTCATCAATCGGCAAAAGTATAATAGAAAACCGCTGAGCGAGCCGGTTTATTTCTTTTGGTAACAACTATGACCCGGGATCCGGCTCGTTGTTGCAAAAAGAGGGGCGTTTCTTTTTCAGGAAGAAAGAAAAATCAAGTTTGCACCAGCTTGCGGTGACTTTGAATGCTCATGAGGATTCCCGCTGCCAGCCCGAGAGTGACCAGGGCGGTGCCGCCGTAGCTCATGAACGGCAGAGGCACGCCGACCACAGGCAGAATGCCGCAGACCATGCCTACATTAACAAACACGTAGGTGAAGAACATCATCGTGATTGCGCCCCCCAGTAAACGGGAGAACATGCTTGCCGCCTGCGCCGTAATCACCCAACTGCGGCCGATCAGTAGCAAGTACAAGGTCAACAGGAAAAGATTGCCGACCAAACCGAATTCTTCCGAATACACGGCAAAAATAAAGTCCGTCGTCCGCTCCGGAATAAAATGCAGATGGGCCTGCGAGCCTTGCAGCCAGCCCTTGCCAAAGATACCGCCGGAACCAACCGCAATGGTGGATTGAATAATATGAAACCCCTTGCCAAGCGGGTCGGAGCTCGGATCGATCAGTGTCATTACCCTTTGCCGCTGATAATCGTGCAGCAAGGTCCATATCAAGGGCAGGCTGGCTCCGGCAAGGGTAATTAGCCCGACAAGTGCCTTCCACGATAATCCGGCCAGGAAGATTACATAGAATCCGGCGGCCAGCACCAACAGCGCTGTGCCCAAGTCCGGTTGCCTGATGATGAGCCCGGCCGGAATCATCAGAAGCAATGCGGCCACGGCGAATTCTCTCCAGCCGACCCTTCCTTCGCGTTTCTGGAAAAACCAGGCCAGCATCAGGGGCATGGCGATCTTCATGATTTCGGAAGGTTGTATGATCATGCCGATGTTCAGCCAGCGCCGCGCGCCTTTCTTGACGATACCGAACACCGCCACCGCCACCAGAAGCGCTACCCCTACCGTATAGATCGGTACAGCAAAACGCATCAGCGTCTGCGGAGATACGCTCGCAGCAATCCACATCACCACGAAGGCAACCAGTATGTTGCGCATCTGGCCTTCCACTCGTCCGGGGAAATCGATCCCGGCCGAATATAGCGTGATCAGTCCGGTCGATACAATCAGGAAAATGATCAGCGCAAGAGGTCCATCAAACATGGCCAGATAGGGTTTGATGATGCGTCGGTACGTATTTTTATCCGGAATGCGCATTAGAGAATCAATCAGTGTTGCCCCGCGTTTCGCCGCCCTCTTCGGGTCCCCCTTCTGCTTCAGCCTCAGCCTTGATTTCGGCAATAGGACGTATGGCGACGGTGTCTTCTTTGGGTACCGGCGTATTATCTTTGTCTTTGCTTATCGGTTTCTTGCCCAGCAGATAATAATCTAACGCCTGCTTGACGATAGGAGCGGCTGCCACAGCTCCGAAGCCGCCGTTCTCGACGATGATGGCAATCGCGATGCGGGGGTTTTCTGCCGGCGCAAATGCCGTGTAGAGGGCATGATCGCGCTTTCGTTCCGCAACCGACTGTGCGTTATATTTCTCGTTCTGCTTCATGCCGATCACCTGGGCAGTGCCGGTCTTGCCGGCCGAAACGTATTCAGCCTTGGCAAAAGAAGCCGCGGAAGTCCCCTCTGTCGTAACGCCGACCATCGCTTTCTTGACGATATCGATATTCTCTTGCTTCAGGTTAATGCGATAGCTCTCCTTCGGCACGGTCTGGGTGCGCTGCCGCGTCACGCTATCTTCAACCACCTTGACCAGATGCGGCTTCATCACCACTCCGTTATTCGCCAGGATGGCTGTGGCGTGCGCGAGCTGCAATGGCGTAAAGGAATTGTAACCTTGCCCGATGCCGAGCGAAATTGTTTCGCCCGGATACCATTTTTGCTGGGCGCGGGTCTTGTAGGCATTGCGCTTCCATTCGGTTGACGGGAGAAGGCCTTTCTTTTCATGCGCGAGATCGATCCCGGTCACCTGTCCAAAGCCGAACGGCTTCATGAAATCGTGCATCGCGTCAACGCCAAGGTCGTTGGCAAGCATATAGTAATAGGTATCGCAGGAATGCACGATCGACTGATACATGTTGACCGAGCCGTGGCCGCCTTCCTTGTCGTCCCGAAACCGGTGGTTGCCGAAGTTGAAATAGCCGGGATCCATAATGGCCGCCTCCGGAGTCCGCTTTCCCAGTTCCAGCGCGGCCAGCGCCATGAAAGGCTTATAGGTTGAACCGGGGGGGTAGGAGCCGCTTATCGGCCGATTCACAAGCGGACGATCCAGTGAGTTGTTCAGCTCATCCCAGCTCTGCTGGTCGATTCCCTCAACGAACAGGTTCGGGTCGAAATTCGGCTTGGAAACATACGCCAGAATGTCGCCGGTGGAAGGTTCGATAGCCACCAGCGCGCCGCGCCTCTGGCCGAATGCGTCTTCCACGATTTTCTGCAATTCGATGTCGATCGACAGAATAAGGTTGTTTCCGGGAATAGCCGGATTGCGCGACAGGGTGCGCACTGGGCGCCCCCCCCCGCCGACACCTCAACCTCTTCATATCCTGTCGTGCCGTGCAATTCCTTTTCGTAGCTCTTCTCTACGCCTTCCTTGCCAATATAGTCGGTGCCGTAGTAATTGGCTTCATCGTCCGAGTCAAGCTTGTCGACGTCCGACTGGCTGAGACGACCGATATAGCCAATGACATGCGATGCCACTTCGCCCAATGGATATTGGCGGAAAAGCCGTGCCTGGATTTCCACGCCGGGAAAACGATAGCGCTGCACCGTGAAGCGCGCCACTTCCGCATCGGTCAAACGGGTTCTTATCGGTACGCTTTCGAATTTCTTCGAGTCTTCCGTCAACTTCTTGAAGTGCTTGCGGTCCTTCGGCTCAATGTTGACCAGCATCGACAGTTCATTGATGAGCGTCTCCAGGTCGCCGTTGATCTTGGACGGCGTGATTTCCAGAGTATAAGCGGAATAGTTCTGGGCCAGCACTACCCCGTTCCGGTCCAGTATCAGGCCGCGGTTAGGGGTGATGGGGACAATCGAGATGCGGTTATCTTCTGCCTGGGCCGCATAATCTTCGTGCTTGAAGACCTGCAGCCAAAGGAGGCGCATGATCAGGAGGAAAAAACAGATGAGCACGAATACGCCGGCGACGGAAAGTCGCATACGAAAATAGTGCAGTTCGCGTCCGGTGTTATTCAAGGTGGATATACCCGTTCAAGAGTACAGCATCGGCATCTGTCCTGCAGGCGAATAATGGATAGCGGGTGCGTGAAGACAGAGGCATCAGAGCGGCCTGTTCATGTCCTTGTCCACAGCTCGGCGCTGCGGGGCCAGCAAAAGCATGGTCGCTATCGGCCACAGCGCCGCCGCAACGAAACTTTCTAGGAAAAAAAGCCAGGCAAAAGGCTTATCGTTGATCATTATCTGTATCAGCATCTGCACCAGTTGCGTAAATAGCAGCAACGGTAGTACATGGAGAGCCTGCTTCATCAGCGGGAACCATAAAACGCGGCGATGAATGGTGATCGCAAAGTAAGAGAGCAATGTATAGGCGAGCGCATTTTCCCCCAACAGCGTGGCATCGCTCACATCCATCATAAGCCCCATGAAGAACGCAATGCCGATCCCGACCCGGCGCGGCTGGTGGATCCCCCAGAATACCAACGCCAGCGCAACAAAATCGGGCATGAAGACCAATCGGCCCCACGGCTGCAGATTCAACAGGAACGCGGCAAAAAGGCTGAAGGCGATGAATGCCGGATTGGCCGGCAGCAGAATATGCCTCGGCGAATGGATCATTTGGATTTCTCCTTCTGCTGACCGGCATCGGATAAGACGCTGCCGCGGCGCTTCCTGCCCCGTTCGGATTCTTCAGCGGGCGGGCGCGGCTGTACATTCATGTCAACCAAAAGAACCAGCAACTGCTTGTCGCGGTCTATTCCGCCTAGCGGCTGGCAAAGTATGCGGCCAAAGACACCGGTTGCGGCAGGTTCGACCTGGATTACCTTCGCTACCGACAATCCGGCCGGGAAAATGCCATCGATGCCGGAGGTAGCCAGAACGTCGCCTTCCTTTATGTCGGCGCTATTAGGCACAAAGCGCAACTCCAGGGAGCCGGCATGGCCGCGCCCGTAAGCGACGCTTCGCAGGCCGTTGCGCAAGACTTGCACGGGAATTGCCTGTTCCTGGTCAGTCAGCAGAGTCACTTCGGATGTAAACAGGAACACCCGGGTAATTTGGCCCACGACCCCCATGTCATCGATTACCGGCTGCCCCGGCACGAGGCCCGCTTGCGAACCCAGGTTGAGAATAACCTTGCGAGTGAAGGGATCGCGCGCGTCATAGAGTATTTCGCCCAGCGCCGACTTCACTGGAGTCCGCTGCTGCAACGCGAGCATCTGACGCAAATGCGCATTTTCACCGGCAAGCTGCTGGGCCTGCTGCAACTTCAGCGTTTCTTCGATATGCTGCTGCCGCAGGGTGCGTATTTCCTCCTCCTGCGAAGAGATGCTCGAAAAGTAATCTCCTGCACTGTAGAGCGCATCGCGCGGCAGCAGAGCCACTCTTTGCAGCGGATATAGCACAAAATTAATGGCAAGACGCACAGGCGTCAGCGAATGCAGGCGTGAATCGGCAACCAGCAGAGCCAGCGCCACCATCGTAAAAATAAAGACTTTTACGCGCGCGGGCGCGCCTTGCTTGAAGAGTGGAGGAGGTACGTTATACATGGGGCCGCATGCTCATTTGCCAGTTGTGACGTTGCGGCCTTTAACTGCAACGTCACTCTGCAAACTCGCTCTCATGAAGATGCAACGCCCTTTATTCGTATGAGAAAATTGAACCGAGTTGATCAATCCGATCCAGCGCAATACCGCAACCCCGCACGACCGAGG
>Ga0366785_1046_pt1 | contig 18369 bp, 19 predicted proteins | sample TotcelHN113001M8_FD_207049 | JGI IMG/M metagenome (GOLD analysis project Ga0366785, IMG submission 207049) | Enriched cells from coal bed in the Powder River Basin, Montana, United States - Total cells N11 rep2 HSBNCT.N11.300.1.M8 ...
CTCCTCTTTCGCAAAAAACATAATGAAGTTATAATAATGTGATGGCATATACAAATTTTCTGAATTAAGGGTGCTAGGGGGCGATATATATAGATAGCAAAGACCAGGCTAATAGTCCATATGGGACTGCGCTAATGAAAGCGGTTAAAATACTCGAATATCTGGCCACTCAGCCCCAGGGGCAGGGCACAAGTGAAATTGCGCGGCAAACGCAGATGAACAAAACTACCGTATTTAAGCTATTGGAGACATTGCAGCTAGTTGGATTTGTTGAAAAGTCAATTCATGACTCCCGCTATAAACTCGGTTTTGGATTAATAAAAATTGCCCATAACTCACTGCAGAGCCTGGACATTGTAGCGCTGACTGCTCCCTTTTTAGAGCAATTAAACAAAGAGACCGATGAGACTATCCATCTTGCAGTACTGAATGAGAAAAGCCTGATTTATGTGGCAAAACTAGAAAGTACCCAGTCCGTTAGGACGATATCGCGGATTGGAAGAACGGCGCCGCTCTATTGCACAGGCATGGGGAAGGCCATGTTATCCACTTTTTCCGGCGACGAATTAGATCGTTATTTCGCTGAGATTAAGCTGGAACAGTATACTGCCAGCACCATCACCAGTAAGCAGCAGCTAATGGAGGAAGTGCAAAAGATTAAACTGCAAGGCTATGCCATTGATAATAGTGAGCACGAAGAAGATATACGCTGCATTGCCGTTCCACTGACAGCTAAGTCGCAGCTATATGGAGCGATAAGCTTAAGCGCACCTAAGTACCGAATGGATGACATTACTTTAAACAGCTATCTACCGCTTGTAATGGCTGCGCAGCAAAATATTCAGGATCGTTTACAGGTTGCTTTCTAAGGAATAATTTCATTGCTTTCCTAAAAAAGGGTATAGCTGCAAAAGAGGCTTGAACGCATAGACAGGTAAGCGTTAGCCTCTTTGTTCATACAATTAAATAATGTATTGCAATAATTTAACAAAAAGCTTAGTTTTTTTAAACGTGTGGTGTAAAAATACAATATTTCAGCACCAAACGACTTTTTATAAGAAAATTTGAATGTTTTTAAAGAATAATCGACAAATGCGAACAATTTTGGTATTATTAATTTCGTAGAAATTTATAGATGAAGAAAGCAATCACAGATGAAGTTATTCTCTGCTGCTTTGTCTCGTCAATCCACCAAGTGTGGGGTTGAGGGGGCTGGGTAGCTTATTTTGATATTGGTATGCTTAATCAGAGGAGTTATAAAATGCAAATTACTACCCCTTATTATCTTATTGATGAGAAAAAACTGCTGCGTAATTTAGAGATCATACAGCAGGTACGCCAGCTTTCCGGAGCCAAGTCAGTATTAGCATTAAAGTGCTTCTCAACCTGGTGTGTGTTTGACTTGATGCGTGAGTATATGGACGGCACTACTTCCAGTTCTCTTTATGAAGCCCGCCTTGGTTTTGAGAAATTCGGAAAAGAGACTCATGCTTATTGCGTGGGATATTCGCAAGAAGATGTTCTTGCCGTAGCCGAATATGCTGATAAAATCATCTTCAATTCCATATCTCAATTGGAAAGATATTATGACGTAGTAAAATCAGCTAAACTAGGTTTGCGTGTTAATCCAGGGATTAGCCACTCTCATTTTGATTTGGCAGACCCGGCTCGTAAATTTTCTCGGCTGGGCGTAGTGGACAAAGCTGCCTTGGCAAAGCAAATCCCTCGCCTTAGTGGACTGATGTTTCATTATAATTGTGAAAATGATGATTTTGAGGCCTTTGCTCAGCATCTTGATGCTATCGGCGATTGCTATGGGGATATGCTCAAGCAACTGCAATGGGTAAGTCTTGGAGGTGGATTGTACTTCACCAAAGAAGGCTATCCGATAGAAAAATTTAGTCAAAAGCTAGCCGACTTTGCGAGTAAGTATGATGTACAAATTTATTTGGAACCGGGAGAAAGCGCCATTACAGGCTGCGCCGAACTGGTAACCACAGTGGTTGATTTGGTGCATAATGAAATGGATATTGCTATTGTCGATGCTTCGGTAGAAGGGCATATGCTGGACTTGTTAATATACCGGCTGTCTGCCAAAGTTGAGTCAGGCGATAATGCCAAACACCCATACATGGTTGCCGGCCGGTCTTGTTTGGCGGGAGATGTTTTTGGTACATTCCATTTTGACAATAAGCTGGAAATCGGCAGTGAAATCCGCTTTGCTGATGCAGCCGGCTATACTATGGTAAAAAAGAATTGGTTTAATGGACTGCAGATGCCGGCTATTGCTGTACGCAGGCTGGATGATACTGTAGAGATTATCCGCAAATTCAGTTATACAGATTTCCAAAATAGTTTATCTTAATAATTTTAGACAGGCACAGGAGGAAAGAAATGAAAAAAAATGTCTTAATTGTCGGTGCTGGCGGAGTGGGCCATGTAGTTGCCCATAAATGTGCGATGAACAACGATATCTTGGGCGATATCTGCATTGCTTCACTTACCCAGCAAAAATGTGATGCAATTATTGAAAGCATACTGCGCAAAAATCACCTGAAGGATTCGTCGAAAAAGCTGTATTCACGAGAAGTGGATGCGTTGAATATCCCTTCGCTGATAGCGTTAATCCAAGAGACAAAAACGGAAATTGTCATAAATGTAGGTCAGTCCTATATTAACATGTCAGTTTTGGAGGCTTGCATTCAAACCGGTGCAGTATATATGGATACTGCTATCCATGAAGAACCGGACAAGGTTTGTGAAAACCCCCCTTGGTATGCCAATTATGAGTGGAAGCGCAAAGAACGTTGTGCTGAAAAAGGAATTACCGCTATTTTAGGTATCGGCTTTGATCCCGGCGTGGTAAATGCATGGTGCGCATTAGCCAAGAAAAACTACTTTGATACCATTGACACCATTGATATATTGGACGTTAATGCTGGCAGCCATGGTAGATATTTTGCTACAAATTTTGATCCGGAGATTAATTTCCGGGAATTTAAAAAGGTGTGGACCTGGGTTGACCGTCAGTGGGTATTGCAAAAGGTGCACTCTATAAAAGTAGATTATGATTTCCCGGTAGTAGGCAGTTGTCCGGTATATCTGACGGGACATGATGAACTTCATTCTCTTTCTAAAAATATTGACGCTAATTCCATTCGCTTCTGGATGGGCTTTGGTGATCATTATCTGAATGTATTTTCCGTTTTGACCAATATTGGTCTTACTTCAGAAATACCGGTGAAAATAGCGGAAGGCGTAGAAATTGCGCCTATCAAGGTATTAAAGGCCTTATTACCCGATCCGTCCTCTTTGGCCCCCGGTTATACCGGTAAAACCTGTATTGGTAATTTCATCAGCGGGACCAAAAACAATGAAAAACGGGAAATTTTTATCTACAATATTTGTGACCATGCTGAGTGTTATCAGGAAGTGGAGTCTCAGGCTATCAGCTATACGGCAGGGGTACCTGCAGTGGCTGCAGCTATTCTGGTGGCCCGCGGTGACTGGGATGTTAAGCAAATGGTGAATGTAGAAGAACTGGACCCTACGCCTTTTATCAATTTATTGGACACAATGGGTTTGCCTACGGAAGTAATTGAAGCTCCTGTGGCGTTTAAAGCTCCTGTTATTAAATCCATAGAGGTCTGATTATAAACGCAAAACCTCCTGTTATAGATTTATTCTATAGCAGGAGGTTTTTGGTTTGTATTTTTATTGACAAACATCACTGGCAAAATTATAGTAAAGGTTAAGTTAATCTTGAAACTAGCCGGAGAAGCAAGTCCACAGGCTCAACGAATTTTTTATTTGTAGACGGAGGATATATGGTAGTATCAGATTTTAAGTTAATTGCTATCGGTAGTAACGAGCTGCTCGCCCAAGAGCTTGCAGATGCGGTAAAGCTGATATTAGGAGAGCAAATTCAAGTTGATATATGTTTATCAAGAAATCTCACAGAAAAAATGGCGGGAGACTTATTTATCTGTAATAAATCGCAGGTAAATAGTCTGTTAAAGCTAATTCCGATAGAACAGATATTAATATTAAATCTTACACCTACAACACAGTTTTTTGTAGAGATGGCAAAAGTACCAGTAGGCGAAACCGTTTATGTTTTTAATAACCGTTTGGAATATGCGATGCAATTAATTGATCTATGCATCGAGATGAATATTAAGCAGGTGCAGTTTGTACCTGTTGCTTATGAAGAGATGGATGAGAACATAGTAACTAGTCTTTTAACTAAGGCAAGGTATATAGTCGGCGTAGATAGGCTACTTGGTAATGAAATTTTATTTTCTGAGAAATACAAAGGTTTTTTACAGCCGAATATTACCGTCATTGGAGCAAAAAGGGTTGCAGCCATTCAGTCTGCCTGTGCATTAGTGAAGTGGGTTTCGTGGAGAAGGCAAAAGGATATTTCGTCCAAGGTAAGTTTCCTGACAGAAAGAATAAATAAAACAATGCAAACTCAAGATATTTCAAAGTTTGATGACAAATTGAGTGCTATGGCGGATGAAATAAAGGAGTTAGCAAGTGAAAGCGGGAAACTCGGGGAATCTATGCACAATGCCATCTTGCAATCTATTATGACTCAATTTAATGTTAAGAAGGATGAAGAATGCAATCGTCCCAGTAGCGACGGTGCGATAAAGAATGTGCAGACATTACTAGCTAAGCTAAAGGAATTTAGTTAAGAAAAATTCGCATGATTATAGACGGGATATAATAAAACAGAGGAAGGGACTTTGATTAAACAAGTCTCATCCTCTGTTTTTTATATGCTGCTTTATAAAATTTAGAAAGGTTTGTGCCGCATTCGAAAGATAGCGGTTTTTTTTATTAGCCAGGCAGAAATCTACTGGAATGGCAGGCAGTAAGGGAACGGACGTGACTGAATCGGGAAGATAATAATTTTGTTTGGGCAAAACTGTTGCTCCGACATTTGCTTCTACCAGGCCGAATAATGAAGCAAGATGATTGCTTGAATAGAGTAACTTTGGCTTAAAATCATTTTTGGCACATTCATTAATCAGCATTTCTTGTACAAAAGAGTCTTCGCTGCAAAGAACTAGCGGTTCATCTTTAATATCCGTAATTACAAAATTATTGCTGTTGGCGCTAGGATGGCTTTTATTGATATATATAGCAAAATCAGCAGAAAAAAGTTTAATTAGATCAACGGATAGAGTATTTCTGGGGGTGGGTAGTAATGCAAAATCAACCTCATCATTTTCTAACAGCTTTTGTGCCGTGCGAAAACTTTCTTCCCGTATTTGAATTTCGAGGGAAGGGAACTCTTTTTTAAAACTAAAATAAACACTCGGGAAGAAATTGGACATTAGTAATGGAGAAACAACAATTCTTACAAACCCTCTACCCAAAACTTTCAGATCATTCATTTCCGACAGGGCGGTCGAAACGTTTTCCATAACATGCTGGACATGAGTTAAGAATACCTCGCCCTCTACAGTAAGGCAAATTCGTTTTTGGCTGCGGTCAAAGAGTTTTATTCCAAGCTCATCTTCCAATGAGCGAATTGCAGTAGTGATAGTCGGTTGTGTAACAAAGAGTGTATTGGCAGCAAGGGTAAAGCTATTGAGCTTGCTAACTGCTAAGAAATATTCTAGTTGCCTGAATTCCAGCGGAATCACTCCAAGCATAGTTTTTCTTTATCGTACCACAAAATCATACAATTTAACATTATCTAAAAAGTGAGACATCTTCGCCATTCTTTTTCTTTATCGTACGATAAAATCAAACAATTTAACATCATTTAAAAACTGAGATATACTTGGCAGCAACAGTATTGTTCAGTATTACTTATTTAGCTGCCCATGGAATTCTCCTTAACAAAATCTATAAAAACTTTGCAGGCTAATGGCAATAGTATGTTGGGTTTCCACACAAGGCCTATCGTTAGATATAGTGGAGGAGAAAGAGATATTTTTGTTATGTTATATGCGTCATTTGTTGATAATGCCGTCAAGAAAGATATTCCTGAACCTTTTGCGATTAAAGCCTTGATTGTTTGAAACTGATTAGTGGATAACACCACTTTGGGTATTAAACCACGGATTGAATACTCATGTTCGATTATTCCCCGTAAGGCAAAGCCCTCATTGTGAAGAATAAGCGGTTCATCCTTTAAGTCTTCAAAGGTTAAATGTTGTCTGTCAGAGAGTGGATGTCCAACCAGAAGACAAACCATTATTTCCTGAATGGTGACCGGACAATAATCAAGCTCAGTCGGTGTGGGGGCGAGAGTAACAAGGCCAACGTGGACATCTTCTCTCTTAACCAGATTCGCCGCTGCATAAGAGCCTTCCTCAATGGCTATCATCTCCAGGTTAGGAAATTTTTTCTTAAAGGCTGCAAAGAGAGGAGGAAAAACATAGGCCCCGATCATTGGCGGAATGGCAATGCGAAAAGAACCTCTAGTCAAGTTTTTATAGTCATGCATGAGACTAAGAGCAGTATTTAACCGACTTAAAACATCCTGGGCAGCGGTAAGAAATACCTTTCCTTCTTCGGTCAAGAGAACCCGTTTTTGATTGCGGTCGAATAATTGTAAGCCAAGCTCTTTTTCCATTTTATGAATTGCCTTTGTAATAGCTGGCTGAGATACGTAAAGCCTGTCGGCGGCGGCTGTAAAATTCCGAAGTTCGCTTACAGTTACGAAATATTCAATTTCCCGAATGTTCATACTTTTATTCTCCTAGAAATGACGATAACTTTAGGTTATTATACCATGATTACATGATATTTCCGAAGACCTTCGGTTTATATATATAATTAAAATACACAGGTCCAATAATTTTGCAGCCCTTTGGTTCATGCGTAGGTTATGTTCGAAGTGGCGCAGCGTGATTGACCTTTGTAATTACTAGTAGCAGGGAGGATATTATGAGGGAAATCAAAGTAGCCCAAATTACCGATTTGGTTGCAGGAATTATACAAACAGCGGGTACTGAGCTGCCGCCGGATGTATATCAGGCCCTTAAGGCATGTCGACAAAACGAGACATCACCGGTTGCAAGTAATATCTTAGGAGCACTGCTGGAGAATGCTGACATTGCCCGAAATGAGAAAATCCCTATCTGCCAGGACTGTGGGCTAGCCTTCATTTTCCTGGAAATCGGCCAGGATGTTCATTTTGTTGGCGGGAACCTGGAAGAGGCAATTAATGAAGGTGTTGCGAGAGGGTATACGGAAGGGTATCTGCGCAAATCAGTGGTAACTGATCCATTATTCGACAGGATTAATACCAAGAACAATACTCCAGCTGTTATATACACCCGTATTGTTGACGGAGAGAAAGTGAGAATGAAAATAGCTACTAAAGGGTTTGGTGCTGAGAATCAAAGTGTGGTAAAGATGCTGGTGCCGGCGGACGGTATAGAAGGCGTAAAGCAGGTAGTGCTGGAAGCTGCCAGGGCGGCAGGTCCCGATGCCTGTCCACCTTTGCTGGTTGGTGTGGGCATCGGTGGATCACTCGAATCTTCGGCATTATGTGCCAAAAGAGCGGCTATTCGCAGTGTGAACAGCCGGCATCCGGATGATCGGTATGCTGCATTAGAGGATGAATTGCTGATACTCATCAACAAGACCGGAGTGGGGCCACAGGGGCTTGGCGGGAAGACTACGGCAATCAAGGTAAATATCGAGTCGGCTCCCACTCATATCGGTGCAATGCCGGTTGCTGTTAATTTTAATTGCCATGCAGTGCGGCATGCGGAAATAGAGTTATAGGAGTGAGCAAAATGAAAGAAAAAATTAGCATTACTACACCGTTAAGTGAAGAGGTTGCACGTTCGCTCACGGCGGGGGACGATGTGCTTATCTCAGGAAAGGTTTTTGTGGCCCGGGATGCTGCTCACAAACGAATGGTTGAGGGTCTTGATGCAGGTAATCCATTACCGGTCGATTTGACGGGCGGGATAATTTACTATATGGGGCCTAGCCCGGCACGACCAGGACAAGCTATTGGCGCCGCAGGACCAACTACCTCCGGGCGAATGGATAAGTATGCACCCCGAATGATAGAACATGGTCTGAAGGGCATGCTCGGCAAAGGGCAGCGCTCAGAAGCGGTAGTGGCTGCCATGAAAGAACATGGTTGTGTTTACTTTGCAGCCATTGGCGGTGCCGGCGCTCTAAATTCAAAATGTATTAAAAAATATCAAGTTCTCGCATACGAAGATTTAGGTCCAGAGGCGCTTTCGATCATTGAGGTGGAGAATTTTCCGGCAACAGTGGTCATCGACTGCAACGGTAATAATCAATATATAAAAGGGCAGGCCGATTTTTGCGAACTATAAAAGCTTCCAACCATTCTTTTTCTTTATCGTACGATAAAATCTAACAATTTAACATTGTTTGAAAAGTGCGATATATTTAGGGCGGATAAGAACTTGTCCAAACTTCTAAATGAGTAATGGAGGAATAGCTGATGAAAATTCTAGAGATTCGCGAACAGACCGTACCATTTCAAACTAAAATAAGAAATTCCGTTGTGGACTTTAGTCAAATGACGGGCAGCGTTGTGGCGATCATTACCGATGTTATCCGTGATGGTAAGCAAGTAATTGGTTATGGGTTTAATTCTATCGGAAGATATGCGCCAAGCAGCACAATAAAGGATAGAATGATTCCCCGCTTGATGAATGCCGGTCAAGAAAAGCTTTTGGATGAAACAGGAGAGAATCTGGACCCTTTTAAAATGTGGACAATTATGATGCAGAATGAAAAACAGGGGGGCCATGGTGACCGTGCTCACGCTGTAGGCGCTATTGATATGGCAGCCTGGGATACCGTTGCAAAAATCGAGGGAGTACCTTTGTGGAAACTGCTTGCCGATCGATTTAATAACGGCAAGTACGACGAGAAGGTTTCGACGTATGCGGCTGGTGGCTATTATTATCCGGATAAGGGCATTAGCGGGCTAAAAGACGAGATCAAATCTTATATTGACCGTGGTTTTACCACAGTAAAAATAAAAATCGGCGGAGCAACACTTGCAGAGGATATGGAAAGACTGGAGGCTGTAATTGAGATAATTGGCTCAGGCAGCAGAGTTGCCGTTGATGCTAACGGACGGTTTGATCTTGAAACGGCTATTGCTTACGGGAAAGCATTGACACCTTATAAAGTGATGTGGTATGAGGAGCCGGGTGATCCGCTGGATTATCAATTGAATGCAGCGCTTGCCGAACTCTATGAGGGACCTTTAGCTACTGGCGAGAATTTATTCTCAGTGCACGACCACAGAAATCTTATCCGCTATGGCGGCATGCGTTCCGATCGCGACTTCCTGCAATTTGACTGCCCCCTCAGTTATGGCTTAGTTGAGTATTTGCGAACTATTAAAATGTTAAATCAACATGGCTGGAGCCAGCGTCGCTGCATTCCCCATGGCGGGCATCAGATGTGCTTGAATATGGCTGCCGGCTTGCAGCTTGGTGGTAATGAATGTTACCCGGATGTTTTTAAACCCTTTGGCGGATTTGCTGATGATATTCCGGTTGAAAATGGCTATGTACGTTTGCCGGAAATTCCAGGAGTTGGGTTTGAAGCCAAAAACAATCTTTATAGCGTAATGAAGAAAGTGGCCGGTCAGGATTAGGAGAAGGCTAAACATGCCTTCTCTTTTCAGAAGTGACCAAAGGGCGTCACGCATCAAATACACATAAGAGGAGGGAAAATAGTGAATAGCAATCTTAAAAAAGGGCTGCTCGTTATTTTGGTCGGGGCAATTATATGGTTTTTACCCGTTCCAGCCGGCCTGAAACCGCAGGCATGGCAATTGTTTGCCATCTTTGTAGCCACTATTCTTGGCTTTATTTTGCAGCCATTGCCTATCGGCTCTATTGCATTTATCGCAGTGACTTTGTCGGCGCTGTCAGGTGTGCTTAAGCCGGCTGAAGCTTTGTCAGGCTTTAGTAATATCACGATTTGGCTAATTGTATCAGCCTTTCTGTTTGCTAAAGGATTCATTAAAACCGGGCTGGGGCGACGCATTGCTTATATGATTATCAAGGCCATTGGTGACAGCACATTGAAACTTGGTTATGCAATCGTCATCAGTGACCTGATTATGGCTCCGGCAATGCCTTCGAGTGCCGCTCGGGCAGGCGGTGTACTATTCCCTGTAGTCCGGAGTTTAAATTCGGCATTGGGATCGGAGCCGGGGCCGACTGCCCGCAAGGTAGGAGCTTATTTACTACAGACGGAATACCACGGTAATGCAATTACTTGTGCGATGTTTATGACCGCCATGGCTGGCAATCCTCTCATTGCACTTCTGGCAGCGAAAACGCTGAATATTGAAATTACCTGGGGTCAATGGGCCTTGGCGGCAATTGTGCCGGGACTGATATCACTACTTGTTGTGCCTTATTTTATTTACAAGTTTGATCCTCCCGAGTTGACCGAACTACCGGAATCGAAGGAAATGGCTAGACAGGAACTAGTTAAGCTGGGGCCATTGTCTTCGGCAGAAAAAATTATTGCCGGTGTCTTTTGCGGGGCTTTGCTGCTGTGGAGTACTTCCCAGTTCACAAAAATTGACGCCACCGTTGTGGCTATGCTGGGAGTATCGGTTATGATCATAACGAAGGTGCTTGAATGGAAAGATATTCTGGAAGAAAAGGGTGCCTGGGATACGATGATCTGGATGGGCAGCTTAGTTGCTTTAGCCGATTATCTGTCAAAACTTGGTTTTATACCATGGTTTGCCAAGGTAGTCGGTGCCAGTATCGTAGGAATTCCCTGGCTGCCGGCTTTTGGTATATTGCTGCTGGTTTATGTTTATGCCCATTACGCCTTTGCCAGTCTTACCGCCCATATCACTGCCATGTACGCCGCATTCATCGCAGTTGCGGTAGCAGCCGGAGCGCCGCCCTATTTGGTGGCACTTGCATTAGCCTTTATGTCCAACTTATGTATGTCCTTGACTCACTACGGCGGTTCACCGGCACCGATATTTTTTGGTGCCGGATACGTCGATCAGGGGACTTGGTGGAAAGTAGGCTTTATGGTATCAGTGGTTAACTTAATCATTTGGATCGGTTTAGGTTCTATATGGTGGAAATTCTTAGGATTGTGGTAAAACAAGGTTGTTAAGGTGATTAAAAATGCAGCGAAGCCTTAAGTAGGTTTCGCTGCATTTTCACATTACACTATACGCCATAGCTCCGGCAGATAACCACATGAAGACTGCCGAAACCTGATTGATCCGTTGGCGCCACTCAGAAAATTGCGCCTGCCGGCCAATGAGCCTGCCGGCAATTGCTAAGAAGAAGAACCAGGCCCAGGATACAAAGATACAGGCAAAAGTAAACAAAGATTTCTCAAAGCCTTCATAACTGCTGGAGCTTGTGCCGATGACTCCTATCGTATCCAACACAGCATGAGGGTTCAGCAAGGATACGGAAGCTGCAAAAATAATCTGCTGACGAGGTGAAATTTTTTTTGCTGTTTCTTCGCTGCCAGGCGTTTTGTTATCATTCCAGGTAACCCAGCCCATGTAAGTCAAAAACAAAATTCCAATAGCCAGCAGAATAAGTTTAAACAAGGGGAATTTGAGGAGAAATAATGACACTCCTTGCACAGCTAGTAAAATAAGGGCAGTATCGCACAAGGCAGCGGTAAAAATCACGGGTAATACATGAAGAAAGCGGGAGTGAGTTGTGCCCTGTTGGAAAACAAATAAATTTTGTACTCCTAACGGGAGTATTAGCCCAAGCGCTAAAATAAGTCCGTGTAAAAATGCTTGCATCAATTTATCTCCTATAGAATGTTTTCTATATTATAGACGACTTTACAGCTCATGTCTCTAGGCAAAATACCAAAACGGATATTACGAAAAGTATCTGGAAAAAGTAAGAAGCAGGATAAAGTTAGCGGATATCGAAAATGGTTATTAATGGTTACCCTAAAAAATATTTCCCAAATAAATAGATAGAGGTGATTGTAATGAAAGCCAAGGATATCATGGTAACAGAAGTAATCACTGTCAAGCAGCAGGCAACCATTGAAGAAATCGCCAGAGTACTTGTTGATAATAAAATCTCAGGAGTGCCAGTGGTTGATGAAGCAGACCGGCTGATGGGAATTGTGACAGAAGGCGATTTATTACATAAGGAAACAAATCCCCGCCTGCCTAATGCTGTTAACATTTTGGGAGCAATTATCTACTATAATGGGGTAGAACGGTATAATGAAGACTTTAAAAAGCTGATGGCAGGTCAGGCATTGCATATTATGACGGATAAGGTTATCACAGTTTCGGGGGATGAAGAGATAGAGGAAATCGCAAAAATAATGCTGGAACGCGGCATTAAGCGGTTGCCTGTAGTCGAAGGCGATCATATCATTGGTATTATCAGCCGGGCTGATATCGTAAAGTGTTTGCTTGCTTAAATTAACTATAAGCTGTGACGGTAGCGTGACTTATCAGGTTGGCCAGACCAATGGGGGGTTAAAATATGAATGATATTATTCGAAATATCAAAACAAGAAGAAGTATTCGTAAATATGACAATAGACAGCTTAACGATGAAGATTTGCAAGTAATTGTGGAAGCAGCTCAATATGCACCTAGCGGCAGCAATAGTCAGTCCTGGCTCTTCACCGTCATCCAGAAGCCGGAGCTGCTCACGGAGATAAATCAGCTTGTCCGCCAGGCTTTCGGAAACATTACTTTTGGTGAGCATGAATATCCGGCTAAAATAGCAGGTAAGAAGAAGGCAGAACAAGAGACATACTGCTTTTATTATCATGCACCTACGCTGATCATTGTCTCCAACAAGCGAAACTATAGCAATGCAATGGCAGATAGTGCATTAGCATTGGGGAATATTTTCCTGGCAGCTCACTCCTTAGGTATTGGCTCCTGCTGGGTTAATCAGTTAAGCTGGCTTTGCGAAGAACCTGTACTTAGAGTGGCTTTAACCAGGCTTGGCATTCCGGAAGATCATATGGTATGTGGATCGGCCGCTGTGGGCTATCTGGACGGGCAGCAACCGCCGGCACCGCTCCGTAAGCCCAATACAGTGAATATCATTAAGTAAGAGTAAAGAAGCGGGAAGAGTAGGGAAGGATGAATAAAGTGAAGTTAGCTGCTATTGGTGATTCCATAACGTATGGTTTTCCTTACTCTCCTGCCTCTTCATGGCTGAACATAACAGCTCGGCAATTCGGTCTGGAGTATTTCAATAAGGGAATTAATGGCGATACAACTGCCGGAATGGTGCGGCGATTTACCAGAGATGTCTGTCGCTGCCAGCCCTCACATGTTATCATTATGGGTGGTACAAATGATGTTTTCGAGGAAACCGAGATAAAAGAAATAATGAATAATATAACAGCTATGGCAGCTTTGGCGTTGGAGAACGACATAGTGCCGATTATTGGGTTACCGATACCTTGTAATGACTTGCACATAGAAAACCAGCTGATAGAATACCGGGCTGAAATTCGGGAATACGCACAGGCTCATGCCATTGAAATCATCGATTTCCATGCAGCTCTGGTCGGCGAAGATGGTCTGCAGATAAAAGCAGGGTTGCATTGTGACGGAGTCCATCCCAATGAAGAGGGCTATAGGCTGATGGCAGCAGTAGCCATCCATTTTATGGAGAATAGGCTAATGGTGCATAAAAGGGACGTTGATTTGAAATAATTTAGTAAGCAGGCAAATTGCCAAAGTCGAGCGGCAGTATTCAAGTTAAGAACCTTCCTGGAGGTGAATGGTGTGAGTATTAATGAGAACAAGCAAAAACTCAATAAGATGCAGTACAAAGTCACCCAGGAAAATGGTACGGAGCCGCCTTTTCAGAATGAATACTGGGATCATAAGCAGGAAGGCATTTATGTAGATATTGTGTCTGGTGAGCCTTTATTCAGCTCACAGGATAAATTCGATTCGGGCTGTGGCTGGCCTAGCTTTACCAAACCGCTGAAAAAGGAAAGCATACAGGAAAAGATAGATAAAAGTCACATGATGACTCGTACTGAAGTGCGCAGCAGCAGTGCCGATTCACATTTGGGGCATGTTTTTACCGATGGGCCTCAGCCGACGGGACTACGCTATTGCATTAATTCAGCTGCTTTGCGATTTATTCCTAAGCAAGAAATGGAAGAAGCAGGTTATGGCGAGTTTCTGAAATGGTTTGAAAAGAAATAGTAATAAAAAGAGCCAATTGGAAAAAAATGCATAGTAGTATTTTTATAGAAAAGACACTTGACTTGTTATTACGTACACAGTATAATCAAAACAAGTTAATATTCAAAGCATGATGAACAGGAAGCCAAAATGTAAGGTGTTCAGAGAGACGGCGGTTGGTGCGAGCCGTTCTACCGAGCAAGAAAGTTCCGCCTGGGAGTGGCTGGTGATGAATCAGCAAGGGTTCCGCCCGATATAGCGGCTAAAGTTGGCCGGAAGGCAACATGGGTGGCAACGCGGGAATAGTTCTCGTCCCTATTGGGATGAGTGCTTTTTTATTTGCAGGACACATGTAAGTTTTTTCTGGTCTAAGCTGGGTGGCAACGCGGGTTAAAAGCTCGCCCCAATTGTGGGGTGAGCTTTTTTTATTTTATAAAAACAGTTCCATTACTATTAAAAATGGGGGTAAAATAATGAAAGTATTAGTTTCGGAAGCAATAGCGGAAAAAGGTATTGAAACACTTCTCCAGGAAGGTGCGACAGTTGATGTAAAACCTAGTTTGACCCGGCAGGAGCTGCTGGAAGCAATTGGTGATTATGATGCCTTAATTGTCCGCAGCAATACCAATGTAAATGAAGAATTGTACCAGAAAGCCACTCGGCTCAAGGTAGTAGGACGCGCCGGTAACGGCGTAGATAACATTGATATGGATGGTGCTACCAAACGGGGCATTATCGTTGTTAATACGCCCGAATCCAATGTTGTTTCAGCAGCAGAGCTTACCATTGGGTTACTGCTTGCTACTTGCCGCAATATTCCCCAATTGCAGAAACGTTTAAAAGATAAGATTTGGGACCGTTCAGGCCTCAAGGGGATAGAATTGCAAGGCAAAACTGTCGGTATCGTAGGGCTAGGGCGGATCGGTTCTCTAGTTGCAACGCGCTTGAAATCTTTTGGCATGAATATTATTGGCTATGATCCTTACATCAGCGATACCCGTTTTAAGCATCTCGGTGTGGATAAAAAAGAAAAATTGGAAGATTTGATGAAGTCCTGTGATATTCTTACGGTCCACACTCCTAAAACAGAAGAGACTTATGGGATAATCGGTAAAAACCAATTTAAAGCAGCCAAAAAAGGACTTGTAGTAATCAATTGTGCCCGTGCCGGCATTGTGAATGAAGACGCCTTAGTGGAAGCTTTGCAGAATAAAGTTGTCGCCCGGGTAGGAATTGATGTTCCCGAAGGCGAGCCTCATGCCACGTCGCCATTGCTTGATTTTGACAATGTAGTTGTAACCCCTCATGCCGGAGCTGATACGAAAGAAGCGCAGGATAATGTAGGGATTACAATAGCCCAGGAAGTAATTTCGGCATTAAGAGGCGAAATGGTACCAAATGCTGTCAATCTTCCTACCCTTCACACACAAGATCTGGTAGCCGTTAAAGCCTATCTGAAATTAGGTGAAACCTTAGGCAAGCTATACTACCAATTGGAAAAAGAAGCAGTTGAAAAAGTTGAGATTCTCTACCGGGGTGAGGTAGCGGCACTGGAAACTTCCGTAATTTCTTTGGCCATCTTAAAAGGTTTGTTTGAGCCTATTCTGAAAGAACGGGTGAACTACGTTAATGCTAATATCATCGCCAAAAGCAGAGGCGTTGGCGTAACAGAAAGCAAAGAATCGGAAGTGGACAATTACCTGACCTTGATTACCGTTAAGGTCATATCAAAGAATAAAGAATTTACCATTAGTGGAACGGTATTTGGCAAAGGCGAGCTGAGAATTGTTGAAATTAATGGCTATGAATTCGATGTCAACCCTTCGCCATACATGCTGATAGCAGAGAATATTGATAAACCGGGCGTAATTGGACAAATGGGCACGCTACTGGGAGTTGGTAAGGTCAATATTGCCACTATGCAGTTGGGACGTAAGATTGCAGATCAACGGGCAATGATGGTTTTGACTATTGATTCAGCAGTCTCGAAGGAAACACTGGAATTTTTGGGCGGAGTAGAAGGTATTTTACGAGCTCATTACGTAAAAATATAGGTTAACGGTAGAAGATAAAAAACAGCACAGGCTTACCCTGTGCTGTTTTTACTCTTGTAAGACTCTGAAATAAGGCGAAAATACTCGCTAAAATGTTGCTAATCGATTATCATTAATGATATAACATGAACATAAGTATCGGCCTTGGTTGCAGTTGGAGGTGATAGTGTGATACCTATCCGCGACAATATTCGTTCCCGGTCTATTCCAATCACAGGCTATATTTTAATTGTTATTACTGCTTTCGTGTTTTTTAAAGAATTAATGCTTGATGACCGCGGACTTGATCAGGTAGTTACCACCTTTGGTCTTATTCCCGCTGTGTTCTTAACAGGCTTAAACCGCAATATAGCCGATGTTACTGTCTATCTTCCCTTACTCACCAATCTTTTTTTACATGGCGGCTGGCTGCATATTATCGGCAACTTATGGTATTTAAAGATCTTCGGCGATAATGTGGAAGACCGCTTAGGGCACGGTAATTTCCTGATTTTTTATCTGCTTTGTGGTGTCATCGCTAATCTTGTGCAGGTTATGATTGATCCCGCTTCCAATGTGCCCACAATAGGGGCTAGCGGTGCTATTTCGGGAGTGCTCGGTGCCTATTTTATTAGCTTCCCATTTGCGAAAGTAAGTACTTTAATACCTGTCTTTTTCTTTATAACAGTTATCGAAATACCGGCAATGCTTTTTTTAGGTCTTTGGTTTTTATTGCAACTGCAAAGTGGAACTGCCTCCCTATACATGGCGGGCACTAATGTAGCATGGTGGGCGCATATCGGCGGTTTTGCGGCAGGCATTGTTCTTATAAAATTGTTTCCCAGGCGTAACAGCTACTAGATAAAAATAAAAAGAGATCATCTTAGGATGATCTCCTTTTATTTTATAGTATTACGTGTCTAATTGAAATTCCAACGTAATGAGCAGCGCTTCGTTTTCCGGGACGATACTATAGTAAGAGGCGTAAGCCAGCAGTTTGCGAAATGATTTTTGTTGTTGAGGAGATTCACCAATAATAGAAGGGATTCTGATTAGGACAAGTGCTTTGTTATTGAAGTTCTCAACTACGGTAACATTATTGGACGCTAGCCGGACCGTTTTGGTAATGCGAATAAAAGTAGAACGCTTCACAGAAAACCCCTCCCTTTAAATTAAAATAAAATGAAAGCTTATTAGTTAATTATAGCGCATTTAGCGAAGAAATCCAATGTGGCAGATTTTGTTGCAACATAGGCAAAACAGTAACCATTAAGAAAAAGATCCAAATTATATCTGTAAAATTAAAATTCACCATTATTCCTCCCTTTTCCGCTTTCTTTTACATAATTATACTTTATCTGTAATAATCCTTTAATAAACTTTATTTAGCAGCAACTACTGCAGGAACAACCTTGGCTTCGCGAATGGGCAAATTAACCAATGCCGCTGCTGCTGCTAGACCTATGTCGGCATACCACATCCACAAGTAGTTCCCATCGTGAGCCATAGTCAGACCGCCAAGCCAGGCTCCTAAAAAACCACCTATCTGGTGAGACAACAGCGTCAATCCGAAAAGTGTCGCCAAGTACTGTGTGCCAAACAGTTTTCCCACCAGACCGGCCGTCGGCGGCACTGTCGCCAGCCAGGTAAAGCCGAGTGCTGCAGCAAAGAGATAGAAAGTCAGCTCGGTCTTGGGAGCGAGCAAATACAGGATAATTAGTACCGCCCGGCTGCCGTACATAATAGCAAGGATATACTTCATCCGGTAGCGCGAACCCATCGCACCAGCAAACAAGCTGCCGGCAATATTGAACAAGCCGATTAAGGCCAAGGAGGCAGCCGACACACTAGCTGCATGGCCGCATAAGGAAACCTCACCTGGCAGATGGGTAACCAGAAAAGCAACATGAAAACCACAAGTAAAAAAACCGGCATGCAAACACAAGTAACTCGGATTGACCATCGCCTGGCGAACTTGCTGCCAAAGCCCCATAGTAGGACGAGAAGAAGCGGCGCCACTTGCTACTGCGCTATCCTTGACTAAATATGAGGCAAGTGGAATGGTCAATAGTGTTGTTGCCGCCATGGTAAGGATAGCCGCAACCCAGCCGAATACCCCAATAATCGCTTGCAAGAGCGGTGCAAACACAAACTGACCGAATGATC
>Ga0366785_1049_pt1 | contig 17200 bp, 19 predicted proteins | sample TotcelHN113001M8_FD_207049 | JGI IMG/M metagenome (GOLD analysis project Ga0366785, IMG submission 207049) | Enriched cells from coal bed in the Powder River Basin, Montana, United States - Total cells N11 rep2 HSBNCT.N11.300.1.M8 ...
GGGTTGCCTTTCGAATTTCAAACACTACTTTCCCGATTGACCGAGCGATGACCGGAAGATCCTCAGGCCCAAACAAAATAAGGACCACCACTAAAATCAAGAGGATTTCACTTATACCCATTGTTCTGCCCCCCTTTATTATAATGCCAGGTCTTTTTCTCTTTTCCGAGCAATTAGATACCCTAACCAAATGCTGACTTCATAAAGGAGATACATCGGCCCAGCCATGAGAAGTTGGGTCACCAAATCAGGTGTTGGCGAGACAATGACTGCCAAAATGACCATCGTCAATAAAGCCCAACGCCGTTTTTTTGCTAAGGTTTGAGGAGATAACAATCCAATCCTGACTAGGATTAATAAGACTATCGGAAGTTGAAATATTAAGCCAAACGTCAAGAGGAAAGCTAACAGAAAGCTTAAATAAGACGTCTTGGTCAAAAAGGGTGTCGATTGAATTGCTCCACCTCCAACGAAGAGCAAGAACTTTATTCCCAGAGGAAGGACAACAAAGAAACACAGTGCAGCACCACCGAGAAAGAGGAGCACAGAGCTAGGAACAATAATATATAAGTACTTTCGCTCATTTTGCTTTAAGGCAGGAAGTATAAAACCCCAGATCTGCCACATCAGAATTGGCAGAGATAAGACTACCCCACTGACAACGGAGACTTTTAACTTCACCAACATCGGCTCCAACGGGGTGGTGGTAATAAACGTAACTTTTTCTAAAACGGTAACCGGACGAGCAATATAAGCAAACACCTGATCGCTGAAGAGCCAACCGATAATGCTGCCGATTGCTATGGCGTAGGCAGATATTACGAGCACTTTGCGTAGGGCTTTCAAATGTTCCATTAAAGGCAAATTAGCTTCATTGAGCTGTCGCTTTCGCCTGCGCATCCGCCTACACTTCCTTCCTATAGACCTTTAGCCACTCATAGTGTGTATTGCGTTGAACAGCCTGATAACCAGCATCTTCAATACAACGGATGATTTCTTGAAGGGGGACTCGAGTTTGCACGCCTGCAGCCCGCACGACATTTTCCTCCAACATGGTACTTCCAAAGTCGTTTGCCCCGAATCGCAAGGCCACTTGGGCCATTTTAGCCCCTTGGGTAACCCACGAAGCTTGAATATTGGGGATATTATCGAGCATTAACCGTGCTACGGCCAGCGTCCTTAAGTACTCTACTCCTGTGCTCCCTTCGCCACCAAGCTCCGTGTTGGATGGAGCAAAACTCCAGGGGATAAAGGCGGTAAAGCCTCCTGTTTGATCCTGAACCTCTCGGACACGAACCATATGTAGAATTCGCTCCTCAAATGTTTCGACATGTCCAAACATCATCGTCGCGGTGGTTTTCATACCCAGCTTATGTGCTTCACTCATCACAGCCAGCCACTGTTCCCAGCTTATTTTATTGGGACTAATCAGCTGACGTACACGGTTATCCAGTATTTCAGCCCCACCCCCCGGGGATCGAATCTAAGCCTGCATCACGGAGACGGCGAATGACCTCCTCAATGCCTAAGTTTGATTTGTAGGCTAGATCCCAAATTTCAGGAGGACTAAAGGAATGAATATGAATAGCGAAATTAGCCTTGATATCGCGCAAAAGATTTTCAAAGTACTCGAGATCCAAATCGGGATGTAATCCTCCTTGAATCAGGAGCTGGGTACCACCCACCAGAAGGGTTTCTTTAATTTTATCATGTAAAGCGTCACGTGACAAAATATATCCTTGCGGATCACCTGGCTTACAGTAAAAAGCGCAGAACTTACATTGGCAAGAGCAAATATTAGTATAATTTATATTTCGGTCAATGACAAATGACACGATCTTTTCCGGATGCATCTGCCTGCGCATACTATCTGCGCCTTGACCTAATGAAAGAAGATCGGCATCTTGTAAAAGCCTGATGCCATCCGCAATAGACAACCGTTCACCTGCTAGACGTTTCCGGATAATTTCGAGGGTTTCCGTTTGCATGCGCTCCTCTCCTTTCTATTCGGATTCATTGACATGATCGAGTGACTCACGTTCCACTGCCTCACGTCCAGCCTTGCCGATTAAGTGGATCAAGACTCGCTTAGCCATCACTTGACTGTCTATAACATCCACTCCAAATGCCAACGCTACTTGAGTTAGTTTGGGACCGAGGACGACCCAGAATGCTTTAATGTGATCCACGTTATCAAGCAAAATCCGAGAAATTGCGAGCATTTTTAAATCTTCAAATCCTGTCGAATTGCCTGTTTCCATCATTTCTTCCTGGTCTGTTCCTACCGGAAAGTAAGAAAGCGGCATGAAGGATAGAAAGCCGCCTGTTTTGTCCTGAAGCTCTCGTAGTTTGAGTAAATGATCGATATGATCCTTTGCCGATTCGCCCTGACCATAAAACATCGTGGCACATGTCCGTATCCCTAAACTATGGGCAGCTGCTTGAATTTCCAAATAGCGCTGTTCAGAAACGTTCCTAACACCTAGTTTGGTTCCTTCGGGTCCGGAAAACACTTCCGCCCTGCTTCCGGATAATGAATTAAGTCCTGCATGTCGTAATTGCTCCAGTATCTCGGTTATAGACAGCTTGGTCATCTGCGTGAAATAATCTATTTCATACGCTGTGAATGCCTGAATTTCAACCCCGGGCAAGCTCTGTTTTAACTTAGCGAGTATTTCCAGGTAATGTTCAAAAGGGAGTTCTTGATTGAATTCTCCTATTAAGTGAAGTTCCGATAGATCCCTTTGGTTTGGCAGCTCGATCACTGCATCTGTATAATTCATTTGCCGAGTCATGATAAAATAAGTGTGATTTCCGTTTTTTCGTTCGCAGACAAGATTTGCCATATATCCTAACGCCAAGATATCTTGGCTATTCATCATGCGAACGCCAGCTTCAGAGTCTAATCGCTCGTCATTTTCCACTTTTTTGATCAGGTCTTTAAGTTCACTTTGAGCATACAGTGAGGACATAGTTCCTTCTCCTTTATCCAATCGTAAGACTCCCACTTCTTCAAGTGGGATTGGGCCCCCGCAACTTTAGATGAACGAGTTCACTTTAGCGCAATAAAATCAAATCCATAATTGAAAAAACGAAAAGTAAGATGCTTAGGTAACCATTTAGGTCGAAAAAGGCAACTCCAATCTTGGAAAAATCGTCAGCCGAAACGAGTCGGTGCTGGCGGAAAAGTAGAATGATGGCTATCGCAACTCCAACGTAATAAAGCCAGTTCATGGACATTACCACGCCGACTGAGATGAAGAAAAGAGGAGCAATGATGTGTAAAAATGAAGAAATTTCCAAGCCTCTCCGCAAACCAAAAATGGCCGGGATTGAATTTAAGCCTTCTCTTCGATCAAACTCCACGTCTTGACAGGCATAAACAATATCAAATCCCGCCACCCAGGTCATAACCCCTAGTCCCAATAAAATGGGAGTTAAAGCCCAGTGCCCGGTTATCCCGATCCAAGCCCCTGCCGGAGCCAGTCCTAAAGCTATTCCCAAGACAAAATGACACGCCCATGTAAACCGTTTGGTAAACGAATATAACACAAGGAAAAAAACCGCAATTGGCATAAGTATTAAGGCCAAGATATTAAGCATATACGCCGAAAAACCTAATAACAAAAATGAGAGCACTATATAAAGGCAAACTTCAGTTACCTTGAGTTGGCCTGCTGGCAGAGCCCTCTGCGCAGTCCTTGGATTACGAGCATCGATATGCCGATCTATCAGCCGGTTTAAAGCCATGGCAGCTGTTCTGGCTCCAATCATAGCGAGGGTAATCCAAACAAGCTTCATGATTGGCGGAACTCCCGCAGAGGCCAGAAAAGCTCCAAGATACGCAAAGGGGAGGGCAAAAATCGTATGTTCAAATTTAATCATTTCAAAGAAAACTTTAAGTTTATACATTCTTTACTCCGTTCGTTACGATCCTGCAACTTGGGGATTGTAATCTGTGTTTAGTTGCTTTGCTAAGTATTGATACACTTCAAATAATGGATTAAGCTGAAGCTGTGAAACTGATGAACTATCTTGTAGAATAGACTGGGCGCGGCGAAGTATGGATTGTACAACAGAGGTATCCATGCGTTCTTTCCAAGCTCCCCATGCTAAACCGACTTCCCAGCCGAAGGCTTCCATTTGCTTTTGGATAGGCAGGGAGACTCCAGCCAGCTCTGCACTCAAGCGAGCGGCTAAAGCGGTCAAAGATGCATTTTCTAATTCAATAATTCGAAGCAAATCATCCCTTCCCAGCCTCTTATCAAGAGAAAGCCAGCGTGAAATTCCCCCTTGGCTCATTGTGCCAATGACCTGAGCCAACGGATCTAGAAATTGCAATAGTTTCACGCGACAAAGCTCAAGAAAAAACTTTCCGTACAACAAATCTCCCACAAGCACGGGGAATTGTCGAAGTTCCTCGGCAAGATCATCATCATCTTTCATCAATTTGTGAACTCTATTAGCCATAAAGATGAATTGAATAATGCCAGCCAAGGCCTCTGATTTTTGACCTTGGTTGCCGCAAGCTTTACTCACGGCTAAGACGAGCGCAGGATGAACGGTTTGATCAAGTTCATCCATATCCAGCTGGACCAATTCCTCAAAAACAGCTGGCTTAAAATTAATTTCTTGACGCAAATGAGATTGTACTTCGTTCAGTTTCTCAAGGAAGCTGAATTCTACCGGAACCATTTTATCGCTCCTTGCTTTCCATTAGGACATTAACCTATTGTATATTCGAGATTATTATTTAATCTCCTGCCCTGTATATGCAATATACTCTGATAATATGACAAAATTATTGAAAGAATATGTAATCTACCTTAAAAATACAATAGACCCTGCAACTTCTCAAGTCACAAGGTCTATCTAGTTCCAGTCAAAAAATACCACCATTCTTCTTTTTCCGTACTCAACTTAGTCCGGAGTAAAATAAATATCCCTCCTAAATATTTACCGCTTCCTTTGGATCCTCAACAATTCCCCGCTTAATTTCCGTTGCTGTCATATGACCTGCTTTGAAATGATCCGTTAAATAGTTACAGGCATCCCAGGGATTGACACGGTCCCCGCACGTAAAGACGTCAACTGCTGCATATCCGAGTTCTGGCCACGTGTGGATGGCTAAGTGCGATTCAGAAATTACTACAACACCGCTCACACCTTGAGGACTAAACTTGTGAAATACTACCTCACGTACCTCGGCACCAGCCTCCAAAGCTGCGTTGACCATCAGAGCTTCGACTTTTTCTCGATCATTTAACACGTCGAAACTACACCCGAAAATTTCTGCCAACACATGACGTCCAAGAGAATTTGCCAATTGTGATCTTTGCCCCCTTTTCTTTTAGACAGGAAAGAATCTGGGCCAATCGTCAATCAAGCCGGTTACCCAAATTTCCATCACGTTAAATTGTAGCACAAAGTACACTATTGTCAATAAAAAAACTAATATAAATTCATTCTACTCTTCCTGATCCAATTTTGTGTTATTTACTCAAAATTTCTCCCGTATGCTCCGGCAGGCTACTAGAAAATCCTTTAGATGCGAGTATGCTTGTCTCGTCAAGTGAACTCGTTCAACGGGGTCACCACTCCTACTAATAGAAGTGGGAGTCTTAACGATTAGATAACAAACTCTCAAAAGAACTAACATGGTCAAGTTAATCCCAATTAAACCAATCTATTTCAAGCATCTTTATTGACTAGCTCGTACAATTATCTTAAACTTAACTATGAAGAATGGGGGTGAATATTTGAGCCAAACTTTAACCGCTGCGGAAGCAGCTAAAATCCTCAAAATTTCAACATATACTCTTTATGAACTTGTCAAACGCGGCGAGATACCAGCCCACCACATAGGCCGTCAACTTCGAATTAATCCATCCGTGCTTGAGCAATATCTGCATGGAACAGCTAGCAGCAACAGTCCTCCAACTCATGTTATCTCCCCAAATTCTGCTGCATTGCCGATACTTCGCTTTATAGGAAGCCACGATCCGGTCGTCGAGCTGCTTTTTGAGTTTCTTAAACATGCTCCAATGCCCGTCGAATCCACCCTTTCCTTCAAAGGCAGCATGGATGGACTGATTGCGCTTTATCGCCGAGAAGCGGAAATCTCTGGAGCCCATCTTTGGGATGATTCCTCGAAAGACTATAATATTTCCTTTGTCAAGCATGTTATTCCAGGAGAATCCTTTTGTATTGTTAATTTAGTTCAACGCGAACAAGGATTCATCGTTGCACCTGGTAATCCTCTTAATCTTCAGACCTGGGAGGACATTACTATAGAAGGATTAAAATTTGTAAACCGTCAAAAAGGTTCGGGAACCCGTCTACGCCTAGATGCTTATCTTAAATCAGCGAAAATTTCTCCCGGTCGGATTTTAGGCTATGAGAATGAAGAAACCACCCACTCCGGAGTTGCTTGCCTCGTGGCTAGTGGACAGGCAGATGTCGGCGTTGGCGTAAAAGCAGCTGCACGGCGACTTGGTCTGGGTTTTATCCCCCTATTCCATGAGCGCTATGATCTTGTTTGTTTAGGGAAAACCGCTAAATCTCCTGTTTGGCAACAACTTCTAGATGTCTTAAGATCTCCGGGATTTATTCAAGCCATTAACCAACAGCAAGGGTATGATACTTCTCTGACGGGTAAAATACTCTTAAATACTTAGCAAATAGATTAAAAGGAGAAATTAAAAATGAAAATTAGGCAGCACTTTAACCTTGGTTTCGCGCTTCTTTTGATAGCTATCATGACACTCGTTGTCGGTTGTGGAACAACACCAACCCCAACAACTCCAGCACCTCAAACAACTGAAACTCCCAAGCCTGCAAACCCCAACTTAATTTTAGCGACCACCACAAGTACCCAAGACAGCGGTTTACTCGATGTGCTTATCCCTGCTTTCGAGAAAAAAACGGGCTATAAGGTTAAAACTGTAGCAGTAGGCACAGGGGCTGCTTTAGCCATGGGGGAAAAAGGCGACGCAGATGTACTATTAGTTCATGCACCCGCCTCGGAAAAAAAATTAGTTGATAACAAAACCGCTATTAACTATCAACTTGTCATGCACAATGATTTTATCATCGTTGGACCTGCCGCCGATCCTGCCAAAGTAAAAGAAACAAAAACCGTCGTCGATGCTTTTAAGAACATCGCTGCCAGTTCCTCAATCTTTGTCTCCCGTGGTGATGATTCTGGGACGGACAAAATGGAAAAAGCCTTATGGACCAAGGCTAATGTCAAACCATCTGCCGATAAATATCAAGCAACCGGTCAAGGCATGGGGCAAACACTCACTGTGACCTCTGAGAAAGAGGGATATACTTTGACTGACCGGGCAACCTTCCTGGCCACACAGAAGAACTTAAAGCTTGAAATCGTCCTTCAAGGTGAGGCTTCTCTCTTAAATATTTATCATGTCATGCAAGTGAACCCTGAAAAATTCCCTAAAGTGAATGCCGATGGAGCTAAAGCCTTTGTTGATTATATGACGAGTCCAGATACCCAAACATTGATCGGAACCTTCGGCAAAGATAAATATGGTCAAGCCCTCTTCTTCCCAGATGCAGGCAAAAAGATGGAGGACCTCGGCAAATAAATTACAGATACTTTGCGTAAGGGAGGGAATGTTACTCCATGGAAATGATCTGGAAAGGTATCCAAGCAGCCATTCACCTCCTGCTAACTGGGGATCCCGAAGTTGTCGAAATCACGCTCCTCACCCTCAAAATTTCTTGTTCAGGAACGTTGATTAGCCTGCTGATCGGGATCCCCTTTGGTACGCTCCTGGCTCTGAAACCATTTCCTGGGCGACGCTTTGTTTTAAGCATCGTCAATACCGGGATGGGCTTACCACCAGTAGTTGTTGGCTTATGGGTCTCTATCTTTCTTTGGCGATCTGGCCCTTTTGGTTTTTTAAACATCATCTATACCCCAACCGCCATTGTCATCGCCCAAGCTATTATAGCTTCTCCTATTATCGCCGCGTTAACCTGTGCAGCTCTTCAACAAACGGACCCCAAACTAAGGCTCCAGATCCGGGCCCTGGGGACTACACGTCCCCAATATATTTGGCTGTTGCTCAGCGAAATCCGCTTTTCCCTTTTGGCAGCCATTATTGCCGGGTTCGGTGCTATTGTCTCTGAGATCGGTGCCTCTATGGCCGTAGGGGGAAATATAAAAGGACAGACTCGTGTACTCACAACCGCCACTGTCCTGGAAGTCTCTAAAGGCAACTTCGACATTGCCATTGCCTTAAGTATTATCTTATGCTTGCTAGCCTATGGAGCTACCTTATGCTTAACTCTACTCCAACAGAAACAGCAAGGAGGCTCTTAACGTGCTCGAAGCTCAAAAGATAACTTGGAAGCAGGATGATAAAACCATTCTCCAGAATATTAATTTTCATTTATTGCCGGGAGAATGTGTTGGTCTCATCGGTCCGAATGGGTCTGGAAAAAGCAGTTTGTTGAAAATCCTAGCGTTTTTGGAAGCTCCAACTTCTGGACTGCTCTTTTTTCAAGGCCACTCTATACCAAAAAACGTCCCGCTTGCTATCCGACGGAAAATCGCTATTGTCTTTCAAGAACCCCTCTTATTAAATACTCGTGTTTTTGACAATGTAGCCATTGGCTTAAAAGTCCGGGGTATCTCTAAAGAAACCATCAGACAACGAGTGAATTATTGGCTGGAACAGTTTGGAGTACTCCATCTTTCCAAACAGTCGTCAAGGTCACTTTCCGGAGGTGAGGCCCAGCGTGTTAGCTTAGCTCGGGCCTTTGCTATTGAGCCGGACGTTTTGTTTTTGGACGAACCGTTTTCAGCCCTGGATGCTCCCACCAAAGAGGGGCTCCGGGTCGATCTGTCCAAAGTTTTTAAAACCACTCAAACAACTACCGTTTTAGTAAGCCATGATTTTAAAGATATATCTCATTTAGCAAATCGGGCCTTGATTCTACTCAATGGGCAAGTCGCAGTTGAAGGTTCTCCATCTGAACTACTTAGGAATCCACAACAAAAAGATGTCGCACGTTTTCTCGCATACTTCGCCTCATAAAGATGATTTAAAGTAAAGATGATATAAAGTTTTGAAAACTCCTCTCTTTTCTCGAACATGAAAAGGAGCTGTCTTTTCCTGAATGCCTACTGGCATCATGATGAGACAGCTCCTTTTCAACTATCAACTATACTTAGTCAAGTCCTCAGACATCTACAAACAAAAGCGTCAAATTACATCGCGTTCTTATAGATTTGAATTACTTGTTCAAGTGTTGCTGTGCGAGGATTGGTGAATTGACAAGCATCTAATTTAGCATTTCCAGCCATCAGTGCTAAGTCTTCTTCTTTTACATTCAGTTCACTTAGCCCGGAAGGAATTCCGACATCGGCAGCCAACGTGGCGATGGCGGTTAAACATTTTTCTGCAGCATCTCTGACAGAAAGTCCTTCAACATTCTCTCCCATTGCTACAGCGATTTCGGCAAAACGATCGAGATTGCCAATCATGTTAAAGCGTGAAACGTGGGGGAGCAGGATTGCGTTACATACACCATGAGGCAAATTATAGAATCCACCTAATTGATGAGCCATGGCATGAACATAACCTAAACTGGCGTTATTAAAAGCCATACCCGCTAATAACTGAGCATAAGCCATTTGTTCGCGTGCTTCGAAATCATCCCCATTAGCAACGGCACGACGCAAGTATTTAGGGATAATTTTAAAAGCCATTAGGGCGGCTGAATCAGTTACCGGTGTAGCGATGGTGGAAACATACGCCTCAACCGCATGGGTAAGGGCATCCATCCCAGTAGCAGCGGTTAAGCTAGGAGGTTGTTTCATCATTAACAAGGGATCATTAATGGAGACATTCGGGGTTACATGCCAATCAACGATAGCCATTTTAACATGCCTAGCTAAATCCGTGATAATACAGAATCTGGTCATTTCAGCGGCTGTACCGGCGGTGGTGTTAATAGCAATCATCGGAGCCATCGGCAAGGGAGATTTATCTACGCCTTCATAATCATTAATTTTTCCACCATTACCTGCCACAAGCCCGATTCCTTTAGCACAGTCATGGGAAGATCCTCCGCCGACAGAGACAATCAGGTCACAGCCTTCTTTGGTATAGATATCAAAGCCATCATGCACGTTTTTATCCGTCGGGTTCGGTTCAGCACCGCCATAAATTACAACCTTGAGGCCTTCTTTTTCAATAATATCAGCAATTTCCTGAGCCATACCAATTTTTTCGAGATAAGCATCCGTTACCAATAGTACTTTTTTCCCACCCAGTAATTTAGCTTGCTTTCCTGTTTCTTGAGCAGCTCCGGCTCCCATGAGGTTTACTGTTGGCATGAAGTACCCATACACTTGATGAATAACTGACATTTTTATTTCCTCCCATTCCTTTTATGTTGATCACGTATCTTGTATTATTGCAATATACATGCCAACATATTCTGAATATTTAGTTATAATGTTCACAAAGCGAATTCTTGCCCTGATTTAACACCTTTTTAAATATATTCTGATTATGCATAAGATTTTTAATTCTATTCTATTCTGTTCTGGTTTGATTCACTTTGCTTGGAACAATGTTCGATTCTGGAACACTTTTCTTACGATTTTTAGGTAAAAAATCAAATAAATAAAAAAAATAGATTAAACTGTTTAAAACAATTTAATCCATACTGTATTGGTTATAGTTAACTGTATGGTTTAGATATTTCAGCCTGTATTCGGAACCCTCTTTGCAGATTAAATTAATACAACCATAACTTTGTTCAAGACGAAAGACGTTTTCTAAGGATATTCCTAGTACACGGCATAAAATTACTCTGTTTACTCCTGCATGACCAACTATTAAAATTGTTGTTTCATCAGATTTGGCCAGGCTTTCAAAGACAGGAATCACTCTTTTGTAGCAGTCAAAAAAACTTTCTCCCAGCGGTGGACTGTAATTCGCGATATCCTCACCACGTGCTTTGAATTCCTTAGGATACTTAGCCTTAATTTCAGAAAAGGTTTTTCCCTCCCAATCGCCCATATTCAATTCTTGCAGCTCCACGTGAGCTATGGGAACGATATGATGGGCCGAGGCAATAATGCCTGCTGTTTGTTGTGCTCTCCCTATATCACTACAATATATGTTATCTAAGGGCACCCGGCTAAATTGTTCCTTCAATAAGGTGGCCTGTTTCTTGCCAAGAGCACTTAAGGTCGGGTCAGACCGACCGATATAGCGTTTGTCTCTTCCTAGTCCGATATCTCCGTGTCTCACTAAATAAATTAGCTTTTTAGCCATTGCTTTTTAGGATCATCTCATTTTACCGTTCTGATCCGACTCTCTTTGAACTTTAATCAACTCGCCGAGAATGCTTACAGCTATTTCTTCAGGAGTTTCTGCCCCGATTTTTAGACCGATTGGGGAATACAGTGTTTGCAAGGATTCGCTCGGGACTCCTTCCTCCTCTAATTCAGCTTTCAAGGCTTTAACCCTTTTGCGACTACCGATCATGCCAATATATGCGGCTGGTTGATTAATCACTTTCCGTAAGCACACTTTGTCATAACGATGCCCCCTCGTAATAATGACAACATATGTTTGCGGATTGATTGCTATCCTATCGATAGCTCCTTCGAAGTTATCACAAATAATCGTATCAGCGGTGCTGAAACGGGTAAAATTTGCGAAGGATGGACGATCATCGACAACGATAACCTCATAGCCTAGGATTTTGGCCATCGTCGCGAGAGGAAGTGCAATATGTCCTGCACCTAAAATTAACAATCGTACAACCGTCGTTGGGGGCTCGAGCAGTAACCGGTAATCCGCTTTCGTCACTGAGGTCTCACAGGGCTCGAATTCTGAGTTCAAACTCATTAATAACGGCTGACATCGTTTGCCTCCAGTTTTGGCATTCTCCAGTGCAACTCTATTTAATCCTTCGACTCCAAGATCACCTACGATATTCCCGTTATTCTTGATGAACATTTTTTTTCCTACTAATCGTCCTTCGACCGCCTCTATCACAGTTACAAGAACGGGGTTTGTGGCCTCATGAATCGCTGACAGATAATCTTTGATGAGAATAGTCCGTTCCACAGGACTTTGAGATCCTAAATAATCAATGAATAATCCCATGATCCCTCCGCAAACCATTCCCTCCTCCTGGGCCATGTCCGCAGTCATATTTAAATAATGTATCTTTGGAGTAAATGCTGCCAGAACATTTAAGGCCTCCCGCCTGGCCTCAGCCTCACCACATCCGCCGCCGATGGTTCCAATCGTCGTCCCGTCAGCAAACACTAACATTTTAGCTCCAGGTTTACGGGGTGTTGACCCTAACACACTGGTTACTGTAATCAGGGCCACATCCAGGTTTTGCTCAATTGCTTTATTAAGCCCTAGGTATAGTTCTTTTTCCATTAGCCTTGCCCTCCTAGATCAACCTTCCATATGTCATGCAAAGGCATCCGTATTATTTGTTCTATTCGTGCCTGGATTCTTTCAGCATTACTCAACCTCAGCCTAATTTTTCTGAAGACCTCTTGATCGTTCTTATACCGATCCAGGAGGCCTGAGAATCTGGCCTGGAGTGAAATAATCTGGTCGTCTTTGACAAGTTTATCCGCCAAATAGACGATTTCTTTTTCAGTTAAAGATTGGTCAGCAGGGTTCAGGCAAATATCCGTATGTTCGGCGACAATTTGCGCTACCTCCGGGTAATTTACGAGCATTTTGGCACCGACTTGGGCATGATGGGGTTCACCCTTGGCCAAGTCATGTAACAGCGCAGCTGCTCTGATTAATTCTAGGTTCATTTGACAACCGGATCTGATTAAATAGCTTCCCATTGCCCTACTTAACTGAGCTACCTGCTGACAATGATTAAACACCTTTACAGGAGTGTTAGCGTTTTTTATTATAGCATAACATTCTTCTTCAGTGGGTACCTGGGTATGGCCACAGTACTTCAGCATCTGCTGGTAGTCCTCCGGTGTATCCATATCAAGCAAAATACCCGGATCATCAACCTTAACATCTATGGCATCATGCTCATTCTGATCTAATAAAGCCCTCATTCCCCCCGGTTCATTCCAGGTCATTACTTTGTTCACATAGCGGCTGGAAATTAAGGGGGGGTGTCCCCTCATTCCCTGATGTGAAGGATATATAATACCGAGTTCCGTTGTGAAGAACGTGTTTTGAAGTTTTGCCAAGGTACCCCGGCTTACGATCGGATTATCGACGGGTAAGAGAAAAAAGCCTTTTATATCTGGAGATAGGCTTTTAACGCCAGCTGTCACTGAGGAGAACATTCCTTCGGAAAAATTGGGGTTGACGATGGTCTGAACCCCTAGTTTATCTAAGACAGGATACAATTCATTCGCCCGATGCCCAACCACCACCCGGATATCCCTAATCCCGCTCTTCAGAAAACTGTGTACAGCCTGTTCTAACACAGTACTCCCGCCCAGCGATAAAAGCGGCTTAAAACGTTTCATTCGAAAGGAGTATCCTGCAGCAACTATGATTGCTGCTAAGGATGCCTGACCCTGTAGGTTCTCTTTTTCAGCTAACACTCAAGACACTCCCTCTCTTATCTTGAATCTGTCGTTTAGCTGTACTTTTTCTGGATACCACTCCAGAGCTTGCCACAAGATAAAGGAACACCCTCAAGCTACCGTTCTGTCTGGCATTCTTTACTAAAGGGATTCTATCTAATGCCTCTTGAACATTTCGTTTCGCTTCCAAAGAAACAGGTCCCTTTAACTGAACATCGAGTTGTAAGTGGTTTTCTTTTTCTTGCATACCCTCTGTTAGGGTTACCTCAAAATCGAGAACGTCGTCAAGTGCAAACAAAACCTCATCAAAATTCGCCATGGTTAGGTAATCAGCCTGGGTTAAATAAACCCGGTCTCTGGACTTTATTAGTTCGAGTCGCTTTAATACCGTGTGGCAGGCACAAGGGCCCAGAAGGAACCTGGACATATCACCGGTACGATAACGAATTAAAGGCATAGCTGATCTGGTCAAAGTCGTAAATACTATCTCACCTGGTTGTCCGTCTACTACGGGCCGTCCTGAACTGGGATCAATGATTTCGATATAAAGGTCTGCTTCCCGGAAGTGGTAACCACAGAAACCCTCACATTCCAGTCCGCCTCCCAACCCCATCTCAGTCATGCCATAGTGATTAAACACCCTACAACCCCATGCCCGTTCGAGTTCTTGTACAATAGCCAGGGGTACATAATCAGTACTCAATAAAACGCTTCTCAAGCTCAGAGAGGGAGAGCAACCCTTGGCATCTTTAAACCTTGCTAAGCTCAAGACTTGGGTGGGTATCCCGACTAAAACGTTGATATTGTCCCGTTTGATTTGCTCTAAGGTTGTCTTGGGGTCCGTAACCAGACCGTGGACAACCCCTATTACGCCTGCTCTTTCTAAACCTAAGCGCAGTAAATCCCCGACACTTCCCGGTATTTCCCCGGGCAACATAATCAAGACCCTGTCTTCGGGCCTTACCAAGCTTAACATGCCATGATGAAAGAAATCGATGGTCAATTCTTGATCTGCCTCAGTAAAGAACAGGCGTTTAGGTTTTCCTGTTGTTCCGGAACTCTGTAAGGTGACGATCCTGTTGATATCATTTTGCGAGACACACAAGAAATTAAGCGGATTATCTTTCAAATTTTCGGATGTGGTAAAGGGCAGCTTGTTCATATCCCGAAAACTTGATATCTTGCAATCTATTCCCGAGTACAGACGCAGATAGAAAGGGCTTCTACTGGTTACCAAGTCAAGCGTTTCCTGCAGTTTGGCCAACTGATAGTCATCGATTTGCTTTCTGGTTAAGCCTCCTGAACTATCTCCGGTAATTTTCTGCTTTATCCAGGGCTCAAGCGAGGTGGTGTTTATATCCAAGCCCTATCTCTCCCTCCGATAAATTGAGTGTCCATGCCGATCTGTAAGGTTATAAGCACAAAAAGGTATTAACTTACCTTCCGGGCTTAGCACATGGATACAACAGTTTTTTAACCTGTCTATATCTAGATTCCACACATCTTGAAAGGCCATGCCACTGATGGAAAAGGCATAGGTTTTTAGCTGTTGGAGCAGATTGTCCCAAGAGTTAGAACATGGAGATTGAATGGTTAACGTCTCTGCCCCTGACCACTGCCGGGCCACAAAGGTTCGTGTTTTTCTAGCCAACTCATCCGCTCGCTCGGGTCCGGTACAACACGTACTATTGATAATAGGCTTCAAACTTCCATCCGGTTGTCTGGAAAAATTACCACTAAAGGAACAGCGGCCATTGTGGGGTTTGAGGCTCGTTGCTTTAATGAGCCCATCTGTCTGTTCTTCAATCGCTTGAATGACTTCCGGGAGTGTAAATCGGTCTGGGTCCAGGGGTTCTTTAGGAATTCTTCCGAAATAACTGACGGGTTGGAAATGTACACCTCGGACAACTGGATGATTTTCCAAGGCGAACTTAATGATTCCTCCGATGTTATGAGTATTTATGCCAGGTATCAAAGTTGGTACTAACACAACTCCAATCTCATGTTGAGCACAGCTCTCTATCGCTTTCGCTTTAACAGCAAAGAGCCTACGTCCCCTGATTGCCTGATAAATCCGGTCCTCGGTGCCGTCAAATTGTAAAAACACGGAGCTGAGGCCAGCCTCCTTCAATCGGCTCAAAAAGATTAGATCTTCAGCCAGTCGCAAACCATTTGTGTTAAGTTGGATAAAGTTAAAGCCCAGTGCCCTTCCCATTTCCACAATTTCCGGCAAGTCGTTTCTGAGGGTTGGCTCGCCGCCGGATAACTGGATATTGACAGGACCACTGGCAGCCAGGACGTTTTTGTACCACCTCTCTATTACATCCAAGGAAGGCTCGTCAAGCTCAGTTCCTGCATTGGCAAAACAAAATCGGCAGTTTAAATTACAACGCTGAGTTACCTCTATCAAGGCTGTACAGGTCGTCTTGTAATGCTCTGCGCATAAGCCACAATCAAAGGGACAGCCCTTCTCAACCTGTGTAAAACACTCCTTGGGTGGGGTTGGAATCGTAGGTCTGACCCATGAGTCCCATTGAGGACTGCCTCGCCAAAGCAGGGTTTGATAGTCACCATGTTCAGGGCAATGTTTCACCATATAAACCTTTTCCCCTTGAACCACTCTTTGAGCCGGAATCCTCGCCAAACATTCCGGGCACAAACTCTCTGTCGAGGAAATCAACCCTTCGTCCATTACTTCCATGTGTTTACCTCTCTAACTGCATCTAGCATCCTTTTTGGCAATTAGTTGAAAATATCCCATCTTCGCTTGTTTAAGCGCAGTCTGGACAAGGACTGGATCAATTGAACCTGAGCCTGAGCATGAAGAAGACTTAAGCCAAAACTCGGTCATCGAGCCATGGGTCATGATTAGGTCAACCGTTAATTGGGTCAATAGGTTCGTGTGATCACTCCAATTAACGATGTTGAACCCCTGTCCGAGTAACTTATTGATTAATGAATCCTTGGGCAATGCTCTGCGTATACATGAGTCGAGATTAAGTTCCTGAAGACCTTGGAGACCGTCAGGATTACGAGCATACACATCATTAATCACCAACCATCCACCTGGTTTGAGCACCCTGAAAATCTCTTTGAGAACCTGATCCAAGTCCTCCATTACGGACAAAGTACACTCAGCGAATACGCCATCCATGTGGTTAACCGGAAAGGGGAGATCCTCTCCCAACCCTCGAATCAAGTTTAAGCCTGGATCCTTCTTCTTTCCACTCTCTAACAGTACCTCTGAAGGATCTATCCCTATGGCCTGGAGCTGGTACAGAGAGACCAAACGGTCCACCGTTGCGCCGCTGCCGCAGCCCATGTCTAAAACCCTCGCACCGGGGAGAAAATCACACTGTTTAAGGCCCAGGTCAGTTAAGAAGAACCCACCCGGCCTCAAAGTATCACCTGTGGTCTGGCACAGCAGGTCACTCTCATATAATCTAAAAACATCATCTTTCACAATTTATCCACTTCCAAGACTCCCACTTTCGGCTTCTAACCCCTGACCACTGTATTAGTCCTCGTCCACAATATCAGGGTCTTCTGCATAGGACGCCAAAATCTCTTGCACTTTACTAAAGGTCTTCGATACAATGTTGCCGCATTGCACAGGAT
>Ga0366785_1054_pt1 | contig 16251 bp, 11 predicted proteins | sample TotcelHN113001M8_FD_207049 | JGI IMG/M metagenome (GOLD analysis project Ga0366785, IMG submission 207049) | Enriched cells from coal bed in the Powder River Basin, Montana, United States - Total cells N11 rep2 HSBNCT.N11.300.1.M8 ...
AAGAGTTCACTTTTACAAGACTGACAAACGAGTTAATCCAAAGCAGGAAGAACCGTTCTGGTTAACAGTTGGCAAATTACCAGTGTTACTATCCGCTCCACACGCCGTAAGGCATTATAGAAATAAGAAAATCAAAATGTCCGATCAATTTACAGGATCGATCGTATACCTCTTAAATCGACTGACAGGATGCCACGCGATTGCAGCAACAAAACTGTATGGAGGAGATCCTAATAATGACGATCCATGCATATATAAGGAAAAAATCTCGGATTTTGTACGTCATGAAAAGGTTAAATTCATTTTAGATATCCACGGCGCTGCCCGGGAGAGAGAGTTTGATATCGATTTAAACACAAACAACGGACAAACTCTCTTAAATAAAGGTTCAATGCTTAAACTCTTAACCAAAAATTTTCAAGCTTTTGGTTTCAATAGTATTTCCTATAATTCCTCTAGCGCTTCCGGGCCAAATACAATCGCTAATTTTGCAGCACGTGAATTAAAAATACCTACTGTGCAACTGGAAATTAATAAACAATTCAGGGTACCCGCTCAGAATTCACAGGGATTTCACCGTATCATGGGGGCTTTAGTACAAATTATTAACGACCTAGCAGCGAATGGAACGAGGTGAACTTCATGAACCATCAAATTAAACAACTCCTCGCTAATGATCGATTTGCTACCTATGTTGGTCTGGAACTAGTCAAAATCCAACCAGGATATGCGCTAGTAAAGCTGGAGATTGCAGATAAGCACTTGAATGGTGTGAATATGATTCAAGGTGGCGCAATTTTTACGTTAGCTGATTTTGCCTTTGCAGCGGCTGCTAATGCTGGTGGGCAAGTGACTGTTGGAATCAATGCCAATGTCGCCTACTATAAAGGGTCTAAAGGGAATACATTAATCGCTGAAGCCCAGGAAATGTCGGTTTCTAAAACAATTGTTCATTATAAGGTCAATATTGTGAACGAACATCAAGAAGATATCGCGCAAGTCAATTTTGTGGGTTTTAAAAAGCAAGACAGAATGGATGAAGAGAAAAAGACACTCGGAGGATTTGACAAGCAATCATAATTCATGTAAACTGATCTTGTTAAGAGGGAGTAGTTGAATTACAAAAGCAACATGCCCGGTGGGGAAACTCACCTGTTTTTTGTAAACCGTAGTGGTAACGAGACTTTTGACATAGCCGATTGGGCTGTGTCAAAAGTCTTTTTGTTTATCACTCCGAGTAAACAAAAGGTATTAAGTTTATCATGAAAGGGGTGCCTAACCGTATTAGTTGTGATATGTGTATCTAAACTTAGATTTGAAAATAGGAGGGTATAAATCGTGGATTATTTCCAAAAGGAAGCTGAAGACATCATCTTGGAGCTCAAAAGTAGTGAAGAGATGGGATTAAGTATTGCAGAGGCTGAAGCTAGAACGGAACGTTATGGGAAAAATTTGTTTACCCCTAAAGAAAAGGAGAGTATTCTCGCTAAGATCCTAGATAGTTTAAAAGAACCTCTGATTATTATTCTGTTAATTTCGGGCGTGATTTCTCTGGCAATGGGCCATATTCCCGATGGAATTGGTATTTTTGTGGCGGTTTTAATTGCCACATCAATTGCGGTGATTCAAGAGGGCAAATCAGATAAAGCCTTTGAAGCCTTATCCAAACTTAGTGAAGATGTGCTTGTTAAAGTGGTACGAGAGAGCAAGATAGTCCATATTTCACAGAGTGATCTTACAATCGGAGATATCATCCACCTGGAAACGGGAGATAAAGTGCCGGCTGATGCCAGGATTATCCATTCCTCAAATCTTGGCATTGACGAATCCATGCTTACTGGTGAAGCTGAACCAGTCTCAAAAAAATCCGCCAAAATTGAACAGGAAAATTGCCCCCTAGCTGAACGAAAAAATATGCTCTATTCCGGGACAATGGTGATTGAAGGACGAGTAATAGCCATCGTCACTTCAATAGGTGATCAAACCGAAATGGGCAAAATCGCCAATGAACTTAAAGAAGAAATCTCTTCTGAGACACCTCTTCAACAAAAACTTGCGGATCTCGGGAAGAAAATTTCCATTATTGGTTCCATTGCAGCCGCGGTAATCTTTCTATTCGAATTGTTTAATATGTATCAGCAGGGAATTCTGGTATTTAGTGATATCGGTGCAGCTCTTCCAGGCATTAAGGACGCCTTTGTTACTTCAGTCGCACTGATCGTTGCTGCTGTGCCAGAAGGCTTGCCTACCATGGTCGCCATTACGTTGGCCTTTAACATGCAGAAGATGGCTAAAAACAATGCTTTGGTTCGTAAGTTAATCGCCTGTGAAACGATTGGCTCTGTGAATGTCATATGTTCGGATAAGACAGGGACACTGACAGAAAATAGGATGACGGTGGTCGATGTATGGTGTGATGGAAGTAAAGTAGCAGTAAATAACCTGCGAAATATTGAAATGCTTCAAAACTTCTGTGTTAATTCAACAGCAGATATCAGCAAAAATGACGATAACTATGAATTTTTGGGAAATCCAACTGAGTGTGCGCTCTTGGTCTGCGCCGATAAGAACAATATTAACTATCTCCATTATCGCAAAGAGCTTGGCGAAGCAGTTTCTGAATATAACTTTACGTCTGCACGGAAAATGATGTCCACTGCTTATCAGACGGAGAAGGGTTTTAGACTCTATACGAAAGGTTCCCCTGAAAAGGTTCTGGCGATTTGCAACAGGATTCTTTATAAAGGGTCAATTGTTCCGCTAACCCAGGACTATATCGATGAAATTGAAGGGAGTATTCGAACTCTTCAGGATAATGCCCGACGAGTCTTAGCCTTTGCCTTCAGTGACTTCGAACAAGAACCTCAATGGGAGGATATCTACAATATTGAGAAAGACCTGGTATTTACAGGCTTTATCGGCATAGAAGATCCTTTGCGTTTAGATGTTAAAGAAGCAATCGATCAATGTCGACGTGCTGGAATCACCGTCAAAATTTTGACTGGGGACAATATCAATACGGCGAGAGCCATTGCAAATCAGCTTGGGATTGTTAAGAGTGACTCTTTAGTTCTGGAAGTGACGGATATTGAATCCATGAGTGACCAGGAATTAAGGAGTAAACTTCCAAAAATCGTCGTCATAGCCCGCTCAAATCCCACGGCAAAAATGAGAGTTGTTAAACTTTTGAAAGAAAACAACGATTCAGTCGTTGTGACCGGGGATGGCATTAATGATGCGCCTGCTTTGAAAGCTGCAGATGTTGGAGTCGCCATGGGAATCGCCGGAACGGAAGTATCGAAAGAAGCCGCAGATATTGTCTTGTTAGATGATTCTTTCTCAACCATTGTCAGGGCGATCAAATGGGGACGAGGGATTTATGAAAACTTCCAACGGTTTATACAATTCCAATTGACGGTTAACGTGGTTGCTTTTATAACTGTAATCTTGGCTGAGTTGATGGGATATATGATGCCATTTACGACGTTGCAATTGTTATGGGTCAATATTATTATGGATGGGCCTCCGGCTTTGACCTTAGGCTTAGAGCCGCCGAGAGAACACTTGCTTGAAAAACAACCGATTAAGCGGAATGCCTCAATTGTCACGAAAGATATGTTGTTTAGAATCATTACTAATGGCTTGTTTATTGTCACCGCCATACTGATGCTGATGAAAACACAAATCCTCGGTGGAACAGAAGCACAACAATCAACCATTGTCTTTACGTCCTTTGTACTGTTCCAACTTTGGAACGCTTTTAATAGTAGAGAATTTGGCGTCACGAGCATCTTCCCTAATATTCATAAAAATAAATCGATGATCGGTATCCTCTTCCTGACATTTATAGTTCAGATTCTAGTGACACAATTTGGTGGGGCAGTCTTTAAGACCGTGCCCTTAGATGGTGTACTGTGGTTAAAGATGGTCGGTTTCACCTTTAGCATTGTCATCTTCAGCGAATTATTAAAGCTGCTAATCAGAGGTTTTCGTGGGATATTCTCTGATCCACAAAAAGCATAGAGTCTGAAGTAAGACGGCATATTGGTATCGATTGCAGTCCTAAATGCGCTGTAGGGAAGAGAAGCTTCCTTACAGCGCATTAAAAGTACCATTACCAGATTATATCTTTGGGTATGTAGATATATGGTATAATAAGTATTACAGAAATATAGGCTTGAATAGTGCTCTGTAGAAATGGATCAGCGACTGAACAGTGTCACGACATCATGGAGGGCATTATGAATAACGATAAAGTTTATAGATTATCTAAGATTAAGTTCTTTTCTGAGTTAACATCCCAAGAATTGTCCGAAATCGCCACGGACTTTCAGTGGGAAAACTATGACCAGGGCTCTGAAATTATTAAGCAGGGTCAAATTCAGCATTTCTTTTATATCCTCAGCGAAGGAAAGGCTGATGTCATGGTTCAAAAAGAAGGAAATCGGGCGTGGCGTATTCATTCCTTAGGTCCAGGCGATAACTTTGGCGAATTCTCTTTGCTCACGGGCAGAGCTGCAGTAAAAACGATTCTCTGCCAAGAACCGTGCCGGGTTTTAGCAATGGACGCGGAAAGCTTTGCACGCATGCTTTTACGCTGGCCTAAATTTTATCAGGTATTTATTGAACAATTGTCCGAGGAATTATTTGAAGCAAACCTTACCTTATCAGAAGCTAAATATAAGGAAATTTTACGTTCTACATTGCAACTTACCCAATATAAGGATAAATTTTACGGACTCTGGGGAGGTGTCCGTACGACAAGTGAAGTTGAACGGAAATTGGAGGAACTTGCTCACCCCAAAGGACATTTACTTCTCAAAGGTGAACGGGGAACGGGTCGGCAAATGATGGCTTGGTACGTCCATCAAAGGCAATCGGGGAAATCGGCCCCTTTTGTTGTGGTAGAAGGGAGGCGTTTTGATCAGCAGTGGAGGGAACTCATCATTGAGCCTGCAAGTAATGGAGATTCCTCGGCATTTCCTAGCTCTAATCTCTTCGATATCGCAGAGGGCGGAACGCTGTTGATCAGGGAAATCAATCTTATTACGCCTCTTTCACAGGCTAGGCTGGCTCAGGCTTTAACCTTGCAGAAGAATAAGTGCTTTGTGATCGGCTGTCTTAATACAGAACCTGATGATATGGCAGGAACTCTGATTCCCGAACTGCAAGAGTGTTTCGCTCATACCTATGAGATAACACCGCTGCGTAAGCGTAAACGAGATATTCCTATTTTGGCGCAAGGGTTTCTCGAAAAATTAGCCCAGAAGAACCATCGCAATGTTCCGACAATAAACCAGGAAGCAACTAGGTTGCTACTTTCTCATCATTACCATCAGGGCAATGTGTCAGAACTTATTCAAGTCATCGAACGAGCGTTTTATATTGCCGATCAAGATGTAATTGGGTTAGAACAGATTTTTATTGGCCCAACTTCGCAACAGAACGGTTATACACTAAACCTTTTAGCTTGGCCCAAATTTGAGAGATTGCTCAAAAATGGAACCACTATCCCTTGGTTACGACGTGCTGCAGTAATAGGATTTAGTGCACTTATTTTGTTATTGCTTGTTTCTCCGGAAATTGCAGTCAGCACGAAAATTTTCGCCTTAGTATGGGGTTTGTGGTGGCCAGCTTTGGCCGTTATTTCCCCTTTCCTAGGTAGAGTGTGGTGTACCGTCTGTCCGTTTTCGACAATTATGGATTTTGTGCAAAAAAGGTTGCATAAAAGCCGCCCAATTCCAGAGTTTATGATTAAATATGATTTTATCATGGTTAGTTTTTTATTTCTTTTAATCTTTTGGATCGAAGTGATCACAGGCATGCGCCATAATCCAAGTTATACAGCTATTTTGTTGATTTCTATACAAGTCACTGCAATTATTATTGCGATCATCTATCCACGCCATACTTGGTGCCGGCATTTTTGCCCTTTAGGAGGATTTATTGGGATTGCTTCGATTGGTTCAATGCTGGAGGTTCGAGCGGATGCTGCGGTTTGCCTGAATAAATGTACTACCTTCGAGTGTTATGTTGGCCGAGGACAGGTCTCTGGTTGCCCGATGTCCCAACATCTGCCATTCCTGGATAATAACCTGGATTGTAAATTATGCTTTAATTGTGTTCGCAATTGCCCCAATGGTTCTGTTCAAGTAAATCTAAGGCTGGCAGGTCGAGAGGTCTGGAATCTGGTTCGTGTAAACCAGGGATATGTCTTCTTTATCGGAGCAATGTTGGCAATCTTAATCCCTCTCAACTATTTTGAACCTCTTCAGGGGAGATGGCCTGCCACTCTTGGGAATATATGGTTTAGCCTGTTTTATTGGGGGGCAGGGATAACCGGAGGACTGCTTGCCTGGCTGATCGCTAAGCCCTTTACAACAAAAGCAGCTTCCCTTCGAGTTAAGCTGGTATTCAGCTTAACTCCATTAGTGCTTGCTGGTCATATTATATATCAAATAGCCTTTATCCCTGGCATCCGGTCTCTTTTGCTAGGGGGAGGATATATTACTAAGTCTGGCTTCTTAACCTTTTACTTTCCTGCGATGAACCTAGCACAAGGGATTGCGGCAGCCTTTGGTTTAGTATTAACCGGCATAACTGTGGCTATCCTTGTGGCGCGTACTAAGAGAAAACGAGCAACTCGCTCAAACTTGAGATAAATAGCATTTAAGTGGTCAACCTTATCTTATGTTTAAATGGTCAGTTTTGTTGATTTTAGCAAGCTCCACAATTTATAAGTTCTTTAACTTTTTGACTAAGCCCCTGAGATCTTTGGGAAAGGGAGCTCGAATAAAGATGGGGCGCCCCGTGGCAGGATGTCGAAAAGCATACATTGCAGAGTGTAAAGCGTGGCGGGGAAGAAGCGTGGTAGTACCACCATACAGGTCATCCCCGAGCAAGGGGTGTCCAAAGCCTTCACAGTGGACGCGAATTTGATGGGTACGCCCGGTCTCAAGGACAAATTCAAGAAATGTGACGTTAGAATAGCGGCGGAGGACCCGGAAAAGGGTCCGGGCCGGCATACCATCAGGGTGGATCTGCCGTTTGATAAAACTATTTGGAGCAAAGCCGATGGGATCGTCAATGGTGCCCTTATCCTTTTGCACAATTCCCTCTACGAAACCTAAATACCGTTTATGAATTTGTCCGTGATCGAGTTGCCAGCCTAGTTGTTGATGAGCGAACTGGTTTTTAGCAATCACTACAACGCCGGAGGTATTGCGATCAATTCGGTGAATTGGACGATAGAGGCGATTTTCCCCTTTTCGCTCCCAATAACCGATGACAGCATTGCCTAAGGTGTTCGTGGGATAACGGCGATTGGGATGCACCACTTGACCCATGATTTTATTGACGGCCAAAATGTATTCGTCTTCGTAGAGAATCTCGAGGGGCAGATCTTCTCCAGGGATATTAGCTTCCTCATCGCTAAAAAGTTGAATGGATAAGACTTCACCCTCTTTTCCGCGAGCGGTTAAGTACGAAAACCTACCATTAACCCAGACTCGTTCACCTTGCTTTAAGCGCTGAAGTAGCTTCGCGGAAAAATGAAATTTGTGAGCTAGGATGGAAAGATATTTTTGGCCGGAATCTTCTGCTTGTAACTGATATTCCCAGAGAGAAGGTTGCTGTAAGTCCATGGTACCTCCTAATTTATTTAATTTGCTCAAGTCTACGTGCAAACATATTTTTGTCCATTAATGTGATAATAAAGGAAATTAATGAAGCATGAAGAATACTTCATTAAAACTCAATGATAGATCAAATTGACAAGGAGGCCTACTGTGAAAGACGCCCGTATCGAAACACTAGCAAATTCTTTAATTAATTATTCGATTGCACTGCAACCTGGGGAGAAAATTCTTATTGAGGTGTTTGGGCCAGATATTCCACTTGCCCAAGCACTTGTAAGATATGCCTATCAAGCAGGTGGGTTACCCTTTGTGTCTATGGTTAATCATACCTTACTCCGTGAAGTATTAAAAGAATTTACGATTGACCAGGCTGAGGCCATGACTCGCTGGGATCTGGCTCGCATGAAAGAGATGCAAGCCTACCTTGGAATTCGTGGTGCAGAGAATGCGAATGAATGGGCAGATATACCCGGCGAGGCGATGAAGCTCTATGCTTCCCATTACCAAAAACCAGTCCACTCTGAGCAACGTGTGCCGCATACCCGTTGGTGCGTGTTAAGATATCCTAATGCAGCCATGGCTCAATTAGGGAATATGAGTGTCGAAGGATTTGAAAATTTCTACTTTGACGTGTGCAACCTGGATTATTCGAAAATGTCTCGTGCCATGGATCCCTTGAAGGAACTGATGGAGAAAACAGACCAGGTGCGAATTGTCGGACCGGGAACTGATCTAACGTTTTCAATTAAAGGAATGCCTGCGATTAAGTGTGATGGGCATGTTAATATCCCAGACGGAGAAATCTTTACGGCGCCAATTAAAGAATCGGTCAAGGGTCAAATTAGTTATAATACCCAGTCTCTCTACCAAGGATTTACTTATGAAAATATTGTTTTAAATTTTGAGAATGGCAAGATTATCAAAGCGACAGCGAATGATAGCCAACGCATTGAATCCGTCTTTAATACTGACGCAGGTGCTCGTTATGTTGGAGAATTTGCGATTGGAGTCAATCCTTATATTAGTACACCGATGAAAGATACCTTGTTTGATGAAAAAATCGATGGGAGCTTTCATTTCACCCCCGGGTCCTGCTATGACGATTGCAGCAATGGGAATAAATCTGCTATCCACTGGGATTTGGTCTGCATTCAAAGGCCTGATTATGGTGGCGGAGAAATTTATTTTGATCAGAGGTTAATTCGTAAAGACGGATGTTTTGTCATACCAGAACTTGAAAACCTAAATCCGGAGAACCTGAAGTCTTAAGGTCGTAGAGACTATAACTGAATAAGGAGTCGATAAATAACGGTCATGAACGGTAAACGATTGCGTCTAGTCTATAATCCCTACGCCGGTCGAAGAAAATTAACCGGGCAACTTGATACTGTCATCCGCATTTTCCAAGAAAGCGGATATGAAGTTTGTGCCCATAGGGCAAGCTCCCTTGAGGATATGGAGCTAATTGCCTCTCATAGCAATGATGTGGACCGCTTTGTCATTGCAGGAGGAGATGGAAGTATTCACCAGGCGGTCAATGGTTTATTGAAGATGCCTGAAAATGAGCGCCCTGCCCTGGGGATTTTACCGGTAGGGACTGCCAATGATTTGGCCTATGCTTTACGTCTTCCCAAAAGTATACCCGAAGCGTGTAAGGTGATCGCGAAAGGAAATATTCTCCAAATGGACACTGGACAGGTCAACAACCGCTATTTCGTGAATGTGGCGAGTGCCGGCCTGTTAACGGATGTATCTCAAAAAGTTGATACTCGTGTCAAAAATACCCTTGGACAATTAGCCTATTTTCTGAAAGGAATAGAAACACTACCGTCCTTCCGACCATTTTATGTTGAGTTTCAAGCGGAAGGTCGACAGTATTCGGAAGAAGTGGTCTTATTTATGGCTGTGAACGGCCACTCTGTTGGAGGCCTCAGGCACTTAGTGCCTAAAGCTTCCCTTACTGACGGCAAGCTGGACATCATTATTGTTCCAGCATCCGGCTGGCCTGAAACAATTCGCTTTCTGCTGAATGTTTTGCGGAAAGAGAAAGTAGAGTCTGAAAAAATTAAGGAATTTCAAACCTCTGAACTCACAGTCTACACGGATAGAGTTATCAAATCGGATCTTGACGGAGAAGGTGGTCCGGAAAGTACCTGGCAGGTTAGAATCGGGCCAAAGATTTCAGTACTCTATTAAAGAACAGTTGGCGAAGCCCTCATGGGTTCCGCCTTATTTCTTTTCTGTTTGCTAGTCTATAGCCACTAGATAGGTTTCAAACTTGAGATGGAGTAGACTCCCCTTGCGTCAGTTCACGAGCCAGGTAATCTGTCAAGAGTAGAAAAAGAACCGTTGGAGAAAATAGAAAAGAAATAGAGCAGGGGAGGGATTTTGTGGCCGGCATAGCATTTCAGCGGGATATCCTAAAAAAGCTTAGTGAGCTCAGCTCAGTATATATTGTGGGAGGAGCTGTACGAGATGCACAATTGGGAATTCCCTCCAACGATGTGGATGCAGTTATGGCGCTTTCCCTTCGTGAAATCCAGCAGGTATTGGCTGGTTGGGGGTACAAGCCCCATGTAATTGGAGCTAAACAGCAGACGGTTAGTCTGTTCCAGGGATCAGATCGAGTTGACATCGTTCCCTTTGATGGAGAGCTTGAGATGGATGCTCTCCGTCGGGACTTCACCATCAATGCTCTTTATGAAGATGTGCGGACTGGAGAGCTTAGAGATCCTTTAAATGGGTTAGAAGACCTTAAAATTCGTCGACTTAAAGCCTGTGGCTGCGCGGCAGACCGTTTTAAAGAAGATCCACTTCGGATACTACGTCTCGTTCGGTTCGCCGTAAAGTATCATATGGAACTTGAATTACTCACTGGGCAGGCTGCATTGGATCTTGTCCCACAATTAGGAAGTGTCTCGACAGAACGTGTAACGGAAGAATTGGGGAAAATCCTCATTCTGGATGAGATTGATAAGGCCTTGGGACTTCTCTATGACTTAGGGTACTTTCAGACATATATTCCTGAACTAGCACGACTTAAAGGCTTAGTGCAAAATCGTTACCATACTAAAGATGCTTGGGAACATACACGTCAGGTTGTCAAGAATACACCTGCCCGCTTGTTGTTGCGGCTTTCGGCCTTATTTCATGATCTGGGAAAATGGGAAACGGCCAGCCGGGAATGTTTCGCTTGGGGAACTCTAAAGTATGCGGCTCACAGTTATCGCGTAAACGAGTTCAAGTTAATCGGGAAAAACTTAGAGCGCTGGAAGCCCATCCGCTCCTTCCTCAAGAAAAAGTATGAATGGGTTCCGGAAGGGAAGCGGCACTTCTTACAACACGAGAAAGAGAGTACTCGTTTGGTTGAACAGTTATTGCCACGTTTTCGATGGTCGATGGTACTTCCGGGAGGATCTAGGGGAGAGAGAGAACTTCTTTTTCTTGTGGGACATCATATGATGGGCACCTTGACTTTTATACGCGATATCAAAGAAGAGGTACCAGATTCAAAGCTTTTTAAAAAGGCGCGTCGTTTTGCTTGGGAGATGGGTTGGGATGGGCAGAAGTTTGATCTACAACGAGTCGAGAACCTGCTTGATTTATGGAAAGCGGATTTTCTAGGCGGGAAACAGGATGCCGCAAACTATCTGGCACGGCTGGACTGGGTCCAGAGTGAAATCAGAAATTCTTGTGTTGCATTAAAAGAACGGGATCACTCCCTGGATTGGAAACCTTTTGAGAAATTTGTGCGTGGCAAAGAGCTGGCAGGGGTACGGTTTGGTCACTTTAAAGAACAGGTTCGCTGGCAAGTGATGATGGATCAAGAAGCTAGTCTTGACGACACCCAGTTCCTTGAGAAGGAATATAAAGTATTTTGGAATAAGTCTTGAGAGTTACCAATTATTTGTAAACAAAGCAGCTTAGTGGAAAATAATTCTTGACCCGAACATATTATTAAGTTATTATAATTTTAAATGAAGGGGGCAGTTGCAAATGGAAAAACGTTGGCGTTGTACCGTATGTGGGTATATACATACTGGCGAAAATCCGCCGGATATTTGTCCTGTTTGCGGGGTGGATTCGAGTTTCTTTGAGCAAGTTCATGAAGGGGAGGAGCTCAAAGCAGGGCCTGAACTTAAGGCAGCTCCTAAGCCTGTTAATGTACAGCCAGATAAGGCAACCGCAATTCGTCAAGCACTATATAGGATATCTTATGGTCTCTTTATTATTACAGCCCAAGCTGAAGGCAGAGATAATGGTCAATGTGCCAACACCTGTTTTCAAGTGACTTCAGAGCCGGCAAAAATTGCGATTGGGATCAATAAGCAAAACTTTACTCATGAGTTAATCCAAAAGAGTGGTATGTTTGGGGTTTCGGTATTAAGTCAAACCGGTCAGAACTATGCACGAGGATTTGGCTATCGATCGGGTCGAGACGTCAATAAGTTTGAGGGGCTGGCAGTGCACCGTGGGCAATCAGGAGTCCTGTTATTAGATGATGTACTTGTCACAATGGAAGCAACTGTAACAGGCCAACTGGATGCAGGTACTCAAACATTGTTTCTCGGAGATGTCACTGCCGGAGAGATTCTTCAAGAAGGGGATCCCATGACGTATGCCTTCTTTAGGGCCTCAAAATAATATTATCGATTTGTAGACCCGTTATGAAGGGGGATGCCAATCATGAAGAGATGGCAGTGCAGTGTATGTGGCTATATTCATGAGGGAGACGAGCCGCCGGAACGTTGCCCTATGTGTGGAGCACCTAAGGAAAAATTTGTGTTATTGTCAGAGGACAAGAACCCACGCCAGTGAAATCTAGGCGATTCATAGGCGCTTTAATCAATCTTAAACAAGCCCCTCACAAAAATTGTGGGGGGTTCGCTTTTTTAGGATTTTTACAATACAATTGGTAATAAGAGTCTGATGGATTCAGAGCTACCTAGGAGGGAAAACGTGGAATTCACTGAACAACTCCAGTGGAAGGTAAAAATTCAACAATGGGCAGCCGGACTGGGCTTTGTCTCCATTGGGTTTACCACTGCAGAACCCATTGCTGCTCTAGCCCCTATGTTACAGGCAAGAATTGCTCAAGGGCTAATGACATCCTTTGAAAACCAAGATATTCAGCAGCGTATCAACCCTTGTGCTGTCTGGCCGCTTTGCCAGACAGTCGTTGCTTTAGCCTATCCGTTGCCCCTTTCTGTTCCGCCTCAAGACGGGGAGGGAGTATTGGCGCGTTCAGCAGTGGGGGAGGATTATCATCAACTTGTCTCCCGAAAGCTTAAAGAGTTAACGGATACTATGATTAGGAATGATTGGCCTGGAAACTTCAGTTATCAAGTGGATACGGGTCCTTTGATTGAGAGAGCCTTTGCTGTGCGTGCTGGTATTGGCTGGATTGGCAGAAACCAACACCTGATTATCCCAGGCTATGGCTCTTTTGTGGTTCTCGCCTTACTTCTTTTAGACCAAGCGATAACAGCCGATGTCCCTCTTAAAGCCGAACAATGCGGGGGCTGTCATCAATGTCTTGACGCCTGTCCTGCGCAAATCATTGGCCATGAACCCTTTCCAGCTACACGTTGTATCTCGTATCTTACCCAGAGTAAGCAGGTACTTACGCTTAAGGAATGCGTCCAGCTAGGCAAACAAATTTTCGGTTGCGATACTTGTCAGGAAGTATGTCCTCAGAACTTGGAAAGGATAAAAGAGGAAAAGGCGTATTCATCCCAGCTTCGGCGTGGCGCTAATTTGTTGGAATCCCTAAATTTGACTAAGGGAGAGTTTTTGCAACGCTTTAAATCAACAGCGGCTGGGTGGCGCGGAAAGGGAATTTTGCAGAGAAATGCATTTCTAGTCATGCGTAACCTTCAGGATGAAAGGTGTTTACAATGGCTAGCAGATCGCCAAAAGCTTGATGCTATTCCACCCAGCCTAATTCCATATATAAGCCCGAAACAGGATTAGAGAATCTAGAATGTGAATGAAATGGCTGAACTCACCTTGCTGAATTAATTGATGAGCGGGTATATCGACAAAATAAGCGAACAGGCATTGTCTCTGACAGTAGCCTGTTCGCTATATTAAAGAAAACTTATAACTTATATTATGGTAGATTCGCTAATCGTTCCTCCACAAAATGAGTGATTCGTTTAAGCGCTTCTAACAGCTGTTCTGTAGAATAAGCATAAGAACAGCGAATGTGTCCTTCTCCGGAGGGGCCGAAGGCGGTTCCGGGAACCACCGCAACTTTTTCTGTTTTTAGGAGTTGTTCCGCAAATTCCTCAGAGGTTAGCTTCGTTTTAGAAATATCGGGAAATACATAGAAGGCTCCCAAGGGCTCGAAACAGTCGAGGCCCATTGAGCGAAAGCCATGTACCATTAAGCGCCGTCGGCGGTCATATTCAGTGATCATATCGTTTTTGGCGTCTGTGGCGGAACGTAATGCTTCAATGGCTGAGATTTGTCCCATAATAGGGGCACAGAGCATTGTGTATTGATGAATTCGCGTCATCCCACCGATTAGATCTGCGTGGCCTGCGACATAACCAATCCTCCAGCCCGTCATGGCATAAGATTTAGAAAACCCACTGATAAAGAGGGTGCGGTCTTTCATGCCGGGGATACTCGCAAATGAGACATGGGTTCCTTCATAAGTGAGATCAGAATAAATATCATCTGCAAGGACGAGTAGATCATGCTTTTCAACAAACTCAGCGATGGGGAGAAGATCTTCACGATTCATAATTGCGCCTGTCGGGTTGTTGGGGTAGGAGAGAACGAGAAGTTTTGTTTGAGGAGTATACACTTTTTCTAGTTCTTCCACGCGCATCCGAAAATCGTCTTTAGCGAAGGTCGATACGAAACGAACACTTGCCCCAGACATGATTGCGCAGGGGGCATAGGAGACGTAGGACGGATCTGGAACCAAGACCACATCTCCGGGTTCGAGGATGGCTCTCATCACCAAGTCGACGGCTTCGCTGGCTCCTGTAGTGACCAGAATTTCCTGATGAGGATCGTACATAAGCCCCAAAGTTTTTGATAAATGGTGAGAAAGTTCATCACGCAATTCAAAGAGCCCGGCATTACTTGTATACATTGTCTGTCCCTGTTCTAAGGAAAAGATGCCACTTTCCCTGACAGTCCAAGGGGTTACAAAATCGGGTTCTCCAACCCCGAGAGAAATGACGTCTTCCATAGTGGCCACGAGATCAAAGAACTTACGAATCCCCGAAGGGGGGAGGGTAGCGACATGGGAAGCCAGATACTTATTCACGGGGAGACCACGAGACGTTGGATTGTCTCTTCCTCTCCCATAAGCTCGACACCGTCTTGCTTATAGCGCCGAAGTAAGAAATGAGTCGCCGTACTCTGAACATGTTCATGGGGAGCTAGCTTTTCCGCCACAAATAGGGCAACGTCTTGCATCGTTTTACCTTCAACAAGCAAAGTTAGATCAAATCCGCCGGACATTAGAAATAGCGAAGTGATCTCGGGATATTTTTGCAACCGCTTAGCAATTTTATCAAAGCCATAACCCCTCTGCGGTAAGACTCTAACCTCGATGAGGGCAGCTACTTTTTCTTCACCCGTTCTTGCCCAGTTAATCATTGGTTGATAACCGACGATCACTTTTTCCTTTTCCCATTCAGCAATCCGCTTTTTGATGTAATCAGGCGATAAACCTGTCTGTATTGATAGCTCTTCAGGTTTTAAACGACAATCTTGGGCGATGAGTTTCAGCAATCTGCGATCTTCGTCAGTAAGCATTTTTCTCCACCTCTTTGATGTTCTATTGAATGTAGATTATCATACCACTTTTTTATACTAATCAGAAAGTATAATTTTAGTGAACTATTCTGGCGCTTAGGCAACAAAGGCAAGTACCCTGTCGATAAACCCTTTCTATTTTAGAGAAGCACTTGTCGAGTTAAGAAGTCCTCCAGCGATCAGAATTTTAGCTTGACGTTCAGAGAGATCATGTCTAACCAAGATGGTGTTAGGATCATTGTCGATGGACAAGGCAAAAGGTTCAGACCTTTGAATAGCCTTATGCAGATTAGTGAAGTGTAAAATCGTCGTTGGTTGAAGCCTTTCTGGTACAGCTGTTCATCAAGTGGCAATTGGAAGTTGTACGAATTCATCTTATCAGGACCTGATGCGTGTCAGCCAAATTCTTAAAGGAAAACACGTACACCCGAACGTAAGTTTAGTCATTTCCCCCGGATCACGTCAAGTGTTGAGCATGCTCTCCAGTAACGGTGCTTTGACAGATTTGCTGGACAGCGGAGCACGTCTACTGGAATCCACCTGTGGTCCGTGTATTGGCATGGGGCAATCCCCTATCTCGAAAGGTGTTTCAGTTCGTAGCTTTAACCGTAATTTCGTAGGTCGGAGCGGAACTCAGGATGCATCTGTCTTTTTGGCTAGCCCGGAAGTAGCGGCAGCCTGTGCTTTGACCGGCTTCTTAACAGACCCACGCACTCTGCATAGTTCACCTGTCGTTGAATTTCCGGAGCGTTTTCGCATCGATGACAGTATGATTTTACCTCCAGGTGACCCTGATACTGCAATTCGGCGCGGGCCTAACATTCAACCCCTTCCT